>OFIS01000048.1_pt1 | contig 165780 bp, 164 predicted proteins | sample 1775071 | NCBI WGS metagenome assembly OFIS01 (sample SAMN08195774, study PRJEB24354) | sludge metagenome | isolation source: sludge from phenol fed wastewater aerobic bioreactor C | place: India: Nagpur | collected 2016-09-17 | reverse complement strand
CAGCCTGAACATGATCCGTACGGTTGCATCGGTGTTGACGGTGACACTGGTGATCATCGCCTGCCTTTGTCCGCAGAAGGTGCCGGCTAAATGATGTTAGCCCATATACAATACCTCCCATAGGTGTCCGTCGAGGTCCTGGAAGCCATGCTGGTACATATAACCGTGATCCTGCGAGTCTGCCGGTGCATACCCGCCCGCTTTTACCGCTTTTCGTACCATATCGTCCACCATGGCCCGGTCATCGGCGGACAGGGAAATGATCACTTCGGTGCTGGTATGAGCGTCTGCAACAGGTTTCCGGGTGAATGTGCTGAAGAAAGGCTCTGTAAGCAGCATCACGAAGATGTTTTCTCCCACGAGCATGCATGTTGCTTTTTCATCCGTGAATTGCGGATCAAACCGGAAGCCCAGTTCGCGAAAGAAATTTACAGATCGCTGCAGGTTTTTTACGGGAAGGTTCACGAATATTTTTGTGGACATCGTGTTGGTTATTTGTCACACAAACATAACATCGCCTCCTTTTAGCGAAGCTGTGTGAAGGCGACAAAAAACAGGGTGAACACGACATCCGCCGATTAAAAATGATAAATGATGCCCGCTCCAATCCCGATGTAGGAAAAATTCGCAGGTTCGTATAGGCGTGGCTGTGGTTTGTTAGGATCGGAGGTTTCATCAAAATATCCGGACCGGCGGTAGACCCATGATTTTTCGCTGATTTTCATACCAGGAAGTTTATCCACCCCATTTTCGAAATATTTGGTGTAATGCCCTTTGGTGAAGGGAAGCGACAACATCTGCCCGTTGCTTTCCACGAAAACGGAAATGCTTTCCCTCACTCTGAAGGAAAGCCCGAAGCTGGCGGCAAAGCCAACTTTGGCTTTGGAGATCTCTTTGGATTCGTAGGTCGTTTGATTACCCTGACTATTGGTGATAAGTCGTACATCCCCGGTTTCGTACCGATTGGTGGCAGTGGAGATGGCCAGGCCCACTTTGGTATAGATCGTCATCAGGTCGCCGCTGTTCCGGATTACGATCATGGGTTTGAAGATCAGCCCCCGTACCCGGTCAGACGTTTTTGCCACCAGGCTGTCTGTTTTGTCTGATACGGATGTATGTTCTCTTCTCCCGAGCGTGAATTCGGCATTCATTTCAAATCCGAATGTGGAATTGAGCATCTTACCAATACCGAGTTGCAATGCCAGACCTCTGCCGTAAGAGCCGTAAACGCCTTTGGTATACTGCTTGCCCTGATACATGACCAGTGTTTCATGGATCTTTTGCGGAGCCGCCGGGAATGCATAGGTGGTCTTCAAAATGAGGTAGGGCGTTGTAGTTTGTGCGGAGGCAGGTATATATGCGGCCATCAGGAGGAAAAGGAATGTTCTCATTGCTGGAAGTATTTAAACATGAAATCCCGTCCGTTCGTATAAAAGAACTTGTGCATGGCGGTGGCGGGTGACAGGCCATAGAGCAATCTTTGCTGGTTATGTATCTCGGTGAATATTTTTGTGAAAACAACCATTTTTCGATGGAAGGAAGGAATGGATTCCGCACTGGGAGCGAGATGTATGGGTTGAATAAATCCATCGTAATCAGAGCCGATGGCTAAATGGTCCCAAGCGGAGGCATCTCTGCGGCCACAGATGGATATCACGTGAAAAATGTTGCGGAGTAAGGGTTCGGCGCGGTAATAGTCCTCAAAGGTGATCTTCAGGCCATCGTCCCGCTTGTAATGAGATCGGCGGAACAGCTCGCGGAACATCCGGCGGATATGGGCTTTGTAACGCCAGGTATAGTTCGGCATGGTGAAACCCAGTATCCGTCTGTCCAGATTCAGCCCGATGATCCCGTCGCTTTCGTAGATATAGCGGATCTCTTCATCGCAGAAGTTGATACCCCAAGGATAGAACCAACCGAGGGTATTGAAGTTAGCAGTGTTATCGAAGGGATTGAAAGATTCCGGTACTCTGGCCGGATCATCCCCGAAATAAAGCGCGCGGTCTTCCGGCCGGAGCGCTTTGGTGTAAGACCGCCAGAAGAGGTCCCGTTCCTTTTCCTGAATGGCGTAGAAAGTGCGACCGAATATCAGTTCCTCGTAAGAATCCCGCAAAGGATACAAACCGGTGGCGATGGCCACGGGTCTCCTTTTGCCACTCAAACCAATATGAGAAGCGATGATGGGAATGGTTCGCTTACCCTGCGCTTTCCTTTCTTTGTTGACGCTGTCTATGAAATGATAATATTCAAAACGGGCACGGAGATCCATATGCTTTACATCCACATAAACAGGCTGCCGGTAGTCGTGTTCGGCATCCAGCAGCTTGCAGATGACCTGGTAGCCGAGATCGGTCTCGTATTCATCTGCAGTGTAAGGCGGCTTTACGTTCATGCGTTTCCCGCCGACACTCACGCTGGTATCCCTGTACCGGTTGGTATGCACCCGCCCGATAATACCTTCTCCATATTTGGCGAATACATTGTTCTTAAAATCGTCGGACAAGCTGGCCGCGGTAAGAAGACCTCTGCGAAGGCCGGGTTTATCAAGACTTTTGGCGTTTCCGAACATTTTATTCCAGCCGAAATGAGCCACAGTGATGAAGAAAATGCGATGCGGAAGCGCCCGCAGCTTTTCGATATTGCCCAATATCTCGGTGCGGCAGGGCGCGCCGCAATCTTTCCCTTTAATACTGTCGATATTATTGAGCACTTCATTCCCGAAGAGCACATGTCCGCCTTCCGCGGTAATGACCAGTCCGATCCCCCCGGTCGAAATGATCCGCCGCAGGTCCGCATTGTTCCTGGCCACAACGATCTTTGTTCCATTCCGCACGGAATCCTGGTTAATGGCATAATAATATTCACCGAGGAACTCGCGGAAGGAAGAATTATGTGCTGCCGCCAGCACTTCCTGCCGCTGAAGTGGCATATGTGTCACGAAGTGGAGGTTCATCCACCGGTTTCCGCTTGTGGCCAGCATTACCTTCTCCGGCGGGGTAATGGAAAAGCAGAGGGCCGAGCCGCCAAGGCCCTGAAGATTGGCATAGTTGGCCTGGTCGTAGTTCGCCATATTGGACTCTTTTGCCTTGCGCTTGTCCCTCGCCTTCTTCGTGTAGGGGATCCAGTTATTGCCGCCGTATTTGGCGTTCAGGTAATGTGGCTGGCCGGCGCGGAAAATGGTACTGTCCGGGTGTTCCACATGCCGGTAATAATTTTTGAAAGCGGTATGGATATGGAAATCGGAGAAAGATGTGTAATTGACCGTATCTTTGGATCGCTGGGCGTAACAGGTGTGCATGCAGAGCAGCATCCAGATCGAGATCTTCAAACAGGCTTTCGTGTTCATTCTCTTGTAGACGGGTTCTGATGTTTGGGAATACAGTTTCCTCATTCAATATACTAAAATTCAGTGCTACATGAAAATAATTGTTACCGGTGCAACAGGCATGGTGGGCGAAGGTGTTATGTATCAGTGCTTGCAAAGCGACCTGGTGGAAGCGGTACTGGTCATAGGAAGAAGACCTTGCGGCCATACGCACCCGAAACTGCGGGAAGTATTGCTCTCTGATCTCACCACGCTGGACGTTGCTGCCTCGAACGCAACGGGCTATGATGCCTGTTTCTTTTGCGCGGGCGTATCATCCGTTGGAAAGGGAGAGGAGGAATATACCCGCCTGACCTATGATCTTACAATGAGCGTGGCACAAAAGCTGGCGGTAAATAATAACGGAATGGTGTTCTGTTATGTTTCCGGTGCGGGAACGGATAGTTCGGAAAAAGGAAAAGTGATGTGGGCAAGGGTGAAGGGCCGAACAGAGAACGACCTGATGAAGCTCTCTTTCCGGAAGGTCTATGCTTTCCGCCCCGCTTTCATGACCCCTACAAAAGGTTTGCTGCATACGCTGAAGCTCTACAAATGGATGGGCTGGATGGCGCCGCTGGTGCGACTCTTTTCCCCGAACGCCATCTGCACGCTCGCGGACGTGGGAAATGCCATGATCAACAGTGTGCGGGCGGACAGGCCGTCTTCTGTAGTAACGGTGAAGGATATCAGGACCCTGGCAGGGAAATAGTCCTTTGTTTTAACGGCTCAACCCCCTTCCTCCACAATTCATCGAATAATCCATGGTGTGCAGGATGCATGGACGCACATTTGCGTTAAATATCATTCATGAAACATGTAAGCCACCTGTTAATGATATGCATGATCCTTAGCCATCCTTTATCCGCCACCGTAGCTGTTGCCGAAGACTTCAAACTGGTGAAGCAGGCAGAACGTGTGTTCCTGTATGAGCGTTGGCTGGAAGCCGGTTCCGGAGAGAAAGTCAGGGAGCTGAAAGCGGTTTTTCTGATCCGGTCTGATATTGGATCCATCGTGAAGATGTTGAAAGACCCGGTGCGGGGAAAGGAATGGAACGTGCATGCAAAGATGTATCGCATTATCCCGTTATCCGAAGAGAACAAATGGATCAGTTATATTCAATACAGTATTCCCTGGCCGTTCGAGGACCAGGATTGCTGCCTGACGTTTCAGTACAGAGACAATGAAGTGAGCTTCGAAAGCACGCTGCACAGCGCATTTCCCGTGGGCGGGAATATGACGCGGATTACAGGGACCCGGGGGAAGTGGGTATTGGAGAACATGCATTCCGGGAATGTGCGGGTAACATACCTTGTCACAACGGATCGCAGCAAGAGGATACCGCGCTGGGTATCCGATCCCATCGTGCATAACAATCTCATCAAAACGATGGCGAAATTCAGGAGTTTGTTGGAGGAGTAGGGGGGATCGTATTAACCCGGGATAACAACGGAAGTATAAGGAGTATATAACCGCCAGCCGAGTGTTTCATACAGCGATCTTCCTTCTCCCGTGGCTACGAGCAGTCCCTCTTGCTTACCTGCAGCATTTTCCAGCGCTTTCATGATAAAACTGGCAAGGCCCCGCCGGCGGTGGTCCGGATGCGTTTCTATCCGGTCGTATACGGCAAAACTATCCACCTGTACCACGCGGCCGATAGCGGCTACCTCTTTTCCTGTTGTGAGCAGTCTCGCCGTTGTGATATTATCTTCCTGCATGCATTCAAGGGTATACTCTTCCGTCATTTTTTTAGCCGGGCGGATCATCTTCCCGTGACAGCGCATCATAAATCCCGCCGGCTGAATGACCCAGCGATCCGGAAGGTATTCCCTGACCGCATCCGGCGGGGCGCAGACCTTCAGGAAGATCCAGGGTTCTACAATGGCCTCTGCCAGGAAGTGAAATTCCCTGTCAAGGCTGGGAAAAACATAGCGTACCATTTGCCGGGGCCAGCCCACATAAACCCTTAGGGCGTTCCTGTACCGGGTAGGAGGAGGAGTTTCGCGGGCGAGGGTCCATCCTCTTACCCAGGTTTCCACGATGTGCGGGTCTATTGCTGTCATATGATCTCTTTATAGAGGTCTGGATGCCACTTTCCGGAGTTTTTTGTCGTACCAGTACTCCCAGACCTCATTTTCATTCAGTGCTTCCCATACGCCTGTAATAACATCGGCCAGCCTGTTGAATGTTCCCCGGAAGCGGAGCCGGTCGTTCGCGATGTTGAAATGTTGTTCATCAACTGTGAGTTCGTACAAGCCCGTACTGCCTCCGCTGTCGAAGAACCGCCCTGTATAATCCCCCTGCCTTTTCCCGTTCCCGATCAACATGATCCCTTCGTTCACATCTTTATCCCGGCCGCTCAGCGTGAGGATCTTCCATCGGCATTCCAGGAAATATTCTCCCTTCAGCCATTTGTAAGACTCCCATCCGGTGATCCGCGTATAGGCATCGGATCGGAACCAGCCTTCAATTTCCCATTTACCCTGCAGGAGAGAGAGGTTTTGCAGGGCCGGAGTAGCGCCTGAGGGTATCTTCATGGTTATGAATTTATGCAATGTAAAATTAGGACGCTTTGCTGGTTCAGCGATGATTTTTAGCCGCCGCTACTTCCTTTCTTATCCGTTCATTCACATCCACCTTTGCCCCTGTAAAAACAAAAATGGTGGTTCCATATTCTCTCGCAAACGGATTGGTAATGGAATCGCCGATCAGGGAAGTGTGAAAGTACGGGCCGGTAGTTTTCATCTCATCGTTTTTCCCGTCAACAGCTTTCACACGAATGAGATGGATATATGGCTTGTCAAGATTAAACCAGTTGACGTAATCCGCATTGAAAGAGACCGCCCGGATAGCTTTTTTAGTGTAGTAGTTGATAGCGCCGGCCTGCCCGTAGTTATCACAGAGCACGAGTGTTTTGTCCGGATCGGGGAGGCTGGTGTAAAGGGTATCTACTTTATGCGCCAGCTCTTTCCAGCCCAGCATGTCGGCAAAATCCTGCGGCAGAAGGTGGTCTTTCCCGTCTTCCCAGCGAAGAAGCCCCAGCTGCCTGTATTGCTGTTGGTGTTGCAGGATGTATTTGGGACTTTTATTCGGAAATACATACAGGTACATGGGGATGAAGAAAAGCAGCGGAATGATGATGGTGGCGGGCCGGAGGTATTTTCTCCGGCCGGCATTGAGCAGGGTGGACAGGAAAACAGCGCCAAATGCAATGTAAACAGGATATAATCCTATTGCATAATAATCCTTCGACCTGAAGTAGATGAAGATGGCGAGTGTAAAGAGGAACGTCCAGAAGAACAGCCGGAACTCCCGGAAAGGTTGATAGGACAGTAAAGCATATAGCCCCGCAATGATCACGAACAACGATCCTGTGAAAAAAAGCAATTGAGACTTTAGGAATCCCCATCTGTCCACATGCACCAATTGGGTATCTGCCAGTACTTTCAGGTGATGGATAACGGGGAAATGATTGTTGTATTGCCATAAAAGATTGGGAAGGATCAATAACAGGCCCAGCAAAACCGCCAGGTAGAACTTCTTTTGAGCAAAGATGCGGCGCTGCCCGGAGATAATAATCGCGGGGAGCAGCCCCAGTACAAGGAACAGAATGTTGTATTTATTCAGGAACCCCAGGGCAAATATAACGGCTCCCGTAAAAAGCCATCCTGGTTTCCCTGAGCGGATATATTTTATGAGGCAGCCGTATAAAGCGGTCCAGCCCAGTACATCGAGTGAATTGGGCTGGTAGAGTGTATTTAGCCTGAGCAATACGGAGAACAGGATGCAGGTGCTGCCCAGGATAAGGGCAAAGAGATCGCCTTCCAGTTCCTCGATGATTTTCCAAACCAGCAGGAGCGTGAGCGCGCCAAAAAGCGCCGGAAAGAATTTGATCCAGAACACGGAATTTCCGAGCTGGAGGATCACGTAGGAGATCCATGAAGTCAGCGGAGGGACGGACAAGTATCCCCAGGCCAGATGGTTGGCCTGGTCCAGGTGGAGGTATTCATCCCGTTGCAGATCGTACGCAGGGCTTATCAGGATGTATTGCAACAGGAATTTAAGGAGGATGAATGCAGTAAGGACGATCGATCTTTTGGTCATACCGTAAACAGTGTTACAGTAAGTTATGTATATTTGTTGGTTGTATGCAATAATAAATTTAGCGTCTATTATGGAAAATAAGGGTGAAATAGTAAGATTTTTAGGAATTCTTTATATAAATCTGAAGCGTTCAGAGATTGCTTACAAAAATTATATTGAGAATGGTAAGAAGTTTATTCATGCAAGAATAATAAAGAAATGCAATGAAGATATTTCCGACATTCTCATTGAAAAATCATATCTGTTGCGGGATGATTTGATTACGGATTCACTACTGTTAATAGCTCATTTTGATATCTGGTTTGAAAAGTGGAATGACTTGGCGGACAAGAGAAGACCGGATCTTGAAGATGAATTTGTTTTTGAGAATAAATTTGTCTTTCCCCGAGAAGCAGCATCGAATTTGGAATCAGCGTTTCTAGAAATGAAAGAAAAAATGGAATAAATATGAAGATATTGTTTATTGGAAAAAAGAATGATCCTAACGCTGTAATAGCATCGAACTATATTAAGTTAATCTTCCCGGGAACGGAAATTGTTTTTGGTTCACGTGGTGAAAAATTCCCTGAGGAATTACTTCAATGGAAGGGAGATTATGTTTTTTCTTATCTGTCACAATGGGTGATCCCTAAATCACTATTGGAGAATGCTGAAAAGGGAGGCATAAACTGGCATCCCGGGCCTCCGGAGTATCCTGGGATAGGGTGCACGAATTTTGCAGTTTATAATGATGAAAAGGAATTTGGGATTACCTGTCATTATATGCTTTCGAAGGTTGACACCGGAAAGATCATTGAGGCGCCCAGGTTCGCGATCCTTAAAGAGGATACGGTTTATTCGATTACGCAGAAATGCTATTCACTTATTTTGAATTCCTTTTTTCGAATAGTAGAGAAAATATCAAATGGCGAGGCCTTAGAATCTTCCAATGAGGACTGGAAAAGAAAACCATATACAAGAAAGGAGCTCGATGCATTGTCGGAGATCAAGCCTGAAATGACAACTGAGGAGATTGAAAGAAGGATCAAAGCAACCACGTATGACAGGCCCTGGGCATTTATGGAGGTAAAAGGGAAAAAGTTCTACTATAGGGAGGAATAAACATCATGTGGATGAACCCATGGATGTTGCGAGATATGAAAAGAGCGACTACATAAAAAAAGGACAAAGTAGCAACAATGCTATTTTGTCCTGTAAAGTCGTCCTGTCGGGACAATTTTCGAACCACTTTTTGGAGGATTTGAGGAAATTGGTTTCAGAAAAAAGCTATTAATACCAGCTAAATATGGGGGTTGAAAAACCCTGTATTTTTTATACAATGTTGCAAAAACATAATTTTTTTCGCTAATTATAGTTAACGTTTTTGTTACCATTTGTTTTGTGGTTCAGGATATCTGAAGAACGACTTTATGAAGCAAATCTGTTATCCATAGGGCATTTCTCCGGTTACTCGAACATTTTGTCGGCTATTAACTAACTAATCAGCTCGATTCTATTAACCACCCCATTTTAGAGAAAATAGTATCTATAAGGAAAAAAAGTGATTTTTGCAACAGTATTGCACGGATTTTTTTCTTAAATTTGCACTTGCATGAAATGGATAGCAACCATATTAGTAATTTACTTCACGGCACTTTTCGGTGCTCCGTGCAGCGATGCTAAGAATGTTTGTGCGGAACTAAAATCTCCATCCAAAGACCTTAGTCATAATCATAATCAAGACAAAGACGATAATTGTTCCCCGTTTTGCCAGTGCACTTGTTGCAGTGTTTCAGTAACCTCCTTTAAGTTTAACTTACCAGAATTTAATATCCCTTTACGAGAATTTAAAGCCAAAAAGGTTTCAATAAGGGATTGTTTTTTTGTTTCCAACTACTCCGGAAATATTTGGCAGCCGCCGAGATTTAACGCTTAATTTCTTTTAGATCGTGTCTTATCGTTTGATATGCATTTTGTGCATATCGTCCGTAACATCATTGCTTTTCGGCTTTGATCAGGTGTTGTACAATTTACGTATAACAATACACAGCACGCATCTTTCCCGCCTTTTTCCATTCTGAGAAAAGGACTACATATCTTTTTACTAAGCGTTAAATAACAAAATACACTGTGTTAGATCGTATTATTAAATTCAGTATAAAGAACAAAATCATTATTGGTTTAATGACTTTGTTACTTATAATATGGGGAGCGTGGAGTGCCACCAAATTGCCCATAGATGCCGTCCCTGATATTACCAACAATCAGGTTCAGATATTTACTACCTGTCCAACATTGGCAGGACAAGAAGTAGAACAACTGGTAACCTTTCCCATAGAGCAAAGTATTGCCAATGTTCCGAAAATCGAAGAAATCCGCAGTATTTCCCGTTTCGGACTTTCGGTGATAACCGTTGTTTTTGAAGAGGAAGTAGACATATACTTTGCCAGGCAGCTCATCAATGAAAGACTCAAAGAGGCTGTTGATAAAATTCCTCAGGGAATCGGAACGCCGGAAATGGCACCGGTCAGTACAGGTTTAGGCGAAGTGTACCAGTATATCATTCACCCTAAAAAGGGAAGCGAAAGCAAATACAACGCAAAAGACCTTCGCACGATGCAGGATTGGATCGTTGCCAGGCAATTATATGGTACTCCGGGTATTGCCGAAGTGAACAGCTTTGGAGGTCAATTGAAGCAATACGAAGTTGCTGTAAATCCCGATAGATTGAGAGCAATGGGTGTAAGTATCCCGGATATCTTTACAGCTCTTGAAAAGAATAACCAGAACACCGGGGGGGCGTATATCGACAAAAAGCCAAATGCCTATTTCATCAGAGGTATAGGTCTGGTAACGTCTTTAGATGACGTTAGAAGAATTGTGGTTAAAAATTCCGGAGCCGTACCCATATATATAAATGACGTTGCTGAAGTGAAATTCGGTAACGCAGTAAGGTATGGCGCTTTAACTTATAATGGAGAAGTAGACGCTGTAGGCGGTGTAGTGATGATGTTGAAAGGGGAAAACAGTAACGAGGTTGTTAAGCGGATAAAAGAAAAGTTACCTACTATTCAACAGTCGCTGCCTGATGATATTACTATCGAACCATACCTGGACAGAACTGATCTTGTGGGTCGGGCTATCAGTACAGTGGAAAAGAATTTGATTGAAGGAGCGCTGATAGTGATTTTTGTACTGGTATTGTTTCTTGGGAATTTCCGGGCCGGATTGATCGTAGCTTCTGCCATTCCCCTTGCAATGTTATTTGCACTTGGAATGATGAACGTATTTGGAGTGAGCGCCAACCTGATGAGTTTAGGAGCTATAGACTTCGGACTGATCGTAGATGGGGCTGTTATCGTCGTAGAAGCTACAATGCACCATCTTGGTCTGCGAAAATCGACGGCCAAGTTGACTCAAACTGAAATGGATGATGAAGTATTTACTTCGGCGTCTAAGATACGTACCAGTGCTGCTTTTGGAGAAATCATTATCCTCATTGTATATATCCCTATTCTTACTTTGGTTGGTGTTGAGGGCAAAATGTTCCGTCCAATGGCCCAGACAGTTGGCTTTGCCATTTTCGGAGCATTGATATTATCCCTGACTTATATCCCAGTGATGTGTGCTTTGTTTTTATCAAAGAAAACCAGTCACAAACGCACATTTAGTGACAAGATGATGGGGAAATTACAAAGTTGGTACCAACCATTGTTACAAAAAGCTATCCGGATTAAATATATTGTAGTAGGCGTCACCGTTGGCATTTTTGCAATTGCTATATTTTTCTTCAGCAGAATGGGTGGAGAGTTCATTCCTCAATTACAAGAGGGAGACTATGCGTTTCACTGTATTCTACCACAGGGAAGTTCCTTGAATCAGAGTATCGAAACTTCCATGCAGGCTTCTCGGATTATCAAACAATTTGATGAAGTCAAGATGGTTGTAGGTAAAACCGGCGCAGCCGAGGTACCTACAGATCCGATGCCTCCTGAGGCTACTGACCTAATGGCGGTCCTTAAACCTGAGGATGAATGGAAATCTGGACGAAGTTATACGGAACTCGCAGATGCTATAATGGAAAAGCTGGAAGTTATACCAGGTGTGTTCTTTGAAAAAAACCAGCCGATCCAGATGCGTTTTAATGAGCTGATGACGGGGATCAGACAGGATGTAGCAGTCAAGATCTTTGGTGAGAATATCGACACGCTGGCTTCTTATGCGAATAGAGTAAGTGAGGTTATTCAAGGTGTACCCGGTGCTACTTCTCCCCAGGTCGAGCGGGTTAGCGGGCTTCCGCAGATCAATGTTGAATATGATCGCACTCGAATTGCCAACTACGGGTTGACAATACAGGACGTAAATGACGTGGTGAGTACCGCTTTTGCTGGCAAAAGCTCGGGCCAAGTATATGAAAACGAAAGACGATTTGATTTGGTTGTCCGGTTGGATAGTGCACATAGAAGCAGTATAGATGATGTAAATAACCTGATGATACCTACAAGTACAGGCATACAAATACCGCTATCCCAGATTGCAAATGTTGAATACAAGTTGGGACCTGCGCAAATAAGCCGGGAAGCAGGAAAACGCCGTATTGTTATAGGGTTCAACGTTGCTGGCAGGGATGTGCAGAGTGTCGTGGAAGATATACAGCAACAGTTGTCAGCTAAAGTCAAGCTGCCTTCCGGATATTACTTCACTTATGGCGGACAGTTTGAGAATCTGCAAAAAGCGAGTGACCGCCTGATGATCGCAGTTCCTGTTTCGCTACTGCTAATTTTTATGTTATTGTATTTCACGTTTCACTCCTTTAAGCAGGCTACTTTAATATTTACCGCAATCCCCATGAGTGCCATAGGAGGTGTCTTTGCATTAATGCTTCGGGGGATGCCTTTCAGTATCAGTGCGGGTATCGGATTTATTGCCCTGTTTGGGGTTGCTGTATTAAATGGTATCGTGCTAATAGGAACGTTTAATCAGTTAAAAAAAGAAGGTTTGGATGATGTGTTCCAAAGGGTCAAAGAAGGTACGATGACGCGTTTGCGCCCGGTATTAATGACGGCAACGGTGGCCTCTTTGGGCTTTCTGCCTATGGCTATCAGTACCAGTGCCGGTGCGGAGGTGCAAAAGCCCCTGGCGACCGTTGTGATTGGCGGATTGATCACAGCGACATTTCTAACGCTGTTCGTATTGCCACTCCTATACATCATCTTCAACTCGAAACCAAATATCAAAGGCAAAGGCATGAAAACAATGGCAGTAGTGATCTTGCTGTTCTTGGGAGGCTTTTCATCTGTTAAGGCACAGCAACAACAGCGGATTTCAATAGATAACGCTATAGGTACAGCGTTAAAGGGCAATCAACAATTTGGTGTGAATACTGCTCAAATCAAAAGTGCTTCTCTAAATGTGAAGACGGCAACTGATATTCCCAAAACAGGTGTGTTTGCTGAAAACGAGGACTTACGTCCTTCCGATAACGTAGGTATTTTAAAAATAGGTTTGTCGCAAGGTATTGCCTGGCCTGGTCTATATGCAGCCCGGAAAAATTATTTCAGGGAACAACTCAAATATGCTGAACTCAATACCGATGTTTTAAATGCCGTTGTCAAAAGAGATGTGCGAACCGCTTATTATCAGCTTTGGTATTTACAGGATAAACAGGCTCTTTTTCAACGTTTGGACAGTATATATACAATGCTGTTCAAAACTACAGAAGTACGTGTAAGAACGGGAGACGTTGCAAAACTGGACCAGGTAGCGGCAGAGGCAAAGCTGCGGGAATTACAGGCTTTCCTTGAACAGAACAAGAAGGCAATGACGGTACAACAACAACAATTGATGATGCTTTTAAATCAAAATGAGTGGTTGCTCCCGGTGGCCGAACCACTTAAAAAAGTAGAAGTTGAATTGTTGGAAAATACCGCCAGCCACCCGGTATTGGCCTTACAGGAACAGAATGTAAATATTGCATCTTCCAATATTAAAGTTCAGCAGAATACCAATAAGCCGGAGTTTTCGGGTCGGTTCTTCAGTCAGCGGGTGTGGGGTGCGAAAGACCCTTTCTCCGGATTTTCGGTAATGGCATCCTTCCCATTGTTCGGAACCGGAGCCTACCGGAATAAAGTCAGGGTTGCAGTGGCTGAAAAAGAAGTACAGGAAAAGGCGCTGTCTTACCAAACTCAAGTATTCCAGACGCAAAGAGCTTCTGCAATCGCTGATATAGAAAAAAACTACACTTTGTTGAATTTCTATGAAACCTCTGGGTTAAAGCAAGCTGAGGAAATCATTAGTGCGGCAAGCCTGAGTTATAGAACCGGTGAAATAAGTTTTGCAGACCTGGGTCAATTTCTTAACCAGGCGATCAGTATCCGTCAAAATTATCTGGATGTTATGAATCAGTACAACCAATCTGCCATCCAATTCAATTACTTCAATAACAAATAAGATAAAATGAAAATCATAGGAAAAATATTAGTTGCAGTTATACTTGTATCTTCTTTATATAGCTGTGGTGGAAAGGAAAAGACCGGAGAAGGTAGTACTGCCGAAGCAAAAAAGGCAGAGGCCAAAGGCGAAGAAGGGCATGGAGAGGAAGAGTCCACAACCATTGCATCACTTACCCAGGAACAGATCAAGGCGGTTGGAATAACTCTTGGAAATATCGAAAATAAAAATCTCACTGCTTCTATTAAAGCGAATGGTGCGCTTAGGGTTCCCAATAATAAAAAGGCAAATGCTACTTCGCTTTATGGAGGTGTTGTTAAAAGTCTTCGTGTTCAGTTGGGTGATTTTGTCCATAAGGGCCAAGTTATTGCCACCATCGAAAATCCGCAGTTTGTTCAGTTGCAGGAAGAATATATTACCATCGATAGCAAGATTACCCTGGCGCAGCAGGAATTAAATCGTCAGAAAGAGCTTAATCAAGGCAACGCCGGGGCTTTGAAGAACCTTCAAAGTGCTACAGCCGATATCAATGCATTATTGGCTCGTAAGGCTTCATTGCAAAAGCAGATACAGTTAATGGGTATTAATCCGACAAGTATCAACCGGGATAATCTAAGAGCTGCATTGGTAGTTACAAGTCCTGTCAGTGGTACAATAAGTAATGAGTTTGCCAAGATCGGTAGTTATGTAGATGTGTCATCCCCCGTTGTTGAAATTGTAGACAACAGTTTGCTCCATCTTGACCTTCAGGTATTTGAAAAGGATCTCCCCTACATGAAAGTGGGACAAACGGTGAATTTCACCATCACCAATAACCCCCAGGTAACATATAATGCAAAAGTATTCAATATAGGTTCATCATTTGAAAACGAAAGCAAAACGGTAGCTGTGCACTGTACAGTGGTAGGTAATAAAACCGGACTGATTGATGGCATGAACATCACAGGAATGGTGAGTGTAGAAAATGTTATGGCACCTACGGTGCCAAATGAGGCCATTGTTGAGGCGGAAGGTAAATTCTACATTTTCGTTCACACAGACAAAGAACCTGAAGCCGGTCATGAAGAAGGAGGTGATGAACACAAAGAAGGCGAAAAACACGATCATGTTGCCGAGAACCAACAAAGCGAACCTAAAATGAACTTTGAAAAGATCGAAGTAGCGAAAGGCGTTTCCGAATTGGGATATACGGTAATCACTCCTGTAACTAATATTCCAAAAGACGCAAAAATAGTTACAAAGGGAGCCTTCTTCATTAATGCCAAACTGAGCAATGCTGGAGGGCATGACGATCATTAATCCTAAAATGATGAGGTTATGAATCAATTGATAGAGTCTGTAGAAAATTACGTTTTGCTTTTTCTAAAGCAAAAACTCTCATCTGACCTTGTGTTTCATAACCTGGCTCATACCAGTGAAGTAGTTAACGCAGCTTGGGAGATCGGGCAAAACAGCGATTTGGATAAATCAGAGATGGAGATACTTATCGTTGCTGCCTGGTTTCACGACTGCGGATACGCTTATGCTTATACCGGTCATGAAGAAGAAAGTAAAAAGATAGCAAAGAGTTATCTGGAAAAATGTGGTGCCAATACTGATTTTATTTTATCAGTATTGGCTTGTATAGAAGCAACGAAATTTCCACAGCGTCCAAGGACTATGGTTGAAAAAGTATTGTGCGACGCTGACCTTTTCCATTTTACTAAAACCTCATATCCTCATTATGCAAAAGCCATCAGGAAAGAGTTTGAAGTGTTTCTTGACAAGATATATTCGGAAGAAGAATGGCAGAAAGTAAACACGTCGCTACTTATGGCTCACAACTATTGCACCGAGTATGGAAAGTCTGTCCTGAGCAGATTTAAGGACGTTAATGTTGAATTGGTGAACAAGAAAAAAAATTAAAATGAAAGACGAAAATACTAACAACTTATCGGATGATGTATTTAAGAAAAAAGTTGATACCGCCTTTGATTTCGCATTTGATAAAAAAGTTGCATTGGTTTTTGATGACATGGTTAGTCGGTCGGTACCCTTCTATGGGGAGATGCAGCGAATGGTAAGTGAATTGGCAAAAAACCATGTACAGCCAAAGACAAAAGTGTATGATATAGGCTGCTCCACAGGAACCACCTTAATACAAATATCTAAACTGGTTCCTGAAAATGTAAACCTTGTAGGAATAGATGATTCCGAAGAGATGATTGTCAAATGCAGGGAAAAATTGAATAGTCTATCGCTTAACAGAGAAATAGAACTCAATATGGTTGATATTACAAAGGATGTACCTGTACAGGATGCTTCAGTTGTAACGATGGTACTGGTTCTTCAATTTGTTCGACCTATTAATAGACTGGAAATTGTCAAAAAGATATATGATGGACTTACCGAAAACGGAGTATTTATCATTGTCGAAAAGATCCTCACGGAAGAAGCTTCATTTAACAGGGAGTACATCAACTACTACTATGACTTCAAAAGAAGAAACGAATACAGTGAGCTTGAGATTTCACAGAAGCGGGAAGCGCTTGAAAACGTGTTGATACCTTACAAGACAAGCGAAAATATCAATATGCTGAAAAACGCGGGCTTTAAACAAGTCGAGGTGTTTTTTCGCAGGTATAATTTCACAGGAATAATAGCAAAAAAATGATAATACAATTAGGAAATTTCTTCTTTAGGTACAGAAATGTAATTTTCATATTTCTGTACTTACTACTATTTGCCCCATCGATGGAGTTGTTTGGAGCGGAAAGATGGGGTGACAAATATTATTTTTATCCCATTGTTTTTGGCTTAATAATAACCATTTCCGGCCAGCTCATTAGGGGCGGCACCATAGGGTTAGCGTATATAATAAGAGGCGGGCAAAATAGAAAAGTGTACGCAGACGAATTGGTCACTACCGGAATTTTCAGCCATGTAAGAAACCCCCTTTATATAGGAAACATACTCATGTTATGGGGAGCCGGAATAATGGCTAATTCATTGTTGTTTACACTTGTAATAATGCCGTTGTTTGTTGGTATATATCAGTGTATTGTCCTTGCTGAAGAAGACTATCTCAGGAAAAAGTTTGGTCAGGGTTTTATAGACTACACCAAGAAAGTGAATCGATGGGTTCCCAGTCTTAAAGGTATCGGGGATACGTTTTCCTCAATGAAATTTAACTGGAGAAGATGGCTGATCAAAGAGTATGGGACACAGTTTGTCTGGCTTTTGGGCATAGCATTTATATTACTGTATAAGTATCCCGACCTAATCGGCAGAGATCAGGCGACCAGAATAAAGTATGCTGTAGTATGTTTTTTAGTCATTGGCACCTATTACCTCACGATAAGATTTATAAAAAAATCCGGGCGTTGGAAATGATGCCTGCGGTAAAAATGACAATATAAAATCACAATATTTTTATGTTATTAAATCGTAAAATATCAATATGGTACTTTGTCAATGAAATCAAAACACAGATGGTTTTGATCTGTGTTTTTGCGATATCTATCGGATTGTTGGATATGCATCCGACATTTAAAAAAACTTCATTGCCTCTAAGTGTTCCTGCTCTGGTAGGAACTGCGGTTTCCCTTTTGCTTGCTTTTAGAACGGCACAATCCTATGAACGATGGTGGGAAGCCAGAACAGTTTGGGGTGCTATCGTAAATGATTCACGAAGCTTAGTGAGACAGTTCATACAGTTTATTCCTGATGACCTCAAGTACGAAATCAAAGAATTTGCTGGCAGGCAAATCGTCTGGACCTATGCTTTGGGAGAGTCATTGCGCAGGCAGGAATTTTCCCCTTCTGTTCAGGCGTACTTAAATATTCACCAGATAAATGCTGCAAACATACCAAACGTTTTACTCAATAAACATTCCGAGACTATCAAGCAGTTAGCTGCCGCGGGAGCAATTACGGATATTCAACAGGTACAGTTAAATGAAACACTTGCAAGGTTATGCGATAGTATGGGTAAGTGTGAACGAATTAAGAATACCGTTTTCCCAAGATCATATAGCCTTTTGGTACATACATTAATCTATGTTTTCGCAGCTATTTTACCGTTCGGGTTGGAGGATTCGCAGCTTGCTGTCGAAATCGTAATGACCATCCTTATCCCAACACTTTTTATTGCCATCGAAAAAACGGCCATCATCATGCAGGACCCTTTCGAGAATACTCCTGTTGATACACCGATGACTTCTTTGGCACAAACAATAGAGATCAACATATTAGAAATGATCGGGGAAAAAGATATTCCAGTGAAGCCTCAAAACGACTCTTATTATGAAATGTAAGGTTATCATTATTAATCATTAACCATAAGCGAAATGGATATTCAATTTGAACTTTTACTTTCGGCTAAATTGTTACTGGCAGTTCTGCTGGGAGGTATTGTTGGCGTGGAGCGCGAAAGAGAACAACAAAACACAGGCATCCGTACTTTCGCCTGCATTTGTGTTGCCTCATGTCTGTTCGTATCTGTCGCCGCGCACTTGTCTGAAGATAAATCGGCAATTTCAAGAGTCTTGTCAGCGGTTGCCACGGGCTTAGGATTTATTGGGGCAGGTATTATTTTCCGGGATGAAAGAAATATGCCGAAAGGACTCACTACAGCCGCCGGATTGTGGGCGACTTCCGCGATCGGAGTAGCCATCGCCCTTAATATGTTTGTAATAGCTGTCTCATCAACGCTCATCATTCTCTTGATTTTTAGTATCAACAAATCTGCTCCTTATAGAAAATTTGTTGACAAATTATTTAACGATAAAGAAAAGCAACAATGAATCAAAACAATATCCAATTTGATATCCATCTAAATACGATATCCGTCCTCCTGGAGAGGGCAAAAACTACCGAAGACCCTGCTGTGTATCTCTTTGAGAACGATTTCAGGACACCGTTGTTTCAACTGGAGGCACTGGCCAGGATATATAGCTCCACCGGGCCTAACAGGAAGAAATTTGATAAGATGCAGGAAAAATTCAAGCTACTGGAAGATACGTTAGGTAGTATAGATTACTTTGATGCTTACGGCAAACTGTTTTTTAGCAATGAGAAAATACCGGGGGATGTTAAGTCTTATTTTTCCCGTAAAGAGGAAAAAACCGTAAGCAAGCTTAACAAAATACTCAAGAGCGAGGGCTGGTTAAACGGAAAGCAATTAGAAAGGATTAACAATGATCTTAAAAAAACAGGCTGGAAAAATAAAGATGAACAGCACAAACGTCTCCGGAAATTCTATAGGTCGGAAATTGAAGAGATAGTGGATTTCGCAAAAGAAGGCAAAGTTGCTTTTACCGATGTAGAATCGGGTATCCACGAGTTGCGCAGAAAATTGCGCTGGTTGAGTATATACGCACAAGTTTTACAGGGTTGCATAAAGCTCGTAGAGATTGAACAGGAAAAACTGGCCTTAGGGAACTACCTTACAGGTTCCGTATTAAACTCGCCTTACAATAGGTTACCCCCGGTGGAGGATAAAAAACTGCACCCGCTATTGCTTTCCCAATATAGTTTTTTCGCTCTTAGCTGGATGATTGAGCAATTGGGACTACTCAAAGACCGGGGCTTCGGACTACTGGCGTTGGCAGAGGCTATCATGGAAACCAAAGGCATCAAAAATGAAAAGGACGCAATACTTCAGGCGAAGAAGTATTTGGGCAACAAAGCTCCTTCAATTGATGATGTGTTGAAAGAAGGTAATCAGATTACAAAGCAATTTTTTACAGACAGAATATTAAAAAATCTTTTAAAATAGAAATCATGGAGCACAAACATCAATATGACGCGCAGGGCAGGCAGATCTGTTGCACCCAAACGGAAAAAGTATATACCAAGGCAGGCGCAAAAGACCTTGTAAAAGAGGAACATCATAAAAATGACGGACACGATCATGGCCATAGCGATGATGCTGGTCATGACCACGGTAATGTAAGTGAAAGTCCATTTAAAATGTTCCTTCCTTCCATCATTTCCCTGTTACTTTTGCTCGCTGCCATAGCATTCGATAACTGGATACCTCAGGAATGGTTTAAGGGGACTGTCAGGTTTATTTGGTATCTGATAGCCTACGCAATTGTGGGATTTCCTGTAATTAAAGACGCCATCAAAAGTATTTCAAAAGGTGAGGTATTTTCGGAGTTTTTGCTGATGAGCATTGCAACTATCGGTGCGTTTTTTATCAAAGAATACCCCGAAGGAGTAGCAGTAATGCTGTTCTATGCAGTTGGCGAAGTGTTCCAAACCCTTGCCGTATCCAGGGCACAAAGAAACATCAAGGCATTGCTCGACCAGCGGCCCGACGAGGTAACTATCCTTGTAGATGACCGTGCCAAGACCATCAAAGCGGAAGAAGCCCAGATCGGGGATATTATTCAGCTAAAACCCGGAGAAAAACTTGGGCTTGACGGTGAACTCCTTACCGACAATGCATCCTTTAATACAGCAGCGCTCACGGGTGAAAGTAAGCCGGATACCAAGAACAAGGGAGAAACGGTGCTTGCCGGAATGATCAATCTCAATACAGTAGCCCGTGTTAAGGTAACTACCGCTTATACAGATAGTAAACTTAGTAAAATACTGGAGCTGGTACAGAACGCCACCTCCCAAAAAGCCCCGACGGAGCTTTTTATCAGGAAGTTTGCGAAAGTGTACACCCCTATCGTGGTCGTTCTGGCAATAGGAATATGTCTTGTTCCTTACTTCTTTGTAGACAATTATGTATTCAATGACTGGCTGTACAGGGCTTTGATATTCCTTGTGATTTCCTGTCCTTGTGCATTGGTCATTTCCATTCCACTGGGATATTTTGGTGGTATTGGAGCTGCCAGCCGCAATGGTATTCTCTTTAAAGGAAGCAACTTCCTGGATACAATGGCTGCGATACAAAATGTCGTAATGGATAAGACCGGTACAATGACTGAAGGAGTTTTTAAGGTACAGGAAGTAGTGTTCAAGCCCGAATTTAATAAGGATGAAACATTGAAACTTGTTAATGCGATAGAGAGCCTGAGTACGCACCCTGTAGCAACCGCTATACACGAATACGTGGGAGATATTGACAGCTCTATTAAGCTCGAAAATACGGAAGAGATAGCAGGACATGGTTTGAAAGCGACAATAAATGGCAAGGAACTTTTGGTTGGAAATTTTAAATTGATGGATAAGTTCGGTATCAGTTACGATGTTGATCCATCAACCATAGTCTATACGACTATCGCAGTGGCCAGCGATGGAAAATTTGTAGGCTATATTACCATTGCCGATAGTATCAAGGAAGACTCGCAGCAGACCATTGACCTGCTTCACAAGCTCAATGTGAAGGTGACCATGTTAAGTGGTGATAAAACTTCGGTCGTGAAATTTGTAGCCGATAAACTGGGGATCGACAATGCGTTCGGTGATCTGTTGCCGGAAGATAAGGTCAACCGGGTAAAGGAAATCAAAGCTAAGAACGAAACGGTAGCCTTTGTGGGTGACGGGGTAAACGACGCCCCTGTAGTTGCACTAAGTGATGTCGGTATCGCAATGGGCGGACTTGGGAGCGATGCGACCATAGAAACAGCAGATGTTGTCATCCAGGATGACAGACCATCCAAAATCCCAATAGCCATCAATATCGGCAAGAAAACAAAAAAGATCGTTTGGCAGAATATTACCCTTGCCTTTGTGGTAAAAGGTATCGTTTTGATTTTAGGGGCTGGAGGTCTGGCTACTATGTGGGAGGCTGTTTTTGCTGATGTGGGCGTATCCCTGATTGCAATATTGAATGCCATAAGGATACAACGAATGAAGTTTTAGCCTACAATTATGGGTAAGAAGTTTTCGGTAATGAAAAACGTGTTAAGTAAGTCCTTAGAAGGGATACACCTCTTTAGATAAAAATGGAAATAGTTATGCAAAATACCATCAATGAAATATACATTACGAAAGCATCAGGCGAACGTGCGGTTTTTGACAGTAACAAATTGAGACAATCATTGTCCAGGTCGGGAGCGACTTCCGAACAGATTGAGGTTGTGCTGCAAAAAGTGCAGGACATCCTCAAAGATGGAATGGCTACGCAGGATATTTACAGGACTGCTTTCAAATGGCTGAAAAAAATGTCAAAGTCTGTCTCCGCCCGTTATAACCTGAAAAAAGCGGTGATGGCGCTCGGCCCTACAGGTTTCCCGTTTGAAAAACTTACAGCAGCCATTTTGGAATCAATGGGATACAGCACCCAAACAGGAGTGATTGTTCCGGGACATTGTGTAAAGCATGAAATAGATGTTATCGCTACAAAAGTGGAACACCATGTCATGGTGGAATGCAAGTTCCATAACCGCCAGGGCTTTGTAAGCGATGTCAAAATACCACTCTATATTCAATCAAGATTTCTTGATGCGGAAAAAAAATGGCAGGATAGTGGTTGTCACGGCCCCCAGTTTCATCAAAGCTGGATAGTGACAAACGGACGCTTTTCCGAGGATGCGATACAATATGGCAACTGCATGCAAATGCAATTGCTTGGGTGGGATTTTCCAAGGGGCAAAGGCTTTAAAGATCTTATAGATCGCGCCGGTCTTTATCCGGTTACCTGCCTGGTTACCTTAACTGAAAGAGACAAAAAATTCTTATTGGCAAATGATGTTATTCTCTGTAAGTCCCTGTTGCAACGTAGCGAAATATTAGAGAAGTCGGGACTATCTGCTGCGAAGATCAGGTCAATCGTTAATGAGTGCCGTATGCTCTGCGAACCATCAAAATAGTACAAAAAATGGATGTCATCAACCATAAAGAAATAAAAACAAAATGGTATGTAATTACAGGAGGGCCATGCACTGGAAAAACTACCGTGGTGGAACTGCTGGCAAAACGGGGATATGTGACGATTGCAGAACAGGCAAGACACTATATCGATACCCAAAAAGTTGAAGGTAGAACAGTTGAAGAAATAAGGAGTAACAGGGAGCAATTCCAGTTGGAAATACTGAATCTTCAGATCAGGGAGGAATCAACACTGGACGTGAACAAAGTCGCTTTTTTGGATAGAGCACTTCCCGATGCTATGGCCTATTACGAATTTCTTGGACTGAAATATGACGATAGGCTTATTGTGATGTGCAAGAAATTTTGTTATCAGAAAGTGTTTGTACTGGACCGTCTTCCGTTAATCAATGATTATGCAAGACTGGAGGATGAACAAGAGCAGATTAGGATACATAATTTGATTATTGAGGTCTATAGCCGTTTCCCGTGTCCGGTCATCCAGGTTCCCGTACTACCTCCTGATCAAAGGGTCGATTTTATCCTTCAGCATCTTTGAGAAATATTCATTAGTTGCAGGATCAAATGAGATTATTGGGCTGTTCTTTTGTTGATTTCACAGGTGTGTGGGGTTTAAACATACATATTGGAGGACTAACAATTCAGCTAAAATGAGAAAGAACAAAAAAGCGAATAATAAAAAACCGGTTGCTCCGATCTATAGCATCAACAGGAAGTTGACACCTAAGCGGCGACCTAAAAAAAAATGGTATGCTGTTCTCAGGATAATATTCATCATAATAGTGAGTGCAATACTTATTCTTGCAATTATAGCACAGGTGAGGCATTATTACCTTCATGTTTCAGGTGAAGGGCACAAAAAAAGCGTGGAAAAGCAAAAGTAGGCTGTTACCAAGCCGCATTGTTAGGAACTTAGTGGCATTGTATTTGTCTCCATTATAATATTCATAGAATGTAAGCATATAGTATTCACTTTAAACTTAAAATGTTATGAACAACGAAGAACAAAAAAAGGAATCACACAAGCATCCTGAACACCACGAACATCAGGAACACCATCCACACAAGGAACATCATGAGGGACCGGAACATGCCAATGAGCCGGAGCATCATAAAGAAAAAGAGCATCATCCGGAGACTGAACATCATGATGAAAAAGAGCACCATGATACTAAAGAAAAAAAGTAAGCTGAAATTGGAAATTAGATTGGATCTTAGTCAGATCATAATCTAATTTCCATTTTATTTAATAATCTAACCTTCCATTTCTTATCCTACGTGATCCCTCACCATATTTTTACCGAGTTGTAGATAAACAGGCTGTATCAATGGCAGCAACAGACCGTTTTTTCTGTTTACCTATGGTAACCCAATTGCCCTGTGTCTATAATACTCCTTCCATAACCTGATATAAGTCAAGGGGGATATTGAAGATTACCGCATATACTCAACTGATCCTAGACCTTTACCCCGAATACTCCATGATTATTACGCTTAGCCGGATTGGGGCTTTCCGATAAGGCAATAGATATATAATTCCCCAAGTTGGGTTCTACTTGGGGAATATTTTCGTTTATAATTATAATTTTTGTGATTTAATTAGGAAAGTTTCAACTATAAAGTTTGCTAATCCTACAAAAATTATAAGCTATGAAATACTCTCTACAAACCATTATCCTGGAAATTCACAATAAAGAGGACAAGGTTTCCTTACAAAATAAAAGGTTAATCGATGAGGCTTATGAGATGACCTTGTATCTCCAGGAACTACTTTTTTCCGTAAAAGAGTTTGTCATTAAAGAAGGTTTTAAGGACGAAGCAGAGGAAACCCATTTCTTCCGGACAGTGAAACCCCAGATATTGGGAAAATTGATTTATTATAACAAGGTATTTCGCATAGAAACTACCTGTCCCGTAAGCAATGGAAAAATGTACTACAGTTATTTCTCTACACAGTTAGCCCATTTAAAGCGGGAATATATTGAGCACATTTGCAATACGGATTTTTACCGTTATTATCGTTCGGGTCGTACAGATCGGGACGATACTTATTTTAAGCGGGGCCATATAAATTACCATGATGGCCTTAACAGCATAGTTTTTGAAATTGATCCAGCATTTTCAACCTTCTACGACTATAAAATAGCAAGAATTATCGCAAACGAATTGCTTTATACTTATCTGCTTTCTAAGATCAATCCCGATGAAAATCCCGATATGGTCATGCAAAAGCCAGAATCAACGAAGGATGTATTCTGGACAGAATCAAAAAATGCATTGATCGAATTGATTTACGCCCTATATGCTTCCGGGGCCATTTCACATGGCAAAATCGGTATCCGAAAAATAAGCCTCATGTTCCAGATACTGTTCCGTATTCCACTCGGAGATCTGCATCATGCTTTCCACCGGATGAAAACCCGTTCCGGCTCAAAGACAGCATTTTTAGATCAGCTCAAACAATCACTGGAAGAATACATGGATAAGAATTTATAGGAATATAGCTATCCCTAAACAGAAGCAGTACGTTATCCGTGCTGCTTTTTTTATGCCCATCATTTTGCCCATATATGCCAATTGGCAAAGTCAGGGTTATAATAGACTAAAAGTGCCTCCAAAGCAAGGAAATACCTCTACAACAACGGTTTAACCGGATTGCAAAAAAAATAAAAAATCCGCCTTTTCAATTGGCATGACTTGGCAGACAACGAGTGCCAAACTGTTCAATTTTGTCCTGTGATGTTTGAATGATGTATAGACAAAATCGTAGCCAATGAGTGCGTGTAATACAGGCACCAGGCAAAACGATGATTGAGGCAAGACAAATCATGAACATAATAAACGTATCCGTATGAATATTGACAGAATGGAATTTATCGCGTGGATGGAACGCATCATGGATCGTTTCGACATTCTTAACGACCATATTAATAATATACACAAAGACCGAAATAGTATAGACGGTGAAGAGCTGCTCGACAACCAGGATCTTTTGCAAATGCTGAAGATAAGCCAACGCTCCTTGCAGCGCTATCGCTCTTCGGGGAAATTAGCCTATTACACGATCAGTGGCAAACTTTACTATAAGTTGTCCGATGTGCATCAGTTTGTCCGGGATAATTTTAATGCTCCGCTGCAAAGAACAAAGGACAATAAGTGACAAATAGTGCCACGGAAAGCCAACTACAACATACGCTTCAATGCTTCTCCTACTTTCGGACTATTACAATCTTAAATAATCAGGATCATGAGTGAACAGACTACGACAACGCCACAATATCCCGAACAGCTATCGGACATTCTGTTGGTGCTGGATAAAGAAAAAAAGAAAATCCAGGCTGTTACAGGTATCAACAAAAACGGAGAGCTGGAGACCGTGGACCCGGATAAGAAAAACCAGAGCCAGTTTATGCGGGTTGATAAGAGCGGGGACATATTCTCCAATTTCTTTTCCAATTTCTGGAGGCAGCTTAAAGACCCGACACGTTTCTCCTTCTTTAAAATTCCCGCTGCTGAAGCCATTGACGCGGCTCAAAAGATGCAGCAGCAGGTAGACCAGCCTACCAAAGAGGGCGAAGCAGTAATGGCAAAACTTGCAGTAAAGGAGCCACAGGATCAGCAACAAGAAAATAAACAAGAAAACAAAAAAGATATGGAAACAGCACAAGCAACACCGGTAACCAGCGAATACCGCTACAAACCGGAACAGATCGATTGGGAAACAATGAACAACCTCGGACTGAGCAAAGAGTATCTTGAAAAGAAGAACCTGCTCGACCCGCTATTACGGGGATTCAAGACCAATGAACTGGTTCCCGTAAGCCTTAACCTCGGTACGGCCATTACGCGTATGGATGCCAGGCTCGCACTTCAGACCAATGAAAGCGGCGATGTAGTAGTTGCTATTCATGGCATTCGCAGGGAACCAAATTTAAACTTCCCCTTCTTTGGACACGAATTTAGCAAAGAGGACAAAGAGAATTTGCTAAAAACAGGAAACATGGGTCGTGTGGTTGATTTGACCAATCCTAAAACCGGCGAAAAAATGCCGTCCGTAATCAGCATTGACAGGTTGACAAACGAAGTGATCGCATTGCGCCAGGACTGGATGAAAATACCGGATGAGATGAAAGGCATAAAACTGAACGAACAGCAGAAGCAGGCCCTGATGGAAGGCAAACCACTTTACCTTGAAGGAATGATTTCAAAAAAAGGGGAACCGTTCAATGCACCGGTACAGTTCAATGCCGACAAGCGTTTTGTAGAGTTTCTTTTTGACCGGAATGTTAACCGCGGGCAAAACCAGCAAGCAGAACAGCAGCAGGGGCAATTGCAGGAAGCACCCCGGACATTCAGAGGAAAAGAACTTACCGACCAGCAATACGATAAGTTCAAAGAAGGTCAAACGGTTTATGTGGACGGGCTGATTGACAAAAAGGGACAGAAATACCAGGGCTATATCACTTTTGATAAAGAGACAGGAAAAACAGGATTTTCTTTCAACAATCCTGATAAGCTAAAGGAGAAAATCCAGCCCAAAGAAGAAAACAAAACGCAGGTAGCTGTTAACTCCGATGGAAAGACCAATGAAGCTACCAAGAATATCAAAGAGCCTTTGAAAACCGGCCAGCAACAGCCTAAGGACAAAAAGCAGCAGCAACAGCAGGATGCTACCAAAGCTCCGGAAAAGTCCAGGGGTAGAAAAAGGTAATCACTAAAACGACTGTATTATGAAAGCAGTAATTGCAGAAAAACCAAGTGTAGCCCGCGAGATTGCAGCCTTGTTAGGCGCAACAGAAAAAAAAGATGGATACCTGGCAGGTAACGGTTACCTGGTAACCTGGGCGTTGGGCCATCTGGTGGGATTGGCGATGCCGGAAGATTATGGGTTGTTGGGGTTTCAAAGAGAATCCCTGCCCATAATTCCGGCTCCCTTTTTATTAACGGTACGAAAAATAAAAAAGGACAGATCGTATGTCGCCGATGGCGGAGCTGTAAAGCAATTAAAAGTCATTGAACAGGTTATTGGCCGCTCGGAAAGCATTATCGTGGCTACTGATGCGGGCCGTGAAGGGGAACTCATCTTCAGGTATATTTATCAATATCTGAAGTGCAGCAAACCTTTCGAGCGTTTATGGATCAGCTCACTTACGGAAAAAGCCATCAGGCAGGGCTTCGACAAACTCAAACCCGGAAGTGATTTTGATGGTCTTTACGAGGCCGGGCAAGGCCGGAGCCGTGCCGACTGGTTAGTGGGCATCAATGCATCGCAGGCATTGAGTATTGCCGCTGGCAGTGGCGTGTATTCGCTGGGCCGGGTACAGACACCCACGCTGGCCCTTATCTGTAAACGCTATCTGGAAAACAAGAGCTTTACCATTCAGAAATACTGGCAGATTCAATTGGAGCACCGCAAGGAGTTCATGGATTTCAAAAGCCTTTCCAAAACCAAATGGGATGAACGCAAACTCGCCGATGATACGCTTAAATCCATCCAGCGAAACGGATCGGCAACGGTAACGGGGGTTGATAAGAAAAACGTTTCCGAACAGCCCCCCTTGCTGTTCGATCTTACCGGTTTGCAGAAAGAAGCCAATAAAAAGCTGGGGCTTTCTGCCGAACAAACCTTAAATATTGCCCAAAGCTTGTATGAAAACAAATTCATTACTTATCCCCGCACTGGAAGCAAACATATACCGGAAGATATATGGGCCGAAATTCCGGGACTAATCAGGGCGCTGGAGGAGAAACCTTCCTGCAAAGAAGCCGTTTCAAAGGTGAAATGGGGACGGTTTACGAAACGTATTGTCAACGATGTGAAGGTTACCGATCATCACGGACTTTTGATTACGGAGAAAATCCCGCTGGGATTGACGGGAAAGGAAGATGCGATCTATGATATGATCGCCCTGCGTTTACTGGAGTCAGTTTCACATGCCTGCTCTAAAGAAATTACCGAAATCAGCTTGCTGGCACTGCACTATGACTTTTCGCTTAAAGGATGTAAGATCCTGGAACCGGGATGGCGTGCCATCAGGGGAAATTTTACGGAGGAGGATGGTGAGCCGGTACAGGAACTGCCGGAACTAAAGGCCGGTGACAAACTGAAGATCAAAGAAGCCCAGGTACTTGAAAAGAAAACCAAACCGCCGGTGCTCTATACGGAAGCCGGGTTATTGTCTGCTATGGAAACCGCCGGAAGGGAAATAGAAAATGATGCCGAACGCAAGGTCTTACAGGGTATTGGTATTGGCACACCGGCAACAAGAGCTGCTATTATCGAAACTCTTTTTAAAAGAGATTACATCCAGCGTGAAAAAAAGTCGCTGTTCCCTACTGACAAGGGGTTACAGGTGTACCACACAGTAAAGGATAAAAAAATTGCCGACGTTGCCATGACCGCAGAATGGGAAATGGCCCTGCAAAAAATTGAGAACAACGAGGCTGATGCGGCGACTTTCCTTAACGAAATGGAAGTTTATGCAACGGCAATAACAAAGGAACTTCTGAACATGAATATTGCAAAAGAAAAACAGCCGGAACTCGCCTGCCCGAAATGTAAAAGCCATGCCCTGCTTATCAGGGATAAAGTAGTAAAGTGTCCCGATGAAACCTGTAATTGGATACAGTTCCGTACCATTTGCGGGGTAACCCTTACGACGGCGGAGATTGAGAAACTGGTGAAGGAAGGTAAAACGTCTCTTATCAAAGGAATGAAAAGCAAGTCGGGCAAAAAGTTCAACGCTTATATCGTTATAAAGGATAATGGAGAATCCTCTTTTGAATTTGAAAATACTTCACAAAAAAAGTAATGACAGAAAACACCATCATAACCCGGAAGGAAATTGAAAATTTAATTTATTCAGTACGAGGCAAACAGGTCATGTTTGATAAGGACCTGGCCTCCCTGTACCGGGTAGAAACCAAAATATTGAACAAAGCCGTAAAAAGGAATATGGAACGATTTCCGGAGACGTTTTGCTTTCAGTTGACCGAAGCGGAAAGCGAAACTTTGAGGTTCCAAATTGGAACCTCAAACGCCGGACGGGGCGGGCGGCGATATTTACCTCATGTATTTACAGAACAGGGCATTGCGATGTTATCTGCCGTATTGCGCAGCGAAGTGGCCGTAAAGGTTAGTATAGAGATTATGAATGCGTTTGTTGAAATGCGAAAGATGCTGATAGGCAATGCTGCGCTGTTTTCAAGATTGGATAAAATTGAACTCAAACAACTCGAAGCCGACGGAAAATTTGAAGAAATTTTCAGAGCACTGGAAAGCGGTAAGCTCCATAGCGAAAAGGGCATCTTTTATAACGGACAGATATTTGATGCTTACGCATTTGTTTCGGATATTATACGCAGTGCCGAAAGATCAATTATTCTCATAGATAATTTCGTTGATGACACGGTGCTTACATTGCTCGGGAAGCGTATGCAGTTTGTAACTGCCACCATTTATACAAAGAACATATCCAGTCAATTGCAACTTGATGTGCACAGATACAACAGCCAATATCCACAGATCGACGTTCAGATATTTACGCTTGCACATGACCGGTTCCTCCTAATTGACGGAACAGAACTTTATCATATCGGGGCGTCCTTAAAAGACTTGGGCAAGAAATGGTTTGCCTTCTCAAAGATGAATACAGAAGTCAGTAGAATGCTAACTTTCCTGAGCGCTAACAACATTTGATTACACGAATTGCTCTGTGACATCGCTGCCCAACTTTTCAGCCCATTGTTTCAAAAATTTAAAAGCAACATTTTGGACGATCGACAATTGGGCAATCACGTTCTCAACATATTGTACATCCACTGTTACGCCGCCGTGTGCAATTTTGTTTCGTATGTCATTATTATCGTTAATCCATCTTTCATTACCGTTTACGTATTCCCAATCAATACATTCACCCCATAGAGTAATGAAGCAATCCCATATCTTATTTATAATCCCCTGCCTGGTCCGTTCATTGTCGTTACAATATCCGTCTGCTATGACACTTATCGCATTCCAGAATGCAAGAAATTTATCAAATGGATCTTCAGTATATAGCCCTTTTCTGTACCAGCTAAATGCTCTCAACAGCTTGTTTTCATTAAGATTCAAATCTCTTGCAAGTCTGAAACAAAACATAAATTCTTGCCTTTCAACAATTGCTCTTACCGGATTTCTGTCATTCACTTGATGGTATTCATTCAAACTAACATTTAGTGCCGAGTTAGTTCTTAAAGCTAAAATATCAAGCATCTTGCCTATAAAAAGAAGCGCTACTTTATAGGCACGATCCTGATCAGCAGTATAAACGGTGGACGAGATCAGAAAACCATTTTTGTGAGGTCGTATGGAAATATCGCTTTGGAAGATATTTCCGAGGTCCAATTCCTTGTCTGTTCTGAAATCTATTGTTCTCCTAATAGTTACAGGACCGGAAACTAATAATTCTACATTATATATTCTCATTGTTTGGTTTGCATTAAGACCGGGCTTTTACTTTAGCCGTCTGCTTTGTAAAAATAGAAATTAAACTTCAGGAAATATCCAATCAATAAGCCAAAAACTGCCACCCAACGCCAATGGCTACTGCTTTAGGTGTAGGGCATTGTTTCCATTATATTTTAGCCCATCATAAAATTCAAAATAAAATCTGTATGGATACACCGCAAAAAGATCTCTCCTATTTTACACTCAGGCTTCAGGAGTTACTGTACACCAGCTTTCCCGAAAAGGCACACGACCAGAAATTCATTAAGCAACGCTCCAGTTGGGCAGCCAATGCCTACGAGGGTGCCTTCCGGTCGGGAAATGCGATTGAGCAATGCGACCATATTGCAGACTATATACTTTTTGAAGGACTGCACTTCTCCCGGTTTGACACCATATTCCAGGTGGTGTGTAATGAGTTCGATACGATTATGGCGGATGAAGAACTACGCCCTTTTGCCTTAAAGATGTTACCTGTATGCAGTTCGCTGTTCGCAAACTACGAACTGACGGATGATTTTGCTTACAGCGAAGCATACGGCCTGCTCTACACGGAAATAACGGGAACCATAGCAATCTGGATCGAGGAAAATGGCCTTCAGTAAGCGTCAACATCTCCAATGGAATATTGATGCCCTGCAAATAGCTTTTAAACTGGAAAAGGAGAAACGCAACGCTACCCAGGGAGAACGGCTGCTAATGAAGCAATATAGCGGATTTGGCGGTCTCAAATTCGTGTTGAATCCCGTAGAAAACCCCACAGATATAAAGCAATGGGCGGAATATGACCGGGGACTGTTTGAAATGACAAGGGAGCTGCACCGGGTGCTCAAAGAAAATGCCGGTGATGAAAAACAATACAAGCGGTATGTGGACAGTATGCGAGGCTCGGTACTGTCCGCCTTTTATACCCCACCGGAAATCATCCATACACTTTCAGATGTACTGACAGAAAACGGTATAGAAATCCGCAATTTTCTCGAACCGTCTGCGGGCGTTGGTGCATTTGTCGATCCCTTTGCTAATAAAGGAATCGTCCATGTTACGGCTTATGAGAAAGATCTGCTTACAGGTAAGATGCTGGAGCAACTCTATCCGGACAGGGAAATCCGAATTAAGGGGTTTGAAGAGCTGCCTGAAAGCGAACTGAACCATTACGATGTAGTTGCCAGCAATATTCCTTTTGGCACCAGTTCAGTTTTTGACCTTTCGTATTCGAAGGGAAAAGATCCGGCAAGGGTTCAGGCTGCCCGCAGCATTCACAACTACTTTTTCCTAAAGGGAACCGATGCGCTCCGGAATGGTGGCATCCTGGCTTTCATTACCTCGCAAGGTGTATTGGATAGCCCTGCCAACCAGCCTATCCGGGAAGCGCTGATGAGGGAGCATAACCTCATTTCGGTAGTAAGGCTGCCCAACAACCTCTTTACCGATCATGCGGGAACCGAAGTAGGCAGCGATCTCATCGTTCTTCAGAAAAACACAGGCAAGCAGGTATTGTCTGAAATGGAAAAGGATTTTTGCCGCTCGTTGGAAACAAAGAACAATACCCACACCAATGCGCTGGTATTGTACACTGACCGTGTTGTTTTCAATGAGATCATCGAATCAACCGATCTGTATGGTAAACCTTATACCATGTTTGTCCATAACGGAGGCGTTAGTGGTATTGCAAAGGATGCAAAGGAAATTCTGAGCGAAGATTTCAGGAATCATCTGGACCTGAATCTCTACAAAGGAATTTTACCCGATAAGCCCGTTGTGCAGCCAGGAATGGCACCAGCACCTCAACCGCCAGCTACTGGCATTGTTACCCAAAGAATGCAAGCGCCTGATACACCTGTTCATTCATCTGCGACAGGCAACCGTGCATCAGATCAGCTACAGGGAAATACGATAATTACAGCCAATGATGCAGCGCCACAGGAGCAGGTACAATTAAGCCTGTTCGATCTTTTTGGCGGTGCGCCGCAGGTCAGCGTTGTAGCTGCTCCTGTCACAACCACAAAAAGGAAAATTACGGTTAAAAGGACTGTACAAAGAAGGCAACCGGGGCTGTTTGATAACATTCCTGTGCGGGCGGCAAAACCGTCCAATCATACAGCCGCGTCATCACCAAAGGCGAACGGCATTCCCGCCGGACAGGGAGATCTTTTTTCCGCTATCAATGTAAATAATGACGGCGAGCTGGAAAAAACAAAACCAGTTGAGCAGGTTACCGAATCAAAAGCAACTACCGATCCGGCTCCGTATAACGGCGAAGTGCAGGCATTCCATAAGGATGACTGCCTTGCAACGGAAAATGGCTATGTAGGCTATCTAAGAAATATTAATACGTCTAAAGGCTCCGCAATTTTCCATCCTTTACCGTTGACCCCACTTCAAAAAGCAAGAACAGAAGCCTATATACAGCTAAGGGATGCTTATCAGCATCTTTATAACAATGAAGCGACGCTTCGGGCCGAACATAAGGCAGAAAGGGAAACACTGAATAACCTCTATGATGCTTTTGTGAAAAGGTACGGCAACCTGAACAGCGCCGATAATATCAAGGTGATTAAAACCGATAGCGCAGGAAAAGAAATGCCGTACCTGGAGCGTGTGGTAGGCGGTGTGGTACATAAAGCAGATATATTCCACCGGCCTGTCAGTTTCTCCACCGCAACGCTTGCTACCGACAATCCCGATGAAGCATTAACTGCATCGCTTAACAAATACGGGGCTGTTCATATCAACTATATGGCGGGGATCAGCGGGATGTCCAAAGAAGACCTGAAGAATGCCCTGCATGGCCGGATCTTTTACAACCCACTGGAGAAGGAATACGAGATCGCTGAAAAATGGGTATCGGGCAATGTGGTTGAGAAAGCAGGAAAAGTGCGGGAATACCTTTCCAGCCAACCGGATGATAAAGAAGTTGCCGAAAGCCTTAAAGCACTTGAAGAGGCCAGGCCCCGCCGCATTGAATTTGAAGAGCTGGATTTTAACCTCGGTGAACGCTGGATACCTACCGGCATCTATAACCGCTTTGCATCACACCTGTTCGATACCGAGGTACGCATTCACTATACCGAAAACACGGATGATTTTTCTATCCATTGTGATAGCAGGAACATTCACATCACAGAAAAATATGCCATCAAATCACAAAGCCGTACCTATGATGGCATTGCTTTATTTAAACATGCACTGGTCAATACCACGCCTGATATCACCAGAAAAGAGACAATAGGTGACAGGGAAGTAAAGGTGCGGGACATGGAAGCCATTCAAATGGCGAATACCAAGATCGACGAGATGCGCAAAGCATTTACGGATTGGCTCCATGCGCAGAACGATGAGTTCAAACAACGCCTTACCGACAGGTACAATGATACCTTTAACTGTTTCGTCCGTCCGCAATATAACGGCAGCCACCAGAATTTTCCGGGGCTGGATCGTAGGGCGCTCGGCATCGAAGACCTTTATCCCAGCCAGAAGGATGCTGTATGGATGATCAAGCTCAACGGCGGAGCCATCTGCGACCACGAAGTAGGTGCCGGTAAAACGCTTATCATGTGTACGGCTGCACAGGAAATGAAGCGGCTGGGCTTGGCCCATAAGCCGATGATCATCGGCTTAAAAGCCAATGTGCACGAGATCGCTGAAACCTACCGAAAAGCTTATCCCCATGCCAAAATATTATATCCCGGCAAGGAAGATTTTACACCGCAAAAGCGGCTGCGCATCTTCGGTGATATCAAAAACAATGATTGGGACTGTATCATATTAACCCATGATCAATTTGGTATGATACCCCAATCACCCGAATTACAAAAAGAGATACTACAAGCGGAACTGGATAGCGTAGAGGAAAACCTCGATGCACTGAAGGCACAGGGCAAGGAGGTTTCGCGGGCAATGCTGAAGGGTGTTGTGCTGCGTAAACAAAACCTGGAGGTGAAGCTCAAAACATTGGAGCACGACATCGAAAACCGCAAGGATGATGTAGTGGACTTCAAAATGATGGGCATTGACCATGTATTTGTGGACGAAAGCCACCGTTTTAAAAACCTCATGTTTAATACCAGGCATGAGCGTGTGGCCGGGTTGGGCAATATGGCCGGCAGCCAGAAGGCTATGAACCTGCTGTTTGCCATCCGTACCATACAGGAGCGCACCGGCAAAGATCTTGGTGCTACCTTTCTTTCGGGAACCACCATCAGCAATTCGCTTACAGAGCTGTACCTGCTGTTTAAATACCTGCGCCCGCAGGCAATGGAAAAACAGGGCATTTCCTGTTTTGATGCCTGGGCAGCCATTTACGCCCGAAAAACGACGGATTACGAGTTTTCGGTCGCCAATAATATCGTATCAAAAGAACGTTTTCGCTTTTTTATCAAAGTGCCGGAGCTGGCGCAGTTCTATTCAGAAATAACGGATTACCGTACGGCAAAGGATATTGGTATTGACCGGCCCGAAAAGAACGAGGTATTATACCACATACCGCCTACGCCGGATCAGGAGGTCTTTATCAAAAAACTGATGGAGTTTGCCAAAACCGGTAATGCAGAACTGTTGGGCAGACCTCCGTTAAGCGAAAGCGAAGAAAAAGCAAAAATGCTGATCGCAACGGACTACGCGCGAAAGATGTCGCTGGATATGCGGATGATCAGCCGAAAGTATGGCGACCATCCTGATAACAAGGCATCGCATTGTGCGGCTAATATTGCCAAATATTATAACCGGTTCCATGCACAAAAAGGAACACAGTTCGTTTTCTCCGACCTCGGCACCTATAAGCCCGGTGAGTGGAATGTCTATTCCGAAATTAAGCGTAAGCTGGTGCAGGACCACGGCATCCCTGCACACGAAATACGATTTATACAGGAAGCGAAAAATGAAAAGCAGCGCAAGGAACTTATACAGGCAGTTAATGAAGGAAAGATCAGGGTACTGTTCGGTTCCACCGAAATGCTCGGTACGGGGGTTAATGCGCAAAAGCGTGCCGTAGCTGTTCACCACCTGGATATTCCCTGGAGGCCAAGCGATCTTGCACAGCGGGATGGCAGGGCGATCCGTAAGGGTAATGAAATTGCGAAGTTCTTTGCCGACAACAAAGTAGATATTTTCATTTATGCGGTAGAAAAATCGCTGGACAGCTATAAATTCAATACCCTGTACAATAAGCAGGTATTTATCGACCAGCTAAAAACCAACAGTCTGGGCAAACGTACGATTGATGAAGGCGCAATGGATGAAAAAACGGGTATGAATTTCTCGGAATATGTAGCCATACTTTCGGGCAATACAGATCTGCTGGAAAAAGCCAAGTTGGAAAAGCAGATCGCCGGTCTGGAAAGTGAGCGGCAGGCATTCAATCGCGCCAAGTTTTCTTCCAAATATAAGCTGGAAGATATTACGGCCACATTGGAAAGTACACAAGCACGATTGGATCGGATGACACTTGATTGGGAAAACCTGCAAAAACGGATAGAGAAAAACAAAGATGGTGATATACTCAACCCGGTACAGTTAACAGGTTTACCGCCCAATGCTGATATTAAGCAGATAGGCGCAAAACTCAACCAGCTTTCGGAAAAAGCCCGTACAGGCGGGCAGTATGAGGAAATCGGCTCGTTGTATGGCTTTACATTACTGGTGAAAACAGAGGTTTCAGAAAATGACAGTACAACCCTCGAAAGGGACAATCGTTTCTTTGTTCAAGGTGAAGGCGGTATCAAATACACCTATAACAATGGCCGGATGGCGACCGATGCGAAAACTGCATCGTTAAACTTCCTCAATGCGCTTGAAAAAATACCGGGTATTGTAGAGCAGGAACAAAAGAAAATTGCCGGATTGCAGAAAGACCTGCCCGTGCTTCAGGAAGTAGTCAACGGTGCTTGGAAAAAAGAAAATGCACTGGCAGAATTGAAAACAGAACTGGCCGCAGTGGATAGAAAAATACAGTTATCTATAAAGCCGGAGTCTGAAGGCAAAACAACGGATCAGGTTGAAGAGCAAACACCGGTTTCAGACAATTCAGAACCGACCGTTTACGTCAAAGGCGCTCATTTACCTCGTAGTGTATTGTAATGATAATCAATGGATTTTTTGCCGAATACCAATTCAAATCCTAAAAAAGCGTGCTCAATCTTTCCCAACTTGGGTTTTTTATTCCTAACAATGTTTAAAATTTGTAATGCCTGTTTCACTCCATGCGATAATGAGAACACGTTGATAACAAATGGAATGTAGCAGTGACTGGAGTAGAATATTATACAAGACATAGAGAAACCAGGTAGCCTATGAAAATACCTTACTTTTTAAAATTTGAAGATGAGAACTTAATACCATTGCATCAGTATTCCCAACTTCCCGACTGGTGCAAATACCCGTTGCATTTTGCCCTGGAACGACGTTACTTTAAGCAACCACAAATAGAGCTGATAAGCCAGCAGTTAAACCAGGAGCCGTTTTTTATAGACCTGGTTCAGATCAACGCAAAAGAACCTGCTTATATCCCTTTCGATATTAACGACAGGCAATTGTACCTGTACTTTATGCTCAAGGGCAGGTTGCTGTACACAACAGGTGATTACCGGCCCATTATACGCACTCAGCCTAATACTTTTTTGATGTCCTATTATGACATTGGACACTATTTTGCTTATGCCCCGCAAGGAATGCATATAGCATTTGTAGTAAGTATCCTTCCGGAATGGATCGAAAGCATGTACCAGGAATACGATAATCTGAAAGACATCCTGCATCGTTTTAAAAATGAGAACAAGACTTATGATACCATGTATCAATGCCGGATGGATCGGAAGATCCACCGATGGTTATATAAGATTTACAGCTACTCGCAGGCTAATATTGGTGCTATAGACGGTAACCTGCGCAAGTACATTAGTTACCTGCTGGAGCATTACGACCAGGTGATCCGGGAGCAGAACGGCGACCTGGCTTATAAGATCAAAGCGTATATAGAGGAACACTATTGCGATGCGGGACTGAGCGTAAAATTTCTTACAGATTATTTTTTCCTCACCGAGCGTACGCTCCTAAACGTTTTTAAGCGGCAATATAACATGAGCGTGCAGGAGTTTTATACCGAGTTACGCATGGGCCATGCGCTGCTCCTTATGCAGCAAAAAGGTATTGGCATAAAAGATGTTTATATGGAAGTGGGATATACCGATGAACGCACCTTTCGCTCCGCCCTGGAACGGTACCTCAAACGCCGGTAACACAATTTCCCGCAAATTGTCAAAATCGGAAAATTTCTTACACAAATTTGCTCAATTTTTACCGATTTTGACTTTCCAACGCTGAGCGCATTGATGAACTTTGTCTTAACAAGATGGTGAAAACCATGCTAACGACAAAGGAAATGGATAAAGCCCTCAAATATCAGAAAAGAAGCAAGATTGCATTTAAGATCATAATGCTCGCTTTGTTGGCCCTATGGATACCCGTAGCTATTGATAAGCTGACTGACTTTGAAACCTTTAAAAGCGGCATTTACAATCAACCCTTTTCAGACAGCTTGGGCAATGTGCTGATCTATACATTACCTGTATTGGAATGTGCTACTATCATTTGCCTGATCTACGAAGGCTGGCGCAAAGTCGGCCTGATCCTCTCCACAATGCTGATGACGGCCTTTACCGGATATGTGGGCATTGCGCTTTTAGGAGCCTGGAAAAAACTGCCCTGCGGCTGCGGATCGGTCATTAGTGGCATGAGCTGGGAGCGGCATTTCCTTTTCAATCTATTCTTTTTGTTCCTGAGCCTATCAGGACTTTATCTGTGGCGCAAATTACGAAGCGGTGACGCGGGAAGCGAAGCTGCCAAGGGCGGGTCGGCCAAAAGACATATTAAACAATATTCTTTAACTTCTAAATTTTAAGAAGATGAAAAAATTAAAATTAAACCTGTTTATGGTAGTTGCTTTAGCGATTGCGGCAGTTACCATGTCATTTAAGATGGCAGGTACAGCTTCAACCTTTCATTATGCAAGTGAAAGTACGGCTGCCGGAGCATTTGCGAACCCTGACAATTGGGAACCCGGAACTTCACCTACGAATTGTGTAGGGACGGCGAAACCTTGCCAAATAACTGCCGAAGACGAAGCAGATTTGGAAAGCAAATTAGCTGGCAAAACCAATCCGCAGGTATTAAGTATTGTTGATAGCAAGCGAAATTAATTTTTCGGGTATAATTAAATACACAAAGTGGGCATTTTTAGCCCCTTTGTGTATTATAGTTATCTTGGATTTTGCTGTATCCCACCCACTTCTATTATAGTTTCGGGAATAGCAATGGCATAGCGTAAATCATTTGGTGGTAATGTTATGGTTTGCCCGTTAACAGTCCGTGTCAATGTTATATTAAATCCGTCCCGGTTCAACCGCTTAATATCAGACCAACGAAGCCCACGAAACACCAATTCCTTTCTTCTTTCAGCTAAAATGGTATTCAGCGCTGTGTCTTTATTTGTAAACGAGTAAGGCGTAAATTGAGCAACATCCCATCGTTTTATCAGTAATTTATTAAGAGCATTTGCAGCATCAGCAAGTTTATCCAGTCGGGCATTACATTCAGCAATAATCAAGAGCAATTCATTTGTCGTAATACCTGTAATAAGTCCTGCATATCCCATGTGCGTACCTTTAAACCTATAATCTCCATCATCGCCCTTTCTGAAATATATAGTCTTTCTTAAATCTCTATCATTATAAAGGTCATAAAGAGCAGGTGATATTCTCGCCATATCAAGATTATTTAGGTCGGTAGGAAACATGCTTGTTTGAAAGATAACTTCTGAACTTAATTGATTTATTGAGGGAATAGGGAAATCTGCATTGGGGTCTAACCCATTAAAGTCTATGAGTTGACTATTAAACGCAAATGCCTTTTCAGCGTTTTCCAAAGCATCGGCATAATTTCCCATAATCAAATGTGTTCTTGCTAATAATCCGTAGGCTGCTGCTTTAGTTGGTAACGTTGCGGCAGCACTTGTATTTGGTAATAAAGGAAGTGCATCGTTGAGGTCTTTCAATATCCGGTCATAGGTTTCTTGTACGGACGACCTCACCGACGGAATATTCATATCGGGGTCTAAGCGTAGCACCATTCCTAAATCTGTATTGGCAGTTTGTTTATAATAAACTGGCGCCCATATCAGTACGGCGTCCAAAAAGCGGGATGCCCTAAAAACCAGCGCTTGACCCTTTAGGTTGTCCGCTATATTTCCGGTCAAATAATTATCTTCAATGCCTTTTAGAACGGAGTTGCAAACATAAATTGCACTGTAACAATAGTACCATTCATCACCCGCCGATGACAATGGTTTTGTAACAAAGTCTGGCTGCCATGTGTACAATCTTTTATCGCTTTCATAATAAAAACCATCGTAATCCTCATCTTTCAAAAAATAGTCAATGGTACTGGCTTCGCCTGCCGAGCAAAAATTAGAATTAAGAGTTTCCCAATTATTAACTAAGGCTTGAAAATCTTTTAAAGTTGTAGGTATAGCCAGTTTATCATCTGATTTTTCTTCAAGAAACTTTTTACATCCCGAAGAAAGTATTATTAGCAATAGCATCAACGCTAATATTGGAGTGTTCTTTTTCATTGTAATATTCTTTTATAATTTGGCTTTAAGACCAAGTGAATAATTTGCAGGTGTTTTAAGAATATTATAACCTAAGCTAAAGTCAGGGTCAATGCCTGCGTTATTGGCTTTCCATAATATCCCAAGATTATTTGCATTAAAAAATAATTGCAATCCCTTAATCCCCTTTGCTGACAATTTAAAATCATAAGCAAGGTTAATATACTGGAGCCGGATATGGTCGCCCTTTTCTACCAGCACACTGGAACCACTATAAAAGGCATCTCTGTTATAGTTAGTTCTATACTGATTTACAGGAACATCTGTATATGCTTCATCCCCGGGCTTCAGCCAACGTAGCGCATAATCTGAATGTCCCCGCCAACTGTTAAACAGGTCTGTGTAATTAATAGAATTGCGCCTGAACCAATACCCGAATTTGAATGAAACACCTAATTGTAAGCTGATATTTTTATAAGATACTGCATTGATTAACGAACCGAATTTTGTTGGAATAGCAGAACCAAAATATTTTAAATCTTCTACTTTAGTTTCAGTACCAATAATGCTGTAATAGTCCTTGCTTACCTCACCATTAAGGTATCCTTGTGCTTCACCTGTATTGGGGTCAAGTCCAGCCCATTGATAGGCATAGATAGCATATACAGGCTTTCCATTAACACCGGATATGGGTGGCGAAGAAACATTGACATATTCTTGTGCCAATGTCCTTTCTAAATAATAATCAACTATTTCATCTTTATATAGACTGAAATTCAGTATGGTACTCCACTTAAATGAACGGTCTATATTTACACTTCTTAACTGTATATCCCAACCGTTTCCTTTCATGCTGGCTACATTTCGCAACATATAGGGGTCAACTCCTGTGGTGTAATCCATTGGAGCCATACCAAAAAGATTAATACCTTTTTTGTGATAATACTCTATTGAACCTGTCAAACGTTCATTTCGCAAACGAAAATCTACCGCAAGGTTCAACATCTTGGAGGTTTCCCATTTTAATAATGGGTTGTAGTAATTATTAAAACTTGCGTACGGAGTACCAGTAAAAAAGGATGTATTTGGAAGAAATCTAATCGTGTTTACTGCAACCATAGCGGGGTCAATATTGCCACTAAAGCCGTAGGTTGCCCGGAGGTTGAGATAAGGCAAAAAATCAACCTTATAAAACTTTTCGTTTGAAAGTTTCCATGCAATGCCCGCCGACCAAAAAGGGTTCCATTGGTCGTTAGTTTTTAAGCCGAAAAGGTTGCTGGCATCCCGGCGGGCGCTTGCTGAAATCACATACCTATTGTCAAATGTATAGGCAGCATTGGCGAAGTAGGACATAAATCTTGTACTTGTTTCACCGAGATATTGACCTCTTTGAATATAGTCTGCCCCACCATTAATAATGCTTGGATATGTATTTGTATAGTCCACATTACCCGTAGTTAAATTATTAGGGTTGTAGCCATAATAACGTTCTTGATTTGATTGTGTATGAGCCGACCGTTTTTCACCTCCAATTAAGGCAGTTATATTGTGTTTACCGTATGTATTATCAAAGTTTAATTGTCCTCGTAAATTATTTGCATTTAAAACACTATTGGTTTTGTCCAAAATATCACCATTGGGAACAATGTAAATGACGCTTCCGTTTACGATTTGGGAAAAGCGATTGATATAGTCCCTTGCCATAAAACTATTTTCATCAGCCAAATTGGTACTTAGTCCAAATTGTCTTTCATATTGATAGTTTACAGTTGCGTTCAGCCCTTTAATAATTCGATATTCGAGATTAGCCGTTGCCAATACATCGGATACGTTGCTATTTGATGTTTGGTGCTGCCAATCTGTAAGCGGGTAGTAATTCCAGTCAAGCAACTTTCCGTCACCGAGATTTTGGACATAGCTTTGATTATAGTTCTTTGCTACTGGCAGCGCATTCCCGTTTGCATCCGCCATTAGCATATAAGGCACAAAGGCACTGCTTTTCATAGATACATTATTGTACCCATACCGACCTGACTTATTTTGAGTTTGTGAATAATACAAACCCGTAGTAAGGGAAAGTTGTTTAATAGGACGATAGGTATTTTGGAAACGGATATTAACACGCTGATAAGTAGCCTCTAAGTTGCTTTTATTGTGGTCGTAACCTACCGATGATGTCCAAGAAAATTTGTCTGCGCCACCCTGCGCACTTAAAAAGTATTGCTGATTGACTAATGGCTTATACATATACTCATTAAACTGCGCTCTTGCATCTACATTTCTAAATGCGTCAATTTGCTGTTGTGCCTGCTCCTGTGTCATTGCACCTGTACGCACCTTATTCAAAAGGTCAACAACCGGACTGATTACAGGGCGGCTCGATGAATTGATTTGACTGTTGTAAAAGTTTCGATTAAACAATTCCTGCTCCATATCAATATAATCACTGGACGACATCTGACGGATATAGCCTAAATCGGGCTTTGCTCCAATAGTGAGGTTAGAATTAAACGATAAGGTAATCGGCTGATTAAAACGTCCGCTTTTGGTGGTGATAACGATAACGCCATTTGCCGCCCTTGCTCCCCAAATGCTGGAAGCGGAGGCATCTTTCAGTATAGTTATATTTTCTACAATGTTGGGGTTAATATTGGTAATATCTCCATCATACGGAAAATTATCTATAATTATTAAGGGGTCTTTCTGTCCGTTTATTGTACTCAATCCCCGTATCATCATTTGGGAACTATATTGGCTTCTGCCCGCATCCATCACCATGCTATTAGCAATTGCTGGAAGTCGGGACAGGATGTCCGTACCAACCTGCTGGTTAAACAGTTCGTTGCTTACCGTAGCAAACGAACCTGTTGCCCGCTCTTTAGGTATTTTCTGATACCCTGTTGATACTACTTCCACTTCGTCCAACAAACGGGATGAGGCATTTAAACGGATTTTTAAAGTATCTGTTTGCGGGAGGTTCACGGTTAGCATAGATGGCTCGTAACCTACATGGCTAATTGTCAAAACAGCGATATTTCCATTTGCTGTTTGTATAGTAAAGTAACCCCTGCCGTCGGTACTTACTGTTGTATTTGTCCCTTGCAAGGAAATACTCGCTCCCTCGATAGGCATATTATCATTACGACTAATCACCTTGCCCATAATTTGTCGTTGGGCATACAATGTGCCTGATATGATAAGTAATGTAATAAGAGGTATAAAAAATTTCATTCATCAATTGAGTTAAATCGTAAAAAAATGGAAGCAGTTATTTGTCCTTTATCACGAACATATTGAGGCTTCTTTTTGCTGGTATTAGGTCAAGGTCGTACCTGTTCAATTCTTTCTTAAAACTCGCTAAATCAGTAACCGCTGAAACCTCGATATCCACATTGGAGGTATAGCCAGTTTCGTCAACTATGGGTAGCGTAATAGGAGTATCATCACTAATCATATTAATCATGTTACTAAGTTTTTGATTAATTATTATGGAAGGCGATGCCGGAAAAGTGTTCTTTGATTTTCCTCCTTTGCTTTTTATTTTGTCCTTTTTAGAGGTTCTAACTAAAACAAGACAGTCAACCATTCGCTTCTCAATTGTGCCGTTATAGTCCGAATAGCGGTTAAGGTCTTGTAGCATATAATAGAATAGACTGTCGGCTTTGTCTTCAGGAACAATCATTTCATAGTTATACTGGTTAGACTTCTCATATTCGCCATTATCTTTCTTTATTAAACTTAAAAAAGCAGGTTTTTTAACCTCCACTATCATGCGACTTGTAGAGAACTGTTCACCATTTCGATTAAATAGCTCGTCCACTGTAGCATGATATATATTCATCATTGAGGTATTGGTGATTTGTCTGCCATATACTTTACCATCTTTGGTTCTTCTGAAAACATTTCCCCCCGGAAGTCCGGAATACTCACCTTTGGTAAAAATGGAAAATGCCTGTATCTGTAATCCGTCTATGAGGTATTTGGAAAGGAACAATGGCGTATTAGGGTCAATAAGTTTTTTGGTCACCATTTGTGTATTTTCGTTATCTACAACAGCTTTTATATTAGCATGGGTTACCTCATCCGCACGGGTAGTATTTAATAATTTGCCAGCGGGGTTTATCCATACTATATGCGGAACGCCGATAAATGGAAAGTATTCAGAAAGAAAACTATCATTAATAACCGAATTGACGTAAGTGTGTCCTTTACCTGCACCAGTTTTAAAAAACCTGGTTATTTTATCTGTATCCTCTTGGGTTACTGCCAGCACTTTTATTTTGTCGCCAAATTCATTTTGTAAGGCATGTAGTTTTGGAAAGTTTTTAATACAGGGTGAGCAATAGGTGGCCCAAAAATCCAGTATGATCAGCTTATCCTTGTACTCGCTTAGGGTAATGGTCTTCTTGCCCTGGGGATGGTTTACCACTTGCAAGGGCAGGTTCCAAAGTTCATCGGGGATCTTGTCGCCGATGGCAAGCGGGGTGGGTTTAAAGGTGTTAGCAGCCTTAGCAGAAGCCACTTGTGCGTGGCTCTGCTGTTGGATGGCTGCATACATGAGAAAAACCAGTAGCAAAAAATACTTGCCGGTTCTGCTCACAATCCTACCAAACGTTCCCAGTGCTAAACGGCGGCAAGTAATTGAAAAAAAAATCTTGTTACATAGTGATACGCTCATCATTAAGTGATATAGTTAGGTTTATAAATAGTAAATACTCCATGAGGTGTATCGCTACTTTAAACCGGACTTTTAATGATGGTGCGAAGGTTGAATTTAAGGGAGAAAAATAAAACAACGGGCTTGCCTTGTCCAGCTATGGAAAAGCAGCAATATTGTTTATACTTGTCCGTCAATCTTATCATCTTTATTGGTTGTTATACAAATAACCGATGATTACGGGAGGTTGCACCTCTGGATTGTACAACCAATTAGGAAGAATTTGTTCCATATTGGAAGTTTTACTATATTTGGTAAAATAATAAGCATTGGAATATGAAAATCGGAAGTAACATTAGTCAGCTAAGGACCGCTCAAAAGATCGAAAAAACTTTTATGGCGCAAGAGCTAAATATCAGTGTAGAAGAATATGAAGCTATCGAAAGGGATGAGAGGGACATAACACTTTCTATGCTTGAAGCAATATCACGTTTATTATCGCTTGAAGTTGCCGATTTGATTACGCTCAATAAACCAATTACAGGGATTAGGAATTTCTTCTTTAATCACAACGGAAATTCGGGTGTAAATATTCATGTGCAGGGAATAGACCAGGAGAAGATTAGGCAGGCATACAAAGAACTTTATGCAGAAGAATTAAACAGGATACCCAAACTGGAAAAACTTTTGCGGCAAAATAATATCGAGTTTGATTTTTGAAACGCTTGTATTTATGAAAATCGGTGATAACATACGCGAGATTCGAGAAGTTGAAAAAAACTTTAAGAGAAGCTATGTTGCTGAACGGTTAAATATGTCAACTCGCGCTTACGCCAATATAGAAAACAATCGCACAGATCTTTCAATGAAAAAACTGGAGCAAATTGCGGAAATTTTTGAATGTAGTCCCCAGTACATTCTTACATACAAATCTTCAAAAAAGGAGTTTTATAACTATTTCCATAATTACCCTGAGAATAAAGGGGTTAACATTATGCACCAGAATATTGAAACGAGCGTAGGCAGTATGCTTAGTAATAAGGAAAAAATTTATGAGCTACAGCAGCAGCTTTTGGAAAGTGAACAGAAAAGAATTGCTTTATTGGAAGCTTTACTTAAAAAAAATAATATTGATTTCTAAAAAACTCTATAAATATGAAAATCGGAGATAATATTCGTGATATCCGCGAAAAAGAAAAAAAGCTATCAAAAGAACAGGTAGCAAAAGCATTAGGAATAACCCCAAAAGCTTATAGTAACATAGAAAACAATGTTGCTGATGTGTCTGTGTCCAGGCTATATGAATTGGCAGAAATTTTTGAAGTTGCTCCTGAATACATTCTAACTTACCAAGAGAAATCTGCTTTCACAAATCATTTTAATAACTATGAAGGAAATCAAGGAGTAAATATTATGTATCAGGGATGTACTGCCGATCAAATTAAGAACATTGAAGATCAGATAAAAAAAAGTAAGCAAGAGGCCAGTCGCTTACAGGCAAAGACAAGGAATAACTAACCAATGGATAATAGGTTTGAGGACATTGTAAGGCTAATCAAACAGTCAAGGGCAAATGCTATCAGGGTTGTTAATGCGGAACTGATCAGCCTTTACTGGAATGTGGGCGCATACATTAAGCAAAAATTGTCTGCCGCCGAATGGGGTGATAAGACTGTTGAAGAATTGGCAATTTTCATTCAAAAAAACAACCCGGAACTGAAGGGCTTTAACAGATCAGGGCTTTACAGAATGGTGCAGTTCTTTGAAACCTATGTGTCTTCACAATTTGTCGCCTCACTGCGGCAACAAACACAACATATTGATAATGAGGAGAATAAAATTGTCGCCCCGGCGGGGACACAATTTGAGCCGCAGGACATCAGAAATACTGTTTTGGTACAGTTGAGCTGGACACATCACCGCACTATTTTCTCCCGATGCAAAACGGATGAAGAAAGGCAGTTTTACATTCAGGTAAGCGTTAAAGAAAATTATAGCGTAAGAGAACTGGACCGGCAGATTTCCGCAAGCCTTTTTGAACGCACCATGCTTGGAAACAACAAGCTCTCGCAAACGATAAAGGAAGCCCATGCAGATATAACCAATACATTGAAGGATAGCTACGTTTTTGAGTTTTTGAACCTGCCTGAACCACATAATGAGGGCGATTTACAAAAGGGGCTGGTAAAACAAATGAAAAACTTTATCCTTGAACTGGGCAGAGATTTTCTTTTTATTGGAGAAGAATATAAAGTGCAGGTAGGTAACAGCGATTTTTATATTGACCTCCTTTTTTATCATAGAGGTTTGCAATGCCTGGTGGCTTTTGAATTAAAAGCAGATAAGTTTAAACAGGAACATTTAGGGCAACTCAATTTTTACCTGGAGGCGTTGGATCGGGATGTAAAAAAACAAAATGAAAACCCAAGCATCGGTATTTTGCTTTGCAAGGACAAAGACAGTGAAGTGGTGGAGTATGCACTAAGCCGCAACCTTTCACCAACAATGGTGTCCGAGTACAAAACACAATTGCCGGACAAAAAAATATTACAGCAAAAATTACATGAGCTGTTTGAAAACAGTGAAGATGATAAAAATTAAACAACCATCAAGGAAGATAACGTATTAAAATGGAAAAATTATTTAAACATAACGGCATCGGGCTTCAGCCTTTTGTTGACGAAGATGGACAGGATACAAATTTTGCCTATACAGATAAGCTGCTGGCACTAAATGTCCTTATTGAATTTTACACGGCTGTTACGGATGATACGGAAGAGAATTACGAAGAGGAAACAGTGGTTTCTGCGATCACTTATACTGAAAACAGATCTTATTCATTTGCACTCTTCCATAGCACGAATGTAATAGGGCCGTTAGTTTTATATAGAATTGTAGCGGATGCCATTCATTTTCTTGAACAATCCGGCAAGGCCACTTTGCTGGAAGACCTGGAGGAAATTTCAACCGGTGGTACTACCTCTGATGTGATGGAAAACGAGACGGATCGGAAAAGGGTGTATGATAGCGATGTTTGGAAGTTTACCTCCGTGCTGGATCTGATAAAAGAAAGGCGGTAGCCAAAAGATTGCAGATCGCAAATCAGGATGAGGGATATTTTCCTATAATTGAAAATTTAAAAGCTTGGATGACATAACAACAGCGCTATTTAGTTCTGTTATTTATACCCATACGCTTCCTGGATTTCCTGAATAAGATCTTCGAAAGATTCGGATATGTGAGTTGTCTTGTATTTGTTAAACTGCCATATTTCTACGCACCAATACCCGATGTCATCATTCCACTAGACTACACCAAAATAGTCCCACGCTGTTAAAGCTGCTGAAAGCGGTTTGTATTTAATGGCTTCCACTACCAGGTAATCAATCTCATTGGTCAGGTTGGAGAATATGCCATCACTTCTGTATTCGGTAAAATTATCCGGTAGCCGTATTTCTGCTTTCATACGATAAAAATATAAAATAGCTATCTTTGAGGCAACCATTTCGTATATTTAGTTCTCCATAGGATAAGGTTAAAGGTTAGGGATCATCTTTTAGTAGTAACCCATTAAAGAAAAGCAGTTTCCATTCATGAAACTGCTTTTTAAATTCATAAAACGTAGAAAATTAAACCATTACCTCAATTGGTAAAGTTGGTATAAAGCCCCGTTATCTCTCGTCCTGCTCATCCATCTTCTTAATGAGCGCATCCCGTAACGCATCAAGGAACTTGGTGCGGTTAATTTTCCTGTTCCGAATTTCGAGATAGGTATGGTAAAAGTTTCCCAAATCAATATTGAAAGCTCTCTCAAAATATTCCGCAATCAACCTAATATCACTATTCCCGTTATCAAAAACACCCTGATAGTGGAGCGAATAAATAAGTTCTATCATGGCAGCTTTACTGGCGGTCCAGTTAAGAGCTGTGAGGGATGGCCGTTTCAATAACAGGTGCTTCTTTATGTGATAAAGCTGGTCTTCGAGGTATAGCTGTATTAAGTCGTTCGCCATTATCTTAGCCACCTTGTAATCGTGTGAGGTTGAAAAGGTATGGTCGGACTGAAAATAGTAAGTATCCAGGCATAGCGTTATATCATGCTTACCCCGCACAAAGAACTTCTCGTCAAGAAAGGAATAATTGTTGCGATAATATTTATAAAAATCGAGGTTGCTGTCAAAGAACCTTTTGAGCTTTTTCAATTCTTTTTTAAGATGTTTTCTTATAGCCTTTGCCCCGTGCGGTTTTCTTATTTCAATTTTATAAATAGCATTATAGTATATCAGTTTGGAAACAATAAGCGGCTTCTGATATTTGAAAAAACGAATCTCCGCATCTATATTCGTAAACCCTTTTTTAAGGACAAAATCTTTTACATCGGATAAGTATTTAATAATAAGCTCTATTACAGCTTCTATCCGCTCTATTGAGCAATCGGCTTCAATCTCTAATTCTTTGATTTCTGTTTCCAACTTCTGAAGCGTTTCAGTATAAAATTTTTCCATACGGTTATTTTGAATTTTCACTGGAGGGTAGTAATGAATGGGTGTCACTACATAGATTTACTATTTGGTAATTATTTCATCCATCTATTTTTTAATGATTGTTTTGCGGCGATTAAGGGCTAAAACGGCAATGATCGCTAAGACCAACGTGAGGATACCACCATACAAAAATTCTCTATCGGGGAATTTCGTGCCTAAAAAACCGGCTATCGGATAAGCTATTGCCCACCATAAATGAGAGAACGCGAAATGTGCACCATATACTTTACCCTGGTCCTGGGGTTCGATATTTTCGCCTATCAGCGTTTCGGAGGGCATGTCGGCAAGTGTTTGCCCGATACCCGCCAACACCCATAAAAAAAGCAACCCGCTGTACGGAACGAAGTTGGCAAGGCTGATAGCTATACCAATTAAAACAGCACCGCTTATCAGTGATTTACTGCGTGTTTTGCTCTTATCCAAACTACCCAGCAAAAATGCTGTAATGACCGCGCCAACACCAAATACAGACATTATCCATCCATAATGCTTATCATCCAATTGCAGGGATGTTTTTACCAGGCCAACGGTATTAACCAATACCATTGCTCCTGCAATGGCCGATATAAATTCGATACTCAAGGCGAAACGCACAATCTTATTTCCGAACAGTAAGCGAATACCTTTCAATACTTCGCCCCACGTCTTTTTGGGCATTGCATTATCGGCAGTATTGATCCCCTTCTGCAATGATGTCTTAGGAATGGTGAGAATAAATAGTATCGCAATTAAAAGGGTTGTGCCGTTTACAAAGAATATCTGTTTCGCGCCTAACCACACTGCCCCGATCCCTGCCAGTGCCGGACCAAAAACACTCAACAACTGGAATGTAGCCATTGACAGACCGTTGGCTTCCCTGTATATATCTTTGGCTACTATCTGCGGAATAATAGCCCTGTATGTTGGCGTGAAGAACGCAGCAAATACATTGAGCGAAAATATTAATACGTACACCTGCCATTCAGCGTTGACAAAAGGAAGCATACACACGATTGCCATTCTTGCAAACTGCGTTATCAGCAATATTTGTTTGCGCTGAAACTTTTCAGACACTACACCTGCAAAGGGCGAAAAAATGATATACGCCGTAACCCGTAATGTAAGAGCCGATGCCAATATAGCGGCAGCGTTACCGGGATTGATTTCATACGTAAGCAACGCCAGTCCCAACCAGGTAAAGGCATCCCCGAACAGGCTTGCGATCTGGGCAAAATAAAGCCTTGCGAAAGTGGTATTCCGCAATGTTTTAAAAGGTTCTGTAAATATTTTTAGTAAAGGTCTTTTTTCCATTATACCATGTTTGTTTAAGTTGCTACCAAAGGCAATCCTGAAAATCGGTTGCCATGTGAAACAATAGACCAAGTGCAATAATTCTGATTATCTTGCTTCCGAACAGCAGTAACAATCCATACACAACTATTGCATAATACGAATGCAGGAAGTGAAACCCGATACTGCATCTGTTTGGGTCGAATATCGGCTCTGCAAATAGGTGATCCATATCAACAAGCATTGTAGTTAATAAGATCATCCAAACCCGCTTCCATTCCTTTTTGAAAAATACAAAGGCGACTAAGCCGGGAAAAAGGAAGTGTAAAGAGTAGTGGACAATATTTTGCATTACGGATAAGGACATTTTTGGGTTACAATAGCTTTTTTTTGGTTTCTTTTAGTTGAATTTGAAAGATTGTAATAGCGTCATTAGCTATAGATTATCAAACAGTATTTGTCTTAGATAAATAAAGCCCTGAAGATATAATCCTCAAAGCCTTATTGGTTTTTCACTACAGCCATTAATCACTGTAATGGTTTATTGAAAAATTAATGCTGATGGCCGTGTGCTTTGTCAGCAGCAGAAACCTCATTTTTAAACTTTCCAACTAATTTCTTGCCCTCAACAGTTATAGTAACGGTGCAATTTGTATGAATGCCGTTTTTAGGTAATGCAACTGTTAGTGCTCCATTTTTATCCGCTTTAAGATCTGAAGTTGATTTTGTGCCATTTTCAAAAGCAAACTCTACAGAGCCGGTGGCGGGCTTACCTAATGTTTTAGCATTGGCATCCAGCACATAGAAGGAAAGCAGATTGTTTCCTTTTACCATTTCGATATGGTACTTGTCAACATCTACCATTTTTCCACCGTGAGGAGCAGCGCCGTGACCTGTCTGTTGAGCCATTGCTGAGTTAACTGCCAAAGTCGTCATTGCAAGCATTAATGACATTCCAATCAATCTGATTTTTCTCATTTTTTTTGATTTTTAAAAGTGAATAAATAAACGATAACTAAATTTTTATTCTTAAAAGCTTAATTGAATTTAAAAAAACCAATGTATCGGGTAACAGGTGAATAATGGCAGCCTGCACAGGTCCCAATACACCAAGAAGCACGAGTGTAATACCCACGACATGAACAATGCCCACCCCGCCAATAATGTTTTCCTTGATAGTCCTGAATGCTTTTTTACTGATGGCCTTAGACCTGGCTATTTTCTCCAGCTTATCTTCTACTAAAACAATATCAGCAGCTTCCATTGCGGCTTGTGTACCCACCATCCCCATTGAAATGCCCACATTTGCCTGCACCAAAGCAGGGGCATCGTTAATGCCGTCTCCCACCATCGCCACCTTTTCGCCATTGGCTTGCAGATCCTGTATTGCACGGATTTTGTCTTCGGGCAACATATCCGCTCTGAATGACGTAATGCCTAACTGCTGCGACACATGCCCGGCGGTCTGCTGGTTATCGCCTGTGAGCATAATGATGTTTTTTACACCGCTTCTCTTTAATTCCTCAATCATTTCTTTTGCGCCGGGGCGTATAGCGTCTGACACATAAAACACCGATGCTGCACTGCCATCTACTGCCATGTAGATGGCCGTATCGGTCTGGTTCTTACTATTGACGGATACGGGAATCGTATGGTCGTCCATCAGCGTTTTATTACCAATTAATACCTTTTTGCCGTTTATGACTGAACTGATACCTTTTCCTTTGAATACATCGAAAGCCGTAGGCTCCGATAGTGAAACACCCAGATTTTTCGCAAACATCAGTATCGCGTTGGCAAGGGGATGACTGGAACGGTTTTCGGCTGAAGCCGCCAACTGCACCAAGTCCCTCTCGGTAAATCGATCATCCAATATTTCAATTTGGTTAACAGTCGGTTTGCCTATGGTCAATGTGCCGGTTTTATCAAAAACGATGGTTTCTATCTTTGCCAGTTCTTCCAGGAATTTACCGCCTTTAACAAGGATACCCTCTCTGGCAGCCCTGGCTATGGCTGAAATGGTTACCAAAGGAGTAGCCAGCCCTAATTCAGCAGGCGAAGTGAAAATAAGCAGGGCAATGACCAGCTTTACATCTTTAGTAACTAAGTAAACGCCTATTACAAAAAGGAAAACAAATGGTATCAGCCATGCGGCTACCTTATCCGTCAATTTTTCAATCGGGGCTTTACTACTTTCCGCTTCTTCTACCAAAGCGATGATCCTTGAAAATACCGTGTCCTTTCCCGCTTTGGTCATTTCTACGTCCAAAGCACCTAACTCCAGTATCGTACCCGCAAAAACATCTATCCCGGAGGTTTTTTCCACGGGTACGCTTTCGCCTGTTATGGGGGCCTGGTTTACTGATCCCGAACCGGCCAGCACCTTGCCATCAACGGGTATTTTTTCACCCGCCTTTACTACCAAAACATCACCTACCGTGAGCGATGCAATGGATACGGATTGCTCTTTGCCGTCTTTTTTTAAAATGGCTGTCTGTGGTACAGAGCCGATCAGTTCCTTGATGGAGGCTCTGGCTCTTTCACCGCTTGCACTGGCAATATATTCAGCAATCAGGATGATCATCAACACCACTGAACCCGCCAGGTATTCTTTACCTATGACAGATACAATGACTGCAATAGAAATAAATAATTCCGTCCCGATTTTCCGCTCTCTGATAAGTTCCAGTACAGCAGTTTTCAGTAATGAGTATAAACCAAAAGCCGTTGCTGCCAGCAGGACAGGAAGTGGTATGATTTCTAAATAATACAGAAGGCTGGCAATGCCCACTGTAATGATGCGTATGATTTCCCAAAAGAATTGCCGGGAAAAAAAAGTTTGTAAATAATTCATATTATCAGGATTTTAATGAGTGTGTCCTGTCCCTATGTTTGATATAACGACTGATACTATTAGTAAAACTATAAGCAGAATTATTCCAAGAGCAATCAGAACGTACTTCAATATTTTTGACGAACGCCTTTGATTTATACCTCCTTTCTTTGGGGGCGGAGGTACAAATCTCCTTTTCCTTTTATTCTTCTTCCTCGGCATTTCTAATTGCGGATAAAATAGTATAAGCGTTTTTGACAACAACAGTGAGCTGCCCTGCATCGACTGTTGATGGCAATTCAATAGCTGTATAGCCTGTCTGCTCTACACCTTTTGAAACCGGGATTAATTGGAACGTGTGGTTGCCTTTTTCCTGTTTTGTCTCAACAATAATATAGTCCGTTCCCTCCAACTGGACGAGGGCCTCGGATGGAACTGCGCTCTGTTGTGCCGTACCGGTTTCAAGTAATGCCTTTACATACATGCCCGGAAGTAAGCCGGATTCCTGGGTAAAACGGCAATGCACAGGTATCATCTTATTGTCGTTAGCAGCCTGTCCAACGAGATATACCTTTGCTGTTCTGTCATATTTGTTTTCGTTGGATAAGGAGAATTTAACCGATTGTCCTATACGGATCTTACCTAAATCTTTCTCAAAGGCATTCAATGCAAGATGCAGGTCGCTTGTTCCCATAATTTCAAAAAGTACATCGGTGGATGCTACATATTTTCCGATGTCCACATTACTTGTTTTTACATATCCGGATATAGGGGCATATATGTTTGCCGTTCTTGAAATGCTGTTGCTTTTCTTCAAAGCCGAACTACTGATCCCTATCAAAGCCATCTGCTGTTCCAATCCCGAAATTTTGGCTTTCATTACTTTCAGGTCGGAGCTTACCTGCTGGAAAGTTTTGGTAGCGTTGACATCTTCCTCCCTTAGTTGCTGTTGTCTTTTGTATTCCTCATCTAAATATTCAAGCCGACCTATGCTCTCTAAGTATTGTTGCTGGATAGAAATAAATTCAGGGTTTTCCAGTGTGGCTAATACCTGTCCCTTTCTTACCTGCTGTCCAGGTAGTAAACCGGATGTTTTAATGTATCCGCCTAAAGGCGCTGATACAGAGGCAACACTTCCGGGTTTAGCATTGATGACACCTGTCATTTTTATAATGCTACTGAGGTTGCGGCTTTCGACTGCCCCTGTTTGAATATCGGATAACTTAAATTGGTCGGCTGTAAACGTGATGGTTTTAACACCATTTGCCGCGGTGTCGGTCGTCGCCTGTTCGGGAACTTCTTTACCTTCCGTGTTGCCCTCCTTTTTGTCTTTGCAAGAGGATACTGCTATCATTGCGAAGAGCAGTAGCGGCAAATATTTTATTGATAATTTTGTCATTGCTTAAAAAATTTTGATTACTTGTTTCCTAAAATCGCTTCTATTGAAATCACTATCTGGTTATAGTTATACAGGTTATCCAGGTATTCCGAATGGATATTGCTGGATAGGGTGAGGTTCTGCAAATACTGGGTATAAGAAATATCACCGCTCCTGAAACTTTTATCGGAGTTCTTTATAATCAAATCAGCCTGCGGCAAAGCCTCTTGCTGATAATAGGTGAGCGACTTCTGGTATTTGGTGTACTCCTGCACCAGCTCTCTCAGTTTTCCGTTCAGGTTCGTAGCAGTAAGTTCCACTTCTGCCTTTGCCTTCTGCTCACTGATCCTGGAGGCGTTTACCCTTGATCTGTAACCGCCCGGAAATAAAGGAATGGCTGCTCCAACCTGAAAAAAGTTAAACCTGTCTCTTCCCGTAAAAGTTCGCTCAGCACCGTCTATGAATTGTGTCCCTCTGTATGTTTGACTGCTAAATCCAAGAATAATGTCGGGCAACATTTTACTTTTCTCCAAAGCCGTATTCCGTTGGTTTACCGCAATTTCCTGTTGCAGATAGCTTAACAATGGGTTGTCCGCAGGCGAAACACTTTGCTGCGGCAACGATAGCTCTTTTGCAACCAGTACGGTATCAGCAATGGTAATATCGTCCGTAGTGTTGAGAAGTGTTTGGAGAAGCTGTTTGGCGATTTTAATATCGGCCTCACTTCTTTCAAGTTCATTTTGGATCTGCTTGGACTGAACCGATGAGGTAATGTTCTCTAAACTGGTCGATTCCCCTGTTCTATACCTTGAATTGCTGGCCTTGCTTAGTTTTACATAGATACTATCGAGCTGCACCAAAAGTGTTTTTCGTTCCAATGCGTATTGGTACTGAACATACGCCAGTTTCACGCTACGTGCCAGGTCATTTTCTGTCACGGCTTTATATGCCTGGCTACTCTTTATTTTCTCTTGCGCCAGCTTCGACTGGTTGCCGTACACCGTTGGGAAGTCTATGCGTTGTCCGACATTGAGCAGGTTATCCGTTATAGTGGGATTACTGACGACACCCTGTGTATAAGACAATTCCGTCTTGGGCATTGTAACGCTGCCTTTTTTGAGCGCCTGCTGTAAATTGATATCGTAATTAGCAATTCTTACCTGTGCGTTATTCTTCAAGGCTTCATCAATGGATTGCTGCAAGGTCAATGCTCTTGTTGGGGTTTGTGCATTGCCGAGCATCGGCAACAGGAATAACCCGAAAAGTAAAATTGTTACAGGTACGGTTTTCATCTTCTTGTTTTTAGGAGGACGGGTAAAATAGATGTATAGCACCGGCAACACGACCAAAGTCAGCGCCGTAGCTGTAATCAATCCACCTATTACTACGGTTGCCAATGGACGCTGTACTTCCGCACCTGATGATGATGATAATGCCATTGGCAGAAAGCCCAATGAGGCCACCGTTGCCGTCATCAACACGGGTCTAAGCCTTACACTTGTGCCAATACGCACCCGCTCATAAATGTCCGATATACCGTCTTTCTCCAGTCGGTTGAACTCTGCAATCAATACAATACCATTCAAGACGGCAACTCCAAAGAGCGCGATAAATCCCACCCCGGCAGATATACTGAAAGGCATATCCCGTATAAGCAATGCGAACACGCCACCGATAGCCGATAATGGGATGGCACTGAATATCAGCAATCCCTGCTTTAAAGAATGGAAAGTGAAATATAAAAGCACCAAAATCAGCAGCAAGGCTACGGGTAACGCAACTGCAAGCCGGGCATTGGCTTCTTCGAGGTTTTTGAACTGTCCGCCATAGGTCACATAATAACCCGCAGGCATTTTTACCTTGGCAGCAATAACATCCTGAATATCCTTTACGATACTCTTAACGTCGCGGTTACGGACATTAAAGCCTACCGTGATCCGTCTTTTAGCGTTATCCCGTTGTATCTGCACAGGGCCTGGCTTAAAGCTGATTTCTGCAACTTCGCTTAAAGGGATTTGTTGCCCATCCGGTGTACTCACAAACAGGTTCTGTACATCGGTAATATCCACGCGGGAAGCACTGTCGAGCCTGACCACCAGATCAAACCGGCGCTCTCCCTCATAGACCAGACCTGCTACCTCGCCCGCAAATCCCGCTGAGATAGCACTGTTTACATCTTCTACGTTCATTCCGTACTGCCCGATCTTATCGCGGTTGAACTTGATGTTGATTTGTGGCAAACCGGTTATTTCTTCTACATACAGGTCTTCAACGCCCTCAATGGACTTGATTTTCCTACCCACTTCAGAAGCCAAATCGGATAATACATCCAGGTTCTCTCCATAAATTTTCAATACCACATCCTGTTTTGCACCGGTTAAAAGTTCGTTGAAGCGCATTTGGATGGGCTGCTGGAAGCTGAACGTCGCATTTGGGATAACAGACAGGGATTGCTGCATCTTTTCAATAAGCTCTTCCCGTGTTTCTGCACTTGTCCATTCTTTCTTAGGCTTTAACACTACCATCATATCTCCCGCTTCAATCGGCATGGGATCAGTAGGGATTTCACCGGAACCTATTTTATTGACCACCTGTTTCACTTCGGGATAATTCTTCAGCAAGATGGTTTGTGCCTTTTGGGAAACGCTTATCATCTGATTTATCGAACTTCCAACGGGAACCCTTGTTTCCACGGCAAAATCACCCTCGTCCAACTGCGGGATAAATTCACCGCCCATTCTGTTGAAGGTGATGAGCGTGATAACAAACAGTGCAACCGCAATGGATACCACCAGAAGTTTGCGCTTCATTGCACCATTGATGATCGGAGCGTACACTTTCTGTATAGCCTTCATCATCCGGTCGGAAAAGTTTTGCTTATGCACGGTTTTCTTGCTTAACACCAAAGCAGACATCATAGGAACATAAGTAAAAGAAAGGATAAAGGCTCCTAAAATGGCGAAAGACACCGTTTGAGCCATTGGCGTGAACATTTTGCCCTCCACGCCAACCAATGCCAACAGTGGGAGGTAAACGATAAGGATAATGATTTCGCCGAATGCAGCAGCCGAACGGATTTTGCGTGAGCTTTCATAGACCTCTTCATCCATCTGGTCCTGGGTGAGTTTTTCCACCCCACCATAACGGGCTCTGCTTCCGGTTATTCGGTGCATGACTGCCTCCACTATGATAACTGTTCCATCGACAATGATCCCGAAGTCAATCGCTCCAAGGCTCATCAGGTTACCGGAAACACCAAACAGGTTCATCATACAGATGGCGAAGAGCATTGCCAAAGGAATGACCGATGCGACCACAAGCCCGCCACGAAGATTTCCCAGAAATAAAATCAGCACAAAGACCACGATCAAAGCTCCCTCAATAAGATTGGTCGAAACCGTTGAAATAGCCCCATCTACCAGTTTTTTGCGGTCAAGGAATGGTTCTATTTCAACGCCTTCCGGAAGACTTTTCTGTATTTCAGCGATTTTCGCCTTTACGTTGGAAATAACTGCTGATGAATTGGCTCCTTTCAGCATCATAACGATACCCGTAACCGTTTCACCCTGTCCGTTCCTGGTAGCTGCACCATAGCGGGGGCCGATGCCAAAACCCACCTGGGCAACATCGCGGATGAACACGGGCGCACCACCTTCTTTTTTAACAACGATGTTTTTAATTTCTTCAATGTTCTTTACCAGGCCCTCACTACGGATAAAATAAGCGTTCGGCCCCTTGTCAATATACGCTCCCCCGGTGTTCTGGTTGTTCTTTTCCAGTGCTGTGAATATATCGGATATGGTAATATTCTGACTTGCCAGCTTATCAGGGTCTACTGCAATTTGATATTGCTTTACAAAACCTCCAAAGCCGCTCACTTCGGCAACTCCCGGTGTTCCCAATAACTGCCGTTTGATAATCCAGTCCTGGATGGTTCTGAGTTCAGTAGCATCATACTTATCCTCATAACCTTTCTTGGGGTGGATCACATACTGGAATATTTCGCCCAACCCTGTGGTAACAGGGGCCATTTCCGGCGTTCCAACTCCCTCTGGAATATTCTTTGAGGCTATGGTCAGGCGTTCCTGCACCTGCTGTCGCCCCCAGTATATATCTACCCCTTCGTTAAAAACAATGGTAACAATGGATAGTCCGAAACGTGAAAAGGAACGCATGTCCTTGATCCCCGGAATACTGACCATTGTCTGTTCCACAGGAAAGGTTACCAGTTGCTCCACTTCCTGTGCCGCCAATGTAGGCGACACCGTGATGACCATAACTTGATTATCCGTGATATCAGGTGTGGCATCTATCGGAAGTTTGGTAACGGAATAAGTACCCCAGCATATCAATGCCAGGGTAAACAGACCTATTACCAACTTATTCTTAATTGAAAAATGAATGATTTTATTTAACATGTCATGATGTTGTTATGATTTTATTGTTTAGGGAGATACTGTCCTTTCAATTTTATTTTGACAGTAATATCCTCATTGGAATTATTTTTAAAATACCAGCCATGTGGTCCCTCAAACGGAGCGATGAAAGAGCCTGCCACGTTATTGGAATAAGCAATGGTGTAGCTTTCAAAATAATTGCTATTGCCCTTAACCTCTCCGTGAAAATCAAAGTACAATTCCCCTTTGTCCGTAATCCATGCGTATTTGAGGGAGCCATATTTTTGCATGTTTACTTTGTGTTCAAGTCCCCTTCCTGCGGGTATGACCACACTGACTTCATCGGTACGCTCTGCAAGCGGTGTAGCAGGAGCCGGGTTATCCGCCGCCGCAGGTTTGGGTACATCTGCACCGGAGCCAACGTTCTCAAGTTGCAATACTTTATGCGGTCCCGAAGCCAATGTCTCCGTACCAGCATCGCCAACATACAACTTGCTAAATCCTGTTGCCTTGCCAATACCCAAAGGATCTATCCCATATTCTGCCGGAAGTACGGCACTTACCAGGAGTACCGCTCCAACAACCAAAGCAATAACTACCTGCTTGACTATGGATCTTTTATCTAATATTTGATGCGTTATTTCTGCCATTTTGATTTTTTTTAAGAGTTAAAATAACCGACCAACTGGTAGCCGAACAATAGAAAACCTGCTGCCATAAGCAGGGTATTGGTGAGGGTAGAAAACTTCATGAAACTTGGTGACCGCCTCCAATTGGTGATGATAAAAAGCACAAGGGCTAAGGCTATAAACTGACCTATTTCCACGCCGATATTAAAGCCGATGAGGTTTGTCAGAAGTCCTGTCCTGTCAAAATTTAATTCCTGTAATTTACTGGCTAACCCGAAACCGTGGAAAAGACCGAAGATCAGAACCGCTGCTTTGGTATTGGGCTGATAGCCCAAAAAGCGTTGGAAACCGCCCAAATTGTCGAAGCCTTTATACACGATGGACAATGCAATGATCGCATCAATCAGGTAAGCGTTGATGGCCATGTCTGCCAGCACTCCCAGCAAAAGGGTTATACTGTGTCCAATGGTGAAAAAACTCACATAAAGCAATACTTCTTTTGGCCGGTACAGGAAAAAGATGACACCTACCAAAAACAGCAGGTGATCATAGCCGGTAAGCATGTGCTTTGCCCCGATATAAAGAAACGGCACAAAAGCTACTCCCGAATTTCCGCTCAGGAATGCCTGGGTATCCCCGTCAACTCCGTGGGCATACACCGATCCTGTTATCAATAATAACAAGGTTATTGATAAAACTATTTTTATATATCTCATTTAGAACATTGAATTTAATCGGCACAAACTTCGGATTACTTATAGGAATACGCACAGGCATATTATAGCGATAGAACGCTAAAATATAAGTGGTAGAAGAATGTGCCGGGGATTAATTAATGCTTATGCCCGTGAGCTTTGTCAACACTGTCCTGATTTGCAGCAGGTGCAGCCTTACCCACACTGTCCTGATTCACCGCTGGTGCATGATTACCTGCCGGGTCATGGGAATGTCCATGAGCCTTATCAATACTATCCTGGTTAACCGCAGGAGTGGCTGGAGATTGTTCAGAATTGGAGTTGTTGTCAGACGAAGATTTTTCGTTGTTATTGCAAGCTGTAAAAGCAAAGGCAGCGAATGCCGCTATTATGAATGATTTTCTCATCGTTTTTTAAAGATTGATTGTAAAAAGAAGCTATTTGCCCTGATATGAAGGGCATAAATCAAATTCTAACTTTCAGAGGGTGAAAGTTAAGCAACGATGAAAGAGGGAGGACCTCGGAGGGAGTAGGCGCTATAGTGCGGTGATTGGTGAATTATGTTCCTATCCGGTGGAAAGGTATGCTGCTGATAAGCAACGATATATTCAATGGGGTATCGATAATCAAAAATGACAGCATTAAACGGTTGGGACAATTCCTTTGCCACCGATACATCTGTTCTGTCATTAGTGAATGTTATCTGCTCTCCTGTATGTTGAATATGGGAAAATAAGTTTCCCAAATCCACGCAGCCTTCGTGCGTATCGTGGGACTGATGACTATGGCTGTGTGCCGTGAATTTTTCGTGATGATGATGCGAAATAACGCCGTGTCCAAGTAATACTACCTGGGCAATAACAAAAAACACTATGGCTAAGTTCTTACGCAACATCCTCGCAAATATATAAAAAAGGTTCGGGATAGACAATAAAGGGTAATAAATTGAAAAATAGACGCTTAAAAGTGCATCGCATTCTTCCTTTACGTCAGTCGGGCGGTTTAATTCCTTCTATATTATCAATCCAATTTACCTTACTGCCGATCGGCTTCCGTTTTGAGATGGCAGTCACCGGTTTTTCAACATAACCAATATACAAAAAGCCCAAAAGCTTATCCGCTCTTTCTAACCCGAAATGGGATTTTGCCTCTTCAAAGTACGTGATACCTGCCGTTGTCCAATAACATCCCAAACCGTAAGCGGTAACAGTTAGGAACATATTCTGGACAGCACAGGCTACGGCTTCTACTTCTTCAATTTCGGGCAGTTTATCCGCCCCGCTCCGCTTCATCCCGATAGAGATAACGTGGGAAGACATTAACGGATATTCAATAAGTTTTTTATACCTGTCCTGTTGGTAACTGTCTGCTGCAAATTCCCTGTAAATACCAGCCTGTAATTGCCCAAAATATTTCAGGCCCCCGCCCGAAAAAACGCAAAATCGCCACGGCTCTGTTTGCTTATGATTGGGCGCTCTGTTTGCATTTTCGAGAATTTGCCAAATGATGGCATCGGGAATGACTTTGCCCTTTGCATACTGATAGGGGTATATGCTCCTGCGGTGCAGGAGAATTTCATTGAACTCTTCAATATTATATCGCTCCTGCATTATCTCAATAATCTTAATCCACTTAAAATAACCAGCACTGTACTGCCTTCATGACCAACAACTCCTTCAGGCAGGCTTATTTTACCCTCACCTATAAAATTGAGCGTAATGAGTGTTAATGCCACTGCTATGGCGAACACGATATTTTGCTTGATAACACTGCTGGCCCTGCGACCAAGATTAATCGCAAATGGAATATTTTCGATATTATCAGCCATCAGGATAATGTCTGCGGTTTCCATTGCAACATCCGTTCCTCCGCTTCCCATTGCAATACCGACCGATGCAGTAGCCAAAGCGGGCGCATCATTGACACCATCGCCTACCATTGCCACCTTGCCGTATTTTTCTCCCAGCTTCTTAACAGCGTCCACCTTTTGATCGGGCAATAGTTCTGAATACACTAAATTGATGCCGGCCTGTTTACCTATCGCTTTGCCGGTTATTTGGGTATCACCGGTTAATAGGACGGTTTTAATACCTTTTGATTTTAATTCTTCAATGACTTTTCTTGCCTGTGGGCGAATCGTATCTTCCACGGAGATCAGACCTATGGCATGACCGTCGGCAGCAACAAAAATCACGGTTCTGCCTTGCTCTTCTATACCGGTGGCTCTTTTCTGATCTTCATCAGTAATATTTATATCTTTAAGAAGATCCCTTTTACCGATTTTATATTCTTTACCATTTAAAATACCATGAACACCCAGACCATGAATGGCTTGCAGTTCCTTTGGTTTGGAAAGATCCAGTTTCTTATCCTTCGCTTCACGAACAATGGCCTTTGCTATGGGGTGTTCGGACAGCGTTTCTACTGAAGCGGTAATTTGCAGCAAATCATCCGTGCTCATTCCCGAAAAAGGTACAATATCTATCACTTTAGGTTTGCCGTAGGTTAAGGTTCCTGTTTTATCAAAGGCAACTACTTTAACGCCTCCAATGTTTTCAAGATGAACACCTCCTTTAAATAGCACCCCTTTTCGTGCAGCATTGGATATACCGGAAAGAATTGCGGGCATAATAGACGACACGAGCGCACAGGGTGAAGCCACTACAAGAAAAATCATTGCCCTATATATCGTATCGCTCCAGGTCCAGTTAAATAAATACGGAGGGAGCACCATCAATAAAATAGCGACCAATACCACAACTTTTGCATAGATGCTTTCAAAGCGTTCAACGAATAGCTGACTGGGCGGCTTTTCATTTTTTGCTTCCTGTACCAGATGAATGATCTTGGAGAGAACGGTTTCTTCTGACGGTTTGGTTACTTCTATTTCCAATGCACCCTGCCCGTTGATCGTTCCAGAATAAACTTCATCCCCTTTTTTCTTATCTGCCGGAATGCCTTCTCCGGTAATGGACGCTTCATTGATGGCAGAATATCCCCCGGTAATGATGCCGTCAGCAGAAATACGATCACCTGGCCGAACCAGGATAACATCCCCCTTTTTAAGTGCTTCTACCTTTATTTTTCTTTCAACGCCATTTTCGAGTAAAACAGCTTCTTCCGGACGAAGTTTCATAATAGACCTGATATCCCTGTTCGTTTTTTCCATTGTGTAATCTTCCAATGTACCGCTTAGTGAAAAAATGAATATCAGTATCGCCCCGTCCATCCAATAGCCGATGGATGCTGCACCGATTGCTGCCACAACCATCAGGAGATCCACATCCAAATCTTTTTCTTTAAAAAGTGTTGTCAATCCCTCTATGGCTTTCTGATGACCACCAACAACGTAAGCCAGTATAAAGAGGATAATTTCAGCAGTAGGCATATTTTGCTTGCCCGCCCACCAAGCCAATAGAATGAACAGCAAACATAATGCTGTTATAATTGCCGCTCCGTGTTTCTCCCATATATCGGAAAACGACCATCTTGCTCTGTCGTTGGGTATGGCTAATTCTGTCATAATTTTATCTGTTGAGTATGTATTTTTTAAAAACGCTTCCTAAATCTTTTTCCGAAAACCAAATATCATCGGGGTGCAGATGCAGAACGGGCGCATTGCTGCACCTGTCGGTACAGCCCATTGTCCCAGTCTGTACCTTTTTCTCCAGTCTGTATTTTTTGATATAATGTCCCAATAGCTTGCCTTTCTTCTTGCGGCAATTGGGCCCTATACATTGGTAAAATATGATCTTGTCGCCGGTTGCTTCCAAATTTGCCATTCACTTTTCTTTAATTGATCTTTCAGCGGAAATGTCGCCCGTCCCGGGAAATGCGGCTGCCTTACAAATATTATATAGCACGGCACAACTTCATTTTTTGCAAAGGTAGATAAGGAAGAAAGGGTAAAACAGGTAAAAAACCGACATTTTTCAGTAGCTTTACTGCATGAAATCGTTGCAGCTATTTACAGATAAGGAAATCACCGTGAAGGAATTGGCATCTAATAATTCCGGCTTGCATAAACATCATTTTTTTGAACTCATATATGTTTTGGATGGCACCGGAATACATAATATTAATAACAACCGATTTGAATTTTCAAAGGGTGATGTTTTCCTGCTTACGCCGGAAGATGCGCACACCTTTGAAATAAGCACACCCACCAAATTCTGTATAGTAGATTTTACCAAAGGCTTTTTTGTGAAGAACCGCAGGGTTGGTGAAACGAAAGCCAATATCAGCGAATTGTATAAACAACTGGAATTTATCTTTCATAATCATCATAACGTTCAGGGCAGCATTGTATCCGATCCTGACAAACCGATATTCAAAGCACTGATCAACCAGTTGATCAAGGAGAAGGGCAAAAAACAATTCTTTGATGAGATCATTATCCAGGATATCATTTTTCTGCTGCTTCATTTCATTGCAAGAAATATACAGCAGAACATTTCACTATTTTCGAAAAGGGAAAACCCCAAAAGCAGGGTACATGAAATTACGGCATATATACAGCAGCACATTTACGATAGTGAATTACTAAAAATCAGCAGTATAGCCACTCATTTTGGCAAATCGACCGACCATCTAAACAGATATTTTAAGGCTGAGACGGAAAGCACGATTAAAGACTATATTATTCGCTACAAACTCAATTTAGTTACAACAAGGCTTAAATTCAGCGACTTGACCATATCGGAGATAGCAGGTGAATTGAATTTTACGGATGAGAGCCATCTAAACAAAATGTTTAAAAGCGCATTTGGTAAAACTGCCAAACAATATAAGAATGACCACAAACATTAAGTTCTAATGTTTGTGTGACAACATTTTTTATTGTTGCACCAGGTGCTGCAAATCAGGATCGTTCTTTATACGGTCCAGCTCACTTTCGATCACCTGCACAATATCTGCTTTTACCTGCCGGTAATTAGCTTCGATTTCCTGCTTCATATTATCCGCTCCGTTCTCATCGGTAAAGGATAATATCTGCGGTATCTTTTTGTATGCTTTGGTTTCTGCCGTAACCTTTTCGTTATTCACTACAATTTCTGCATGAAAGATCTTTTGCTCAATGCGTTCATCAAAATTGTCGGACACGGCCCCTACGAACATACCCTGTGTTAAGGTAGAAATTTTGGAAGCCGGTATCAGGCTATCCATTTGTGTAGATATGGAAGTGGACTTATCATTGCGATTGATGGTCATGCTCTGGCGCTTCTGCAATACTTTACCGAAGCGTTCTGATAAGTTTTTGGCAGTTTCACCCACTACCTGTCCGCTGAAAATATTACCAACAGTATTCTGTATTACCTTGCTTTCTTTATCGCCATAATCGCGGGTTAACTGCGAATAATCCTGGAACCCTAAACATACTGCCACCTTGTTTGATCTGGCAGTTGCGATCAGGTTATCAAGTCCCCTGAAGTAGATCGTGGGCAGCTCATCTATGATAACGGAACTCTTTAACTGCCCCTTTTTGTTGATGAGTTTTACGATGCGCGAATTGTATAATCCTAATGCCGCAGAATAAATATTCTGACGATCAGGATTATTACCTACACACAATATTTTCGGCTCTTTGGGATTGTTGATGTCCAGTGAAAAATCATCGCCGGTCATCACCCAATAAAGCTGCGGCGAGATCATACGCGATAAGGGTATCTTGGCCGATGCTATCTGCCCCTGTAACTGATCCTGCGCCCCTCCCTGCCAGGCATCCATAAAAGGAGACAAATAATTTTCCAGGTCCGGGTAAGAAGTTAAAATCGTGAAAACATCCGCATACTTTTTATTCAGCAATTCTATTGCGTGTGGGAACGTGCAGTATTTGCCGTTTTCATAAATTCTCAAAAACCAAATAATGGCAGCTAATAAGATAATTGGGCTATCCACAAAAAAATCGCCTTGCTTCTGAATCCACGACCTGTTAAGATTGAGCATGATGGTATAGGCGGATTCGTAAGCATCGGATATATCCGTCATAAACTCAGGATTGATAGGATTACAACGGTGGCTCCTTCGCGGGTCGTCAAAGTTGATGACGTAAAATTTGGGCTTTACTTTATACTTGTTGGTATGTTTCAGCAGGTGATTGTAGGCAATGGTGGAAAGGTCATCGAACTTGAAATCGTAGATATACATACTGAAGCCCTTTTCAATATGTTGCTTGATGTAGTTGTTTACGATAGCATAGCTTTTACCGGAACCCGGAGTTCCCAATACGATTGAGGCACGAAAAGGATTGACTACATTGATCCAGCCGTTGTTCCATTTGCCTTTGTAATAAAACTTTGTAGGGAGGTTCACCGAATATTCATTCTCCATCAACTGGGTTTCCTGCTGGAAGCTCTCGTTCTCGTTGTTGAAAACATCATCCATCAGGTTATTGCGCAGTAAGCGGCTTATCCAAAGGCCCGCAACCATTAGAGCGATATAGCCTAATGAGGTGGTCAGTATGTAAAGCGTAGCGGCAGTCTCTGCGGGTAACTTTAAAAGGGGGATGTTTAGAAAGAATAGGATAAAACCAATGACCAATACGGTATTGATTTTTGTCCAGGTAATCTTTTCATTTTTTACGCCTTTAGTACCCAGACAGCTCAGCGCCAGTAACACCAGTGCAAAAATTTTGGTGTAAAGCGTATTTGAAAAAAGCCCTGCGGTGCGGTTGAAATTGGTCAGTATCTTACCGATGATTTCCAGTGTCCAGCCACGCCCGGCAAAGAACCCGTAACAGAACCAATAAAAGTGCATCAACACAATGATGATGCTTACCGCTCTCATAAAAGCCATGATTTTGGCTAATCCTCTCAGATCGTCTTCTCCCTGCATAATTCAATAAATTGAAGTGATGCAGGTGAATTTATAAGTTGTGATTATCGGTTGCCAGGGAGTGGCGGCAGATGGCTTTTAGTGGCAGTATTTGGCGTGTATAGAATCATTTATTAGATACTGCTGGAGCTGACATGCGCATCAATTAAATGGCAGGTAATCGGAGCAGTTTTAAATCCTTCAATAGAATCAGATTGATCTTACATTCGACGTTTCCCGTTTCCAAACAATTTGCTAAGCAAGCCCATAGCAATAAGTGTCTATGTGTTTTTTTTGCTGTAAAATAATTAAGGAGCCAAAATTGGCTCCTTAACAAAACTGGTGCAGTTTATGGCGAGTTATACCGAAAGCGCTTACGCGTTTTCAATTCCGGTTTTTCTCAAAAAATAACTTTTACAGTTCCGCTCCCGTGTAAGCAGGCAAATATCAAAAGCCCTAAGCCACATTTCCCGCATCCGGTTTAAAAATGCGAATCATCCGGATATTACCTTAATTGGTAAGTGGGCTATTATGTAATGCGGGCACGCGCTTTATCCAGGCGCGGGTGAGCGAGCTTCCCTTCACAGGCCAACAGCTCCTCGCTCATATCCCGTAGCCTGAACTACCTATGCCGCAGTGACACCTAAAATCGGTGACAACACCGGCTGTCCGGAATATTTTCTAATTTCATCCAATAGCAAAGTAACATTGGATAAATTGACTACTTGCCAAAAATCATTTTCCTGATTTCTTTCCTGAACGCTTCCGTGCCAATTTCCAATCGTCTGTTGTAGAGTGAAAAGGCATCTTCCCCTGCAAAATAGCGCAACTGATCTTTCTTGTCGGTTGCTGCCTCATAAACCACCTCCGCAATCTGTTCCGGTGTAGCGTATGCATCCGGGTGTGCCAATGCATGAACTTTCTTTGCTGCTTCATCATAAACAGGGTGCGGAACTATCTCCATAGACCTGCCAAAATCTGACCTGATACCACCTGGAACAATCGTTTTTACACCGATGTTGAACAGTCCCAGCTCATACGAGAGGCTTTCGCTCCATCCTTCCAATGCCCATTTGGTGGCATGATACGTGGAAACGAACGGAAATGCAACGAAAGCGCCGATTGCAGTCGTATTCAGGAAAAGGCCGTTATTCCTGTTTCTGAAATAGGGAATAAAGGCTTGGGTAACACGAATAGTACCTAAAAGATTCGTATCGATCTGGCGTACGATTTGTTCATCCGAAAGCGCTTCCAGAGCGCCGGACAACCCGTAACCTGCATTATTAAACACCACATCAATATCATGCAGTTCAATTGCCTGTTGGGCAACTGTTTTGATCTGTTCGGGATCTGCAATATCGAGCTGCAAGAGGCTTACGTTTTCCAACTGCGAAAGTTCAGTTTCCTTTTCAGGGTTGCGCATGGTGGCAATGACATTCCAGCCTTTTTGCTGGAACAGTTTGGCCGTGGCTTTCCCTAAACCTGTTGACGCACCTGTGATGAAGATAGTTTTCTGATTATTCATTTTGTAAAAATTTAGTTGTTTGCTTTAAGACATTTTTTCCTTTTCTATTGCCTGTGATAATAATTCAAATGACTTTAACCTGCCCAGATGGTTGCCTGAAATAAGCTGTATCATTATTTCTTCCAAGCCGAATGCTGCCTGCATTTGTTTTAATTCTCTGGCAACGGTTTCAGCTTTGCCGATGAAGTGCCTTGGGGGTTTGTTGGGATTAGTAAGGCGTTCCAACGTATAAGAGCCATTAAGCAATTCCAATGCTTCCTTTTCAGGAATAAAGGATTGGTTGACGGCTTCCCTTCTTCCCGCGTTAAGCAATTGCATAGAATACAATGAGGGCGCGGCAAGTTCCAATGCTAATTCGTCATTTTCGTGGGCATACACATATACTGTCAGCGTCAAACCCGGTGCTTTTCTTCCATAGGGCTTATTCGACGGCTGGAAATTTTCAATGTAATGGCGGGTAATGTCAAAAGTTCTTTGCTGGTCTGATGTTATAAATGCGGCAAAGACATAGGCCAAACCCAAACGGGCTGCCGCCTCAGCGCTCCAATCGCTTGTGCCCAGCAGGTAGACATTCGGTAAACTACCATCATTGTTTAGTTTTACCTGGCTGAATGGGTGGTTGGAAGGGAAATCATTCGTGAGCCAGGCCAGTAACTCCACCAACTGTTCCATTGAGTTATCCGCTTTTTGCAATGATGTACGGTTGCTCTGCAAAGCAAAGTCGGAATACTGTCCCGTGGTAGCACGGCCGATTCCTAAATCAATTCGTCCAGGATAAAGCTCGCATAAAGTAGCAAAGACCTCCGCCACTTTATAGGGGCTGTAATGGTTCAATAAAACGGCTCCCGAACCTACGTGAATACGCTTTGTATTGGCTGCTGCCGCAGCAGTCATGACCTCCGGCGTGCGTCCGGCTATGTGACCGATGTTATGATGCTCCGCAAACCATATACGTTCATATCCCAAATCTTCTGCAACTTGTGCGGTCTCGATGGTGTTTTGCAATGCTGTCCTACGGTTGCCGCCATAGGGTACATACGATATGTCCAATATTGAAAGTTTCATCCCGCTATTTGATTTGAACAACAATTTTTCCCTGTGTATGTCCCTTTTCTATTTCCAGGTGGGCTTGGGCCATATCCTCAAAGACAAAAGTTTTGGAAACGTGCGGTATAATTTTTTCTTCCTCCAGAAGCCCTGCTACAAACTTCATATCATCGCCACTGGCCTGCACCACATTATAAACGGCATGTACGCCAAGCTCTTTTGCTTTTTCCATCTGTTCCTTAGGAAGCTCTGACCAGAGACTGACCAGTGTACCACCCTTTTTCAATACTTCAAGACTGCGAAGTATATGGTCGTCCTGTTTCACTGCATCCAGCACATAATCAACATCCTTTACAACATCTTCAAAACGTTGTTTTTTGTAATCAATAAACTCATCGGCCCCTAAACCTATGACGAAATCTCTTTTGTCGGTAGAAGCAAGGGCGATAACATACGCGCCGTATAATTTTGCAAACTGGACACCAAAATGCCCCACACCACCACCTGCGGCAGTTATGAGAACACGGTCACCCTGTTTGATGCCTAATTTGCGGATGGCTTGCAGCGCGGTGAGTGCAGCCATTGTGGAAACCGCCGCCTGTTCGTGTGAGATATTTTTGGGTTTAACAGCAATCTGTGATGCAGGAGCAGCGACGTACTCTGCATAGGTTCTGCCCACACCTGGCAAGCCGATAAGCCCAAATACTTCATCTCCGACTTTAAAATCCTGAACATCACTACCGATCTCTACGATTTCACCGGAAGCGTCCCACCCTAAGATAATGGTGGCATTCTCAAAATAAGCCTTCTTCATTTCATTTCTCACACGGGCATCCGCCGGATTAATACCGATAGCCTTTACCTTGATCAATACTTCGTTTGATTTTATTTCAGGTGTCGGGATGTTTGCCAGGGCAAAGTTTTCTACCCCTCCCGATGTTTTTAAGATTATTGCTTTCATCTAATTTTACTTTAAACAGGTAAAATTACGCATCAAATGGTATAACTTTGTAACCACTATAACGGATGATACCAAAAAACAGCTATGGCAAAAAAGATTAATCAAGAGGAGCTGGCCGCAAAGACAAAGGCTTTGCAGGACACTATTTATGTCATCGGGGGCAAATGGAAACTTCCCATTATTCATTCAATATGTAATGGAAATAAACGTTTCAGGGATATTGAGCGCAGCATTCCGGGAATTACTACCAGAATGCTATCCCGCAATCTGAAAGAGTTGGAAGACAATAAACTAATTACCCGAACAGTGCGCACAGATGCACCGGTTACCGTTGAATACGTGTTCACAGAATATTCCAAAGAATACGGAAACCTAATTACTCAAATGATTGAATGGGGTAAAAAGCATCATAAAATGATAGTAGAAAAGTAAGCTATTGTTTGCCTGTAATTGGCAATGGCAGGTCTGTTCAAAACAATTTTCTGCTCCTAAGTTGTTACTGTTTGCCCTGTCTTTTGCTTTTCTTCTTTTTCCTCATCCGGTTAGCAAAATCCTGTTCCTCGTAATCTTCTCCCTGGGCTTCAGGCAATAACCCACCTAACCCATCTATAAGTCCTAAGTCTTCATTGAGGTAGGCAGGCTGTTCTTCGTTCAGAAAATCAAAAAGCTCATGGGTTTCGTCTGACGCTTCCCCGACATTTTTACCAGTGGTTGGCAATGGCGTGTTGATCCTTGCATCGTCGGCGTCCTGACGATGTTCTGCAAACTGCTCTTTCCACCAATCGTTAAAAACATTGGCTGAAAGATCTGTATCCAGTTGTGATCCATTCCAAACCGTACGGCTTTCATGGTCTATGAACGTCATGCCATAAATGCGCCCCTCCCCGGTGCGTCGTACAACGGTGTTAATGCCTTGCTCCATCAGTTGCTTTTTAAAATCGGCCTCGGTGCCGGTAAGGTGCATTGCCGCTTCAATGGTATTTTTGAGGATGGCTTTTGCTGGATCAGTCTTCATTTTTTTCTTGGCCTCGATAAAATGCTGTTGCAACGTGTCCCATCCGGCATCTTTACCAAAAAGGGATGACTTAAAAGGGTTACTGGCTTTTTCTCCGTGTTCGTTCAGCGCAAAATACACGATGCCGTGCCTGGACTGTCCATGTAGTTCTCCCTTTACTTCTTCAGCGGTAATATTGAACATCGAAAGCAGGGCATTGTAGGCTCCAAGCGTTTGGTACTGGTAATACTTTGGCAGGTGCCGCACTACGGATGCGATCTGGCTCTTAATGTCCCCGGCATTATAATCAACCGGGCGGAATAGCTGATCATTGCCGGTGCGCTGTTTCTCTGTTGCAGGTATGAGGTTATACTTTTGCTCCAACGCCCTGCAAGCATCCATCGAGCGCAGCTTCTCAAATGTGTCGGGTATCTTCTTGCCGTACCGGTCAACACAGGTAGACACAATATGGATATGCGTGCGTTCAATGTCGGTGTGCTTAAAAACGACATAGGGCTGTTCTCCGTAGCCCATTCGCTCCATGTAGTCTTTGGCAATCTGCCTGAAATTTTCATCCGTTACTTTATCACCGGGATCGGGATTGAGCGATATATGCAATACGGGCTTTTCGGTTTTTTTATTTGCGATGAGGTAAGGTTCAAAAGAACGGTATAACTGAGCTACCGAATAGCTGCCATCCGGTGTTTCCATAATCCTTTGTGTTGCTAAAACCTTCCCGTTTTCCTTGTCTACTTTAAGCTGATTGTAAGAAAGTGCACCTGTCATATTTACACCATGACCAATTTTCGCTATCATTTCTCCCCGCTTTTGTTCAGGTGTTTGACTTCAAACTCCTTTGTTAGCTCCATAATATCCCGGCATAATTTTGCGAGTTCTGCCGTTTGTTTTTCCAGTTTAAAGAGATAAGCGGCGGCCTTCTTCTCCGAAAAATTGCGGTAAAGGATCTTCACGACCTGGTTATAATTAATCCCAACTGCCCTGAACTGGCCGAACAACGCGGTTAGTCTGGTATAATAATCCATTGCGGCCATATCTACTTTCACACTCTTTACCGGTTTATCAAACAGTAAAGAAGTAACAAATTGCGCCTTGTTATCTGCTCCAGAGGCTTCAAAGAGCGATAGGAATTTTGCATTTTCTTCGTCCGTCAAACGAAATACATAACGGTGGATGCTTGGGTTTGCTTTAGGATTACGACCACCTTTGTATTGTTTCTTTTTCTGCTGTTCATTCATAACTATATAATTTTTAAAACGAGCGTCAGCGAGCTGATCGTTCAGTAATCCAACAAAAACCCCGACTTCGGAGGGTGTTTTCCGGCCCCCTGCAAGGGCAAGTTGTTTTGAGGCACGGAACAGGTTCCGAGTGCCTCAAAACACAACTTGCTCTGTTCGGGTGAACAGAAAAATCCGCCCTGCGGGACGGATTAGATAAAGCAGAAAAAAACGGCTGCGAGCCGTTCCACCTGTTACCTGTATGTTGTAATGTTCTTTCCATTTACCCATAGCATTGGAGCTATTACAAAGTAAGGGCTGCTTTGTCAAAGCATTACAGTGCTCCACACTGCCAAAGACTGCCACTGAACGCCAATGACTACCACATTCTAAAATATAGCTGCCCGAGGTATTTTCTTTGTTTCAAAGTTGTACAGGAGCACTTACAGAAAAAAGTGCGGAAAAGAAAAAAACAAAATGTATGTGCTGTTTCAAGCACATACAGAAAACAGGAAAAGAACACAGGTTTAAAAATGCAGGGGTGTAAAAGTATAAAGTTTTAAAACCATAAAAACGTAAAAGCAGCAATGTTTACAGAAACAAACCTTTACGGGTTTTCAGATTTAAGCAAAAGCATATAACAGGGAAACTGTAAAAAAACACAACGGTACAGCAACCCGGAAAAATGGTAAAGCAGAAAAGCGGCAGTACAACTGCACAATTTATCAAATGGACAATTTTAAATTTTAGAAAAATGGAAACAGTAAAAAAAACTTTAAAAATCAGCTTCTCCACACAAAAAGGCGGCGTGGGAAAATCAACCATAACAACCCTGCTTGCCAGCTTGCTCCATTACCGGCTCGGATTTAATATAGTGGTACTGGACTGCGATTTTCCCCAGCACAGCCTAAGCAAAATGAGGGAAAGGGATCTGAAGACCGTTATGCAGAACGACTATCACAAAAAAGCTGCAATGAAACAATTCCAGGCTATCAATAAGAAAGCCTATCCCATTATCCGTTGCAGGGCAGATGAAGCGCTGGACAAAGCGTTGGAGTATGTGCAGCAATCGACGGCACACCCCGATATGATTTTTTTTGACTTGCCGGGAACGGCAAACACAAAGGGCGTGCTGACAACGCTGAAAGCAATGGACTTTATTTTTTCGCCGCTCACTGCGGACCGGTTTGTAGTGGAAAGTACGCTCGGATTTGCAAAAGCATTTCTCCAGCTTCCTGAAATTGAAAACGCCAATAAAGAGCAGGTATTCTGGTTGTTCTGGAACCAGGTGGACGGCAGGGAGAAGACGATGCTTTACGATGCTTACCAACAGGTGATCGGACAGCTTGGCCTTTCCATTATGGATACAAGAATTATGGACAGCAAGCGCTTCCGCAAGGAAACGGACGATACGGGCAACTACATCTTCCGTTCAAGCCTGCTTGCGGCAGAACCGGGCCTGCTGAAAATGACTAAAATGGATCTCTTTGTACAAGAGTTCTTAAAAATTGTTCATTCTTAAATCAGTTGTGATATGGATACAGATAACATAAAGAAAGGATTTGAGAAGCCCAACGTGGATGAGGATTACCTGATGAACATTATGAGCGGCGCTGAACCTGCTCCGGTAACAAAGACGGATAAGGATCAGGCGGAGCATAAAGAGCCTAAAGCCCGTGAAAAAACAAAGTCTGCTTCATCAAAGAAAATTGACTACGAAGATGTTTTCTTGACCAATCGTTACCCTTCCGGAAGAAATGGGAAAGTGGTATATATCAGACCGGAGTTTCACGAGCGGCTGCTGCGGATCGTTCAACTGGCAAGGGAGGATAAAACGACACTCTATTCCTACATAGACAATATTCTCGAATATCATTTCAGGGAATTTGGCAACGAGATAACGGATTATTTCAATGACAGGTATAAACCCATTTTATAGTAAAACAAAACCAATGAAAAAGAATATTAAAAACGCAAAGACCATACAGGCAGGTAATGGCTCCGTTAAAAAAGAAAGCTACGGAACCCAGTTCCTGAAACAGCACGCAATGGCGTGCCGGGGTGAAAAATCGATCTACATACGCCCCGAATACCATGAGCGTATCGTTAGGATTGTTCACGTCATTGGAGATGATAAAATCCCGTTGTACGCTTATCTGGACAATATACTTAAACATCATTTCGAGCAGTTCGAGCAGGCAATTACCAAGGATTTTAATGAAAAGTTTAAACCCATTTTTTAAAGTATTGGATCATGAAAAAGACAAATCAAAAACAAAGGAACACGTTACGCATTGCCGAATATCAATCGGCATTCTTAACACCTACCGGTTTTTTGGCAAAGGACGGGAAAACGGTATATGTCAGCCCGGAGTTCCACGAAAAACTGTCCCACATTGCATTTATACTTGGTGCGGGAAAAATTACCATTGCTGATTATCTGCATAGTGTTCTGAAGCACCACTTCCAGGATTTTGGCCAGGAAATAAAAACCATTTATAACGACAAGAACAAACCTATATTTTAGTTATGGAACTGCTGATTTTAATATGCCTGCTCATCGTCATTGTTCTGCTGGCGAAGGACAAAATTACCATTAAAAAAGTGGAGCGGAACAATCGGCAACAGCCTCCTGTAAATCCTGATTTACCGGAAATAATGGGCCAGCCAAAGCCGCCTGTACGACAAGCAGTGCCAAGTAATGCCACCCAACGCCATTTAGCTAAACCGAAGGTTACGGCTGATAATTTTGAAACAGAAACCAGTGAAAAGGGTTTCGCAAGGGAAATTCCGCAGGAAGAGCTGGATGAAGTTTTTGGGGACGGCCCCAACCTTGAAGAAGAGGAAGAAGAATGGAATGGATATGGTTATCCGAACGGCGATGACGGTTTTGCCACAGGGGTTACCTTCGACGAACTGAGTACCGTGGGGGCCTTGTTACAGCAAGAAGTGCTGGAACCGGCCTTGCAGCAAAAAGCGGTGGATATAGTTCAAAGGATACAGGGAACCGAACTATTCAGCCTTTTGGAAAACTCAATGGAAGGCGCTTCCCGAAAGATTGCAGTATTATTGGACAGGAGCCTGCCGACAGGAATGGATTCCGGTTCTTCCGATTTGCGGAAAAATGATCTGAGTGACTTTGACATTGGGGAGTTTGTCTGAAAAGACAGCTCCCTTTTGTTTTTCAAAATTAAAGGGAGATGGAAAGAACATTGCCAAGTATCCAAATTGAAGGAACGGAGTTTATTATAGATGTTCTCAGAGAAGAACTAAGGGAAAAGAATAATCCGCAAAATGTAATGCCCATAACTGATATGCGGTACACAGGAAATAACAATGGCTATTTCTTCTATTATGATTTGGGTACAAAAAATATTGTTGACGAAAGTAAGATCGTTGATCTTAGTTATATAGATGACTTTCCGAGGGTGGAAATACCCGAACTGACCCGCATTGACCCATTAGGTATGGCGGAGAAGTATAGGCGGCCATTGAAAGAGGTGATCGGAAAGTCCGATCTCGATCTGATGATTGCGCCGGGCAGCCCGCTCGACTTACGGTTAAATAAAGGCATCCTGCCCACGCTGGATATTGCGGGGCATACCTTTTATGTAGACCTGCAAATGTATAAACTCCGCCCAAAGGATGACTTCAGATCCAAAGGCATAGGCTTTGACCAAATACAGCAATATTATGATGACGAACGGCAAGCGTATGTAATACCTTATAATCCTGCTACACGAGAGTTTCAGCAGCACAATACTTCCGCCCTGACTGAACTCCCGAAAGATTTTATTATGGTACGGTTTCCCCATGCTGCCGAAATGGATGAACCGGGCTGGGCAAAAAAATACGGTTTCAGTCTCCCCAACTTCAAAAGCCTGGAGTCTTTCCAGATGCATCATGAAGCCCGCATCCTGCCCTGGGAGGAAACCGATGTGCCGATGCACATAAAGCGGAATACCGCCGAGCAATTAAGACCAAAAGAAGAATATGAAGTCAATGATATGCGTACGGATATCCCTTTTAGGCTACCCACCGATACGGCAAGGGCACTTCCAATACTCAACATACATGGGACGGAATTTATCGTGGATGTGAACCGTTTGGAGCTGCGGGAGAAAGCCAACCGGCAAAATGTTATTTCCTTTTTGGACATGCGGGAGCTTCCCGGTTCAGGATATGAGTTCCCTTACAGCCGAAAAAGTAAAGGCTTGCCCGGAATAGATCAATGGGATTATACCGTTGTCCAGATACCTGACTTCGTAGAGCTTGACCCGGCTGGTATGGCAAAAAAGCATGGCGTACCGGAAAGTGAAATACAGAATATGTCCGATTTTGATCTGATGGTAGATCAGACTGTCATTAATAAGCTGGAACAACAACAGATGTTGCCTACTATTGATATTGCGGGCCATACTTTTTATGTTGACCTTGCAAGGGACAGGCTCCGTCCCAAAGATGATATATGGTCACGCGGTATCATCTTCTCTGAACTTGAATATTACTACTCGCCGAAAAACGAAACATATACCATTCCCTATAATCAAAAAACACATACGTTCCAGGAAGTAAGTCTGAGCAGCAAAGAAATCCCGAAAGATGTAATCGTTGTCCAGATACCTCATGAAGATTGGCTGGACCCCATTTGGGCGAACCGGAGATACGGATTTAATGTAGTGGCCGGCCTTAAACAGAAAGGGCCGCAGTTACATTTTCAATCGAATATTATTCCGTGGGATCAGACCCGCTTTGCGGAGACCGTCAAAAGGAACAATAGCCAGCGGGTTAAGCCGGATCAAAAATCACCCATTATTTCTGTATCCAAGAAAAGCATCCCTGCGCATAACGTTCATAAGGTAAAGAAACGCGGGCGCAGCAGGTAGTCATTCAATTAAATTAAAACACACGAACATGGTTTCAAAAAATGATCCCGACTATATATTCGAGGAATATAAAGGACATACCATCGCCAGCCACAGGAACAATGTTGCTGAAAAGAACATCAATAACCTCATTATTGTTTATCGTACAGAAGACTTTCCCGAATACGGGTTTATAGTTGGTCTTGATGATTCCAAGCTGTCCGGGCGCAGGAAATCGTTTCCTCATAATATGGAAGACGCAAAAGGCTATATTGATTGGGTGGTTGAAGTGCGCCAGCAAAAAGAAGCGGCAAAAACAGAGCGGGAAAAACCAACGATGTTCATTGAAGGAACGGAATTTATCGTTGACGGGCTCAAAGATGAATTGCGGGAAAAAGCCAACCCGCAAAATGTGATGCGCGTAAAGGAAATGCAATATGTTGGTAACGGAAACGGATATACTTTTCATTATGATGTAAGTACCAAAAATTTTCCTACCAATGAAAGAAGAAGGGAACTGGCCTTTACAGATTCAACCGATCTGCAAATGGTGCAAATACCTGAGTTGACCAGCATTGACCCCATTGGTGTGGCCCAAAAATATAACCTGAGTTTGGAGGAGGTAAAAGGCAAGATCGACTTTGAGCTGACCATAGAGCCGGGCAGCCTGCTGGACCTGCGCTGGAATAAGGGCGTGTTGCCTACACTGGATATTGAAGGGCATACCTTTTATGTGGATCTACAGATGGATATGCTGCGCCCAAAAGATGATTTTAGTTCCAAAGGCATCGTGTTCTCCGAAATCGAGAAATTCTATGATCATGATACGCAACGCTACTTTATTCCATACCACCCGAAAGCACATGAGTTCCGGGACATAGATTACGAAACGATCACGCAAATTCCCAAAGACCTAATGGTTGTCTCCTTCCCGAACGAAGCCATACTTGACCCTGTTGGGTGGAACAAAAAGCATGGCTTTGACCTGATCGATGAAATGAAAGAACCGGGATTACGGATGAACTTTAAAGCCGTTACTGAAACCTGGGAACATATTTATGTACCTGAAAGGATCAAAGAGAATCTGGATAAGCTGCAAAAGGAGTCGAAAAAGGAAAAACCGGATCATACGGTTGACAAATCCCGAAAACGCGGGCGCAAGATGTAGCAACTGATGTATTAAAAAATGAAAAAATGAAAAATGACAAGCCAACGGTGATCATTGAGGGCACGGAGTTTCTCTTTGACATTGACAAAATAGTCCTTTCAGAAAAGGCAAATCCAGGCAACCGGATTTACTTTTCATCTATGCGGAATTATGAGACGCACTATGAGTTTGATTACAGCGGGGTTTCCAAAAAATTCCATGTTTTGCATTCTCCTTATCTGCGGAACAAACCTGTTGTTTTAGGCAAACCCGAAACGGCGCCCGCAGGTGATCCGCTTATTACCGTTAAGATACCCTGCATTGGTGAGATTGATCCGGACGGCATGTGCCGCAAATACGGGTGCACATTGAAAGATATTTCGGAAAAAACCGATTTTGAGATTATGGTAGACCAGGACATTTTTGGCAGAAGGATGGACGGTATTCCTGTAACCATAGACCTCGCCGGGAAAAGATTTGAAATTGATGTAGCTGGCAACGCATTACGTCCGCAGGATGGCAACGGGGAAACCATTTACCTGAACGCGCTGTATGATTACTTTTCCATAGACCGTGAATCGTATCGCCTGTTTTACAACACATCAACCTCCAGGGTTGAAGATCCGTTCAGGGATGGTACTATTGACAAAAACACTGACCGTTTGATCCTGGAGGTTCCCAGTCTATCCGACCTTGACCCCATCGGCACCAATTTGGGGTACGGGAATGATCCCCGCTATGGATTGATGTACAGGACGCTTACCATGCATTATGATCCGCAGACCATTCCCTATGAAGAATATATCAACACCTTGAAAAGCGAGCACCATTGGGCACTTCATAACCTGAATACCAAACCTTCAAAACCGGACCTGCCTACAGTGGATATAGAAGGAACAGCCTTCGTTGTTGATGTGAGCAAATTTGAACTTCGGGAAAAAGCCAATGAAGGCAATGTAATTTCCTTTAAAGATATGACAGACTTTGGTGAAGGGTATTCTTTTGAATACAACAGGAAAACTAAGAATATTCCCGATGTATTTGAGAAAAGCGATGTATTGATAGAGATACCGGAATTTGTGGGGCTTGATCCCGTTGGTATGGCACAAAAGTATGGCCTCACCGTGGATGAGGTAAAGACTAAAACTGATTTTGAACTGATGGTGGATCAGTATGCTTTTGACCTGCGGTTGAATAAAGGAAGGCTACCTACTGTTGATATTGCCGGTCATCTTTTTTATGTGGACATACGTATGGATATGCTGCGGCCAAAAGATGATTTTTTATCTAATGGAATAGTGTTCGATGAAATCGATCATTATTTTTCTGAAGACAGGAACGCCTACCTGATACCCTACGATCCAAAGAAACATGAATTTAGGGAACTGGATTACGATAAGATCACTGACTTTCCAAAAGACCTGATAGCGGTTCAGTTCCCATTCCAGAAAGACCTTGATCCTATTGGGTGGAACAGGCACGGTGGTTGGGATATAAAAGACGACTTAAAAAAGATCGGCGTAAAATCCCATTTCATCGCTCAAACAATTCCGTGGCAGCAAACATACTTGCCGGAAATTATAAAGGAGAACCTGAAAAGGCAACAAAAGCAGGCGAAAAAACAAAAACCGATGATCAAACCGCCAGTAAATAAATCGCAAAAAGGTAAAGGTCGAAAGATGTAGATCGACTAAAAAACTGCTGCTTATTGTACTTCATTTTCAAGTGTCAGGATTGTAGAATCCTGACACTTTTTTTATGCCCCGAAACCTCATCACAAAGCCACCTACTGCCAAGTAATTCCACTGAAAGACACATCGTTAGAGCGCTTCAATTTCCATGACATTTTTGTTCCGAAGCCCGCATGAAGCGGGAAAGTAGTAACAAAATAATTCAGTTCAAACATGGAAAAGCAAAGAAAAAAAGTGTGGCTGACAGGCGCTGCATTGCTGTCAGCATTTGGTGTATTCGCTCAAGGAAATGGAGGTGCGGGCATCAACGAGGCCACACAAATGGTGACCTCTTATTTTGACCCGGCTACCAAATTAATTTATGCCATTGGAGCCGTCGTTGGGTTAATCGGAGGTGTTAAGGTGTACAACAAATTCAGCAGTGGCGATCCCGACACGAGCAAGACTGCGGCAAGCTGGTTCGGTGCGTGCATCTTCCTTATTGTGGCTGCTACCATCCTTCGTTCATTCTTCCTTTAATCCGACGCCCTATGAGTAAATACAATATCAATAAAGGCATCGGAAGAACAGTTGAGTTCAACGGATTGAAGGCGCAGTACCTGTTCATTTTTGCAGGTGGATTGCTCGGTGTGCTGATCCTTGTGATGGTGATGTATATGGCTGGGGTGAACTCCTATATCTGCCTGCTTATTGGAGCCGGTGGTGCATCGCTCATTATCTGGCAAACATTTGCGCTCAATGGTAAGTACGGTGAGCACGGATTAATGAAGCTCGGTGCAAGAAAAAGACATCCGAAGTACATCGTCTGTCGCAAGCCTGCACATCGCTACCTGAAGTTAACCCATAAATCCAGTGCCGTATGAGAAACACCGCAAAGACCACGACACTGGAAAGTAAGTTTCCGCTGTTCGCAGTGGAGAACCATTGCATCATCTCCAAGGATGCAGATATAACGGCATGTTTTCGGGTACATCTGCCGGAACTGTTCACCGTAGCTGCACCGGAATATGATGCCATCCATTCGGCATGGCACAAGGCGATCAAAACATTGCCGGACTTTTCCATTATCCACAAGCAAGATTGGTATATCAGAGAGAACTACGATCCCGACATTGCGCAGGAGAACCAGAGCTTTCTTGCAAAATCTTATCAGCGCCATTTTAATGAGCGCCCGTTCCTGAACCATTATTGCTACCTGTTCCTGACCAAGACAACAAAGGAACGAATGCGGATGCAAAGCAATTTCAGCTCGCTTTGTAAAGGTGTTCTTATCCCCAAAGAAATCAGGGACAGGGAAACCGTTCGCCGTTTTATGGAGGCGGTCGCTCAGTTTGAGCGGATCGTGAACGATAGCGGGTTTGTGAAACTGGAACGCCTTAGCGAAGAAGACATCATTGGTGCGCCGCAAAGCCTGGGATTACTGGAGCAATATCTTACCCTGTCAAGGGAAGCGGGGACAGCTATGCAGGATATCGGCCTGGGAAATGAGGAAGTACGTGTAGGCAATAAACGTTTAAGTCTGCATACCTTATCTGATACGGACGACCTTCCCGGAACGGTATCGGCAAATACCCGATACGAAAAACTTTCAACAGACAGGAGCGACTGCCTTTTATCCTTTGCATCGCCTGTAGGGTTGCTGCTTAACTGTAATCACATTTACAATCAGTATCTGTTTTTAGATAACAGCGAAGAGAACCTGCGCAAGTTTGAAAAGTCCGCACGCAATATGCACTCCCTGGCAAGGTACAGTCGTGCCAACCAGATCAACAAAGAGTGGATCGAGCGTTATCTCAATGAAGCGCACAGCTATGGGCTTTCCTCTATCCGGGCACACTTCAACGTGATGGCCTGGTCAGACGATCCGCATGAGCTGAAGCACCTGAAGAACGACACGGGCAGTGCACTGGCATTGATGGAATGCAAGCCACGGCATAACACCACAGACGTTGCCACGCTGTATTGGGCAGCGATGCCGGGAAATGCAGGGGATTTCCCGGCAGAGGAAAGTTTTTATACGTTCATTGAACCGGCATTGTGCTTCTTCACCGAAGAAACTAATTACCAGAGTTCACCCTCACCCTTCGGTATTAAGATGGCCGACAGGCTTACAGGCAAGCCTATTCATCTGGATATTTCAGATCTGCCCATGAAGCGTGGCATCATTACGAACCGCAATAAGTTCATATTAGGTCCGTCGGGTTCAGGCAAGTCTTTTTTTACCAACCACATGGTACGACAGTATTACGAACAGGGCGCTCACGTTCTGCTCGTGGATACCGGTAACAGTTACCAGGGACTCTGCGAACTCATTAAGGGAAAAACCAAAGGACAAGACGGTGTGTATTTCACGTACACTGAGGATAACCCGATTGCTTTTAATCCCTTCTTCACAGACGATGGTGTGTTCGATATTGAAAAAAGGGAAAGCATCAAAACACTCATTCTTACCCTTTGGAAACGTGACGACGAACCCCCGAAACGCTCCGAGGAAGTAGCGTTATCCAACGCTGTGAGCGGTTATATCGAACGCATCAAACAGCATGAGGATTATCCTTCCTTTAACGGCTTCTATGAATACGTACAGAGCGACTACCGGGAAGTGCTGGAAGAAAAGAAAGTAAGGGAAAAAGACTTTGATCTTGCCAACTTCCTCAACGTGCTGGAACCGTATTACAAAGGCGGCGAGTATGATTACTTACTCAACTCTGATAAGCAACTCGACCTGCTTTCCAAGCGCTTTATAGTCTTTGAAATTGACGCGATCAAGGATCACAAAATTTTGTTCCCCATCGTAACGATCATCATAATGGAGGTCTTCATCAACAAGATGCGCAGGCTAAAAGGTGTGCGTAAACTCATTTTGATCGAAGAAGCGTGGAAGGCCATTGCGAAAGAGGGAATGGCGGAGTATATAAAATATTTATTCAAAACCGTCCGGAAATTTTTTGGCGAGGCTATCGTCGTGACACAAGAAGTCGATGATATTATCCAATCTCCCATCGTAAAGGAAAGCATCATCAATAATAGCGACTGCAAAATTTTATTAGACCAGCGCAAATACATGAACAAATTCGATGACATCCAGGCAATGCTTGGCCTCACCGAAAAAGAAAAATCCCAGATCCTTTCGATCAATATGAACAATGATGCCAGCAGGCTTTACAAGGAAGTCTGGATCGGGCTGGGCGGTACGCACTCGGCTGTATATGCCACCGAAGTTAGCCTGGAAGAGTACCTGGCCTATACCACAGAGGAGTCGGAAAAAATGGAAGTGATGCAACTCGCCCATGAACTGGATGGCAATGTGGAAATGGCTATCAAACGCATTGCTCTTCAGAGGCGTGAAAAAGCAGACAACTATTAACCCATTTTAAAAAACTGGAAAGATGGAAAAAGAAAAAATCACACTGCCCATAGGGGGCAACAAGGCTTTAATATTTGAAGCCGATCCCGCAAACAAGGAGGATCAAGATTTTGCAAAACTATGTAAGGATGTTGCAGCCACCAAGCCTCAAAGCCTACAGGATTTTTTTATCCGGCTCAATGATCTGCAACAGAAACAATCCACTGGAGTCGGCAGAAAAACGGGCAGGAAGATATAATGCCTTCCACCTGAAGGAGACAAGAAAAATAATTATTAATCATTTTAAAAATCAGGAAACAATGAAAAAGATCATGTTAGTAGTGTGTACGGCAATCATGCTTGCCGTAGCACCTTGTGCAAAAGCGCAATGGGTCGTGACCGATCCCGGAAATCTTATATCCGGTATTCTCAATAGTGCCAATGAAATTGTACAGACTTCATCCACGGTGTCTAATGTGGTGAAAAACTTCAACGAGGTAAAGAAAGTGTACGACCAGGGCAAGGAATATTACGACAAACTCAAAGCCGTGAACAATCTTGTCAAAGATGCACGTAAGGTGCAGCAGACTGTTTTACTTGTAGGTGATGTTTCCGAAATGTATGTAAAGAATTTTGGAAAGATGATGAACGATCCCAATTTCACACCACAGGAGCTTTCGGCAATTGCTAATGGCTATTCCACATTGCTGAACGAAAGCACCGAACTGTTAAAGGAGTTGAAGCAGATTGTTTCCTCCAACGGCCTCTCACTGAACGACAAGGAGCGCATGGACATCATTGACCGTGTGTACAAAGAAGTTAAGGACTATCATAATCTTGTCCGCTACTATACCAACAAGAATATTTCTGTGAGCATTCTGCGGGCAAAAAAACAGAACAACACCAAAAGAGTGCTGGAGCTATATGGTACTGCTGAACAAAAATACTGGTAAGCTATGGAATGGGAAAATCTTCATCAACTCCTGCGCTCGCTGTACGATGAGATGGTGCCATTATCAGCAGACATGGCGGCAGTGGCAAAAGGTATAGCCGGGTTAGGCGCGTTATTCTATGTGGCTTTAAAGGTATGGCAGGCACTCAGTCGGGCAGAACCGATAGACGTGTTTCCTCTTTTAAGACCTTTTGCCATCGGGCTTTGCATAATGTTCTTCCCAACCATTGTGTTGGGGACTATCAATGCGGTATTAAGCCCGGTGGTGAAAGGCACAAATGCTATGCTGCAAAATCAGGTACTTGACCTGAACAAGCTGCAAGAACAAAAAGACCTGCTGGAAAGGGAGGCAATGCTTCGTAATCCCGAAACAGCCTATCTGGTATCGGACGAAGAGTTTGATAAAAAGCTGGACGAGCTGGGTTGGTCACCTTCCGACCTGGTAACGATGTCGGGCATGTACATGGAAAGAGGAATGTACGATCTAAAGAAAAGTATCCGCGACTGGTTCCGGGAACTGCTCGAAATGCTTTTTCAGGCGGCGGCATTGGTCATTGACACGATACGAACGTTCTTCCTGATCGTGCTTTCAATACTGGGGCCGATAGCTTTTGCCATATCGGTGTGGGATGGCTTCCAGTCCACGCTTACGCAATGGCTCACGCGATACATCAGTGTATATCTGTGGTTGCCCATCGCCGATATGTTTAGCTCTATGCTCGCCAAAATCCAGTCGCTTATCCTGGAGCGGGACATCGAGATGCTGGCTGATCCCACCTACATACCTGATACCTCCAATACGGTGTATGTGATATTCATGCTGATTGGCATTGTCGGCTACTTCACCATTCCAACAGTAGCGGGTTGGGTCATTCAGGCAGGAGGCGCAGGGAACTTTATGCGCAATGTCAACCAGACCGCATCGAAAACAGGAAATATCGCAGGTGCCGGTACCGGAGCTGTGGCAGGCAATATCGGTGGCAGGCTATTGAACAAATAATAATCATTAATAGAAATGGAATTTAAGACTTTAAGAAACATCGAAAACAGTTTCAGGCAAATAAGGCTATATGCCATTGTATTTGCCGTACTCTGCATCAGCGTGGTGGGATATGCCGTTTGGCAATCCTACCGCTTTGCGGAGCAACAAAGGCAAAAAGTTTATGTGCTTGACAACGGCAAATCATTGATGCTGGCACTCTCGCAGGACGCAAGTATTAACAGGCCGGTAGAAGCCCGTGAGCATGTACGTCGCTTTCATGAACTGTTCTTTACGCTGGCACCGGACAAAAATGCCATCGAAAGCAATATGAAGCGGGCGTTCAACCTTGCCGACAAAAGCGCCTTTGATTATTACAAGGATCTTTCGGAAAAAGGTTACTACAACCGGATCATATCCGGCAACGTACAGCAACGCATCGAAGTGGACAGTGTAGTCTGCAATTTTGACAACTATCCCTATGCCGTAAGAACTTATGCCAAACAGTTTATCATCCGTTCAAGCAATGTAACAAGGCGCAGCCTGGTTACCGCCTGCTATCTGGTCAACTCTGTTCGATCCGACAACAACCCGCAGGGCTTTAATATCGAAAAGTTTGCTGTGTTGGAAAACAAAGACGTGGAGGTCATAGACCGCTAAAATCAATATTATGGAAGCATTATCAGATTTGAACACGTTTGCGAAAATCCTTACTGACAAAGGATATGACGGTTATTTCCATACGCAGGGTGCGTATGCCGGAAAGCTGAAAGAAAGTATTGGCGAATACCTGGACAACTGCCGCAATGGTGTAGAGGGTGTAGCTAAGCCTGTATTGTTATTGACGGGATACCTGCAATGGTCGGGTGAAGACAAACCGCGAATTGAATGCAGCATGTGGGTAAAATACCAGAACGGAAAATTTAACCTCCAAAAAATGGAGGTCACGAAAAAAGATCGTTTTGGTCAACTGCTGAAAAAAACAGAATTAAATAACCTGTCTACGATTGGCGCACCCAGATCAAAAGAGGCTATTGCTATGGTCAGTGATGCGGCCATACAAAACGTTGTTTCCCGCACCGGGCGAAGGCTATAAAAATCGCAACAAAAATTATGGAATGAAAAATTTAAGAACAATCATCAATAACCGGATCGACAAGCTCGATGAACGGTGGCGTGCATTGCCCTGGAAAAAACAGCACCGATATATGTTGTTGCTCTTTGCCGGTTATGCGTTACTGTCTGTCATCGTCATCGTGAAAGTATGTTATGACGTTGGCAAACCCAACGAGGGAATGAGCATCGAGCATATTGAGAACCCGGTTATCAAACAAAAAAAGTCCTCGGTTCCATCGCAGGACAGTATTTCAAAAATTCTTAAAAATAAAATGTATGAAAGATAACGAAAACAAAAGAGTGAGTTTTCTGGTCGAGGAAGATGACCAGAAAACCGGTACAGATGCACCCAATGAGCGTGTGCATAAAAAGGCTGAAAAACTTAAAAAGCCGATCATTTTTATCCTGATGGGTATTGTGTTTTTCGGTTGCATGTACCTGATCTTCAAACCTTCTTCTGACAAGAAAAAAGTAGAGGATATCGGTTTAAACGATGCCGTGCCGCAAGCCACCGATGCAGGACTTCAATCTGATAAACAAAAGGCTTACGAACAGGAAATGCTCGAAAAGAAAATGCAGGAAAAACGTGATGCACTGACCTCGCTTTCTGACTACTGGAGCACTGACAGTGCAACTGATGAGCAGATGGAGCAGCCGGAGGAAGGCATTGGAGAAGACACTGGCTACGAAGATGGCAAAAAAAGGTCGGGTAATCCTGCCCTGAATAGTTACCGCAATGCGCAGAGTACCCTGAGCTCATTCTATCAGGATAACAACTACGAGACACAGGAACTGCGAAAGCAGGTTGAAGAACTGAAGGAACAACTGGCAGAAAAAAATGTACCTCCGACCTCTACGGTACAGGATCAACTGGCCCTGATGGAAAAATCTTACGAGATGGCTTCACGCTATCTGCCTTCAGGTATGAATAATCCTGCACAGTCAGCCAAAGGCGATTCCGCAACTGCGGCATCGTCCCAGGCCACGCAAAAGGAACACTTTGCAGCATTCACCCCGAGCCGAAAAAATGCTGTTTCCGCCCTTTACCGTGAGCCGACCGACAGTGCTTTTCTTGCAAGCTGGAATGAAACCCGGAACCGGGGTTTTTATACGGCGGGTGTTTCGGAGCAGGTGATACAGCCTAAAAACAGCATCAGGGCGGTGGTACAGGAAACACAGACCATTATGGAGGACAGTGATGTGAAACTACGCTTGTTGGAACCTGCCCATATCACAAATAGGATTATTCCGCAGGGAACTACCATAACAGCCAGAGCCAAGTTTGGGAGCAATCGCCTCCAACTAAAAGTTACTTCTATTGAATTAGATGGCTATTTCATGCCTGTAGATATTACGGTATATGGTCTTGACGGGCAGCAGGGATTAAGTGTACCATATTCTCCCGAAATGAACGCCTTAACGCAAATCGCCTCCAACATGAGCCAGACTTCAGGCACCAGCATTATGATGACTCGTTCGGCAGGGCAGCAAATGGCGGGTGACTTGAGCCGTGGCGTGGTACAGGGCATATCCGGCTATTTTTCCAAAAAAGTGAAAACACCAAAAGTAACCGTCAAGGCAGGCCATCAACTTTTCCTTGTTTCAAAAAACTAATTGTTCAACACTAAATAAATAAGTAAGAAATGAAAACATTGTTTAAAAGTATATTGGTTTTGACCTGTATTGTCGCAGGCCATTTCCACTCGTATGCACAGCAGGCTGCAACTACTACAACCAAATTAAATATGGGTAAGGTGGAACCTTACCAGATGGAGGTCACCTATAACAAAACTTCTCACCTGATCTTCCCTGCGGCTATCCGGTATGTGGACTTGGGTAGTGAGTATCTCATTGCCGGTAAAGCGGAGGATGCCGAAAATGTCTTGCGTGTAAAAGCATCTGTGAGAGATTTTGATGAAGAAACTAATTTTTCGGTGATCACCGATGACGGTCGTTTTTACAACTTCAATGTTTTTTACAGCCCAAATCCCCCAACAATGAACTACGACCTGCTTACGATGCAGAAGATGTCCAGCAGGGAAAATAGTAATGACGTGCTTTTTGAAGAACTTGGAAAGAACCCGCCTTCGCTTGCCGGACTGATATTAGAAACAGTCTACAAAAAGAACAAAAGAATCGTTAAGCATATTGGCTCAAAAAGCTATGGCATCCAGTTTTTGTTAAAGGGCATATACGTTCATAACGGGAAGTTTTATTTCCACACCGAATTGAGGAACAAAAGCAACGTTCCTTTCAATATTGACTTCGTGAACTTCAAGGTAGTTGATAAAAAAGTAGCCAGGCGCACGGTGGTACAGGAAAAACCGATGGTGCCGCTTCGGTTGTATAAACCACTGGATGAAATCGCCGGTAACACCGTTGAGCAAAACGTATTCCTGCTGGACCAATTTACCATTGCCGATGACAAGGTATTGGTTATCGAAATCTTTGAAAAGAACGGCGGCAGGCAGCAAACCTTACAGGTAGAAAATTCCGACCTGGTAAACGCAAAGCAAATAAAGGATATGCACCTAAAGATTAATTAATCCAAACAGAAAGAACAATGAGAATATACATTTTTGCCGTAATGCTTGCGATGTTAAGCATTACGGCTGTACAGGCACAGCGTATGCTTCCCAAACAAAAGGGGGTGGAAATTAACGCAGGTTTATTGTCCAAAGAAGTAAGCGACAATTATTATCTGAATATCATGCTTACTGTAAACGGAAAGAATGGCAATTACTGGCTGTGGGGTGCGGAGTACACACATCAGGTTGCCGATTACAGGGATTTGCAGATACCATTGGAAGCCTATACGGGCGAGGTGGATTATAGTCTTCAGTTATTGGGCGATGCAAGAAAGACCATTACGCTGAATGCAGGACTCAGCGCCATTGCAGGCTACGAAACCATCAACCGTAGTAAGACAATGCTTTATGACGGTTCAATAATTCTCGATAAAAACAACTTTATCTACGGAGCCGGAGGGCGGTTGTCTTTTGAAACCTATCTGTCCGACAGGTTTGTCCTACTCCTGCAAGGTCGTACCAAAGTAGTTTGGGGTACGGATTTAAAACAGTTTCGTCCATCGGCAGGTGTTGGACTAAGGTTTAACTTTTAAAAAGAACAAACAATGAAACGATTATTGAATAAAAGCAAATTTCTGTGGATGCTTGTCCTGGTCTTTACAAGTGCCATCATGTTATCATCCTGTGATAAGGACGAATTGGAGATACAACAAAATTACCCGTTTGAAGTTAAAGTGATGCCTGTTCCCGCAGACATGGCGAACGGACAGACCGTTGAAATAAGGATTACCATACAACGTGCGGGCAACTTCAGTGACGCCCAGTATTACATCCGATACTTTCAGTTCGAAGGCATAGGAGCCTTACGATACTATAATGAAACGCCATACCTGCCCAATGATCTCTACCCATTACCGCAGACACAGTTCAGGTTATATTATACATCGGCTTCTGCGGTGTCGCAATCCTTTGATATTTGGATTTCTGACAATTTCGGTAATGAAAAGCAGTTGAGCTTTCAATTCAATAGTAGCGACTAAAATTGAGGGGTATAAAAAATCGAACAAAAGTCCTCGAAGTATTTTTTATGATCGGGGACTTTTGCTGTTTGCGGACTTTTGTCACTTGATTTTTCGCAGGAACCGCACTCCGGCAGAAGGTCTTGTAATGGAATACATTCGGAATAGAAAATGGCGATTAATTTTCTTAAATTTATACTTGTGAAATTGTAAAGATTAAGAATATGGTTGCATCATTGGTATTGGGTATTATAGCGCTGGTGTTGGGCTTAGTTCTGCGATATTGGATTAATCGGCGGAAATTTTACCGGCGCAGTCCTACCGGCGCTGAGGGCTTTTCATCTTATGAGAAGTCGGTTGCCATTAAGTTTATTGAACGGGTTGGCAAATGGATAGCTTATGCCCTGATTATTTTTGGGTTATTATTTTTATGGAGCTATTCAAGGCAGAAAAAGGCAAAAGAAAAAGCATCTCAAAACGTAGAAACACAAAATTCTCGGTAAGCATACGATAACAAATCTTAAAGTAAATCGGATACCTTGAAAGGGTATCCGATTTTTTTTGCTTATAGAACTGTAAATGTAAAAAGTGGCGCATCTGAATGCTGCTTTTTTACACATCGAGGCAATTCTGTGCACTCCAAAGATGCATCATTTTAAAAATAAAGAGGAGTTTGGTATCTTTGCAGAAATATATTGAAAATCTTAAAGTGTTTTTGCTTTAAGTCTCGATACTGAAAACTGGTAATTTTTATATCTCCGAGACAATAAGTAAGAACGCTCATGCTATGGCGTGGGCGCTCGCTTATTCGGAGACAGGCATACCAGTGCCCCAGTATCGGTAAGTGTGGTTGCCTGCGCTTTTTTTTGTACAGTGCTCCACTAAACCCAAAAAACAAGAATATGGACACTGGCAGCAAAAACTATCCCGCCCTGAACATTCCCGCCGCTGAGCTATCTGCTTTTACAGTGTGTATTGACCTTTTTATCATCTCCCTCAAAAATGGAGAATTGATCCGGTTTACGCCCGATGATGTCGGGCGATTTTACGACTGGTTAATCTCTCATAGCGTGAGGGATATAAGAACGACCGATTTACTCAATGATGCTGCTAAAAATGAAGAGATGTCTTAACTCAAATAAAAATGGAAAACTATGAGCGAACAAAAAATAATAAAAATAGCTATTATAGATGACCACGATCTACTCAGGGAGAGTATCTGCCAGTTTCTCAAAGATCATGGTCTTGAAACTGTGTTTGAAGCCGAAAACGGCCAGTTGGCATTGATAAAAATGGAAGCCTGTGAAATGCTCCCCGATCTGTGTATTGTTGATGTCAATATGCCGGTTATGGATGGATTTGAGACGGTCAAATCACTACGGGCAAAATATCCATTACTGAAATTCTTGGCGTTCAGCGTAAACGATGATGAGAATGATGTGGTGCAAATGCTTCGCAATGGGGCCGATGGATATATCCTGAAAGGCGCAGATCCCCAGGAACTGGCAAAGGCAATCCGTGTTATCTGCGATGGGGGACGTTATTTCAGTGCTGGTATATGCGAAGTAGCAAAGGAATATTTTAAACCTCGATTACAATCATAGGTTTCTTTGCTACTTTCTTTTTCGCCATCTCACGAAAGAAAGTAGTCTTGGTCGGTCGGCAACAACAGCGGCGTTCTTTTGCTTCTTTTCTTTGGTCGCTTATATGGAAAGAAAAGAAGTCTGCCAGAATAAAGAAAGGGATAACGAATATCCCACAAACATGAGCGCAACCTGTTTTTGTAAAATGCTCAAAGAGATATTGTGCATCGGGGACATTTTACCAAAGGGGTTGCTCCGCTTTACAGCAAAAAGACTGCCCCGCCCGTCGGCAGGGAGTGTCTTTTTGCCCGCCCCGATAGCCATCGGGGGCGGGTCAGGCTATGGGAATGGGCTGTGTGCGGAACTCCCCGATATTATGAAAAAATCCCCTGTATGGTGTTAGACCTTTACGGAACAGGTTCCATAACAAGGAACATCCCATTTGAGCAAGCGAGCCGTTTATGTACAAATCCTGCTTTTCCAATGCTTCCGCCAACGAACAGCTTGGCGTGTCGTCCTGCTCTTCGGCTTGCTTCAATAGGTCGCCAAATTCTTCGGTAACAAAAGGCATGACGGCTGCTGTTTCATATCGCTCGGACTTGGGTTGCCGTATCTCCCTGATAGTGGATAGTATGACCTGTCCAGTATAAAGGGTATTACCAAAGTCAAGCCAATAGCTTGGACGGTTTGTATAATACCTGCCGCTGTTCATTTTTTTCAATATATCGGCTATTTCAAATCTTGCTGCTACGCTATCAACGCAGGTAATAAAAATATTCGCCTCTGCATGTTCGGGCAACCTACCTAAACTGTCTCTTTCAAATTTTCGATTTTCTGCTTTCCAGTTTGTACCCTCGCAACGGTTTGCCCTATTTATCAGGGCTACCGATTTATACAGTCCTTTTTCACATTCCGAAAAACGCTGTCGTCCCAAATTTGCTTCCGTTACAATATCATCGTCCCATAACCGAACGTGCAAACCTGCATGTCCCAAAGCTATAAGGCTATGATTCATTTCCAACAAGCCTGTAAGAACTTTCGAGCCTGTACCACCTGCACCGATCAGGTTTACCGTTACAGGATTGGTGGCGTCTATTAAATCGCTGTCCGTAAAATGGACTTTTATTTTATCTGTATTCATTGTAAAAAATCGTTTAAGGTTATGTTACTCTTTTTCAGTACCTCTTTGGGAAATACATCTCCAGTTGCGATAAGATGCTCCCAAAGGCTTACACAATTGCCGTTAATCGGATTGTAGTCCTGCATCAGATGGCTGAAATAGGAATTAAAAAAGTAGCCTTCCCACGCGGTGATAAATTCCTCCAGTGATGCGGTTTTCTTAATACGCACATCCACCGTCCCCATACATACATTTCCTTCCTCGTACACGTTAAAAAATGGCGCATTATAAAGCGTTGTACGTGTGGTGGGTCTGCGGTTGGATGCCAATGCAAAAACATACAGGCTGTTTCTGCCTGCCACCCACAGCATCGGCGGTACATGGGCGGTTCCTTTGGGAATGCCCAACTTTTCGGTAAAGTATAGTTCCCTTTTCATGGTTTTGGTAAACCATATCGCCATGCCTTTCTGCGGGTCAAGGTGTAAAATGTGGTTACCCAAAATGCCGTTAACTTTCAGGCAGGGTTCTTTTTCTTCCTTTGCCGTCTTCAATGCTTTTGCCAGTTGGTTTGCTTCCCTTACCGTCAATGGATGGGCATTGATGGGTGTACCATTGCTGTCCATGTCGAAGTATTCCACATAAGTATCTGTGTTGGTTCCTTTCGTTTGATAGAATACCAAAGCAGTTTTGGGGTGGTACAGCGTTCCGAAGTTTCCTGTTATATCGTTCATCGTTTCTTTTTTTAAATGTTGCTTAGTAGGTATGCCAGTTCCTCCATTAAGATGAACAAGCGGTTTTCAAAATCGAGATTGTTGCCCGCTATGTCGTTTCCGTCAAAGCGCTTAATAATAATAGGTTCCTCCATTTGCCCGTATTCCTGTAAATCCGTATTTACACATTGTTCGAGGTTTTCGTTTAACCAGCCTTTTCCATCGGCACAAAATGAAACGTACTTATCCATTGGAATGACGTTTTCCATGTCGTCTTCTTCGGCTTCGCCATTGGGTCGGGCATTGCGAAATACTTTTTCATTAGGGTATCGTTGATATAGTTCAAACGCTTCCTGGGCAAGTTTCAGGCAATCGAGGTCTAAGGCATCTGCGGTTTTAAGCCTTGCAAGACGTTGCCCGAAAAATGTAAGGTTGGCAAGGTGGAAAATTTTCTGTTCCATGCGGTCTCCAATCCATTCAGCCTGTTCTAACTCACTTAGGTAGATGCTCGTTTCGTCCGTATATTCATCACTTACTACCCATTCCTTCAACATCTCGTACTGCCAGTACAGGAAGCTGTTTTCCTGCCTGTAATACGGTATGTCCGCTATGTGGTACAGGTAAGTACATACCGATAACAAAAGCTGTGCGGTATATTTCCTTTTTGGGTTTTTGAGCATTCGGTACAAAGGCACTACGGGAATATAGAACAATGTAGCACCTGTATTGTATCGTTCCTCGCTCGTCAAATATGTTTTCCTGCTATCCTGTAGGAGTTTAATTTCTTCCCAATCCCTTACGTTTCTTCCCAACCGTTCCTGCGTGTCCCATAATGCCAATGCGATATTGTACGGATAGCCATAAGACTGCGTTTGCATGGGCTGTATGGCGTAATGCTCGGCAAGTTGGGAAAGGGACTTATAAAAATCCCTCTCCGTTTTTGCAGATTTCCCACAAGCCTGTACGGTTTCCGTTTCTTTCAGCTTTGGCAGGAAGGAACATTTTAGAAAACCATTGGCAACATGGTTATTGGTACGGACTGTCGCTTGTCCTTTTGTATCTCTGCTGCATACTTTGGACGGATCATCCAGTTTGCGAACTCGCTCAACTGGCGGTGCAACCGTTTTTGCTTTGGCTCTTTGGGTAGGCATATCGTACCCGATATGATATGTTGTTGCATAAGTCATCGTTTTACTATTTTTTAGATTAACCTTTTGTTCCCATTACGCTCTCAAAACGGTACTGCACCGTATCTTCCCTGATAGCAGGTGCGGATATTTTTGCAGTGGTGAGTATCGGGTAGGTATTGGAATAGAAATTCAATACTGCCTGTACGCTCCATTGGGGTTCGGGGTCTGTCAACCTGATTTCCTGCCCTTTGTCTTCAAACAGGAATATGCGTTCTAACTGTGTTGCTAATAACATGATTGCTGATTTTTGGCGTTGAACAATTTGTTTTACTCTGCTTGCCCGAATAGGCTCGGTGATGCGAACTTGTCGGACAATTGCGATTTACGTTTGCGTATTGCCTCGGCGTTTTCGGGGTATTCGGTTGGGTCGGGTACTTTCATCCATGCTTCACGGTGTTTGCCCTCTTTTTCCAGTTCATCCGCTTTTGTCATTGCTTCTTTGTACTTCTTGTCCCTTGCTTCCTTTTCCCTGCGCTCTTTGTCTGCTTTTTCCTTCTCCATAGCAGATTGCTTTTGCGCTTCCTCCAATTGCTTTAAAAAGGCTTCCATGTTCACCATTAATCCCGAAGCCTTTTCAATAGGTGCGGTTATCCGCTCAAAATATCCCTCGTCCAGTTCTTCTGCCGTTCCCTTTAAATTGAGTGGAACTATGGTGTGCTTTGCATCGTCTCCGCAATGCTCATTGTTTAATTGTGTGGTAACAATAAGGGTATTATCTGCACCCTTTGAAATAACCAGATGCAAATCACCTGTAATGTTCATTTGTGTTATCTGCTTGAAAAAGTTTGCGTTCATTTCTTTAAGTTTTTATTATTCATTAATTGTTTTTTTAATGACATGAGTTTCTCGTGTATATCTGTCCAGTAGGCGCATTGCCTGTTGTCGAAATCAGAAAAACTTTTGTCCTCGTGCCTGTATGCCTTGTATTCGGCTGTTATCCTGATCGCTTTGTCAAGGTCTGTGACCTCAATCGGGTGGCCATTTAAATCTGTTATAGATAGTTTCATTGTTGCTGATTTTTTATTCGGCATAATTACAAAGCCAGTCAGTATGCACTCCGTTTGGCGTAAAATGATACTCGTTCGCTTCTATGGTTTCTTGTATGGCTTCATCGCTTATCAAATAATCATAAGTACATTCAAGGCACTTGTATAGATAGTTGTTTAACTGCTCTAAAGTCCGCAATACCCACACGTCCAGTTTTTCGATTTCAGCCTCAATTAAAGCGTGTTGCCTGCCGCTATCCTTATGTAAATAACTTTCAGAGTAATACGCTACATAATAACCCATGTGGGGTTTGTCTGTCCACATTGGCATTTCTATTGTCCTGTTTTCGATAAGTTTTATTACACGCCTGTCAATGGTACATGGCTGTATGTTCAGCTCCAGTGTGGGGGCATAACTTTTCCAAGCCTGTTCCGCTATACCTTTAATGAATGCTGATACATCAATATTTGAAATGAAACAACTCCCGTCTCCCTGCGAATAAAATCCTCTGAAATAAATCTCTTTCAGGTTTATACGGATGCCAATTAATGAGCAGATAGTTATAAAATCCTCGCATTCGCTTTCCCACCAGTTATGATCGGTGTTAAAGAATCTAAAATGCTCCGTTGCTTTGTCCTGTGCTTCCTTTTCCAGTTCGGAAAAGGTGTATAGCTTTATACTAATCGTTTTCATTTTCTTTGAATTTTTAATATTAGGAGTGTAATTATTCAGAAGTAAAAACCCCATTGATATAGTAGCCGATTAGCTGCTCCCACAGTCGTATTAAACTATCGGTATCTACGTAGAAAGATTCTGTTCGGTTACAATGAATGATATATATAGCCACATCTTTGTTATCTTTATTCAGGCTTTGTGCTTTTGCGTAACTTTTCGCTTCGTCTATTGATTTTGCTTTCATATCTCACTTTTTATATCGTTATCAACTTTTTTTATTTTAACAATAGCGCTTGGGGGGCATCCTTCTGCTGCCGTTATCTGTTCGATTACTCCTTGCTCTCCGTTTAGTGATACAACCCTAAATCGAATTTTGCCATTGTCGTGTTTTACGGTTGCTATAAAGGTTTCGAGTATCATTCCTGTAATTTTTTTAAGGGCGACCACCTTTGCAGGCGGTCGCCTGTGGTTACTTAATTGAGTTCAAAAGCGTCTGCCCCGATTTTCTCGAATGAGGTACACAGTTCAAAGGCTTTTTGGGTCTTTAACTGTGCAGTACCGCCCAATACAATGCTCTGTAATTTGGCTTCGCTGTCTTTGTAATTCCTTACGTTCTGATAGTAGCCTGTCACGGCATTGTACGCTCCGAACAAAGTGCCTTTGGTGGTTTCCATCTGCTGTGTATCGCTTATCATTGCATAGGCAAAGGCATCATCAACGGTATTTTTGAACACAGTGGAAACTTCTTCCTCTGCACCTTTTTTGAGCAGGTCAAGGGTTTCCTTGTTGGGGCAAAGTGCAAGCTGTATCAGTTTCTTTACTTCGCTATCCGTTACCCTTACTTTTGTCCAGTTGTTGAAAATGTCCTGTAATTGGTTGCTGAGGGTGTTTGCCAGTCCCATAACCTTGTGCGCATTCTCCAAGCGTTGTTTAGCGCCTGATGTATGCTTAATACGTACCACGTTGCTCATGTTGCGAAGCGAAGCGTTAAGGGTATTTTGGCAAACGATACGGATGGGCGTAAACGCTGCCGTAATACTTCCGCTTCCATCGTGGGAGGTTGTCAGGAAGATGTATTTTTCTGTAATATCATCACCGTTGCCAACTCGTATATAGTCGGGCAGTTTTGCCGTAATAAATATGCGCTCACCGTTGCCCAATGCACCTGCTGTTTCATACAGGATGCCGTCCCCACCGCCTACAATGGCATCAAAGAAATTGAACGCTTCGCGATTCTGCACGATATGGTAATCCTTGCCTACAACGCCTAATACTGCATTGTTGTCGCTTCGGATGTTGGCGAAGTAGTTGGGAACGTCCAGTTCGCTGTATCCTACTTCGATACCCTGTGAAGTTTCTATGATGTTTGAGCCTTTGGTGAACAGCGGACTTTTGATGACTTCGTAATCAAGCCCTGCATATCGGATTGCTTCTTCACTTGTGGGATAGTCCTGTACGATCTGCCCCAAGCCGTGCCATGCTTTTTCCTGAACGCTGAAGAAACTGTATTTACCTGTTCTGCTGTTGAAATTGAGATTATGTGCCATGATGTTTTAAATTTTGAATTGTTAAAAAAATGATCGATTGCTGTTTAAAATGGTAGGTCGTCTTCCTGTGTATTGCCTGTGTTCAGTTCCGTAGTAGCCTGTGGCGTTTCGCTTCTTCTACCTCCTGCAAGCGGTTTGATGTTGGAGGTATGGAAGTTTAGTCCTGCTCTCGGTTCTCCGTCCTTGCTTACCCACGCCCTTGTACTTACCCTGCCTGTGAGTTCCACCAGTAGCCCTTTGGTGAGCATCTTCACCACGTTCGGGGTTATCCAGTATGAGCAGTCGAAGAAGGCGGTTTGCTCCACTCGCTCGCCCTGTTTGTTCTTGTAGCTGTCGTTTACCGCTACGGAAAAGTTTACTACCTGTTTGCCGTTTGACGTTGTGCGTACTTCCGCATCCCTTGTCAGTCTTCCTGTGATGTTCATGATTGTTGATTTTTAGCGTTATTGAATTTGTTCTTGTCTGATTTTTTTTGATTTATTCGGCAATGAGAGGAGGTGCTGTTTCGTTTCACTTTGTTGCCGTTTCCAATGCTGTATTTTTTCACTTCTGACATTTTTTTTATTCGTGTAAAGAGCCGGAGTATGCTATGTTTCGTTTCACGAGCAGGAAAGGTTAGTGTTTAGGGGGCACAAGGTTTTGGGAAAAAATACTACCCAAGGGGTGGAGATTTTTTTCCAAACTTGCATGACCTTTTGCCCCCGTTAAGAACACGGTCATACCTTTGCTCTTGAAACGAAACAAAAACAGCATACTGGCTCTTGAATAAAAAAAATCCGTGGAAGCAGTGAAAAAGGCATTAGGAAACGGCCTGGAGTGTATCAAAACAACACAACCAATTCGTTGAATTTTCTAAACCTTTTTTAAAAGTTTGTGGCTGTAAAAGCCACACAACAGAGGGGAGATATTTGAAAATGAAGAAGCGTTTTTATAGATAGGTATTATCGCTTCAAAATGGGAAATATGGAACGATGGGTAGTTGTTACAATCGTATGTTGTTTTCCCTGGTTTTAATGAAGAAGTCCCGCAATTGATCGTGAAATTTATTTCAATTCTTTGTAAAGGAATAGGAAAGACAACAAGGCTAAAATCTGAACGCAGGCAACAAACCATAAAATGAGGGGAATGCTTATTTGATATAAATACCCTATTGAAGTGCTTCCTAAGAACCAGGCTAATCCATAAGCAGTGTAAAAGATGCCATACGCAAATGCTCTTCTTTTTGCTGTTACTATATCGGCAATCGCAGCTCTCATAATGGTTTCATGAATGGCCATTGCGACACCCCATAATACAACGCTGACCAGTACCCAATTGAAGGAGTGTGTAAATGCGGCAAAAGCAATCGGAATAGTTATCAGTGGAAGCAGACCTAAAACCTTCAGTCCGGTTTTATCATATATTTTACCAATAATCAATGCAGCTACTGCATCAACTCCCATTGCAATAGCATAAAACAAAGGAATCTGTGTGTCAGTTATGACAGCATTTACTTTCAGGTGATAAGCAATAAGTTGAAAATTGGCAAAGCCTAAGACACTTAAAAAAGAAAATAGCATATAACGCCAAAATTTTGGACTTAATTTTTGGGGCAGAGCCGATAGCTCTTCTTTTTCTGTATGATCGTCTTCCAATAATTCAGGTTTGGGTACTTTTATTCGTGCTATGAGTAAAAAAATAATAGTGAGTATAGCTGGTATCCAGAGCAGGGTAAATCCCGTTCTGTATGTTCCGTGCAAAAAGAAGACTATCGAAAAAAGTAGCGGGCCTATAATCCCGCCTATCTGATCGATAAATTCATGTACCGCAAATCCGAAACCTCTTCCGGTATTGGATGTTGCAAATGAAAGCATGGTATCTTTAGCAGGAGATCTTACAGCCTTTCCAAGTCGTTCCAGCACTACAAATAATGCTGCTAATTGCCAATTATTGGTAATGGCAAGCAATGGAATTGATATCAATAGTCCATAACCGACAAATGTTATAGTCCAATATGATTTTGTTTTACCAGCAATATAACCCGACACCAGCCGAAAGGCATAACCAATAAATTCCCCCAAGCCGCTTACTAAACCTACCATTGCAGAACCGGCTCCTAAAATAGCGAGGTACGGTGATGCGATGCTTCGCCCGCCTTCGTAAGTAATGTCACCGAACATACTAATGATACCAAATAGTAAGATGAACTGCCATGACCTTCTTCTTAAATTGGACTGGCGAGGTAGGACAATGTTATTGATTTTCTTCATGCGCGTTATATACTTTCCGGGCATATTCATCCAATATAACCTGGCATTCCATGAGTTTATGGCCTGCTGTTACAGCAAGCGCCGCTCCATAGAAATCCAATTTCTTAATCTTGTCAAACCATGTTTGCAGTTTCTTTAAGTCCACATCGTTTTCTTCAAGTTCTGCGTAGGTGAAATGCTTGGCTTTAGTTTCTTTTTTAATTTCGGCATCAAAGTCGGCGCATTTCCCTAAAAATTCCTTGTATTCTTCGTCTCTGTCTGCCTTAAACCGGCTGACAACTTTTTGTTCCTGAGTCTTATCTAAGCCAACAGTTTCTAACAGAACACTTTCGCCCTTAATCCTGGCAATATCGTTTTCTATCAACTTCAATTGCCTGATATGTTCCGTTGTTTTAGGTAGGAGACAAATACTGTTTTGCAGATATACAGCACCGAGTGCTTTCAATTTGCGCCATAAAGCGATCCTGTTTTTTGATGGTTCCGGCGGTACTTTGTACGTTAACAGCAACCAGGCATTGACCTTAATCATGATACAAATGTAATGTAACGGTCGTTACATTTAATGTGTAATAATATTTTTTATAGCAAACAGCATTTTACAGCTCTATGAGGCGTCCCGGATAGCCAAATGCTTCCACTCGCTGCCACATTTGAAAACCCGCCACAACTCTTTGATAATTTAAACTTTCCATAATTGTCAAGAGTAGTGAATAAGATGAATAACAGTTTTTCAAACAGCAAGATGACACCCGAAAAGCTCATTAAAATGTTTAATGGAGAGGCTAAGGAAATGAGCAGTGAGGATGCAGCAAAGCTGTTGTTGTTTTTAAAGAAACTGGCCAGGATTGTGGTCGTAAAATATTTAGAGAGATGAAAAAGGACAGGGAACCTATCGCTGATCTATATATCCGCGTAAGCACCGATGAGCAGGCGGACAAAGGTTATTCGCAAAGAAACCAGGAGGAAATGTTGCGGAAATATTGTGACAACCATTCTATCGAGATCCGTAATATTATTTATGAAGATCATTCCGCAAAATCTTTCAACAGGCCGGAGTGGAAGAAATTAATTCAGCAACTTAAAAAGCACAGAAATCGGATAGACTTGATCTTGTTCACAAAATGGGACCGATTCAGCCGCAATGCCGGCGATGCCTACCAAATGATAAATGTGCTGCGTGACCTCAACGTTGAGCCGCAGGCTATTGAGCAGCCTTTAGATTTGTCTATACCGGAGAATAAAATGATGCTGGCATTCTATCTTGCCGCACCTGAAGTTGAAAATGACCGCCGTGCCCTCAATGTTTTTTACGGAATGAGACGGGCAAAGAAGGAAGGTCGTTATATGGGACTTGCTCCGGTGGGTTATAAGAACAAAGTTGATGAGACAGGCAATAAATACATCGCTCCAAAGCAACCTGACGCATCAATTCTTTTATGGGCTTTTGAACATATAGGCAAAGGGGCTTTCAATACAGCACAGATTTGGAAAAAGGCTAAGGATAAAGGTCTAAGATGCAGCAAAAATGCCTTTTGGCAATTGATCAGGAATCCGTTGTACTGTGGAAAGATTTTTATTCCCAGGTTTAAGGATGAGGAAAGTTATTTTGTACAGGGGCAACACGAGGCTATTATTACAGAAGAATTGTTTGATCGTGTGCAGGACGTTTTGGACGGTCGTGGTAGAAAATACAGACCAAAGATTGAGACGCAGCGGGAATTTCCCCTGAAAGGCTTTCTTATATGCCCCGAATGCGGAAAGCTGCTTACAGCAAGTAAATCAAGAGGAAGAAGTCGGCATTATACTTACTACCATTGTTACCGAGGATGTTCACATCGGATTAATTCTGAAAAAATAACAAAGGCTTTCGACGATGAGCTGAAAAGATACGTACCCCAAAAAGACATATTGGATATTTATCAAAGGATAGTGTGCGAAACTTATTACGAAATGACAAATGATATTCAGGTCTCAAAAAAACAGGTTTTGGGCCAGATAAATGAATATGAAAAAAGAATGTCCCACATCAGAGACCTTCTTGCAACGGATAAGATAGAGGCATCGGATTACAACGATTTTAAAGCTCAATACAGTTCCACGATCGAGCAGTTAAATATAAAACTCGATGGCCTTAACGCAAAAGTTCCTTGTCTGGACGGGCTTCTTTCATCGGGACTGGAGAACCTCATGAGGTTGGATAAGATATTAAGAGAAGGGAATAATGAAGATGTACGAGCCATCGTAAACATGATATACCCTGATAAACTAACCTTTAATGGGAATGTTTTTTCAGTGGGAAAAGTAAACGTAGCATTGAGTTATAGTTATCATCTTAGATAATGTGTAAGGTCAGGATCTTCCAAAAGAACCTCAACAGTTTTATCTTTTTGCTTTCATCATTTAGAGCATCCTGGAAGGGATGCTTTTTTTGTGGCCAAACACGCTCTCACTAACCTTCCTGGCTTTCAAAACCCACTATGGGTAATCCTTGCCTTCTAATATTACAGCTAAACAACTATTTCTGTCGGCCAAATAACGTAAATTAGTGCCAAACAAAGACACTAAGATATGGAGAGAAGTATAAGAAAGCGAGCGGTGTCCTATTTGCGGGCTGCGAAAATCGAAATGGGAAATTTCGATTCGCTTATTCGACAAAAGGCGACTATTAAAGAGTATTGTTTGAAGAACAATATTGAGTTAGTAAATGTCTTTTGGGATGTTTCATCCGGAAATAATTTCAATCGAAAAGGCTGGAAGGAATTGGAGGTTTATCTAAGCAACAATCTTGGAAGAGCCCAACTTCTGATAAGTGTAGATTCATCTCGCATAGGAAGGAATTATGCGTTGTTTGCAACAGAGCAAGAACGTTTCAAAGGGCTATACGATGTGGATTTTTGTTTCTGCGCTGACAGGAGTAAACTTCAAGATTTGACAACTGAACAATTATTTGGTAGGTTATTTAGCCAACCGATAAAGGGCAATTAAATTATAGATCATGGTAAATATTGCTGATTTATACATTCGGGTAAGTACCGACGAGCAAGCCGATAAGGGGTACTCCCAGAGAAACCAGGAAGAGATGCTGCGCAAATATTGTGAGAGCCATTCCATCATGATTCGTAACGTTATATACGAGGATCATTCTGCAAAGTCTTTCAACAGGCCACAATGGAAAAGTTTGATACAAGGTCTGAAAAAGAAAAAAAGCAATGTTAATCTGATATTGTTCACTAAATGGGATCGGTTCAGTCGTAATGCTGGTGATGCTTATCAGATGATTAACGTGCTGCGTGGATTTGGCGTGGAACCACAGGCGATAGAGCAACCATTAGATCTTTCCATACCGGAAAACAAAATGATGCTGGCATTCTACCTTGCCGCCCCGGAAGTGGAGAACGACAGGCGTGCCTTGAATGTTTTCTTTGGCATGAGAAGGGCGCGTAAAGAGGGGCGCTATATGGGTCTTGCACCCGTTGCTTACATTAATAAGACAGAGGAAAACGGGAAAAAATATATTGCCCCACTGGAACCTGATGCGTCGATACTACGATGGGCCTTTGAAGAAATAGCAAAGGGTATCTTCAATACGGAGCAGATATGGAAGCGGGCTAAAGAAAAAGGGTTGAAATGTAGCAAAAATGCTTTTTGGCAGGTAATACGAAACCCTCTTTACTGTGGTAAGATTTTCATCCCTCAATTCAAGGATGAAGAAAGTCGTTTTGTAAAAGGACAACATAAAGCCATTATATCGGAGGAACTATATTATGAGGTGCAGGATATCCTTGATGGCCGAGGAAGAAGCTACCGTCCAAAGGTCAAAACCCTTGATGAGTTTCCAATGCGCGGATTTCTGATCTGTCCTGAATGTGAAAAATTATTAACAGGAAGCAAGTCTAAAGGGCGTACAAAATACTATTCCTATTATCATTGTGTTGGTGCGTGTAAGCATAGAACAAATGCAGAAATAGTGAACGAAGCTATTTTGAAAGATCTTGCGAGCTTTGTTCCTGAAATTGGTGACATGGCATTCTATCAGGAATTGATCATCAAGGAGTACCTTAATAAGACGAATGAAGTTCAATTTGAAAAGAAAGAAATTCTGCTTCAAATAAAGGATTATGAAGATAGACTTTCACACACAAGGGACCTTCTTGCAACACGTCAAATAGACGCCGATGACTACCGTGATATGAAATCACAGTACAGTGCAAAAATATCAATGCTGGAGTCACAATTGACACGAATGAATAATGATGCTGATAATGTTCAAATCCTTATAAAACGAGGGGTTAAAAGGGTTTTTGAAATTAAGGAAGCGCTAAAAGACGGATGTTTATCCGAGATAAGAAAAGATGTTGGTTCAATTTACCCTGAAAAAATCGTTTTTGAGGAAAGCAAAGTTCGAACCGCCCGGCGTAACGATTTCATTCAATACATCAATCTGATTAACAAGAAGTTACGACAAAATAAAAACGGGACAAAAGTAGATTTTTCTACTTTGTCCCGTCAAGTCGGGATGACTGGATTCGAACCAGCGGCCTCTTCGTCCCGAACGAAGCGCGCTACCGGGCTGCGCTACATCCCGTGCCTTTTTGATGAAACCGCTTACCTGGTTTCAAAACCGGAAAACAAAAATAATTATGCTCCTGAATCTGGCAAAATAATGTTGTAAAATAAGGAGTTAGTAAGGCAAGGCTGGCGAATAAACCTTGCCTTTGTGATATCTTTTATTTGCTAATACGTGCAGTAAGATCAAGATTGTTTTCAGCCGCTGTTTTTTTCGCTATATCATATCCTGCATCTGCATGACGGATCACACCTATTCCCGGATCATTGCGTAACACACGTGCAAGTCTTTTGGCAGCATCTTCTGTTCCATCTGCCACAATCACCATGCCTGCATGAATGCTATATCCCATCCCTACTCCACCGCCATGATGCAGGCTTACCCAACTGGCACCTCCTGCAGTATTCATCAGCGCATTGAGCAATGGCCAGTCTGCTACCGCATCACTGCCATCCAGCATCGCTTCGGTTTCACGATTGGGTGATGCCACAGAACCTGTATCAAGGTGATCACGACCAATCACGATTGGTGCTTTTACTTTCCCGGTTCTCACCAGTTCATTGAATGCCTGTCCTGCTTTTTCCCGCTCTCCCTGTCCCAGCCAGCAAATACGTGCCGGTAATCCCTGGAATGCGATCTTTTCACGAGCCAGTTTCAGCCAGCGTTGTAATGACCTGTTCTGCGGGAACATTTCTGCAATCACTGCATCGGTCACTGCAATATCTGCCGGATCACCACTAAGGGCTGCCCATCGGAACGGACCTTTGCCTTCGCAGAACAATGGGCGGATATAGGCCGGTACAAAACCTGGAAAATCAAATGCATTGGTCAGCCCGCGTTCCTGTGCGCGTGCGCGGATATTATTCCCGTAATCGAAAGTAATAGCGCCGCGTTGTTGCAATTGCAACATCAGTTCCACATGTCTGTACATAGATTGATAAGCCAGGTCAATATATTTTTCCGGATCCTGTTCACGCAGTTTTTTGGCAGCTTCATACGAAATGCTATGCGGCCAGTAACCGATCAACGGATCATGCGCAGAGGTCTGATCCGTTAATGTATCGGGAATAATATTGCGTTCCAGTAATCTTTCCAGTAAAGTAACTGCATTACACAGCACGCCTATTGACAATACCTCTCCTTGTTGTTTTGCCACCAATGCACGGTCTATGGCGGCATCAATATCTGTAATTTTTATATCCAGGTATTTTGTATCAAGCCGTTTGTCAATACGCCATTCTTCTACTTCTGCAATCAGTGCCACCCCTTCATTCATGGTAATGGACAGTGGTTGTGCGCCACCCATACCACCCAGACCGGCAGTTACATTTAGTGTACCCTTCAGCGTGCCACCAAAATGTTTATCCGCTGCTGCCGCATAGGTCTCGTAAGTACCCTGTACAATACCCTGAGAACCGATATAGATCCAGCTACCGGCAGTCATCTGTCCATACATCATCAGGCCTTTCTTTTCCAGTTCATCAAAATGCTGCCAGGTTGCCCATCTGGGTACCAATTGTGAATTGGAGATGAGTACACGCGGTGCATCTTTGTGTGTTTGTACAATGCCCACAGGCTTACCGCTCTGGATCAGTAATGATTCATTATTTTCCAGCACTTTCAATGCCGCAATGATATTTTCCAGTGCTTCGATATTGCGGGCTGCTTTGCCACGTCCGCCATACACGATCAGGTCTTCCGGACGTTCTGCCACCTGCGGATCAAGATTGTTCAGCAACATGCGCAAGGCCGCTTCCTGTATCCAGCCCTTGCATTGTAAAGTATTTCCGGTGGGCGTTTTGTACCTGGCAAAATCGAAACTTGTACTCATGTCTTTTATTTTTTAATGACCGTGATGTGGTAAGCGATACGCTTATAATTCAAAAGCATTGAAGTTTTCGTTCAGTTGTATTTTTTGTGATGTAGCAAATGCATTTACTTCCTGTACAAATGAAAGATCGTGTATAATACGGGTGATCTCATTAATATCTTCTGCAAAGATCCTGTCCTCCTCAGCAAAGCCAACAAAACGGCGCACATAATCATGTGCAAATTCCAGTATACTGCTGCTTTTAAGCGGTCTGCGGAATTCTATTGCCTGGCAGGCACTGAGTAATTCAATGGCCAGGATATGCTCCAGGTTGTCAAGTATCTTATTCAACTTACGTCCGCTGATGCTGCCCATACTTACGTGGTCTTCCTGCCCCAGTGAAGTAGGAATGCTGTCTGCGCTTGCCGGGAAACAAAGCGTTTTGTTTTCTGTTACCAGTGCGGCTGTAGTGTATTGTGGTATCATAAAACCGCTGTTTAAACCTACATCTTTCATCAGCAACATCGGCAATCCCCATTTGCCTTCCAGCAACAGGTAGCACCTGCGGTCTGCAATATTGCCGGCCTCCGCCGCTGCAAAACAGGCATAATCCAATGGTAGTGCCAATGGCTGTCCGTGAAAGTTACCTCCGCTGATGGTATCTTCTGCACTCAGGATGATCGGGTTATCGGTAACTGAATTCAATTCTGTTTCTGTCAGTTCTTTCAGGTGCAGCCATGCATTGCGTGATGCTCCGTGCACCTGTGGCATACAACGCAGACTGTAAGGATCCTGTACGCGTCCGCAATCCACATGACTCTGCATAATATCAGAGTTGTGCAGCAGCAACCGCAAACGTTGTGCTACCAGCCTGTTGCCGGTATACGCACGCAACTGGTGCAGTCGCTCATCAAATGGTGCTTTGGTACCGGTAAGCGCTTCCAGGCTCATGGCGCCAATGATATCTGCTGCTTCCAGGCAGTTGTGCATCCGTTGTACGCCCTTTACGGCATACGACAATATAAATTGTGTACCGTTGATCAATGCCAGTCCTTCTTTGGGGCCTAACTGCAGCGGTTGCATACCGGTTTGCTGTAATGCTTCCTGCGCTTTTATACGTTTCCCTTCCAGGTATACTTCTCCTAAGCCTATCAATGGCAGAAACAGATGTGCCAGCGGAGCCAGGTCGCCCGATGCCCCGACGCTGCCCTTTTCAGGAACTACCGGTATTACATCATTTTCTATATGCCAGATAATGCGTTCCAGTGTTTTGGGTTGTACACCGGAATAGCCTCTTGCCAGGGCATGTACTTTAGTGATCAGCATCAGCTTGGCAATTTCCACAGGCACCGGGTCACCTACTCCTACACTATGACTCTGGAGTATCTTATGTTGCAGCGTTTGTGTATCCTGCTCTGAAATAGGTGTATTGGCCAGTATGCCAAAACCAGTGTTTACCCCATATACAGTTCTATTGGCATCAACAATTTCCTGTACGTATCGCTCGCTGGCCTTCACCTTTGCCATAGCGGCTTCACTCAATATTCCTTTCTGCTGACCGGCAGCGATCTGTAAGGCCTTGCCCGCCGTTAAATGGTCTATACCATATTGAAATTCCTGTGGCATATTATCGGGAAAGTTTTTGTTCTACACGTTCAAAAATGGAGTTTTTAGCCAGGGCCTGTTCCATTTCAGCAATGGCCGGCAGTATACTGTTGCTGTGTTGGCCTTCGGATGCCAGTTCTTCCATGGCTGTACCCAGTGCATCCCAAACCGGCGCTATCTTTTGTTGCAGTTTAGCGCCTTTTGCTGTAAAGGATACCACTTTTTTGCGGGCATCTGTAGTATCGGTAGAGGTTTTGATCAGTCCTTTCTGTTGCAAACTGCTGATCAACTGGCTTACAGCTGAGTGTGAAATACAAAGCTCATCGGCAATATTGCGGATGGAAACCGTTTCCTGCCGTGAAAGGATATAGAATACAGGAAACCAGGATGCGTCAAACGAGATCCTGTGTGCTTTGTAAATGGCGTTCACGTCGGCCAAAAAGGTTTCACTTAGCCGCCTGAGCCGGCTGCCAAAAACAAGGTATCCGAGAGATTGGTAAAAACTCATAAGATGTATAAGTGCTTATACAAATATATAAAAACCCGGTAAATATCAAAATGAGGAAAATTATAGCTGCGGATGTGGAATATACGGTGTCAATGTTTAAAAGTTCAGGAAAAAATACATTTTGTATTTTGCCGGACCAGCAGTGGCTATCTGAGTGTAATATTTTATGCACTTGGTTTTCTATATATTAATAACCATAACGAATGTTCGTAGTTTTTCGGTTGCAAATATATGGTATATCATTTTTTGTGTAAATACCCACTTGCATTAGTAGGCATTACAGTATATTTATACCTACAGCGTTGTTTCCTCAGCGCTACCACTATTCTTCATTTAAACCTTACCAAAACATGAGAGTATTATCCTTTTCATTACTGCTATTTTCTGCATTGCTCTTGTTCTCCTGTTCAAAAAAAGACAAACTGGATATCCCAACGGTTAAAAATGCCGAAGTGGTATCGGTTGATGTTGCCCGACAGGTTGCCCTGGGGTTTGCAGCAAGAAGTTTTAACCAGCCTGGTTCCCGTGCAGGCAGACAAGCTATTCCTCTTGCCCGGAGAATACAAAAGGAGGAAACAATAGGCGAAACGCAGTCGCCTTATTTCCATGTATTCAATTTTGAAAATGAAGGTGGATTTGTAATTGTTTCTGCGGAACAGAAAGAACACCCTATCCTGGCTTATAGTGATAAGGGCTCGTTCAAACTGGAGAATGCCCCTTACGGTATCGTATCCTGGGTAGAAACTACCAAAGAAAGTATTGACAATATCCGCGAAGGGAAATTTGACACCGAAAAGAAAGCATATGCTGAATGGGGCATGGTAGCGAAAGATTACAAAATTGCCCAACTGGCAAAATTAATGCCGCCTGAAGATCCCGGTTGCCAGGAGTACAGTAACACGTATACCAAGGGGCCCCTGATGAACACTACCTGGGGACAAGGCTGCGGGTACAATGATCTTTGCCCCGCCAATACCAGCGGATGGCGTTGCGGGCATTTCCCTACCGGTTGCGTGGCTACAGCTATGGCGCAGGTAATGCGTTACTGGCAAACGCCTTCTTCGTACAACTGGGCTTCCATGCCTAACAACGCCGGCAGCTACGAAGTTGCAAGACTGATGCGTGATGCTGGTAGTGCTGTGGGAATGAGTTATGGCGACAATGGCTCCGGTGCCAACCACGCCAATATTCCAGGTGCCATGACCGGTACTTTTGGATTCTCATCTGCACAGAACATCAGCTATGGTTTGAGCAGTTATTCTACCGTACAATCTCAGCTGAACTATAACTGGCCTGTTATTTTAAGTGGTTACAATACCAAGAATACTTCCTGGTTCGGACTGGTGGTAGAATACCAGGACGGACACGAGTGGGTATGCGATGGCTATATGACCTATGATGTTTTCTGGTGCAATCCCGATGGTACAGGCGGTGGTGCCGGTTACCTGTATTTTCACATGAACTGGGGCTGGGACGGAACAGCCAACGGCTGGTATGGTTTTGACAACTGGGCTCCTTACAATACCGGTCTTAACTACCAGTATTACAGAAGAGCTATTGTGAACCTGCATCCGTAATTAAATACAGTTACATACATGGAATAAACAAGAAAGGCCGGGACATTCCCGGCCTTTCTTATATAATTTTTGTAAACCGCATTACAATGCCATGTCTTTAATAATGGATTTGATTCTTGCATCCAGTATTGCTTCTACTTTTTCAAAGTCGGCAGCATTGGTCAGCGGTGCATTTACACTGAAATAGAATTTAATCTTGGGTTCTGTGCCCGAAGGACGTGCAGATATCTTGCCACCATCGGCCAGTATGAACTGCAGTACATTGGATTTGGGTAATCTGATATCCCACTCCTCGCCCGTCTGCAGGTTTTTACCTTTACGCAGTTCATAATCCAGCAACTCTACTACCGCAGCGCCATCAATGGATGCCGGAGGATTCTTACGGTACCCTTCCATCATATCGGCAATCTCTTTCTGCCCGTTCATGCCTTTTTTGGTGATGGAGATCAGGTGCTCTTTATAGAAACCGTATTGTACATACAGGTCAATCAGTTTGTCGAACAGTGTTCTGCCTTTGTCTTTTTCATAAGCAGCCATTTCGCACAACAGGGCTACTGCAGATACAGCATCTTTATCACGCAACTGTGCACCGATCATCAGGCCATAGCTTTCCTCACCGCCTATGATATAATTTTCAGATGCTTCTTTTTCTTTGATCAGTTCCGCAATCCATTTAAAACCGGTCAGTACATTGTAACATTTGATATTGTTCTGCTGCGCAATGGTATCGATCATGTTGGTGGTTACAATGGTTTTTACCACCATATCGTTGGCTTGTGCAATGCCTTTCGCCTTGCGAGCTTCGATCATGTAATTGAATGCCAGTACAGCCGTTTGGTTACCATTCATCAGTACCCAATTGCCTTTTTTATCTTTAATGGCAATACCTACCCTGTCTGCATCGGGATCGGTACCCAGTAAAATATCAGCATCCAGCTCTTTTGCTTTTTTCAGACCAATGCTCATGGCTTCGCTTTCTTCAGGGTTGGGATACACCACGGTAGGGAAATTGCCATTGGGTTCAGCCTGCTCTGTTACTATGTTTACATTGGTAAACCCGAAACGTTTTAATACCTCTGGTACCAGTGTAATACCCGTACCATGTATAGGCGTATAAACGATCTTCAGATCATGCTGACGGCTGATCACTTCAGGATATACGCTTAAGCTTTTTACCATATTGATATAGGCTTCATCCAGTTCTTTGCCGATGAGCGAAATATTGGCTTCTCCGCCGCTCCATTTCACTTCATCAACAGAAGCGATCTTTTCTACTTCCCTGATAACATTTTTATCATGTGGGGGTACCAGCTGACCACCATCGTTCCAGTATGCTTTATAGCCGTTGTATTCTTTGGGGTTGTGTGAAGCGGTACATACCACACCTCCCTGGCAACCCAGGTGACGGATGGTAAAGCTCAGTTCAGGAGTAGGTCTTAATGATTCAAACAGGAATACCTTAATGCCATTCGCTGCCATTACATTGGCTACGATCTCTGCAAAAAGACGGCTGTTATTACGGCAGTCGTGCGCAATGGCTACCCGAACGGTGCCGCCGGGATAGGAATTTTTCAGGTAATTGGCATAACCTTGTGTGGCCATCCCTACTGTGTACTTGTTCATGCGGTTGGTACCCACACCCATAATGCCACGCAAACCACCTGTACCAAATTCCAGGTTGCGGTAAAATGCATCTGCCAGTTCTGCGGGATTTTCCTTTTGCAAACGGGCTACTTCCTGCCGGGTTTGCTCGTCAAAATTTCCATTAAGCCAGACAGCTACTTTATCTGCGATTGCTACATCCATAGTAACGTGTTTAATTAGGTTCAATTGAGGGCTGAAGGTAGATAATTTTGTGCTTTTGTAATCCGTTAACGGGCAGGAACCGTATTTTTGATGCACTAATAATCATTACCACTGTGACCATTCTACCCCGAATCCAGATATTCAGCTATTTCCGTATTATTATTCCCGTACTTTTTATCAACCTGTTCAGTCTTTCCTGTTGCTATGCGCAAGACAGTACGGTTCATGCCAGTAAAACGCGTGTGTGGCTGGTAGCAGGTGGTAATGTTGCCCTGTGGACGGGTTCTTTCATTGCCCTCAACAAGGCCTGGTATGCTGATTATCCCCGTTCTTCTTTCCATTTTTTTAATGATAATGACGAATGGAACCAGATGGATAAAATGGGCCATATCTGGACATGTTACCATGTAAGTCGCCTGTCTGCCGAAATGTGGGAATGGGCCGGTCTGAGCCGTAATAAAAGCGTTATACTGGGTGGCTTAAGTGGTATTGCCTACCAGAGTATCATTGAAATCCAGGACGGATTTTCAGCCGAATGGGGATTCAGTTGGGGCGATATGACCGCCAATGTGGTGGGGGCTGCCGCTTTTGCAGCACAGGAACTTGGTTGGAAAGAACAGCGTATCCAGGTTAAAATGAATTACTGGGCCCACGATTATCCTACCGCAGAACTGCGCACGCGCCGCGATCAGTTGTTTGGTAAAAGTTTACAGGAAAGAATGCTGAAAGACTACAATTCTCAGATATACTGGTTCAGTGCCAACCTGCGTTCATTCTTTCCCAACAGTTCCTTACCCAAATGGCTGAATATTTCTTTTGGCTATTCATCAGACGGCATGTACGGCGGTGTGGAAAATACCTGGAAGGATAAAGATGGGGTAATGCACGACAGAACCGATATTGCCCGTGTACGTCATTTCTACCTGTCGCCGGATATAGACCTTACCAAAATTAAAACCCGCAGCAAATTCCTGCGCTCTGCATTTTTTGTACTCAACATGATCAAGATCCCCGCTCCTGCTATTTCTCTCAGCGGACAAGGGAAGCTGAAGGGGTATTTGTTTAGGTAAGCGAAGGCAGATTGTAAGTTGTAGGTTATAAGTTTGGAAGAAGCTGCGAGCTATGAGCTTCGAGTGGCGAGCGAAAACACAAAGCAATCCTCAACAATCAAAACCATTCAATCATTTAACAATCAGGCAATCCCGTTTTCAAATCTACTCATTTCCAAATTACTCCACCCCCGTAATCTCCAACTGTAACCTGTTCAGTTCCCTGTACAAACCATCGGGCAGGTTCAGTAATTCCTGGTGTGTGCCGCTTTCTTTTACAACACCTTTTTCCAGTACCACGATCTTGTCTGCACTGCGTACGGTCGACAACCGGTGAGCGATGATAAAAGAAGTACGGTTCTTCATCAGGTTGTCCAGTGCTGCCTGTACCAGCGATTCGGAAGCAGCATCCAGCGAGCTGGTAGCTTCATCCAGTATCAGGATCACAGGATCTTTAAGAATGGCACGTGCAATGGCGATACGCTGACGTTGTCCGCCGGATAATTTAACACCCCGCTCTCCTACTACGGTATCGTATCCTTCGGTAAAACTCATGATGAATTCATGTGCGTGTGCCTGTCTGGCTGCATGTTCTACTTCTTCCTGTGTGGCATTGGGTTTTCCATACAGGATGTTCTCACGAATGGTGCCGCCAAATAACAATACATCCTGTGGTACCAGCGCCATCTGTTTACGCAGTTGTGTTAACGGAATTTCGGTAGCGCGTTTATCATCAAATAATAATTGACCGCCGGTTGGTTCATAAAAACGTAGCAATAACGCTGCGATGGTTGATTTACCTGCACCACTTGGGCCTACAATAGCGATCTGTTCTCCGGGCAAGGCAGTTACTGAAACATCTTTCAATACAGGTACTTCAGACCGCGACGGATAGCTGAATGCTACATGCTGCAGGCTTACCTGTCCGTGTAATAGGTGTTCGGGAAGTATGGGGTCATCCTGTTGTGACACAGCTTCCGGAATATCATTCAGCAATTCACGTACGCGCTGTGTAGCCCCCATGGTTTTCTGCAACTGACCATACAGATCAGCAAAACCGGCCATACTGCCACCTACAAAAGCTGTATACACTACAAAGGCTGTAAGATCACCAAAGTTGAGATGACCAATGCCATACCATACTACCAATACAATAGTGCCAAAGGTGCTGAACAACAGGAAGGAAACAAACAACCCGCGGTATTTGCCACTTTTGATAGCCATTTTTACCACCTGCTGAAGATTGTTTGTATAGCGATTGATCTCGAACCATTCATTGGCAAAGGATTTTACATTGCTGATGCCCTGTAATGTTTCCTGCACAATGGTATTGGAATCGGCCAGTTGATCCTGTGTCTGGCGGGAGAAACGGCGGATGCGTTTGCCAAATACCACGGCAATCAGGATGATCACCGGTATTACAGATAGCATGACGCCGGTTAGTCTGGGTGAAATATATAATATCAAACCAATGCCGATCACCAATGTAAGCAGACCGCGCAACACCTCTGCCAGTACTGAGGTCACTGCATCCTGGATCTGCGACAGATCGCTGCTGATGCGGCTGGACAATTCACCTACCCGTCTTTGTGCAAAGAAATCCATAGGCATCGTGATCATTTTGCGATAGATATCCCTGCGCATATCGGCCACTGCATGCTCACCTACTGAGGTGAAAAGATAAATGCGCATGAATGAGAACAACATCTGTACCACCAGTACTGCAAACATTACACTCACAATACGGCCGGGCGTCAGCAAGAAATTGGTTTCAGTGTGCCCGATGCTGTTGATAAGCTGTTTTAACAGGTATGGAAATGCCATTGTGGTCAATGACGACAATACAATAAAAAGCAGGCCTGTAATAAATTTACCCAGGTATGGTTTTATATAGGAAAACACCAGCAGTGTTTCCCGCAGGTTTTGCAGATTTAGTTTTAGTTTAGGAGCCTCATCTTTCAATGATCCGTTGCCGCCGTTATTTCGTCTTGCCATATAAATGATTTTTCAGAACTATAAAGTTACTGAAAACCGCTCCGGCAAATAATATACACCCTCTCTGCAGCCTGTAACAATATGTTCCTATTATTGGAAGACGAACGAAAAGCCCGGATATTTTAAGAATGTTAAAAAAAGTTGTTGACGAAATTCTTACAGGGCAATATCAGCCTGGTCCGGTTGGACCATTAACTCTTCACACAGAATACTGTGGGTGACCACATAGTATGCAGCCATTCTTGCAAACAGTTCCTGTTTCAGGTTTTGCGGAGTGTCCTGTGATTGTACATACACCGGCGGCATAAAATGAATGTGCAGCCGCTGCGGCCACAGGTAAAAGAATTTGCCGGGTGGCAATACCTACCTGTCTTGTGTTGAAGATCAGTGCGGGTATAATAGGCTTGCCGGTATCTGCAGCCAATTTAAAAGCGCCGCTGTAAAATGGTTGTAATGGTGCTGTTATTTTATTGCGTGTTCTTTCAGGATAAATGCACATGTGCATACTCAGCATCTGTTTCATAGCCTTAAAAATTTTAGGCCTGCTTCCGTCGTTGTTCCGGTTTACCAGGATGGTATCTTTTCTGTCGATGTAGCCGAATAATGGAATACGGGCCAGCTCCTGTTTGACAATTGCATTATTAGCACCCGGAAGTTGTTTTATATCAATAACACGCACATGGTAGCTGAAGGATGCATGAAAACAGAAAAGCCATCCTTCACTGTGATGCACAGCCGGACGGATTTCTTTGTATTTGAGGTTTATGGGTGCACCACTGCAATATTTCAACATAGTATTTACCTGCTCAACAGATTTTTACGAACATATAGTTCAAAAAACTGCTCACGATAACTTACTCCCATAGGGATCTCTGTATTGCGAATGTATATCGTATGATTATCAAAAGAGCTGATATGATGCACATTAACAATGTACGACTTGGCTACCCGTGTAAATACAGCAGGTGGTAATTGCTGCTGAATGGTTTTAATATTCATGCCCGTGATCATTCTCTGATCCTGTACATAGATCACCACATAATCTTTTAATCCCTCTATATACAACACATCGGAAAACAATACCTTGTGATACCGCCTGTCTGCTTTAATAAACATAAAATCACTGGACACACTCTCAATGCTGGTTTTATCTTCGTGCGCACCCAGCAATGCATGATAAGATATCGCTTTGTTAACAGCCTGCAGAAAACGTTCCTGCTGAACCGGTTTTACCAGGTAGTCAATAGCATCCAGTTCGTAACTTTTTAATGCATACTGAGCATAGGCAGTGGTAAAAATAACCAGTGTCTGTTCGGGCAATGATTGTGCAAACTCCAGCCCATTGGTGCCGGGCATTTGTATATCCAGGAAAATAAGATCTGCAGGATTATCTGCCAGGAAAGTGCTTGCCTGTTCGGCACTGCCAAAACAGCCCAGTAATTCCAGTTGCTCTACTCCCTTCACCAACAGGCGAAGGCCTTCTCTTGCCAGCGGCTCGTCGTCTATAATTATACAAGTCATAATGGTATAGATAATGCTACGTGAAAACGTTCTTTTGTTTGCGTTACTGTCAGTGTATGGTTGGATGGGTACAGCAGTTCCAGTCGCCTGCGTATGTTGGCCAGCCCTATTCCTCCCGGTAACCCTTTGCTAGTTGCTATTGCCGGCACAGAGTTGATACATTCAAACAACAACTTATGTTGCTGACGGGAAAACTTAAGATGTACATAAGACTGATCTGTGGCATCCATACTGTGTTTTACCGCGTTTTCAACAAACGGTATAAATATAAAAGGTGGTACCCAGTTGTGCGATATATTGTTATCAGCTTCAATAACAAATTCAAAACTATCCCGCCTGATCTTTTCAAGGTTAAGGAAATCGGCCAGGAAATTGATATCAGCCACCAGCAATACTTTTTCTTCAGCACAGTCGTACAACTGATATCGTAATAATTCCGACAACTTTATTAATACCTGCGATGATTTTGCCGGATCTGTTTTGGTCAGTACATGCGCGTTATTGAGTGTGTTGAACAGGAAATGCGGGTTGATCTGGCTTTTCAACTGGTTTAGTTCGCTTTGCAGTGTAAGTTTTTCCAGTTCATGAATACGGTAGCTGTCTCTTATCCAGCGTTGAAATAGTTTCAGGGCAGTAGAGGCTGCAATCAGGATGCTGAAGATGAAAAGAAACGCTACAAATGACCGGACCGTATCCGGTTGCCGTTCTGTGGGAGTGATCCTGTATGGTGCTATAACCGGTTCTGTCAGTAGAACGGTGCCATAACAAATCAGTAATACCGCCAATACTCCCAGGCAATAAGCCAGGTGCTTGCCTTTGAACAATAATTTCGGCACCAGTACATAGATGTTGATATATATCTGCGATAGCAGCCATACCAATGCACCTATTTTAATATACAGGTCTGCCGGGGCAACATATTCCTGCTTGTCATCATTGGTGATAAACAGCAGCAATATCAATACACCTACATGTCGGAACACTCTTGTATTACGATCCAGTATAAAACGCAGTAACCAGTGCTGGACATTGAATTTGCCGATATCTGCACGGATCACTTTTTCCATCTTCCTTTCATTTCCTGTTTGTTGAACATCGTGTGCAAGTACGCATTTAAAATAGCAACCTATACGTTTATTTATACTAATAATGCAGTTTCTTATATATTAATGCCCGGCACGGGTAAGATGACGTACAGGATAAAATAGTTTTTGCAACGATGATGCAAAAGGGTAATTTGCGCCTCATTTACTGTATTATATCATGAAAACATACGATGTTATTATTGTTGGCGGTAGCTATGCCGGTTTATCGGCTGCCATGGCCTTGGGCCGTGCATTGCGTTCGGTACTGATCATTGACAGTGGCAAACCCTGTAACCGGCAAACGCCTCATTCTCATAATTTTATTACGCACGATGGTGAAAAGCCGGCTGTCATTGCAGTCCGTGCGCGTGAACAGGTGCTGCGGTATGCAACTGTTACCTGGCTGCAGGATACGGTTGTTAAAACATCCGGCAGCGTCAATAATTTCCTGGTGGAAACAGCGCAGCAGGAAAAATTTGCAGCACAGCGTTTACTGTTTACTACTGGCATTAAGGATATTTTACCAGACATACCGGGTTTTGCTGAGTGCTGGGGAATATCTGCCATCCATTGTCCCTATTGTCATGGGTATGAAGTGCGGGGACAGCAAACAGGTATTGTCAGCAATGGAGATATAGCGTTAGTGTTCAGTAACCTGATCCATCAGTGGACAAAAACACTTACACTGTTTACCAATGGCCCTGCTACTTTGCAGCCTGAGCAACGAAATGTGTTACAGCAAAAAGGAATTGGTGTCGTAGAAAAAACGATCAAAGCACTCGATCATCAGGATGGTTACCTGCAGCAACTGGTATTTACAGATGGAAGCAATTTCCCGCTCACCGCTTTGTACTCCAGGCCGGTGATGCAACAACATTGTGACCAGTTGGTAGCAATGGGTTGTGAATGTACTGATACCGGGTTTATTAAAGTGGACGACTTTATGCAAACCAATATACCGGGTGTGTATGCAGCGGGCGATAATACTTCACCGTTACGTTCTGTTGCTTCTGCTGTAGCAGCGGGCAACCGTGCAGGTGCTATGATCAATCACCACATGATTGACGATTTATCAGGTCACTGATGATGGCAGGTTATTATGGTTGGGTAATACGTGCTTCAAACGGAGAGGCTGGTAACATTTCTTTATTGTACAGGTTGGCTCCTTCCGGGTTATCAGCCCACGCGTATCGTACTGATACCGGGTGGCTGATGGTGTCGTTCCATACGATCACTTTGTTACCTTGTATAACAGCCTGTGCCCATACATATTTGCCGTTTTCAGCGGCTACTGCAAAATATTGTAACGGTTTATTGTTTGCTGCCAGTAATCCGCTACCGGCATTGGTAAAAGTGATCTCCAGTTTATTTCCCTTTGCGGTAATGGACTTATACAACGGGCCGGATGCCACGATCTTTTTATCGCCGTATACCAGGCGTTCTGCCTGCAATGCCAGCCGCCGGCCCACATCCAGTTTATTCAACGGGTGAATATCGTTCCACTCTCCTATGTCAATAGCTACCGCCATCGCTGTATTGGGCACAGACAACAACTGTAATTGTTGTTGCCGTAACTGTGCCCAGTTGCTTTCAGAAGGTGTAGTCACCGTATTCATATACCCTGGTAGCTGTACATACAGGAATGGAAAACTTCCCTGGTGCCATTGCGTACGCCAGTCGGTGATCAGTGTTTCCATCAATGAACCGTATTCAGCAGCTTTCCCGGTATTGGCTTCGCCCTGGTACCACAGTGCGCCACGGATGGCATAATTCTGTAGCGGTGCTATCATACCATTGTATAATCCTGCCGGTTTCCACCGTACTACGGGCTGACCTTTCATTGGAGACATTTTAGCACCCAACCTGTATTTCCATGTTCCCTGCAGGTCAAGTGAGTCATTTCCTGAGATCAGTTTATACGGTTTATCTGTTACAAAACCGCCTCTGCCGCCACTGTTTACTACTCGCACAGTAATGTTATTGCTTCCCGCTTTTAGTATTCCTGCGGGTATATCATATTTTCTTGGTGGATACTGATAAGTGGTGGTACCCACAAATACTCCATTCATAAAAACAGAATCAGCATCTACGATACGGCCCATGAGTATCCGTGCCGGTTTGCCTGTCATAGTTTGTGGTACATCAATATTTCTGCGAAACCATACCACCCCATTTACATATCCCAGCTCTGTATCAGCCCAGTAACCGGGTATGGAAATTTGTTTCCAGTCCTGGTCGTTGGTGGTTGCAGATGACCAATTGTTTTTTAATCCTTCGTCAGTGCGGTTCAATTCACCATACCATTGATTGTTGGTTTCCCTTCCTGCAGCCTCAATATCCTGTATCAGTTGTTTGTTTTTAAACTTCTGCGCTTCATTGTAATAATCGGGAAATTTATGGAGTGCGTTTTCGCTGATCCAGCTTTCTGCCGGTGAACCGCCCAGTGCTGCATTGATAAGACCAATGGGAATTTTATACCTGCTGTAAAGTTCACGGGCAAAAAAGAATGCTACGGCAGAAAACCGGAGTATGTTCTTGTCATCAGCCTGTAACCATTGTCCGCCGGCCAAATCCTGTTCGGGCCTTTCAAAGTTGTACCTGTCAGCAACTTCAAACTGCCTGATCTGTGGGTTATTTACAGTTGCCACAATGCCGGCATATTTATCTTTCACCCTGTCCATGGTAAGCTCCATGTTCGATTGCCCGCTGCACAGCCATACATCTCCAAAAAGAATATCTGATACCGTAGTGTTATTACCTGTTGACGAAAATGTCATTGCAAAGGGGCCGCCGGCCTGTTGCGGAGGCAGGGTGATCTGCCAGGTACCATCCTGACCGGTTACAGTCTGGTATTGTTTGGTTTTAAAATGCAAGGTGATCTTTTCACCGGAAGAAGCCCAGCCCCATACTTTTACCGGTATATTGCGTTGCAGGACCATACCATCACTGATAAGCCTGGGAAGTTTGAACTGACCGTAACTGCAATAACTGCTTAAAAGGAGTACAGCAAATAAAAAGCGCATATGGTAGCATTGGTTGAATGAAGAGTGATCTCCGCAGGCTGGTTTGCCTGCATAGGTGAATTTAACAACAATGTGTAATGCATGGAGCACTTTGCAGCGAAAAACCGGTAAATAAATAGTAAAAACTGTGCAACTGTATGCAACATTGTATCAACAGCTCCACAATTACTTTGTAATACTATGATCACTGTTCTACCCGCACTGTAGAGTAAACAATTATTGCCGGTTCTTTTTGCTCAGGGGTTCATTTTTGTTACGGCTGTTACCTATAAAAACGGCTTCACCGGTACCAGCAATCATATCGTCATTTTAACCGTACAGACCATCTATAAACCGGTACATATTATAATAAAAATGCATTGTCATCACTGAGTCATGTTACTCATTTCGTAAACAGTTTTCCCGATTGCAAACAATAGCAGCATCCCGTCATAATACTTTTGCAGCGTTTTGTAAGACTCTGATAACCGGTGATCCTAAACTGTAGAATACGATCATTCAATCTTTTCCCGATTGCTGTGCCACGCCGTTGAAGAGTGCTTACTTATTACATCAAAAACTTCAAGCTGTTATTTATTATGAGACGAATTATTGTCTGTATGCTTCTTTGTGTGATAGCTGTTCAATTTACCATGGCACAAAGCAGTAATGGCGCTATTAAAGGAAAGGTGACCACTGTTGATGGAAAGGTGGCCGCCTCTGTTACTGTGCAGGTTAAAAATACCAGGAAGGTAGCATTGACCGACGAAAATGGAAAGTTTGAAATTGACCACCTGTCTGCAGGGAATTATATTTTACTGATCACACTCATTGGATACGAAACAAAGGAGCAGCCAGTTGTTGTCAGTGCAGGGAAAGCAACCGGCATTGAGCTGCAGTTGCAGCTTTCTCACTCTCAACTGGAAGAGGTAGTAGTTACCAGTGGTAACAACAAATTTGCCAGGAAACAAAGCGATTATGTGGCAAAACTGCCGCTCAGTAATCTTGAAAATCCACAGGTATACAGTGTTGTAGGAAAAGACCTGATGAAAGAACAGGTGATCACCAGTTTTGATGATGCGGTGAAAAATACTCCCGGTCTGAATAAACTCTGGACCTCTACCGGTCGTGGTGGTGATGGCGGTGCTTACTATTCACTGCGTGGATTTGCCGTACAACCCAAACTGATCAATGGTATTGCCGGCGCCTCCAATGGCAGTCCTGATCCTGCAAACATTGAGCGTATTGAAGTGATCAAAGGCCCTTCCGGTACGTTGTTTGGCAGCAGCCTGGTTTCCTTTGGCGGGTTAATTAATGTTGTTACCAAAAAGCCGTATGATAAATTTGGTGCAGAAGTAAGTTATACCGGTGGTTCTTACGGACTGAACCGTTTTACAGCTGATATCAATACGCCGCTGGATTCTGCTAAGAAATTATTGTTTCGTTTGAATACTGCCTATCACTATGAAGGTAGCTGGCAGGACGCCGGTTTCAGAAAAAGCTTTTTTATAGCTCCCAGTCTCTCCTACCAGTTATCAGACAAGCTGTCTGTTTTACTGAATGCCGAATTTTACAACAGTGAAAGCACCAATGCTGAAATGTTGTTCCTGACCAGGAATACGGCTTTAAAAGTATTCCGGCCACAGGATATCAAAATAGATTACAAACGTTCTTTCACTTCCAATGATATTACCATCAAAACCCCGGTGGTGAATACGAACGGACAGATCAACTATAAACTTTCTGATAACTGGATCTCGCAGACGGCTTTATCCAGGAGCAGCCGTAAATCGGATGGCTATTACTCCTATATCAGTATGATTGATGGCGACACTTCACTGGCACGCATTATCAGTAATCAAAATGCGCTGACCACCTTTACTGATATACAGCAGAACTTTATCGGGCGTTTTAATATCGGGGGGCTTAAAAACCGTGTAGTGGCGGGACTGGATTTTCTTTCAACCCGTACTGATAACAACAGCAGCCCCTATATTACTTTTGATGTGATCAGGTATCATACCTACAATGGTGCTCCCGATCCCAATTACACCAATCTGAACAAATCTGCACTGGATGCCAAAATTGCTGCCAGTACGGTTGCGCCTTCTAAAAACACTTCTGTTGTCAATACCTACAGTGCGTATATATCGGATGTACTGAATATTACTGACCGCCTGATGGCTATGGCAAGTCTTCGTATAGACCGTTTTGACAACAGGGGTACTTATACCTTTAAAACAGACACCACCACCGGTGCGTATGCACAAACAGCATTGTCGCCCAAGTTTGGTGTGGTATATGAGTTGATTAGGAACAGGGTTTCTGTTTTTGGCAACTATATGAATGGTTTCCAGAACACGGGTAATATTTCAAGACCTGCACCTGTAAATGCTATTCCCGGAAAACCACAACAGGCCAACCAGCTGGAAGCAGGTATTAAAACGGAAATGCTGGCCGGGAAGATCACCGGTAGCCTGAGCTATTACGATATCAGGGTAACCAATGTTTCACGTCCTGATCCTGATGCGGTAGGTTTCAATATCCAGGATGGTAATATCAGAAGCAGGGGATTTGAAGCTGATATCATTGCCAACCCGCTGAACGGATTGAATGTTATTGCCGGCTATAGTTATAATGACAGCAAGAATGAAAAAACGGATAAAACCATTGAAGGCCGTCGCTCTGTTTCTGCCGGACCCAAACACCTGGCCAATCTGTGGGCAAGTTATAAGATCAATAAAGGAAAATTGCAGGGACTGGGTATTGGCGCAGGCGGTAATTACGCCAGTGAAAATATCATTACCAACGGATCTGTTACAGGGCTGTTCATTCTGCCGGAATATACCATTGCCAATGCCACCATCTTCTACGAGAAAACAAACTTCCGTTTTGCACTAAAGCTGGATAACGCATTTAATAAACAATACTGGAGTGGATGGACAACTGTAGAACCCCAGATGCCACGCCGTGTTGCGGCCAGCATTGGTTTACGGTTGTAGTATTCCATTGCAATGTGCGATTGAATAAAGCGAACGTGTAAATGTCTATGTCCCGGGGAAACAGTATTGGAAACTGGATATTCAACCATCCGGTTTTAAATACTTACCTTTTTTTAAGAATAACAGCAGCAGAGCAATTTTCCAGCCGCTGTATTGTGAAGAAACCCAACTGACACACCGATGAGTACATCATTAACAGCTGCTGCATCAAAAAAAATACCTGTGCGGAAGAAAACAAACAAATCGCTGTTCCGCCGGGTCAATGACTGGCTGCACCTGTGGCTGGGGCTTTCATCGGGACTGATTGTACTGATTGTAAGTGTTACCGGCTGTATCTATGCATTTGAACGCGAGATCCGTGAATTTACACAACCCTACCAGTTTGTAACCCCGCAACAGCAGGCATACCTGCTACCCTCACAACTGCGCAGCATTGCAGCCAAAGAAGCGTTTGGTAATGAAGCAGACGTTGCCGGCAATCATATACTGGGTGTAACCTATGGTACTGCCAACAGGGCTGCCATTGCTGCTTTTATGCACAAGAAAGATGGTTACAGTATGATCTATATCAACCCCTATACCGGGCAGGTGTTGAAGAAAAAAGCGCTGAATGATGATTTTTTCAGAATTATACTGAACGGACATTTTTACTTATGGCTGCCTCCAAAGATCGGGCAACCGGTTGTAGCCACTGCCATCCTGATCTTTGTAATACTGCTGATTTCCGGCTTGATCATGTGGTGGCCGAAAAAATGGAACAAGGCAAACCGTGATAAAAGTTTTAAAGTAAAATGGAAAGCAGGTTTTAAGCGGGTGAATTATGATCTGCACAATGTGCTTGGTTTTTATGTATTGTTACTGGCATTTGCCATTGCTGTAACAGGACTGGTATGGGGTTTTAAATGGTTCTCACAATCTTACTACTGGGCTCTGAGTGGTGGCAAATCATTTCCCAAAGCACAAAAAATAATGTCAGACACTACCCTGTCTGTAACCACTGCTGCAACTATACCAAACGAAGACCTGTTGTGGCAACGGGCCTTACAGGAATATGGTACCATTACCGGTGCTTTACAGATACAGTTTCCTGAAAAAAGACTGGATGCTTATTTTCTTAATTACAATCCGCAGGAGGGCACTTATTACAAAAGAGAATTCAGGTATTTTGACCGTACTACTTTAAAGGAATTGCCCGTCCAGGGCATGTATGCCAAAAAATATTCAGAGATCGGTGCAGGTGAAAAGATCTATCGCATGAACTATGATATTCATGTGGGAGCAGTTGCCGGTTTACCGGGTAAATGCATTGCTTTTTTTGCCAGTTTTATCTGTGCTTCATTACCTGTAACCGGGTTTTACATCTGGTGGGGCAAAAAGAAGAAAAAGAAACCCGCACAAAAGAAACAGGTTGTAACCGTTACTGTCAAAACAGCTGCAACCGCTTCTGTACTGAATACATAGATATTACATAACCTTCGATCCTATAGAAAGATATTCATAGCTACTATGAGTGTCTTTTTTTGTTATTGAACGGTAATGGTAACCGTGTGATCTGCGCTGGTTTTTCCGGAAGCCAGTGATCTGTATTTCATCAATCCGTTGTTAGGAGCTGTTACTATGTTAAAGTCTTTCAATAACATGTAATTGTTATTACCATTTACAGTATGCGATCTTACGTCAGGTATAATGCTACAGGAAGGCGTAATATTGAACTGGTGAATGAACTCAACTCTCATCTTATCGACCTACATTGTATCTGTAAATATGTTCGCGGTGAAGGCGGCCAGGTCATTATGCAGAATGGTGATGTAATAGATGTGGCCCGGAGAAAAAAAAGAATTTCTAAAAATAATTGCTGCGGGCTGATACTTTTATTACTTCTGCTGCGTTTATAGCAGCGTCGGCCTGTAGCTTTACCTCCTCTGAATATTTTTCACCTATCATCAGGCAGTATATTACCTGTTATACAGCGAACAAAACGTCGTGTATATGTCATTTTATGACTTTCTGACACTTTAACGTTCATTTATACCAGGTTCCTTATCTTTACGTTAATATAAAAATTAACGCCCATGTCACTTTTAAATAACAACAAAAACAAAGACAAAAAGAAAGGCAATACCAACAATACCGGCAAACCAGGACAGCCGTCTAACATTGGTAAAGGCAACAGTAAGGCTGCGGCAAAAGCCAGCAACCGCATCACCAGCCGCTCACAGCGTGGTTCATAACCCTGTTTTTCGTACTTCTATTACGATATTATCAGCCCGGTTAGCCGGGCTTTTTTATGCCGGTATACTAACCATTCCGACTGGAGAGACCTCCTGCCTCTTAATCCGTAAGCTATTGTGATTGTTGCAGTTCCTGTACTATTCTTATTATATGCTGGATAAATGCGTATAAAAGTATACTGTTCCAATCTTCAATATATCTCAGTTGCCAGAATGTCCCTGATCACTATCTGGCGATGCACGCCAATATAAAAAGCATACCCACGGATAGACTTTCCGCCAACCCGGATACGATCAAAATCTTTCCAGTATATGGTTTGAATAAAGCCATTCTTTTCTTCAACGGTAATTGACCCAATGGTAATAGTAATTTTTTTCTCCTTTCCCAGAAATCCTGTGCGGGTTGTTATTACAGATGCAGGCAGAACAACTGTTTTTTCCATAATGCTGAAAATAAAAAATCCCGGAATTATTCCGGGATTATATCATGCATAAAATACAAATAATTGAGTTGTCTGTGATTACTCTTTATCTGCACATTTGCGAGTCAGTACACTTAACGTTGAATTTAATCATCCAGTTTCAATACCGCCAGGAATGCTTCCTGTGGCACCTCTACGTTACCGATCTGGCGCATACGTTTTTTACCTTCTTTCTGTTTTTCCAGCAGTTTACGTTTACGGCTGATGTCACCACCATAACATTTGGCAGTAACGTCTTTACGCATGGCAGAAATATTTTCCCTGGCCAGTACCTTGGCACCTACAGCTGCCTGGATAGCGATCTGGAACTGCTGACGGGGTAATAATTCTTTCAGTTTTTCGCATAGCTTACGACCAAAGTCCTGGGCACGGCTGCGGTGGATCAGTGCGCTTAAGGCATCCACTTTATCATTGTTCAGCAGGATATCCATTTTCACGATATCACTGTCGCGGTAACCGATAGGATGATAATCGAATGATGCATAACCGCGGGTCTGACTTTTCAGTTTATCATAAAAGTCAAATACAATCTCGGTCAGCGGCATTTCAAACTGCAGTTCTACACGGGTAGTGGTAAGGTAGCTCTGGTTAATAAGAATACCACGTTTACCCAGGCACAGCGTCATAATGTTGCCGATGTATTCGGGTTTGGTAATGATCTGTGCTTTGATATAAGGTTCTTCGATCCTGTCGGTTTTTACCGGATCAGGAAACTCTGTCGGGTTATTCACGATCACTTTTTCGCCTTTTGTGGTGTAGGCGATGAAGCTTACGTTGGGAACAGTAGTAATTACCGTTTGATCAAATTCTCTTTCCAGGCGTTCCTGGATGATTTCCATGTGCAGCATGCCCAGGAAACCGCATCGGAAACCGAAACCAAGGGCTTGTGATGTTTCCAGCTCATATGTCAGTGAAGCGTCGTTCAATTGCAGTTTATCCATACAATCGCGCAACTCTTCAAATTCATCTGTATTTACCGGGAAGATGCCAGCAAATACCATGGGTTTCACTTCCTGGAAACCTTTGATCACATCCTGTGTGGGATTGGCAGCGAGGGTAATGGTGTCACCCACTTTTACCTCTTTGGCATTTTTAATACCAGTAATGATATAGCCTACATCGCCACAGGTCACTTCTTTTTTCTCGGTCATTTTCAGCTTCAGGATCCCTACTTCATCTGCTTCATAATCCTGTCCGGTTGAAACGAATTTTACTTTATCACCTTTCCTGATTGATCCGTTGATGATACGATAGTATACAATGATACCACGGAAGCTGTTGAACACACTATCGAAGATCAAGGCCTGTAATGGTGCATCAGGGTTGCCTTTGGGAGCTGGAATGCGTCCCACAATAGCTTCCAGTATGCCGTCTATACCGATACCGGTACGACCACTGGCCAGCAGAATATCTTCGGCTTTGCAACCAATCAGTTCAATGATCTGGTCCTGCACCTCTTCGATCATTGCTCCGTCCATATCAATTTTATTGATAACGGGTATGATTTCCAGGTCGTTATCAATTGCCAGGTACAGGTTACTGATCGTTTGGGCCTGTATACCCTGGGTAGCATCCACCAGCAGCAAAGCGCCTTCGCAGGCGGCCAGTGCACGGCTCACTTCATAACTGAAATCTACGTGGCCGGGAGTATCGATCAGGTTCAGTATGTATTCCTGTCCGTCTTTGTGTTTGTAATTGATCTGGATGGCGTGACTTTTAATAGTAATACCTTTTTCACGTTCCAGGTCCATGTCGTCCAGTACCTGGTCCATCATTTCACGCTCACTGATGGTATTGGTGGTCTGTAAAAGACGATCTGCCAGGGTACTTTTACCGTGGTCAATATGGGCAATAATGCAAAAATTGCGGATATTCTTCATTCAGCTTTCAAAATAGTCCGCAAAAGTAACGAAAAGGAACGAGGTTCAGGAAGGTTTTGAAAGGTTTCACAAACAGGTAAACCATTCATTTTCATGCTTTGCAGTCATATTCCTGTTTTTGTGGACAAAATACTCTCCCTTGCCGGCAGGAATTAGTGTTTTTTCACCAGTTGCCTGATCACTGCCAGGTGCGATAACAGCACAAGCGGTACCACACAACAGGGCAGCCATACAAACGGGAAATACAGGATAGCCCGGTTTGGCTGGTCAAATGCAAATTGCTGTAAAGGTCCGGGGGCAGACAGTACAGCGTTGATAACAATATTCAACAGTAAAACAATACAGGCAATATTCCACCACAGCAATGCTGTTTTGCTGAGTTTTTTCAGGCGGTATGCCAGGTACCAGATCAGTGGCGCAGACAGTCCTGCAACAATGTCGAAGTTCCTGCCTTCAAACGTCATCAGTTGAGGAACGGCTTTGTGTACAAATAATGCCCACAATACCAGTTCTACCGCTATCCTGATAATATGCAATATAGTAAGTGTGGAAGCATTGAGATTGTCAAGATACCTGCGTCCCGGGCCTGACAGCAATAATAAAATGATTAGTACTACCGGTGGCGCTGCCAGCAACAGGAAACGTGGTGGCCTGGTATCGGTTATTGTATAAAAATGCTGTAATGAAACAATAGCCTGTACAAACAGCCAGGCCAGTATTACAACAATCGTGACACGATGGTAATGTGCAGCCTTCCAGAATAAGAAAACGGTCAGGAAGGTGGTCAGTATAAAAGCAATTCCAATATATGCGGGTAGCATTTCCATGGCGGCCTGTTGATGGTAAATGATCTGCACAGCCATATCAACAGCAGTATCAGGAACTTTGCACTGGTTGTGTAAAACAAAATTACTGCATTTACCGGATCAGCAATACGGTTCCCTTCATGTTGCGATGCGCATCCTGGAAATCGAGATATTGAACTGTCCAGATATAAGTGCCTATATCTGCCAGTTTACCTCCCTGTGTACCATCCCATCCGCGTTGTGCGGGTGTGCTGCGGAATATGATCTGTCCATAACGATTGAATACAGTGAGGTGTACATCTTTCAGGTAAGGACTATGCAATGGTTTTAGTACATCATTCCTGCCATCGCGATTGGGCGTAAATGCATTGGGCATCACTACCGTATTGCATGCGGGATCAAGGAGTAATGGTAATGCGAATAATGCCGAATCTACCGTACAGCCTTTATTGTCTGTGATCATGAAACGGTATTCACCGGCAGATAGTTTTACTGTTTCTCCATTTACAAAAGACTGGTTGTTCCAGGTAAACCGGTAGGGAGCATCTGCACCGGTAATATGAAGAGCTGCACTGCCACTCAATAACTCTTTACAGTTCGGGTAATTCAGGTCAGTAGCATAGTATACAGATACTTTGGGATAAGGCAATACTTCAGCTACAGTATCCCATGAGCAAAGATCGTTGTCGCGTACGGTAACAGGATATATGCCCGGTGCCAGTTTATCATATATAATTGCAGTGCTGAAGCCTTTGTTGTTAAAATCAATCATAAACGTACCGCCCGTACGAGATACATCTATCCTGGTACGACCGTTGTTTTCAAAACACACCTGTGCTTCTGAACGGATGGTAATGGCCGGGGGCGGATTGTAGAGTCTGGTAACGGTGATCGTTGTATCATAACGACAGTTACCGGTCTGAAACAAGGATACTTTGTGAACGCCGGCGTCAACACCTTTAAAAGTTAATGATGTTTGCGGCGTACCATTGTTCAAAGCAGCAGTAACACCTGTGGAACCATTGTTCAGTGTAATAGTGATTTCGCCGGACTTACTGTTGCACAACGTAGGCGAGGCTGTAATGACATCTAAAAAGTCCGGTCGTTTTAAGTAGCGTAGTGTAACGGATGTATCCCTGCTGCAGTTGCCCTGATCACGTATGGTAATTCGATAATTGCCGGCATCCAGGTTGTCAAAATGATTGCTGAAAACGGGAGCCTGGTTATTCATGCTGTATGTCAGTGGCTGATAATAAGATGAAGCCTGTATGTCCAGGGTTCCGTTCACGATGGTACAGCTTTCCGGATGGGTAAAGGTAAGTCCGATTGCAGGTGAAAGCCCATGTGCAATGACAAAGGAAGAATCTTTGCTGCACCCTGCCGCATTGGTAACCTTCAACTGGTGATTTCCCAATGACAGATTATTAAAAATTCCAGAGTTATTGGTAATGCTGCCATCAATGGTATAAGTGATCTGGCCTGAAGTAGCAGAATATGCCATTACTTTTACACCGCCTGTTTGTTGTTGCGGATCGCAGGCTCCATACATCACCAGGCTGTCAATGGAAACACCTGCGGTAGATCCGTTTTCCACGCTGCTGGCACCATCGTATATCTGGAAAGGAAATGAACATTGGATGCCCAATATCAGTTTGTTTTCGATATCAATTTCCACCAGGTTGGTATTAGGGCCGTCGGGTGCAAAACCATATATTTTGTTTTTATTACAATTAAATGGCATACTGATCAGGCCATAGAACAGGTATGGTGCCGTATTCATATACAGCGTACTGGCCGCAGGATCATTGATATTTACTTCATAAATATTGCCCATAATGGTTGCCAGCAACAGCTTATCATCTACGAAGATGAGATCTCCGCCCGATGGTACAGGCAACCTGCCCAGCAGTGTTTTTGTTCTGGTATGCGGATCATACTGGAACAATTCACCGTTAAGAGCAGAGGCTATATATAGAATCCCATTTTTATCTACGGTCAGCGCATTTAGCGCGGAGATAGCCGGATTGGGTGAGGTAAGGATAAAGTCGGTGAGAAATTCGCAGCCCCATGAAGTTCCGGGAATTACCCGGTACAGATTATTGTTGCGTGATGTAATGAAATAAAATGTATCTCTGAATAGTGCAGAACTGTATAGCGTAGTACCGTCATTTCTGAAACAGAAATCGCCCAAAGGCGTATAGTTGCAGCTACCAGGACCGCCGGTCAGCTCATATACCTGATCAGGGGTATTTACATATACCTTCTGCCCTCTTGCTGTTTCAGGACCGGTTAGGAAAATAAATATCCATGCTAACAGGAAACCTCCATATCGGATCATGGTCGCAAAATAAAATGCAGATTGTGTAAATGCAACGTATTTTGATAATTATCACATCAAAAACACATCCTCACCTGGAAATTTAACATTCCAGGGCGACATGTAGTTACAACGGTGTTCAACATATGAACAATTATCTTCGTGCGATCTTAAGGATCAGCAGAGCGTCTGCACAGCAATAAGATGATAAGAAAGATGATTTTTTTACCTCTCCTGTTACCACCACTTTCAGGTTATGTACGCGCAGGTCCTGCGTAAGATAACAGGGACGTAATTTCTTGTCAATGGCACCTTCTTCTACAACGAAAAACAGGTCACCTTCCTGTTGAATGATGGCGGGCTGCAGGCTGATGGCGCGAATGGTTTCCTGGCTCATAAACGAAGAGCAATTGCTGTCATCATTTGTAGTATTGCTTTTTTTGCAGGCGGTCATTGCAGTAAACGCCAGTGTCATGATCAGTAATGTATGAACGAAACGCATAGCAGTAGTTTGCAGCATGACATTATTACCCGGAAAAACGTTGTATTACAGCTCCTTTTTCATTAACCAGTCAGTTTGTTCATCATCTCCCAGCATAAAAACGTGTGAACCAAACTGTTCAAACCCCCATCTGTGGTAAAATGCAATAGCGGTTGTGTTGTGTTCCCACACGCCCAGCCATATTATATTTTTTTTCAATTGAACAGCCAGGTCAATACAATATTGCATCAACATGCTGCCTGTTCCTTTTCCCTGTTCGGTCTTGTCCAGGTAGATACGTACAATCTCTATAGCATCTGTATTGCCGGGTGCAGCATACGCTCCTTCGCGTAAAAGCGTATAGCCAACAGGGGTATTGTTGCGCAATACCAGCAGAAAGATATTACCAGGAAGCCCTACTTCGCGTACCAGGTCTTCGTGCCTGAATTGTTCTGCAAAGAATTTATCCATATTGGCAGCCGTGTTCACTGCCGCAAAGGTGTCGTAAAATGTACGATGGCTAAGATCTGCAATCACAAATGCGTCTGCTGCGGTTGCCTCACGTATGATCACTTCGTTCATGCTGCAAATTAATACTTTATAGGCATTGGTATGTATGCAGCACGTTGGCAGGTGTCGCAATTTCCCCCTTAATAGTCGTCACTGCCCCTCCTGTAACAGGAATAAAAGACACAATTTTGGTAAAACAAACAAGCCATGGAAAAAAAAGAATTTACGATTACAATCAATGCTCCCCGCGAAAAAGTGTGGGAAACCTTATGGAATGACGCGTCTTACCGCAAATGGACCGCTGCCTTTTCAGAAGGATCGAGGGTTGAAACAGATCACTGGAAAAAAGGAACCCGGGTGTTATTCCTGGATGATAAAAATGCAGGGATGATAGCCATCATTGAAGAGAACAAGCCCAATGAGTATATGTCCTTTAAACATATTGGGTTAATGAACAACGGCGTGGAAGATACCAGCAGTGATGCTGTAAAAGGATGGGCAGGTGCGCATGAAAACTATACCCTTCGGGCTGTGAATGGTGTAACAGAGCTTACGATAGATATGGATATTACAAAGGAATTCCTGGATTATTTTACCAATACATGGCCCAAAGCGCTGGCACTGTTAAAACAACTGGCTGAAAATAATTGAGTATAGCTATGGATAAGTACCAAACAAAAAGCGGGGCATTCCCCGCTTTTTTAATAATGTAAAGCTATTGCTATTAAAAGTTAAATGATACCGTAACACCACCAATAGTAGGTTTGAAATCATTAATGCCTTTCATATAGGAAAGCTTTGTTTCGATATTTTTCATGTGACTGCCCACAGCAATACGGAAACCAACGTTGCCCGCAGGACCATACACTGTAGAAGATGCTTTAGCCTGGTAGGTATAGCCATAGCCATCGGGTTTTTCCACCAGAAAATCACCATAGTGAATACCAAAACCGCCACCTACAAAAAAGCCAAAACGGCTTTCATTTTCTTTAGTAGAACCGGCACCGATGTTCAGGTCAACGATCAATGGTGCATTGACCATAAAACGCAGTGAATTTTGTTCTTCATAACCATAATAACTGCTGTTGTAAGAATAGCTGCCAGCCAGGCCGATACTAACGGGAATGCCTGCTGACAATGAAAGCGTTTCAGTTTCCAGGAAGGTAACACGGGGTGAATAACTGAAACCGCCATATACGCTGGCATCAGCTCCTGATACTTTACTTACAAAAATGTTTACTCCTGCGCCATGCATGAAGGTTTGAGAAAAAGCAGCACTCACTGCAAAGAATAAGACCAGAGATAAGGCGATCTTTTTCATTTCAAATAGTCGTTTAAGGGTTAAAGTTGCTATACTTAATAGAAATTAACGGCTCAAATATAGAATACGCCTGGTAATAAAGGAAACAATGCGGCATAAAAAAGCCCCGCATACGCAGGGCTGAACTGTAAAACACTAAAACAACAATCCTATCTTGATAAGTTTTCTATCACCATTGCACTGGCCCCGCCTCCACCATTACAGATGCCTGCAGCGCCATACTGAGCCTTGTTTTGTTGCAATACGTGCAACAGGGTTACAATAATACGTGCGCCGCTGCAACCTAACGGATGCCCTATTGAAACAGCCCCGCCATGCACATTCACTTTTGCCGGATCCAGTTTCATGCGTTTGGTATTTTCAATACCTACTACAGAAAATGCTTCGTTCAGTTCCCAGTAGCTGATATCTTCCATCTTCAAACCGGCTTTTGCTACCGCTTTGGGTACAGCCAGTGAAGGTGTGGTAGTAAACCATTCGGGGGCTTGTTCTGCATCTGCATACGAAACAATCCTGGCAAGCGGTTGAATACCCAGTTCCTCTGCTTTTTCGCGGCTCATCAGTACCAGTGCAGCAGCACCGTCGTTCAGTGTACTTGCATTGGCAGCTGTTACTGTACCATTCTTTTCAAAAGCAGGTTTCAGCTCTGGTATTTTATCAAACTTCACATTGAAAGGCTCTTCGTCCTTTGCAAACAGTACAGGATCTCCTTTACGTTGCGGAATAGAGACCGGTACAATTTCATTGGCAAATTTGCCGCTGCTCCAGGCTTCCTGTGAACGCTGGTAACTGGAAATAGCAAATGCATCCTGGTCTTCGCGGCTTATACCGCATTCGCGGGCACAGAGTTCGGCAGCATTACCCATGGCCTTGCCATCATAAACATCTGTCAGACCATCTTTCACCAAACCATCAGCAAATGTGGCATTGCCGTACTTGTTGCCCCAGCGCATGCTGTCTGCATAAAAAGGTACATTGCTCATGCTTTCCATACCACCGGCCACAACAATATCTGCATCACCCAGAACAATGCTCTGCGCCGCCTGCGAAATAGCTTTCATGCCGCTGGCGCATACTTTATTTACAGTAGTACAATTCACTTCATTGGGCAAACCGGCAAATTTAGCCGCCTGTCTTGCAGGTGCCTGTCCCAGGTTGGCCTGTATTACACAGCCCATCAGTACATCCTGTACCTGTGCGGGTTGAATGCCTGCCTTTTCCACCGCTCCTTTAATGGCAATGGCTCCCAGTTGTGTGGCTGAAAAATCTTTCAAAGCACCACCAAAACTTCCTATAGGAGTACGCACTGCAGCAACAATAACAACTTCGCGTTTATTCATATAGCCTGACTTTTGTTTACGTATTACTTCGTGACAGGATGCAAAGATAATACTAACAACTGTTAGTGCAAATACAAAATCCCGTAATTCGTAAACAATATTGCTGTCATTGCAGATCGTTGGCGTACAACTCCCACGGGCAGGGCGGTTTCGCTGTGCATGGTTGTCTTTCAGGTATTTGGATATTCCACACACCTATTATGAACTGCATTTACACGATCCTGGCCCATATAACCATGCCACTGGCAATTGTAATGAAACAAAGTTTATACGCCCCTATGGGCGCAATGTTATCAGCTACAGGTATAAGAAAAATTACAAAATAGCCACATGCCCATCCAATCACTTTCTACTACGATAACCAGTTAACAGCAACAGTATGCTGAGCACAAACAATATACTTTCAATGATCAGCCATTGTGTTCCGAATGCACCCAGCGCTCCTTCGAGCACAATGGTAAAGCTTCTGGAAACTGCATATCCGCCCCATAACAAGGCTGCAAAGCACAAACCCTTACGACGATCTTTCAGCAACAGGTAGATCAATGTAACACCAATAGTAACACCAACACCGCCATACACACCCCTGATAGAGCTGTACGCATCTGTATTGGGAAGCTTTACCTGTACCAGGTCCATTACAGACTGTGGGTTGCCAAATGCCATGAAGGCAACCATCATAATAGCCAGTGCTGAAAAGCCCAGCAATAACATCGATGTAATTTTTACAAACTTGCTCTCGTACATGATTGAATTATTTTAATGCAAAACTGTAGTATGCCGTAAAAGAAAATCATGGTATCCGCCATGATTTATATCCTTCTTTCCACCGGTAACATATACAACTGTTTTTCTTTGCGAACATCTGCCAGGTCATTATCAGTTCATTATGCATCAATACAGAACATTATGACACCTCTCATCAGGGCCCGCAACCGGCTGCAAGCACCGGTGCCGCTTAAACCCGTATAAGGCCGCCGAGACCAGTATATTGCCGTTCATCATCCATGCTTTGCCGCTCTTATGAACGCAAGTCCCGCTTGTCCCTATTCGGCTATAACAAAACGTTAAACCCCAATATCTTTGATACATCAAATCAAACAGGAGTATATCTCCACCGACTATGAGTCACACATATCTGGAATTTTTGTTTGCCCGTTATCGTCAAAGGGTTAAACCACCGGAATTCTCCAGCCTGTAGTCTTCTCCAAAAACAGTAAAGATTTCACCGAGTTTGCGTACTGCCTGAAAGGTATTGCGGCTATTCTATTACACACAATCAATCAATCGTTGATCATGCAACCATTACTGGCTGTAATTATCAGCACGGCACTGCTATTGCATGCCGGAAGGTATAACGGAAATAAGCATACTAAAAAGAAAACTGCTGCCGCAAAACAGGTGTTAGCACCTGTGCGTAGTACCGCAAAGGCTTTTTATAAGCTGACGGTAAATACCGGCCTGTTATTGGCGCCATAGTAATCCCTTTTTACGGCATAACACAACAAGGCGGCATAACCTGCATGGTTATGCAATAGGAAAGCTATGTCTTTTCATGAAGCACTGAATGCGTAAGCAACAGGTGTTGTATACGTAATGGGAATGCTATGCCCGGAAGGTATGTCCGGCAACAGCATTATTCACTAACAATAAAACCTACAACTATGGCCAGTATTGGCAAAAAGATCCTGTCGGCTTTTGTGGAAGTATCTGATAACAGCAAACCTGTTACAGAAAAACCGGCACTACCCGATCCTGCTTCCTTCCCTGTTGTAAAAGATGGTCATGCTCCATGGCATGATACCGGAGATAAGTTCAGGGACTATTTTGACAGGTTGTTTAAAGAAGCAAACATTCCGGGGCCCGACTATTTCGAGTTTTCAAAGATGATCGAGGCTATGCAAAGCATACCTGACGAACGGGCACGCTATTGTGCCGCATTTGCAGGATTGCAGGTGCAGGGGCTTGACAGGCAGCGCTTACTGTCAACAGCAAACGAATACCAGCAGATACTGGATACAGATGCGGAAAACTTTCTGTCAACTGTTTCGGTAGCGCTGGAAGAAAAAGTACATGCCCGTAAACAGGATGTAGCTGCTGCTACTGAACGTATTCAGCAACTGACGCAGGAAATCAGCAACCTGCAACAGAAAATAGTATCGCTGGATGCAGAAGTCAGGGAGAATGAACAAAAAATAGAAAGTAATACCGGTGGCTATAAAAAAGCACTGGATACCATGCAGAAAAGGATACAGAACGATGTTGAAAAAATAAAACAATATCTGTCATAACAAAACACATAACCATGAACAACATGCAAACAACAAAAAAAACAGCCTGGCTATCGGAGCCTAAAAATATTGCCATAGCAGTAATCGGTATTTCACTGGCAGCCGGACTGGCGTATGGATTTCTTACCTACGTATTGCCCTGGCTGGTTACCGTAACATGGAACCTGGTAAACCTGGTGATAGGTGGTGTGGTGTTGGGTACGTTACTGATGATAGTAACCAATAAAAAATTCTGGAGAGCACTGAAATACTTTTCAGCGTTCATTGCCAACTACACCATTGGTCTTGCCATTGAACTGAACCCGTTCAATATTCTGCAAGCCAAAATTGACCAGGGCTATGCAGACAGGAATACGCTGTTCAAACAATCTGCCCGGTTAAAGGGCAAGCAAAGTGAACTGATGGGTAAGCTGCAGGAGAAAGAAAAAGAACTGCAACTGAACGCGCAGAAAGTAAAGATACTGCAGACTGAAAAAGGTAATCCACGCCAGGTAGATCTGTACGCCAACAACGTACTACGCTGCCGCGAATACATTGACAATGTAACGCCCATTGTAGGCGACCTGGACAAACTGGTAAGATTTGCCGATATGGCGTATGAAGAAAGCGGCATTATGCTGGAAGACGCAAAACTGGACCTGGAAGCCAAGAAAGACCTGTACTATTCTGTCACTACCGGTCTGTCTGCTGTAAGTAGTGCCATGAAAGCCTTTAAAGGTGATGATGATCTGAACAGGGATGCAGAAAAAGCACTGGCGATACTGAAAGAAAGGATTGGTGAAAAGATCGGGCATATCAAATCGGCCATTGATGTTACATCAAGGTTTATGGATGACCGTGTGCTGGAAGACAAAGCAAAATCTGCCCAGGCCATTGAACTCATCAATCGTTTTGATCTGCACAGTGATTTCAACTATACCCGTGATGCGCTGGAAAACAACAGGGATAGCGGTAAGCTGAAAGGCGTACAGGTAAATGACAGGTACAGAGGACTGCTAGACTAAGAAACGTGAAGCGAGAATCGTCTCTGCTAAAAGCTAAAACCTGACAGCTAACACCTTTGTCAGCTCGCAGCTGTTTTAACCTAAAACTTGCAACCTATAACAATCATAAAAACAATCTAAACAACACAACAATGTCAGTAAAATTAAAACCCGCCGGTAAATTATTTATAGTAGCAGTTATTGTAGCTGCTGGTATCCTGGGTGTAAGGTGGTACCAGGCACGTCCTAAAGCAGCAGCAGAATCAGTAGATATCGGTAAGGTCAGTCTGCCCGATGCGCCAGACGCATCACTGGGCAGCAATGCCGTACAACTTGCTTTACCATCCGGTGAACCTGCGGTGAATGGCGGTACTGCCATTACCTGGGAACGTATGGCCTGGAACAGCCAGTTCTCTGCCATGTATGCCAATGGCGGTGTACGCACTGCCAAAGGTTCATTGTTCGACAAGGCACATGTAGATATTACCTACATACGCCAGGACGACTGTAACAAGCAGATGGCTGACCTGGTAAAATTTGCCAGTGATTATAAGAATAATCCTAATACACCCGGTGTATTGATCACATTCATGGGAGATGGTATGCCTGCCTTTATGACCTCGCTGGCAAAAGAGCTGGAAACGCTGGGTGCAGAATACCAGCCCATCATTATACCGGTAACCCACGGTAAATCGTATGGTGAAGACCAGGTGATGGGCCCGCAAAGCTGGAAACAGGATCCCCGCAATGCGTTGGGCAAATGTGTGGCTGGTGTATTGCGCGATGGAGATATCAACATATTGTTGAAATGGGCCGGTGACAACGGGTTAAAAGTAAACCCCGATGAAACCACTTACGATGCCAATGCCATCAACATCATTGCAGCTACCGACTTCCTGGATGCGCCTGCCAAATACATTACCGGCTACAGTGAAAAAAGAAAGCTGATTGTAAATGGTAAGACCAATGGTGGCGATACTACTGTTGGCGTGGATGGTGTGGCAACCTGGACACCCGGCGACGTGAATGTAGCCACTAAAAAAGGTGGATTGGTAACCATTGCCAGTACAAAACAATATGCATCGCAGATGCCGAACCAGACCATTGCCATTAAGAAATGGGCTTATGATCACAGAACGGATGTTGAGAACATCATTGTGGCATTGGCCCAGGCCGGCGACCAGGTACGTTCATTCAGTGAAGCCAAACGTTTTGCGGCTACAGTAAGCACAGCGCTTTACCAGGAACAATCTGCCGATTACTGGTTAAAGTATTATAATGGTGTGGAAGAAAAAGATATCCAGGGGCTGAAAGTAAACCTGGGTGGTTCAATGGTGTTCAACCTGTCTGACATGGCCAATATGTATGGCCTGGGTGAAGACAAAGTGGATCGTTATAAAGCAGTGTACAACACCTTCGGTAACCTGATGGTAAAAATGTATCCTGCCCTGATGCCCACATTTGTTCCTTATGAAAAAGCAGTAGACAAATCGTTCCTGTTTTCTGTAATGGCCAATCACCCCGAACTGTTGCAGGGTAAGGCCATCGAAACAAAATATGCCGGTGAGATCACTTCAGAAGTGTCATCAAGATCGTACAGCATTGAGTTTGAAACGGGCTCGGCCAATATCAGGCCTTCTTCCTACAAGATGCTGGATGAGATCTTTGAATCGGCTGTGGTAGCAGAAGGATTGAAACTGGGTATATACGGGCATACCGACAATGCCGGTGCTGATGCGGTGAACATACCGTTGTCTGAACAACGTGCCAACGCGGTAAGGAGTTACCTGCTGAAAAAAGGTCTGAAAGAAAACCGTATGGAAACCCGTGGTTTTGGTGCAGCCAAACCGGTTGCTTCCAACAATACTGAAACCGGCAGAAAACAGAACCGTCGTGTGGAGATTGTACTGGGTGAGTAATTGTGAAAAGTCAAAAGTGAAATGTAATCCCCGGCTGGTGTCTCACCAGCCGGAATATACGCCGCGCCTTTCCTTTTACGTGGCTGGTGTTCTCACCGGCCGCTTTTTTTCCAGGCATCAGCTATCATTAATACCAGATTCAATCAATAAACAAATCATCACTGACCATGAAAAAGATATTTCAACCATTTCAAACCATCAACCGGAAAACGATGGGCATACTGTTGCTGATACAACTGATCATTGCAGTAACAGCATGGCATACCTTATCAACCGGCCTGATACCGCAACCGTTAAAAGTAGCGCAGGCTTTTTTTAACCAGGTTACCTCAACCCTGTTGCTGGACAATATTCTTATCAGCCTGCTGCTGACATTAAAAGCCATGTTCATCGCTATCATCATTACACTGGTATTCTGCTATCTGTCGGTAATACCCTTTTTTAAATACCTGGCAGAACTGCTGGTAAAATGCAGGTACCTGACCTTAACCGGTCTCATCTTCATTTTTACCCTGCTGACACAAAACGGCAGCCAGTTAAAACTATCATTGCTGATATTTGGTATAGTGCCTTTTTTTGTCACGTCTTTTTTATCGGTAATTGTACATATCAACCGGCAGGAATATGATCTGTGTATGACGCTGGGATATTCACGCTGGCACACCTTATACGAAGTGATCATTGTAGGAAAGGCGCACCTGGTGTTTGAGATCATGCGACAAAACTTTGCCATTGCGTGGTTAATGATCACACTGGTAGAAGGCTTAAGTATGAGTGAAGGTGGTGTAGGTACATTGCTGATCAAATACAACAAATACAATGACATGACCAATGTGCTGGCTCTGCAGGGTGTGATCTTTTTGGTGGGAGTTGGTTTTGACTACCTGCTGGGAGCATTAAAAAAATGGTTTTTCCCGTATACAAAACTGGCCGTGTAACCTATTGTTCAGAACTTTTAATTTATACAACAATGACATATACCAAAGAAGAAATATTGCTACAGGCATTGCATGTACAGCTTAGCTATGATAAACGCCCGGTATTAAGAGATATCAATTTTGAGATCAGGAATGTTGTACGTCCCGGTATGGAACAGGGACAGGTAGTATCGCTGGTAGGCCGCAGTGGCATTGGTAAAACCCAGTTGTTTCGCCTGTTAGCAGGATTGAATACACCGGACAGCGGTACCATTACCATTCAGCAGCAACACCAGGTAAAGGCCGGTGATATGGGCGTTATTTTCCAGCATTACTACCTGTTTGAATGGCGCACCATTTTCCAGACACTGATGCTGGCGGCTAAAAAGAATAAGCAGTTGGCTGGTAAAGAAATGGAAACGATACTGGCGTATGCAGACAATTTTTCACTGGCTGAACACCTGCAGAAATACCCGCAGCAATTATCCGGCGGACAAAGACAGCGTGTAAGTATTTTACAACAACTGTTGAAAGGTTCTGACTTCCTGTTGCTGGATGAACCTTTTTCAGGTCTGGATATATTGATGCTGGATAAAGTGATCTCGTTGTTATTGCAGGTGTCTGTATCTGATGAATTGAAAACGCTCATCATTGTATCGCACGACATTGATACTGCCATTGCCATTTCTGATACTGTTTTTATACTGGGAGAAGAACCGGGCATTAAAGGTGCTACCATTAAAAAGGAAATAGACCTGGTAGCCCGCGGGCTGGCCTGGCAGAAAGATATCCGGCACGAAAAAGCATTCAGGGATACTGTAGAAGAGATCAAAGGATATCTGTAAACGGTGGTATTATAGATAATGCTTATAAGATAAATCCGGAAAGGATATGAAAAGATTGTTACCCTGTTGCACACACAGAAAAATACTGTTATATTGATCTGCACTAAACCTTTTCAAGCTTATGGAAGAATATGGATATGAATATCATTTCCCTACGGGACTGATTATTTTCGCGCTGGTTATCCAGATCTTTTTAATTGTTGCTATGTGGAAGGTATATACCAAAGCTGGTCAACCAGGCTGGGCATGTATCATTCCCATTTACAACATTTACATTATGACCAAAATAGCCGGTAAACCCGGTTGGTGGGTATTGATGTTTTTCCTGCCATTTGTGAACTTTGTTTTCTTCATCTGGCTGATCAACATGATCTCAAAAAGCTTTGGTAAGGACGAAGGCTTTACTGTTGGCCTCGTTTTACTGGGTATTATTTTCTGGCCAATACTGGGATTTGGTTCTGCCAGGTACCTGGGGCCTTATGGTGATCCTGTTGCATTTCAGGCTGCACAGAACCCTCAGTTTGATTTTGAAAAGCACTAATGTTTTGTTGCGCTGGATATGGCCCGTTGCAATGCAATGGGCCTTTTTATTGATTGCAAAATAGCTGTTAATGGTATTAAGAGTCTATTAAATGCTCGTATTGGTTCATTGCTGCATTCTATCTTTGGCATAATTTTTTAATACTATCGAAAAATCCACAGTATGAAACAAATTACTGCTATCCTCAAAATGTGCTGTTTTGTATTAGTGATGTTGCAACTGGGCTCCTGCGTTGCCAAAAAGAAATTTGTTGCAGCGCAATCTGCCATTCAGCAATTACAACAAGACAGTGGTCGTCTTGCAGGTCAGCTAAATCAGTTGCAGAGAGAGTTTGCCGATCTGCAGCAAAAGAACAGTTCACTGCAGCAACAGTTGAACGAAACTTCGGGTAAACTGGATGAAACCAATCGCAGGCTCAATTCTACTTCCAGTGCCCTGGAAACCTCTAACAAGAATGCTGCAAGCGCTGCCGGCACCATTGCACAGCAGCAAAAAAGACTCGAAGCATTGCAGGCAATGATCGATCAGCAGAAAAGAACTACTGATGAGCTGCGTCGTAAAATGTCAGATGCATTGGTAAAATTCAATTCCAATGAGCTGTCTGTATCAGTAAAGAACGGGAAGGTATACGTAAGCCTGCAGGAAAACCTGTTATTCCCTTCCGGTAGTGCAGTAGTAAACTTAAAAGGTAAAGAAGCGCTGGGCAAACTGGCCGAAGTACTGGATGTGAATCCTGATATCAATGTCAACATTGAAGGACATACAGATTCTATTCCTATCCGCGGTCGTTTTGAAGACAACTGGGCATTGAGCGTTGCCAGGGCTACGGCCATTGTGCGTGTGCTGACCAAAGATTATCATATCGACCCCGTGCGTGTTACAGCCACAGGTCACAGCCAGTACGATCCTGTAGATTCTAATGCTACACCTGCAGGAAGGGCACGTAACAGAAGAACGGAGATCATTCTTACACCCAGGCTGGATGAACTGTACAAGCTGATTGAAGCCGGCGGACAGTAAGTATAAGGAACAACCGCATTCAGTGATAAACTGTTGCTGACAAAATAAGAAAGGCCCCGCATTTGCGGGGCCTTTTTGTATCGTTATTTAATATTACCACTGTACCAACGGACGTTTTCTGAACCAGATCACAAATGCATCCCATTTTTCAACATTGTCATTCCGCCAGTTAATGAAACCATCTCTGTCACCGTTCTGCATCAGCCAGTACAGGTAAGCTTCTGCATGCCCTGCCTGCCTGATCTGGTTACGACCGTCTATCAATGCCTGGTTACGGGAATCGCGCTGGTATATACCATCTGGCATGGTGGTTACCAGCATATACTGGCAAAGCGTATCCAGCGCAGTGATAGCGTGGTGCGGCGCCACAGTATTTAATACGGAGTCACGTGCGGCGGAGAGTTCCTTTCCTGATCTGAAAAGATAACGGCTGCAGTAAAAGTATAAGTTGCTGAGTGGTCTTCTGTATTTACCGCTCACATCCATATTCATGGCAATTTCTGCCAGGGCCAATGCAGCGGGATAGTTCTTTTGTGTGCCATGTAAAATAGCAGCGCTGTAATAGCACGAAAGCGCATCTTTTTTGCTCATCATTCCCTTTTCAAAACAACGGAGGGCTCTTGCTGTATCTGATTTTGAAAGATAATAATCTCCGGCCTCCGAACATAGCAAAGGCGATTCCGGGAACAGTGCCAGTCCTTTTTCCAGTGTTTCCACACCTTTGGACTCTTTATCTGCATTAAAATACGAGCGGGCCAGCAATTGATATACGGAAGCGTTGACCTGTTTATGGTAACGCAATGTTTCCAGTTTTTCAATAGCCTTATTCAGTTCCTTATTGCGAAAATGTATAAAAGCTATTTCAAGCGGGTATATAATGGAAGCAGGATCGAGTTTGATACAATCGCGTAGTATTGAAATAGCTACATCCGGGCGTGCAGGGGCTATTGCGCGGGCCCTCAGCCATTCACCCTTGGCCATCAGAATGTCCTTCTCATTCTGTGCAAAAACAATGGATGGAATAAGGGCAATACAAAGCAGTACTGCTGACAGGTAGCGCATGAACAGGTAATTAACAACAATATAGAATAAAAGTACTGATGCACACACTGTTGTTATAATTTTTACTTTTTTTTATGCAATCCTGACCGGCACGCATCTCATTGTGTTTATAAACTTTTCAGCATGCGCATGCACACTTTACTGTTAGTATTCTGTATCCTGCTTACACAGGTGGGTATTGCCTCCGGTACAAAAGATACTGCACAACTGGCCTGTAAGGAAAACGTCACGCGTTTGCTGAATGAAGCGCTCAGTATAATGCAGAAAAACTATTACAAAAGGAACAGCATTTCCTGGGACAGCTTGTATACTGCGGCAACAACCAGGTTATCGGCAGCGGGTAGTTGTGAAGAAGCGTATGATGTGATCAACTGGTGCTTGTCGCAGTTGGATGAAAAACACAGTTACCTGATGGCTGCCTCCAGGGCAGCCGTATACAACTACGATACGACATTGCTTTGTCAGCGCCCGCCCCTGCAGCAACTGATGGGCGAAATAAAAGCGGAAATGCTGGATGACAGTATTGCCTATCTTGCTATACCCTGGGTCAGTACTACTGATGAACTGGTTTGTACACAACTGGCCGATAGCCTGCAATACCTCATTGCCCAACTGGATCAGCGTGGCATCAGCCGCTGGATCGTTGATCTGCGACAGAACAGTGGTGGCAATTGCTGGCCCATGCTGGCGGGGATCGGCCCATTATTGGGCGAGGGTGTCTGTGGTTATTTCATATCAGATGCAGAAAGAGTGGCGATCAGCTATCGCAACGGCGCAGCTTACCAGGGGCGTTATATACGTTGCCAGGCAAGTAACAATGGCTATCGTACAAAAGTGGAGCAGAAACATATTGCAGTGCTTACCGGGGCAAAAACTTCCAGCTCCGGTGAATTGCTGGCACTGGCATTTAAAGGAAAAGAGCAGACCTATATTTACGGCGAACCCACGGCAGGATTGACAACGGCCAATGCCACGTATACATTGTCCAACCGTTCCATGCTGGTGTTGACCATTTGTAGGGAGGCCGACAGAACAGGTAAAATATGTTATGGCCGCGTAATGCCAGATGAACCGGTATCAACAGCCGGTGCAGGCCGCTATGAAGACCCGGTAAAGGGGGCTGCTGTAATGTGGCTGCAATCGCTGTAATAATGATCTACCTGTCTTTCCCGAACAGAGCCCGCAGTTTGGCCTTCGCTTTTTCCAGCGGCGCTTTTGCACTTTTGCCGAGATGTTTTCCTGCCCGGTTAATATAAAAGTTCAGCATAGACATGGCCGACTGGTAAGCTGTACCCTTACGCCGTTTGCTTTTTTCAGCAGAACGTTTCAGGGAACGTGCAATCTTACCAGGATCTTTCATCTTAAAGATCCCTTTTTGCAGATCCAATGCATTGCTGGTAGCGGCAACATGAGCAGACCATTTTTTTACCGGCTTTTTACTTTTTATAACGGGCTTCTTTTTATGGGTGGTGGCGTTGGTCATACTATAATATTTTGCAGGTATTACTGCAATCATAATACCATCACCATGCGGGCTGCTAACAATTGATTAACAAAAAGAAACTGAACTTTACAGGGAGCCCCGGCATGCAATAAAAAAGATTGTAAATCAGGATAAATACAATAATTATTTGTAACTTATTGTAAAATATGCCACAAAGCAGACACCGTCATAAACACCCACATGCTCATCCTCATACTGCAGGGCATGTACCGGAAGCACCAAAAAAAAGTGCGGTTCCCATGATGATCATTTTCATTGGCCTATTGGGCTTTGGTATTGCACTGATTGCTGCAGGCGTTAGCTGGCTCTGGCTACTTACTGGTATACTGGTGGGAGCTGTCAGTGGATATTTTATTGGCAAAAGCATGGATAGAACTGCTGCCGCAGACAAGTGATATTCTCAACAACACTGCTACATTTTTTTTACATCCTATTGTATAAAAAGAAAAGATGAACAGGCTATGCTGTTCATCTTTTCAAATAATATAACAGGTAAGTACTGGTTAATTCTCGATCGGATAAAAATAATATCCTTCTTCGCTTAAAATGTGTGTGTTGGGAACATACCGGAGCAGGGAAAGTCGTACCATGTCTTCGGCAGCCTGTTGGTATTGTTTGCCTACTTCAGGGGTTTTCAGGGCAAATTTCCAACTTTGAATTTTGAGTAAAGCAATTTTACTGGAGTGAATAATGTGGTTTTCGAGCATCAGGTATTTACCCGCAAGGTAATCCTGGTCATTTTGTAAAATACGGCTCATAGGGATACTAAATTGGGTTTTGGTGGATACACGGATATATTTCCATTAACGATGTATTTTACATAAAATTGTCTGCTTTGCCGGTGAATATCATTCCAAAGACAATAATTTACAGGTAACTATGTAGCTGTAACACAAAGAAGTATACAGTATATTTACGATTACAGTCTGAAAAAATCCGCTCATGGCAGCCAATGAATCACTTACCAACCGCGTGCGTGAGTTGCTGGAAAACCAGCCTCATGTGGAAGAGAAGAAAATGTTCCGTGGCATCACATTTATGGTAAATGATAAAATGTGTGTTAGTGTATCCAATGATGAGCTGATGTGCAGAATAGATCCTGCTATCTGGGAATCTTTACTGGAAGAGAACGGTTGCCGCCCGATGATGCACAGTAGCAGGATAATGAAAGGTTTTATATATGTGCATATGGATGTGTTAAAAACAACCAATGCATTACAATACTGGGTACATTTGTGTTTGGATTATAATAGCAGCGCCAAAGCTGCTCCCAAAAAGAAAACGACTGCATCCCGCAGAAAAAAATAACGGTTACTACCCTACTGTACCTGCCACTCCTTTTCCATGGAAAGCGTTTGCTGATTTGTATTCATCATTAAATCGCTTCTATATGACAACACAACAGATTGCCGAAAAGCTGGTCGCATATTGCAAAAAGGGTGATTATGAAAAAGCCCAGAAAGAGTTGTTTGCAGACAATGCCACCAGTACAGAGCAGCATGAATCTCCCCTTTTTGAAAAGGTTACCAAAGGCAGGGATAAGATCCTGCAAAAAGGAGAGAAATTTCAATCAATGGTAGAAGCAGTACATGGTACTGATGTATCTGAACCACTGGTTACAGACGGGCACATTGCCATGAAATTAACACTGGATGCCACTATGAAGGGCAGACCACGAGAAAAGATGACAGAGCTTTGTTTGTATGAAGTGAAAGATGGTAAGATCATTTCTGAACAATTCTTTATGTAGAAAGATATTTAACAATGAATGCCGGTAACATCATCATGCTACCGGCATTTTTATTTCCGCAATATTATTAAACTGTACTACTGCAATCGTTTCCGGTTTTGAAAATGCACATCCGGCGGAGTTGCACGGCATAACCATAATAATATTGTACCGCATTACTGTTCACTATATTAAAAAAAAGTATGTTCAATTGCCACAATACTTTTACATTTATATTCAACCATCCACAGCATATTATGGGAGATATCCAGTTTAAGAAAAATCCAAAACAATACGATGCCGTAATTGTAGGTTCCGGTGCCGGTGGCGGCATGGCTGCGTATGTTCTGTCAAAGGCCGGACTGAAAGTTTGCCTGGTGGAAGCAGGCCCTATGTATGACCCCCGTACCAATGTAACCCAATTCAAAAATCCGTGGGATTCACCCCGGCGTGGTGCCAGCACTAAATTCAGACCTTTTGGTGATTTTGATGCCTGTTACTGGGGCTGGGAAGTGGAGGGTGAACCCTATACTACTAAGGACAATACAAAATGGGACTGGTGGCGCGCACGTATGCTGGGCGGACGTACCAATCACTGGGGAAGGATCTCGCTGCGTTTCGGCCCCAAAGATTTCAAACGTAAAAGCATTGACGGATTGGGCGAAGACTGGCCCATTGGTTATGAAGATATCAAACCTTATTATGATGCTATAGATCGCCTGATCGGTGTGTTTGGTACCAACGAGGGATTGGAAAATGATCCGGATGGTATTTTTCTGCCACCGCCCAAACCCCGTTTGCACGAACTGATGATCAAAAAAGCGGCAACCGGTATCGGTATACCGGTGATTCCCTCCCGCCTTTCTATTTTAACCAAACCTCTTGAGAATAATAAAGAGCGCGGTGCCTGTATCTATTGCGGACAATGCGGCAGGGCCTGCAGTACCATGTATGCAGATTTTTCTTCTTCATCAGTGCTGATCAAGCCTGCTATGCAAACCGGCAACCTGGATGTGATCACCAATGCCATGGCGCGCGAAGTGCTGACCAATCGTGAAGGCCTGGCAACCGGTATTTCGTACGTGAACAAACAGGACATGCAGGAATACCAGGTGAATGGCCGTGTGGTGATCCTGGCTGCCAGTGCCTGCGAATCTGCACGCCTGTTGCTGAATTCAAAGTCCGATCGTCATCCCAATGGATTGGCCAATAACAGCAATGTGGTTGGTAAATACCTGCACGATTCTACCGGTATGGCAATGGGCGGTGTACTGCCACAGCTTTTTGGCCGCAAACGTTACAATGAAGATGGTGTAGGTGGTATGCACGTGTATACTCCCTGGTGGGGCGATAATAAGAAACTGGATTTTGCCCGTGGTTATCACATTGAATACTGGGGTGGTATGGGACAGCCAGCTTATGGGTTTGGTTTTGGCATTGAAGGCATGAACGGTAAATACCAGGTGAATGGTAAAACAAAAGAAGCCGGTGGTTATGGTGCTTCACTGAAAGAAGATTTCCGCTTCTTCTATGGTGCTACTGTAGGCATGGCCGGTCGTGGTGAAGCATTATCGCTTGAAAGCAATTATTGTGAAATTGACCCTACTGTTGTAGATAAGTATGGCATTCCCGTATTGCGTTTTCATGTAAAGCCGTCAGAGCATGAGATCAACCAGGCCAAACACATGAAAGAAACCTTTGCAGACATCATGCATGCTATGGGAGCTGTAATTACCTGGGGGAACGATGGTACCAAAGAAAATAATTACGGACTGGATACACCGGGTAAGATCATTCACGAGGCAGGTACAGTTCGCATGGGCAATGATCCCAAACGTTCTGCATTGAACAAATGGAGCCAGGCGCACGATTGTAAGAACCTTTTTTGCGTAGATGGGGGACAGTTTGTATCACAGGCGGATAAAAATATTACCTGGACCATCCTTGCATTGTCTATGCGGGCCAGTGAGTATATTGTCAGTGAGATGAAAAAACAAAACTTATAGTAAATACGAAGTGGGAAGTACGAGGTACGGATTGTTACTGTTGTTATATTCCTGCTTTTATTCAAAATTTTTAATAATGGATTGCGGAACAGGAGTGCTCAGATTGCCTTACTTCGTATTTCGTAATCAATACTTAAAATGATTTGCCTAAAAACAAAACCATGGACAGAAGACAAACCCTGAAAGCGCTTGCTGTAAGTACTCTCTCCGCGGGTGTTATACTGGAAGCCTGCAAAAGCAATGATAAAAAATCAGGCGGCGCTCCTAAAACAGAGCAACCTGTTTTTACGCTGGACAGGCAACCGGAAGAAATTGAACATTACAACAATATCACTGCTAAAACATTCTTCTCTGCACACGAAATGGCTACCATTACGGTGCTGGCTGATATTATCATTCCACGCGATGAAGTGAGCGGCAGTGCATCTGATGCCAAAGTGCCAGACTTTATTGAATTCATTGTAAAGGATATGCCCGAACACCAGATACCCATGCGCGGCGGACTGCGCTGGCTGGATGTGCAATGTTTAAAACGGTTTGATAAATCGTTTACAGATTGCAGTGAACAACAGCGTTTGAAGGTGGTAGATGATATTGCCTATCCTGCAAAAGCAAAAAGAGAATTTGCACAGGGGGTAGCTTTTTTTAACCTGATGCGCAATTTAACAGCTACCGGTTTTTACACTTCAGAGGTCGGCGTAAAAGATATTGGTTATGCCGGCAACAAGCCCAATGCCTGGAATGGTGTTCCGGATGATGTATTAAAGCAATATGGGTATGCTTATACGGAGAAAGAGCAGCAGGAATGTGCGAAATATGGGTAAAGCGATAGCAGGATCTGAAAATTTGAGAATGTAGTAATTTGAAAATGAGTTGCCTGATTGTTTGATGGTTGGGGATTGCTTTGTGCTTTTGCTCACTGCTCGTAACTTCTGCAGACTTCTTTCTTCCGGTCTTCCCGTCTTTCGGACTTGTATTTGCTAACAGCTAAATCCTAACAGCCAACACCTTGTTTTCACTCGCCACTTTTTGCATTCGGTTAATTATCCTCTTCCTGTTCTTTAAATTTCTGTTCGTATTGCAGGGATTCTTCAATTTGTCCTGATTGTTTATACAGCTCTGATAGTTCCAGGTAGATGTATTCAGAAGAGGGACCGGCTGCTTCGCTGATCTTAAATGCTTCAATAGCTTCTGCCAGTCTGCCCTCATCGCGTAAAATATATCCCAGGTCTTCCGCCACTACATTTTTGTTGATGGCTTTATCCAATCCGCTTCTTAAAATATCAATACCGGTTTGCGGATTTTCTTTTGAATAATACAATGTATAGTCACCAAAACAGTTGGAAGCTACCGCAGGGATAATGGTTCGTTTCTGATCATAGATACTTTCAGAACGTGACTGGCCATTGCCTGTCTGTCGTATCACAGATTCTGCAATTCTTTCAGGGGTCATAATGCCCAGGTAGCATTCGGTGATGCTGTCGGAGGAAACCTCGTATGCTTTAACGAAATAAAAATTTTCTTCTTCCGGCAACAGTTCAAGGTCTGTCGGTTCAATATCCCAGTTCAGTTCATCGTCATCGCTTTGATCTGTAACAACGAAAATATTGGTGCCGGCACAGGAATAAATATCTTTTACCTTCATGGTCGTGATTTGTCGGGTTGGGTCAATTGCAGCAATGTATAAAAGCGGAATAATGTATCAGCCACCATGCTGGTATAAGCCGAATACATTGCCAAACGGGTCAGTAAAGCGTGCTACTTTCATAGAAGAATTTTTATTATATGGTAACACAATGGTGCCACCGTGTGCAATTACCAGTGCTATTGATGCTTCAATATCGTTGACCATGATCGAGATCACCAGTCCTGGTTCTGCCGCTGGTTTCGGACCGATTACCCACATACCGCTCACCTCTCCTACACCGTCATCAAAAGAAATATGTTTCTGGTGGTCAGTCCTGATCTTCCAGCCAAAAACATTTTTATAGAACGCTGATGAGCGTTGAATATCATCCGCAGGTATTTCAATATAGCAGATCTTACCATTGCCGAAAGTAGGATGCTCCATGTGTAAGTTGTTTGCGGTTACATTTGCGATTACTACTTTAAGTTACTACTGTTCGTGCGTAATTCAACAGCTGCAGGCGGAAACTTATTTTATATGGTAAACAAAATTAATGTGGATATTTTACCTGTTCCAGTCAGAAAAGTGATTATGCGCGAAATGTGACCTTAGCGGAAATAAACCGTAATACAGAGGCTATCCGCTCAATATCCAGGAAACAAGGGTCATAGTCTTCTTCAATGATGGAGTATAAAAAGTGAACATCATCAATCAAAGAGCCAACAGTTAATTCCGGCTGTTCCGGAAAAGCCGACATTTTTTCAACGGGTAAATTCCAATAGTAATCTTCATCAATAGCCAATTCAGTGAAACCTTTTGTTTTCAGGTTATTAAGTAGTGAATTGATAAGGATCTCTAATTTGTTTATGTCTATTGTTGCCATATGTGTAATTAGTTGAATGTTTTTTCCGGCACCGCTTGTTTGAAAATTCAATTCCTGAAAATATTCTCTTTCAATAACAGTTGCAGCATAATCATTGTAAAACAGGTAATATTTCCTTAAAAGGATAATATCAGGTTAAAATAGTGTACGTACCCGTAAAATAGCTTAATTTCAACTCCAGGCATAAAAAGAAGAATAACTCTGTTGTGCAGAAATCCCGGCGAATAGCTTTAATATGTTCAATATGAAGACATTATTATCTATATTGTATTGGCTGATCATATCCGCAACCATACAGGCACAAAATAGTATTGATTACAAAGCCCCATTCAGCCAGTTTGGCGAACAGCCCATCACTGCAGTGACACCGGAAGGCTGGTTGCGTGAGTTTTTAAACAGGCAGCAATCGGGACTTACCGGTCACCCCGAAGTTCTCTCCTACCCTTATAATGGTACGTTGTGGGCGGGCCTTATTGAACGTGTTGGCGAACATGGAGACAACTGGTGGCGGTATGAACAGACAGCCTATTATTCTGACGGATTGTTGCGCCTGGGCTACCTGTTAAAGGATACTTCTTTTATTCAAAAAGCAAGGGCCGGGATCCATTATACACTGACACATCCACAAGCCAATCAACGCCTGGGGCCAATACAATTCAGCAGTCAGTGGCCGATAGCAGTTTACTTCAGGGTATTGCAGGCAGAATATATGGCCACCCGCGATGAAAGAATTGTGCGGGCATTACACGCGCATTACCTGAGTTATACTCCGGAGCAACTGGGAAACGAGCCGGGAAAATTCCGACGCGCCATTATGAATATAGAAGGCGTGTTATGGACGTATGGACTTACCAAAGATCCTGCATTGCTGAAACTGGCGGAAGATGCGTGGGCATTGGGTGGTTTTGATCTGAACCAGCGTAAATGCCTTTCGCCAGATACTATTGTAATGCATGGCGTTACTTATATGGAGATGGCGAAACTGCCGGCAATACTATACAGCTATACCGGTAAAACGGAATATCTTGATGCAGCGATCAATGCTTTTGCCAAACTGGATCGTGATCACATGTTACCGGATGGAGTTCCCAGTTCCAATGAGTTCCTGGCAGGTAAAGACCCGATAAAAAGCCATGAAACCTGTGATATAACAGATTATACCTGGTCTGCCGGTTACCTGTTAATGGCTACAGGGCAGGCATTGTATGCCGATCGGATTGAGAAAGCGATCTTCAACGCGGGACCAGGTGCTATATCAAAAGATTTTAAGAATCTGCAATATTTTTCGAGTGTGAACCAGGTGATAGCCACGGGCAACTCCAATACCAATAAGCTGGCACATGGATCAACCTGGATGGCTTACTGGCCCTGTCATGAAACAGAATGTTGCGCAGGTAATGTACATCGCTTCATGCCTAACTATGTAGCCCGCATGTGGATGCGCAATAAAGACGGCGGACCGGTAGCTGCCTTATACGGCCCATCTGTAGAGCAGTTGCAGATCAATAACCAGTCGGTTACCATTACAGAAACTACCGGATATCCTTTCAGTGAGAGTATTGTCTTTACGTTTGATATGTCTGCGCCTGTTACCATGCCGTTTACTTTCCGCATACCATCCTGGTGTACGCAGGCTGTTGTACGTATCAATGGAAAAGTGTACAGGGAGATTGGCAAACCGGGCAGTTTCACGACCATTCGACGCACTTTCCGCAAGGGAGATAAAATTGAACTGTTGTTACCGATGACAGCCAGGCTGATCCCCTGGAACAAACAGGCCGTTACAGTAGAGCGTGGACCGTTGTTGTATGCCTATCCTGTTCCGGAGCATGTAACCATTGATACGGCTACCTATACCAATCTGAATGGCAAAAGATCCAATGATCCGGCATTTCCTGCATTGTCGCTTACCCCGGCAGGTACCTGGAATTATACACTGGCTGCTACAGATAGTCTGTCGCTGCGTGTTGTCAAAAAAACAGTTGCCGGTTATCCGTTAGATCCCGGCAATGCACCTGTAGTAATACAGATCCCTGCCCGGCAATTACCCGGCTGGCAGCTACTGGAAAACCGGTATACACCCGTGCTTCCGGTACCTGGACAACTTACACCTGCCAATACGATTGAAAATATCACCCTGGTGCCTTATGGGAGCACCCGTTTAAGGGTAGCCGCATTTCCGTTGTAAGATTGGGCTGTAATTCCTGCTCATTTGATCTTATTGCCGATGCCTGTCAGAGAGCGGGTGTATATACAAAGGTACGAGCCCATTTAAGGGGAGTGGCGTGCCTGTTATAGTTAAATGCTGTGTATTTAGTTGTAAGACTGATTTTAATAGAAAGTTGCGTACTACTGCCCGAATGACAGGTCAGACCGGCATTCGGCATTTTGCATTCCGTAAATCCCATAACGTATAACCTACAATCCCTGCTGCAACGCTTTTAACAACTCCCCTTCTTCTTGTATCCAACCAGTGTCTTTCTCTGCTTATCCTAAGGTCTCAACCCTTATTTTGTACGCTTTAATACCGGAGGTGATACGAAGAAAGTGCGAACGAAATACCGGCCAGGTACGAACCAGGGGGCAGCAAGAATGTTTAAAGTTAAAAAAAACACAAAACGGCATTTCCGGCAGAAACGGCAGGGTAATTTGCAAATTTGAGAATGTAAAATTGGGCAATAGAATGATGCAGGCCCGTAAAGAAGAAGGGATGTTCCGCGAAGAACTGGCGGAGAAGATCGGCACGTCCGGCCCTATCGTTGGCCGGTATGAACGTAACGATATGATGCCTTCGGTTGAGATTGCTACCAAGATTTCGGAAGCCTTAGAAGTAAGTTTGGATTTTCTGGTGGGTAAATCTTCTTTGCTCGTAAAAGATGCCAGTATGCTGGAACGCTTAGAAGATATTGCAAAGTTGCCAGCCACTAATCAAACAGAACTCTTTAATGTCATGGACGCTTACCTCCGCGATTACAGAACAAGCAAAGCTTATAAAAAGTAAACGCCCCGCTGTGCGGGGCGTTTACTTTATTTTATACCTAATGTTTTTGCTAAGCCTTCTATATACTTATCCAGTTCCTTCAACTTTCGTTTATCATAAGCATAAAGAGTATAGTTGACAAACATTGTATTGTAAGAGGTGACACCGATCGTTTGACCTACTTTTCCATTCTCAAAAAATTCAAAAAGTAGCCTAATATCAAGCTGGTTACTTTTCAGCTTCTTCAGCTTTTTTCCTTTTATAGTATTGGTCAATGTTGTATAAACTGCATTGCTCTTTTTATTGCCAGACAATACAATTGGATCAACCTCATTTTTTATCAGGTCTTTGTCAATTTTGATGTTGTACATGGAGTTCATATACACGGCATATACATGAGTGCTATCAAAGTCCTGCGAAGAACATTTGTTTGAAAAAGCTATACAAAGTATAACAATAGCTATCGTAAGAAACTTGTAATTCATAGTGATTGATTAATGCTACCTTTTGCCTTTGATTTCTTTTTGAATACTTTTCTTTATTTCAAATTGCAGTTGAATTTTCGGCGGGTAGCCAATGGCCTTTTGCGATGTAGGCCCTTCTGTTCGTACAGGTATGCCTGAATGGTTCGTTCGTGTTGGTTCATGCAACCTGCTGGCGGCTCCCCTTTCTGATCCGTTGATTACCCTTTGCTCTTCTTTATTGTCATAGTATTTTACAGGAGAGTCATTGAGTTGGTGACTGGTTTCTCCTTCGTCTTTTGTCCATCCTAAAAAGTGGTCTAACTCGTGTAAAAAACCTAACGCTGGAGATTGCACTTTACCTGATTGTTTCATTTCAGTATAAGATTTATCAGTCTCACTATTTGCAATTACCGCTGTTCCAATACTCGGATCATAGTTAATTTTCAAATCATCTTTTCCACCCTCATCATCAAATCTACCGGAAGCATTTTTTATATAGCTTACATTAACTGCATAGTCCGATTCTAATGCTCCCTTTAGCACGTCTTCGCCTTTTAAGTAATCCAAAGTCTTATATACATTCTGAACAAAGTCGTTCTTAATGCCCTTCAACTTGCTAATATCTTTAAGTGAATTTAAATTAATCGTTCTATCCTCATCACCATCTCGGTAATGAACAATAATTTCCTGACCATCAGGGTCGATATAATAAACAGGATTATTGGCAGCATACAGATACGGTGAAGTATTAAAGAACTTTTCAGCCAGTGGATCAGGCACATGCCACCTACCTATTTGTGGATCATAAAATCTTGCACCATAATCGTATTGCTCTAAACCAAACTCGTCCTGTAATTCTTTCCCGTTAAATAAGTACTTGTTAGGCATTGTGTTAGATGCAATACTGATACCATGCATTTCTAATCCAAAGGGATAATAGTGCGTTTCTTCCGTGACAGGACCAGTCCGGTGCTGCACACTCAGGTTATCAAAGAACAGCTATATCCGCCTTGCAGATCCAAACAGTTACCTTTGTTCTCTGTTTCATTGCTCAGGCCAGTCGGAGACTGGATTCATATAAATTAGCACGAGTGCTCTGAAAGAACACTCGTGCTAATTTAATAATGAAAGTAAATTTGAATGATGGTTTCCTTGAGATAGTTGGTAAAGCACGGATATCCTGACAGGATATCCGTGCTTTACCAACTATTAATTTCTCCTTCTTGTCATATTTAAATACCATTTCTTATTATATATCTCATACGCATAACCTTTTTTTATAACACTATCTCCGATAAATGTTTTAAGTCTTAATAAGTAAGGTGGTTCATTAGCGTAAAAAGGGTTTATATAAACGTTTTGAAAACTATCTATAGCGAGAAAGTAAAAATTATATTTCCTGATTGCATTAACGGCATTAGTGATTTTATTTATTGTCAGATAGTCTTCAATATTGCTTTTTTGCAAATTTGTTTTGTTAATATCTGCTATTTTCTCCCTTTGCAAATCAAAAGTGACAAAATAAACAGGAAGAGTGCCGCCACTTTTTCCGACAACATAAACAATTTTACCCAAATTGCTACTTCTTTGCATAATAGAAATATCTCTGAATTCCTCGAACTTCACATCTTCATATTTGGATATAAATATGTCAATTTCCTTAGTTGTAATAGCAGTACTATTACCGGAACAGGAACAAAGAGAAACAATAACACCTATAAATATTTCAAAACGCATATACTTACTTTTTTAAGTTTTCTAATTCCATTTTTTTCTTTTGCACTTCAGTTTTATGCTTTAACTCCAAAGTGGCTCGATACTTGTATTCCGAAGCATGATAGGCTCCCTATTGCGCTAAATGGGCCTGATGTGTTCATTTTTGTATCATAAACCTTGGATGTATTGAAACTCAAATCAAAATATTTTCTATCCAGAAATTGCTGAAGTGCAGAAGTATTATCATAAATAAAGTTAAAAGCATCTCTAATTTTTCCTGCATTAATAAGTTCTTTAGCTTTAGTTTCAATTTCTTCCTGTCGTTTTTTTTCTTCCTGCTGTAGATATTTAAAAAAGCCTACTGCTTCTGCACCAGTCAATCTTACTCCTCCGTTAATGTCCTCGACTTCCATGCCATCAGGATCTATAAATCGGGTAGGATTATTTATGCCATAGTTATATGGACTGTGTCTTCTGTATACATCAGCCATTGGATCTACCGTATGCCACCTTCCAATCTGCGCATCATACATCCTGGCTCCATAATCATACCATTCCAATCCACTACCATCACTAAACTCTTTATCCTGTTTCTCCTTATCGTTGTACAGGTATTTAATCCAGCATAGGCCAAATCAATAATAACAGATCATCCTGGATTGCTGGTTGACGTTAACTGAAATACATGATCATGTTCCCAATTCCCGTCACATTGTCCCTTAAACCAGTTTTGAATCCACTTTATGATATTATCTTCTACCATAGTTTAAATAATTGAGTATTCAAATATATCAATGAATTCCTGGCTTGCTACATAAATACGATTAGAGACCGGATGTATATAAACAAAACGCGAGTGTTCCTTCAGGACACTCGCGCCAAAGAAGAGTTTCAGATTAAATGTCTGATCTCACTCTCAAAAAGTACTGGTTGTATACTGATGTGCTAAAAAAAGCGTCCAGGCAGATATAATTCAGTGTTTCATTTTCTGTTTTTTTTCCATTGCCATAATACCATTGCAATTCCTATCAAGCCTAATACGACAAACGCAATGAGATTTGAGGTTGCCGTTTCATCGGGAAATAATACTATGGAAGCACCTTCTAAAAATCTTACTTCAACCTGTTGACCTACACTATGATCATCACAAAATTTCCCTCCAATCCTTTTTGTGTATGTTTCCCCTTTATAGCTAAGCTTAACAAAATGCTTAATCTTCGTCCCTAGACACGATTCCGGTAGCTGTTCGATTCTCATTTTGACAATAGTCCCTTTCTTTTCTACATCGAGATTATCATAGTTACATATTATTAAGAGAATAGAACCGATAACAAGAACTATACCACTTATAAAAATTAACTTCATACTTATTGCAGTCTTAATTCAGGAATATAAAATTTTTTCAGTGCAGTGTTATCTGACTGATTATAATTGATAGGAGCGGACATTTGTGGTTTCCCCTTTAAAGTATTACCTACTGACTGGATAGCGCTTGATGTAAGGCCCGATGCAGCCTGACTAGCTGCTTGATTAACACCTTTCTGTTCTGATAATTTTTTCTCCAGTTTATCAACCTTGGCAGCTCTTCCACTACTTGTTGGATCACCTGCCGCAACTCTTTCGGCTCTATCCAGCTGTTTTTCAGTTGTTTTAATAGCACTATTGGAATGAACTTCTACACCTTTAGTCAATTCGCCAGCTACTTTGTTAGTAACAACATCAGTGATCGTTTGTTTTAATGATACAGTTCCGGTTTCATTGTACTGTTTTAAAGCCGATTCGCCTGCATCAATAGCTACTTGGGCTCCTTCTACGAGAATCTTTCCTGTTACACCTTTGGGCACAATAGTTGACAATCCTCCTGATAATGCTCCAGCACCCGCTGATATAATTATAGATTTTCCATCTACTTGTGTCAACGATTCCTTCCACGATTTACCCTCCAAACGATTCGCCGCAACCTGAGTGGCATAGTCTACTGCAGCTCCAATAATAGCACCTATGCACCAAGGGCATTTTCCATCAGGGTCATTATATCTTATAGGGTCGTTACTGCCATAATGATAAACGCTTAAGCTTTCTTGTCCTCCTTCATTTGGGATTGGATCTATTTGAAGAAACCGCCCTATCTGTTGATCATATGTCCTTGCATTAAAATCATACATTTCCAACCCATTACCATCACTAAATTCTTTTTGCTGCAACTCGTTTCCATTAAACCCTTTCTTTATACCACAACCACAATTTGTAGAGGGTTTCATAGCTTTACTTGATATCCCTGTCATGGTTAACCCAAAGGGATAATAATGTGTTTCCTCGGTAACAGGACCAGTCCGGTGCTGCACACTCAGGTTATCAAAGAACACGTCCTTGCCTTCTGTTTCATTGCTCACATAAATATACAAAAATCCATTGCGGGGCATCGTAATGCCACTGGCGCCTAAGGGGTTCAACTGATCAGCACTGCCTACAGCCACGGCATTGCTGCAGTCACCACTTACATAATTGAACTGCTCATCCAGCAACACCCAGTTCAGGTAGGCCTTCGGTTTACCACTCGCCGGTGCCGGGTTCCTGTCAGTGCTGAAGCTGTTTAGGCATTTCTGGATATATAATTAGTGCAGCCTTGCGTCTATCAATAACAACATGCTTTTATCTATAGTCATCCCAATATTCAGATCGCGGATTCAATTTTGTAGCAATATTAAACTGCATGCTTCGATCATTGACCTCAAAAACCATTTCGTTATTATTGTATACAAAGACGCCGGATTTGAAAGATTCAACCGTGGTTAATATCATGCTTTCCAAAGAATCGAAGTAAGTAATCAGATCATATACATACCCCAGATTGGGAGAAAATAAATATATCACTCCGTATGTTTGACTATTCTTATCTGATTCATACAATAAAAAATCTCCGGCATAGCTGCAAACAATAGGCACAAGACTTTTACTCCACAAATCATTCTGGGACTCCATTTGATATATCTCAACAGCATATTCAAGAGGAGGTATAACACCAAAAGAAGTATAATCAAATGAATAAGTAGGCAGTGATACATCATAGGGAATTCCATTTTTCCACAGATATAACTTTTCTAAGTCAGAATCATCAACTCCTATTTGTTGAAACAATTCTTTGACCTTCTCTTTTTCTAGAGGATTTAACAACCTCTGGTACAAAGCTTCACAGTACTTTTTGAGACAATGATCCAAAGCTGATATTGATTTTTCTAATTTGTTCATTTACAATTGGGTTTTCTTATTAATACATGCTTTACAATGCAAGCGCCGCCGCTGCCCCTACGTATTGTAGTATATGATAAAAAGCGACTCCTGCTGCCGCCCCTCCTGCCGCTGCGGCACCCGCTCTGTTTGCAGCCGGATTATTAATTGGCGGTTTCATATTTTGCCAATTATTGTATTTTTCATTTTCCGGATTTCGATCATTTTTCTCATTATTATTAATAGAACGGTTGCCTAATGGCGGAGGAACTGTATTGGGTCCTTGTTTAGAATCATCAGGAATTAATATCGTTATAAATTGATCACCATCCTTCATATCAAGCCATCTTATAGCAGCACCCAATTGTCCACCATGAGCTCGATTTTGTTCCTTTGGCACCGCCATCCTCACTCCTCTTGCTCCTCCTTGCTTTGTAGACGCCGGAGCAACTTCATCTTCTTCTTTTGTTGGATCTGTATTATGTACAGGATTTGCTTTCTTATTGGCGTCCCTATTTTTTTGATGTTGTTCTTTATTGGGTTCGTAGTCAAATATAAGAATGATAGTATTTCCTACTATGTGTTCTTCACCAGGATGCTTTTTAATATACCTCAAATGGTTTTCATAAACATCTGGCATAGACTTTTGCGAAATAAAAATTGGAACATGTAAAGTATCCCCTAGAGGATCGTTTTTAAGTACAGGATTGTTGCCCATACCGGAATATGGGCTTTCTGATTCTAATGCTTTAGGGTCAATCTGCCACCATCTTCCAATCTGCGGATCATGAGTACGATAAAAGGCTTCACCTATATTGATATCAAAAGAATTTTCATATTCTATCCCATTATATTTCTTTTTATTTTCTGGTCTGTTAATGGCTTTCGAACTAATTCCCGACATGGTGAGCCCAAAGGGATAATAATGCGTTTCCTCGGTAATGGGACCAGTGCGGTGCTGCACACTCAGGTTATCAAAGAACACGTCCTTCCCTTCCGTTTCATTGCTCACATAAATATACAAAAATCCATTGCGCGGCATAGTGATACCCGTAGCCCCCAGCTGATTTAGTTGATCGGCACTACCCACTGCCACGGCATTGCTGCCATCGCCGCTAACATAATTGAACTGCTCATCCAGCAACACCCAGTTCAGGTAAGCCTTTGGTTTACCACTCGCCGGTGCCGGGTTCTTGTCCGTGCGGAAGCTGTTGATAGCACCTAACAGCGGACTGGTACTGATATCACTCAGTTGTGCCAGTGTACCTTTCTGTCCTGCTGCCACACCCGTAATACCTGTGGCCAGCGAGGTCAGGATATCGGCCAGCGGACTGGCCGTACTGCTGCCCACAGTACCCGATTTCCAGAAAGACTTCACCCCGATATCTACCTGGTCACCACTCATCACCTTTAAGATCAACCCCGGACCGGTTTTGTTGCCGCTTCCATTCACCACCGCTACATAATTGTTCGGGCTGGTGGTATTGTCCGCAGGATACCCACTGATATTGCTGACGGCATAGGCTGTGCTGCTTACATTCGTAAACAACGCATCTTCTTTGGTACGATACGCTGTTTCCATGGTGGCCATGTATTGCGCCGTATCCTTTTGTGTGGTCAGCACCATCCGCACATTGCCCAGGTGGTCTTTGATAAAGTAATCGTAGAAGAACAGGTTCGCACTGTCACCACTCACAAAATACTTTTTGGCGTAACGAATACGCCCTTCTTCCTGTCCTACAAACTGCAACTGGTCGTCTTCATACACCGCACCACCGAGATAGAGTGTTGTTTTGGTAGGTTTACCCGTCTCTGTCACTACTTTCTGCAACTTGTTACCACCCGCATCATAGGTATAGGTAATGGTGCCTTTGTCCTTTACATGGATCACCGATGGCAGGTTCAGGTGATTATATTCTATGCCGTTGGTCGTAGCATCATCAATATCTTTATTGAGGTCTTTGACCAGGTTGCCATTGTTGTCGTAGGTATAATCGGTAGCACTGTTGGTCTTGGTACCGCCTAAAGCAGTCAGGTAGCTTTGTGATGCCCGGAAGTCACCCAGTTTGGTAGTGGGATCATTATTGGCATCAATGACGTTTTTCAGTTTGTTGCTATGGTCGTAATACGTATAGCTCAGGTTATCAATTGGGTTACTGCTGCCCGGTTGCCAGCCATACTGCCGCATGCCCAGGATATTGCCATTGGCATCATAGCCCAGGTTGTCTACCGTAAAGTTCACCGTACTGTTGTTCCAGCTACTGCCGCTGGTATTTTGTTTGAACGCAGCACCCGTTAACCGGTTGGCGGCGTCATACGTAAAATCATACTGACGGCCAATACCTGCCCCGGCTGTTTTCCAGACCGTACCGGTAATATTGCCGTTGTATTGTGCGGCACTGTAACTGGTGGTACCGGCCGCAGACGTGGTGTTGTCATACGCCAGCTCCATCCCAAAGTAATGCGACCCACTGCCCGCTACATACCCTTTGTTGATCCCTGTCAGCCAGCCACGGATATTGTACTCGTGGGTAATGTCTTCCAGCCCTGCCCCCAGTGTTTTCTTTTTCAATTGGCCCAGGGCGTCGTATTCGTTTTGTAACACCGTGGTCCAGCTACCGGGCATCGTACCACTGTTCACCAGGCTGTTGCTGAGTTTTTTGTTCACCTGTACCAGTCGGCCCAGGTCATCATAGCTCAGTTGGGTCAGTACCACGGTGGTCTGGCTGTTGGTGCCGCTTTTCTGAGTCTGTTGTATCGTTAGTAAAGGTTGTCCTGCCCAACTGTACTGTGTGGTGGCGATATCCGTGCCACCGGTACTGTTGGTGCTTTGTACCTGGATCACCCTTCCTTTGTCATCATAAAACGGGATGGAGTACAACCAGGTGCTGGTGCCCAGTATTTTGATACGGCTGCCGGTCACTTGCCCGGTGAGCATATTACTCTGCGTAAGCGCCTGCGGATAGGGCCAGGTGCTGTTGCTGGCAGCACTCAGGTAGCTGTCGTAGATAGTGCTGCGCGTAGCGCTCAGCGGATTGCCATAGCTGCTGCGCCAGTTGTAGTTGTCATAAAATGTGCGGCTCAGTTCCTCGCTGGTATACGAAGCCAGGTTGGGATAGGCACTGCTGCTATAAGCTTGTGACAGGTGATAAGGCAAGTCATTGTAATGATCATTGTCGGTCAATAGTCCGGTCGCTACGGGTCGGTTCAGTCCATCATACTGCGTATACAGCCATTGCTTTTTACCCCGCAGGTTGGCATCCTGCGTCATCACCAGCCGGTCGCGGGTATCATACACCATCCACACCTCTCCCGCACCCGGTACTTTTTTACGGATCATCCGGTTGCGTGGATCGTACTCATACCGGAAGCACAACTCTGACAACTGCGTGGCAGACAGCGACCAACTGGCAGCAGCCAGTGCTTCTACCGCATTAGGCTGGATCACTAAACGAAGGTTGTTTAAATCATCATACACATAGTAGGTAGATAGCCATCCGGTGTAACCTGCACCACTGCCATCATCGGCTGTAGCGGTCAGCTGTACTTTTTTTAAGATGACCTTGCCTTCTTTATCCTTGAACTCTACGACTTGTTTACCGTGCTCATCCACCACTACATTCTTGTACAACTCACCGGCGGCATAACTACCGGTTGCACTATACGTGCCCCAGTCATTGCTCACGTTGGTCACTGTCCAGATCTTCACCGCATCGGTGGCCGTATTGATCCAG
>OFIS01000047.1_pt1 | contig 167153 bp, 166 predicted proteins | sample 1775071 | NCBI WGS metagenome assembly OFIS01 (sample SAMN08195774, study PRJEB24354) | sludge metagenome | isolation source: sludge from phenol fed wastewater aerobic bioreactor C | place: India: Nagpur | collected 2016-09-17 | reverse complement strand
GAACGGGTAGCGCTCACCATCAGCAAGCTCCTTGCAGCCGGTCTTATTGCCGGCGGGCGGAGCCCCGTCGCCGCCCGAGCCCGGAGGTTGCGTAACCTCCCCCGGCCGCAGGCACCGCATCCCGCCCCCACTGAAACGACGCCTCATGACAGCGCCCCCGGCCGGAGCAGGACGCACGAACCCTATCCTATCGTAGGAATAACAGTCAAGGTATAAAATCAAAAATAATGCACCGGCGGCGTCAAACGGGTCCGCACCAGCCCGGCAGGTAGCCAGCCTCGGCGCCCTTGGCCATCTTCAGCGCCTCGGCGAGCGCGGTCTTGAAGCGCTTTTCCACCATCGAGCGTTTCAAGCGACGGCGTAGAAAGTCGGCCCACAGAAACTCGGAAAACGGCGTGGTGTCCTTGGCGTAACCGCCGACCCGGCGCAGCTCGCCGGCGAGGCTGCGGAATGGATCGTCCTTGAGGGCGTCGATCGACTTCGGGATTTTCGAAAAGCCGCTGCGGCGACCGCGCGCGTCATAGGGATGAACCCAGCTCTTATGATCCATCACCGTCCAGAAGGCGTCCACGTCGAGGGCCGACAGGTCGGCCACGGCCGTGACCAGAACATTCTCGATGCCTTCCTTGTGAAGAGCGAGCGATAGATGGTGATGATCGATGACATAGTTGCGGCCTTTCGGCCCGCGGATCACGGGGATCATGTGATCGCCGAGAAAGTTTCCAATCTTCCTCGGACCGCGCTTGCGAATGATCTGACGTCGCTCTTCGACCTCGCGCATGCCGACCGTGATTTGCGTCGGCCGCAAGCTGAGGATCGGAACGGGCTGAAGGACCGGATCGCGCAACATGGTCATGACGGGCTCCCGGATTGAGGCGGCTTAGTCTCGTCGATCTTGAAACGCGCGCGCACGGCTTTCTCGAAAGTCCCGCCCCACATCAAAATGACGAGGGTGAACACGATGCCCGGCGCCACGATCCGCCAATCGGCGACGGCGCAGGCGATACCGAGACAGGCCGTGAGCCAGGTACTCGCCGCCGTCGTGAGGCCGTGAACATGCGAGCCGCCGCTATTGCGGATGATGACGCCAGCCCCGAGAAAGCCGATACCGGTGACAATACCCTGCATGGCGCGGGTCGCGTCGCCCGGTCCGCCGACATCCGCCGCGGCGAGCACCGCGAGGGCCGATCCGAGCGCAACCAGACTGAGCGTGCGCACACCCGTCGCCTTGGCGTGCAGATTGCGGTTGAGGCCGATGGCGGCGCCGCAAAAGATTGCGGCCAACAGGCGAAGCGATACTTCGACGATGGACATGACCGGCCTCCCTCCACCCTGCCCTCGCGGGACGGGTCGGCAAAGAAAGATTAGCCCTCTATTCGCGAGAAATCCGCCACGGCGCGGGTGGCTTCGCGGATTTCGTTGAGCAGGGTCAGGCGGTTGGCGCGGACCGCCTTGTCGTCGGCATTGACCGTGACCTTGTCGAAGAAGGCATCGACCGTCGGCCGCAGCTTGGCCAAGGCGCGCATGGCGGCGGCGAAGTCTTCCTTGCCGACGGCGGTAGCGGTTTCCCGCTTGGCCGTGGCGACGGCGGAGGCGAGCGCCTTCTCCTCGGCGTCCTTGAGCAGCGAAGCATCGACGGCGCCGGCGTAAGACCTGCCGTCCTTCTTCTCCTCGATGCGCAGGATGTTCGAGGCGCGCTTGACGCCGGCGAGGAGGTTCTTGCCGTCGTCGGTTTCGAGGAACTGGCCGAGCGCCTCGACGCGGCGCACGACCATCAGGAGATCGTCCTGACCTTGCAAAGCGAACACGGCATCGACGAGGTCGTGCCGCGCGCCCTGCTCGCGCAACTGCACCTTGAGCCGGTCGGCGAAGAAGGCGATGAGATCGCGCGTCGGCGTCACGAAGGAATGCGCCTCGATCAGCTTCGGCGAGGCGATGCTGCGTTCCTTGGCCGACACCAGCACTTCGAGCTTCATCGCCAGTTCGATATCGGTGGCGCTGATATTGGCGATGTCGTCATGGATCGGGTGCAGCGCCGCGAAGGCGGAGGCCAGCGCCTCATCGCGCGCCACCGCGCCGAAGTGACGCCACAGCAGGCGGCGCAAAGGCAGGCGCAACTGATTGTCGATGACGATGCGGATGACGCCCAGCGCCGCGCGGCGCAGCGCATAAGGGTCCTTCGAGCCGGTGGGCTTTTCGTCGATCGACCAGAAGCCGACGAGCGTGTCGATCTTGTCGGCGAGCGCCACCGCGATCGACACCGGATCGGCCGGCACCAGATCCTCCGGGCCTTTCGGCCGGTAGTGATCCTCGATCGCGTGCGCGACCGCTTCGTCCTCGTTCTGCGCCTGCGCATAATAGCGGCCCATCAGGCCCTGCAGCTCGGGGAATTCGCCGACCACTTCGGTCAGCAGATCGGCCTTGCAGAGGCGCGCCGCGCGCTCGGCCTTGGCCGCATCGGCGCCGACAACGGGCGCAAGCTGCCCGGCGAGCGAGACGATGCGCGCGATGCGCTCGGCCTGCGTACCGAGCTTCTCGTGGAACACGATGGACTCGAATTTGGGCAGCCGGTCTTCGAGCTTCTTCTTCAGATCGGTCTCGTAGAAGAACTTGGCGTCCGACAGGCGCGCGCGGATGACGCGCTCATTGCCGGCGACGATGGCCTTGCCGCCGTCGCTCGCCTCGATGTTCGACACGAGGATGAACTTGTTGACGAGCCTGCTCGACGACGGATCGCGCAGCACGAAGCACTTCTGGTTGGCGCGGATGGTCGAGCGGATGACTTCGCCGGGAATGGCGAGGAAGTCCTTGTCGAAGGAGCCCATCAGCGGCACCGGCCATTCGACCAGGCCGGCGACTTCGGCGGTGAGGCCTTCGTCCTCGACAAGCTCATGGCCCTGCGCGAAGGCAAGATTGCGCGCGTCGGTGCGGATGATGTCCATGCGGCGCGCCGGATCGAGCACGACCCTGGCCTTCTCCAGCGCCGCGACGTAATCGTCGAAGCGGCGCACCTTGAACGAGCCAGGCGCCATGAAACGATGGCCGCGCGTTTCGTTGCCGGCCTTGATGCCGCCGATCTCGAACGCCAGCACCGCCGGCTCCTCGGTCTCGGGGCCGAAGGTGGCGATGATGGAATGCAGCGGCCGCACCCAGGTCAGCGCGCCGGGCCTGGCCGAATCCGCGCCCCAGCGCATCTGCTTCGGCCACGGGAACGTGCGCACAATTTCCGGAATCATCTCGGCGATGACGTCGGTCGCGTCGCGGCCCTTCCTCTCGGTGATGGCGACGTAGAAGTCGCCCTTCTTGTCGGCCTGCACCTTGGCCTGATCGATCGACGTCAGCCCCGCGGCCTTCATGAAGCCGGCGATGGCCTGCTCGGGCGCGCCCACTTTCGGGCCCTTGCGCTCTTCCTTGAGATCCGGCTGGCGCGCCGGAATACCCTGCACGGTCAGCGCCAGGCGGCGCGGCGTGGCGAAAGCCTTGGCGCCCTCATAGACGAGCCCGGCCGCGACGAGGCGGTCCGTGACCATCTTTTTCAGGTCATCGGCGGCCCGCGCCTGCATGCGCGCCGGGATTTCTTCGGAGAACAGTTCGAGCAGAAGATCGGGCATGGTTTTTTCGGAAATTCCGTTCACCCTCCCCTAGAGGGGGGAGGGTAAGAAAAGTTAAGCCCCGCCGGCTTCGGTCATCAGCCACGCCTCGCCGCAGGCCTTGGCGAGTTCGCGCACGCGCAGGATGTAGCTCTGGCGTTCGGTGACCGAGATGACGCCGCGGGCGTCGAGCAGGTTGAAGACGTGAGACGCCTTGATGCACTGGTCGTAGGCCGGCAAGGCCATGCCGTGCCGGGTGCGCTCGGCGTTGTAGCCGGCGTTGAGATATTTCTTGCAGGCCTGCTCGGCCATCTTGAACTGCTCGAACAGCATGCCGGTGTCAGCGACCTCGAAATTGTGTTTCGAATATTCGCGCTCGGCCTGCAGGAACACGTCGCCATAGGTGACCTTGCGGTCGCCATCGAGCCCGTTGAAGTTGAGATCGTAGACGCGATCGACGCCCTGCACATACATGGCGAGGCGCTCGAGGCCGTAGGTGAGCTCACCGGCGACTGGCGCGCATTCGACGCCGGCGACCTGCTGGAAGTACGTGAACTGCGACACCTCCATGCCGTCGCACCAGCATTCCCAGCCGAGGCCCCAGGCCCCGAGCGTCGGGCTTTCCCAGTCGTCCTCGACGAAGCGGATGTCGTGCAGGTCGGACGAAATGCCGATGACTTTCAGCGAGTCGAGATAGAGCTGCTGCAGGTCTGGCGGCGACGGCTTCAGGATCACCTGGAACTGGTAATAGTGCTGCAGCCGGTTCGGGTTCTCGCCGTAGCGGCCGTCCTTGGGGCGGCGCGAGGGCTGCACATAGGCGGCGTTCCAGGGCTTGGGCCCGAGCGCGCGCAAGGTGGTGGCCGGATGAAACGTGCCGGCGCCGACTTCCATGTCATAGGGCTGGAGGATGACGCAGCCCTGCCCCGCCCAGAATTCCTGCAGCGCGAGGATCAGGCCCTGAAACGAGCGCGACGGGTCGAGATTGGCTTGCGCGGCGGGCATGGAACGTTTCGGGCCTGTCAGGGGTTTTGTCGGGCGGCCGCTTTTAGCTGTTTTTAAAGGCTAACGGCGCGGCGGGACCCTATCGGCGGGTCCCACACCGGTCAAGCAGGCGGCCAAGCCGGTTCGCTAGACCGCCCGTTTCGAGACAGTTTGAACGATCGCTTTCAGCCTATCTTGAAAGCGACCCGTTATAGACACAAGTGAGACAGGCTGAAGAAAAGGTTGCAGGGATATCCAATGCTGGCTTTTCAACTCATCGGACTGGCGCTTCTCACGCTGTTCGTCGGCGCCCTCTTCACGGGCAACCCGAAAACCGCGCGCTAACGATCGCGCGCCGACGCGCGTCCACCTCTCCTCATCTCAATCAGAGCCGACGACCGTCAGGGCCGATACTCGCCGGTGGTCGGATCGCGCCGCAGCGTCGGGCGATTTTCGCGATCCTTGATGCGCACGCGCACCTGGCGCCGCGCATCGAGTTCTTCGTTGATGCGGCGGGCTTCCTTGACCGCCCAATGCACCACCATCGCGCCGCCGACGGCGGCAAACGTCCACTTCACCAATGGCGAAAACAGAATCGCGGGCATGTCGGCTCCTGGGGTTCGATCCGGCAATGGTCCGGGCGAATCTGGGCGATTTCGCGACGCCCTGGCTTTACAGCCCGTAACGCGACCATAAGGCGCGCTCTTCCAGGGAGGTAAGAAGATCGTCGGCGAAGCCGCCCTGGCCGCGCATTATGTCGGACACGCGCGAGCCCATCAGACGGCGGCCGAGGAAGCCGCGTTCATTGGCGATGACCGGCAGGCGCACTTTCTCGCCATAGCGCTCGCGCAGCACCGAACGCAGTTCGCCGCGGCTGTCGGCGAGGCCGAGGCCGATCGCCTTGTCGGCGGTCCAGAACTCGCCGGAGAACAGAACCTTGTCGTCGCCCTTGAGGCGAGCGCCGCGGCGCTTCTTCACCAGTTCGATGAAGTGCGCGTGAATGTCGGCCTGGATCGCCTTGATGCGCGCGACGTCTTCCGGATTCTCCTCACGGAACGGATCGAGCATCGCCTTGCGCTCGCCCGACGTATAGATGCGGCGCTCGACGCCGATCTTCTTCATCATCTCCTGAAAGCCGAACGAGCCGCCAATGACGCCGATCGAGCCGACGATCGAATAATCGTCGCAGATGATCTCGTCGGCGGCGCAGGCCAGCATGTAGCCGCCCGATGCGCCGGCATCCTCGATGAAGGCCAGCACCGGGATTTTCTTCTCCTCGGCGAGCTGGCGAATGCGCCGGTAGATCAGATGCGACTGGGTCGGCGAGCCGCCCGGCGAATTGATCACCAGCGCCACCGCCCGCGCACGCGGCATGGCGAAGGCACGGTCCAGAGTCCGCGTCAGGCCGGCCAGGGTGAGGCCCGGCCGCAGCGGCGAACTCACGCCGATCATGCCGGCGAGCCGCACCACCGGCACGACCGGGCTGTCCGAGCGGAACCGGGCCGGAATCAACGCGTTAAAGGGGGCGAGCAGCTTTTCGACGAAAGAGGCCATGGCGTTAATTAGGCAGCCCAAGGCCGCTTAGTCAAAGCGTAGCGAGCTTATGCCGCACGGTATCGGGATAAGCCGACAAAGCGGCAGTGCGGGGCCGATCGCTGTGAGTTTGCGGTCACCGAAACTTGCGCGTTTTTTACCGGAAGATGATTTGTGCGGTGCGATATCCGGAATTACCTTCCAGCGGCTGGGAAATAGAGGGAGCAACAAAAATGGATCCGAAGCTCGCCATTCTGTTCCTGCTAATCGGCGCGGTAACGACCTTGTCGGCCTTTGCCGACGGCACCTTCGATAAGGTTCGTGAGCAGATCCGCGGCGCCCGACGCCGTTAATCGCCGGCGGACAGCGCGAGCGGCTCCGCTTCGCGCAGTACCGCCTCGGCGGCGGCAGATGATTTCCCGCTCGCTTCATTGAGGACGAGGGCCGGAAGATCCGGCCGCCGCCCCGCTCCACCTTTGACCGCCCGCACCAGCACCCGGATCGCTTCGGCGCCCGGGCGCGGCAGCACGGGCATTACCGCCACCTCACCGAAATGCTGCGCGAGCGCCGCCAGCACGTCGTCGAGCGCCGGGGCACGCCAGATCAGCGTCAGCGTGCCGCGCGGCTTGAGGACGAAGGCCGCGCTCGCCAGCCACCGCTTCAACAAGTCCCCGTCCGCGACATGCGCCAGCCGACGCCGCGCGTCGGGCGAACTCTGCTGCCGCGCCGGATCGTTGAAGGGCGGGTTCATCAGCACGTGATCGGCGTTCCCCGGCTCGATACCGAGCGCTGCGACATTCTCGACATTGCCGGCGAGAACCTGCACGCGTCCGCCCATGTCATTGCGGCCGGCATTCTCGGTCGCGAGCGCGGCAAGCGCCGGATCGATCTCGATCAAGGTGACGCGCAGATCCGCCACGCGCCATGCCAGCGCCAGCCCTGCCCCGCCGATGCCGGCGCCGAAGTCGATCGCGTGTTCGCCGGCCCGGCCGCCGGCCGCCGCCGCCAGCAGAATGGCGTCATGGCCGACGCGGTGGCCGCGTTTGGGCTGCAGCAGCCGCAGCCGGCCGCCGAGCACGGCGTCGTCGGTGGTTTCGATCCCGGCGCTCATGGCGCTCAGGACGTGTGCGGACGAAGCTCGTGACCGAGCCCGGCATCCATCAGCAGCCGGCGCGCATCGTCCAGTTCGTCGTCGGCCACCAGAACGCGGCGCGGCAGCACGCCGAGCGAGCCTTCGAGCACGCTCATGTTCTGGTCGAGCAGCATATGGCCGATGCCGGCGCCGTCGAGCAGCGCGGTGACGGCGGAGACCAGCACGGCGTCGTTGGTGCGGAGAATTTCTTTCATGAAATCGAGCCCGGACGAATCTTGTCATTCCGGGACGCGCGCACGCGCGGACCCGGAATCCAGCCGCGACGATAAGGCCTGTTGCTGGATTCCGGGTTCGCTCGCTGATGCTCGCGCCCCGGAATGACGAATGGGACCATCCCCTATCCCCTCCTTCGCTCGTCACCGGGCGCGCGGTGATTGAGATAAGCGAGCAGTTTCATCTCGCGGCGGCCGCGCGTCACGGTATCGAGCACCAGGCCGACGGCTATCGACAGGAAGGCGAGCAGCATCAGGCCCATCGCCAGAATCGCGGTCGGCAGCCGCGGCACCAGATGGGTCTCGAGGAAGGTGATGACGATCGGAATCGCCAGGCCGACGGAAATCAGCGCCAGCGCGGCGCCCACCGCGCCGAAGAACGGAAACGGCCGCTCGCTGCGGTAAAGCTGGCCGATGGTCCACAGGATGCGGAATCCGTCGCGCCAGGTGTTGAGCTTGGAGGTCGAACCTTCCGGCCGCGCGTAGTAAGGCGTTTCGACTTCGGCGGCGGCAAGACCCAGTTCGAGGGCATGGACCGTCAGTTCGGTTTCGATCTCGAAGCCCCCGGACAGCATCGGGAACGATTTGACGAAACGGCGCGAGAACACCCGGTAGCCGGACAGCATGTCGTTGAAGGTCGGGCCGAACACGGTGGCGACGAAGGTCGTCAGCAGCCAGTTGCCGGTGCGGTGGCCGGCGCGATAGGCCGCCACCTCCTGATCGACGCGGTTGCCGACGACCATATCGAGATGATCGTGCAGCAGGAGGTCGATCATCTTCGGCGCACTCGGCGCGTCATAGGTCGCATCGCCGTCGACCAGCACGTAGATATCGGCCTCGATGTCGCTGAACATGCGGCGCACCACGAAGCCCTTGCCCTGGTGCATCTCCTTGCGCACCACGGCGCCGGCGGCGCGCGCAATCGCCGCAGTATCGTCGCTGGAGTTGTTGTCGAAGACGTAGATGACGGCGTCCGGCAGGGCTGCCTGGAAGTCCGCCACCACCTTGGCGATGGCAGCCGCTTCGTTGTAACAGGGCACAAGCACGGCGACCCGATAGGGCTGCCGCGCCCCGGTATATCCGGCCGCCGTCGCGGTACCGCCCGTGCGTTCGTCCATCGCCGCCCCTGCTCCCGACCTCGTGACTCAGCGAGGTCTTGCTGCTTTAGCACAGCGTTTCTATGCTCGCCTTTGCCCGCCGTCGAGGGCCGGAATATCCGCCCCAAGTGCCTCAAGGAGAATGCGTCTTGGCCGTTGTGGTCCCCTTTGAAAATCCGCAGGGCTCGATCGAGCGGCTGGTCAAGCAGCTCGCCCCGGCGATGGAGCGCGTCAACGCGACGATTCTCGACCGGACCGGCTCCGACGTCACCATGATCCCCGAGGTCGCCAACCACCTGATTTCGTCGGGCGGCAAGCGCCTGCGGCCGATGCTGACCTTGGCCATGGCGCAGCTCACCGGCTACAGCGGCGACGGCCACATCAAGCTCGCCGCCGCCGTGGAATTCATGCACACGGCGACGCTGCTGCACGACGACGTCGTCGATCAGAGCGACATGCGCCGCGGCAAGCAGGCCGCGCGCATGCTCTGGGGCAACGAGGCGAGCGTGCTGGTCGGCGACTTCCTGCTCGGCCAGGCCTTCAAGATGATGGTCGAGGTCGGCAATCTCACGGCGCTCGACATTCTCTCGTCGGCCGCGGCGGTGATCGCGGAGGGCGAAGTGATGCAGCTTGGCGCCGCCAAGAACACCGCGACCAACGAAGACGAATACATGGCCGTGATCCGCGGCAAGACTGCCGAACTGTTCGCGGCGGCCTGCGAGGTCGGCCCGGTGCTGGCCGGCCGCGACAAGGCGGCGATCGCGGCCTGCCGCTCCTACGGCATGAATCTCGGCATCGCCTTCCAGCTCGTCGATGACGCGCTCGACTACGGCGGCAAGTCGGCCAAGCTCGGCAAGAATGTCGGCGACGATTTCCGCGAGGGCAAGATCACGCTGCCGGTGGTGCTGTCATTCCGCCGCGGCTCGGACAGCGAGCGCGCGTTCTGGAATCGCACGCTCGGCGAAGGCAAGGTCGAGGACGGCGATCTCGATCACGCCATCGGCCTGATGACCAAGCATCATGCCATCGAGGATACGCTCGGCCGCGCCCGGCACTACGGCGCGATCGCCACCGAAGCGCTGGCGCTGGTGCCGGACTGCGAGATCAAGACGGCTCTGGAAGAGACGGTCGCGTTCTGTATCGCGCGGGCGTATTGACGCCCGCGGCTACTTCGTAATCGTGAAACCGGTCTCGGGCTGGCGCAGCAGTTGCGAGCGGATGAACGGATCGGGATCCTGGCCGATATAGCGGCTGCCGTAATAAACCGGCGGCGCGCAGCCATTGGGCTGAGGTTCGCCATTAAACCAGATGCCGCGGAAGGTCGGGCCGCCGACATTGTCCTGACAGACGGAGCCGACGACCTTCTTCTTGGCCTTGGCCGCGAACGCCGGTTCGGCGGCAACCGCGCCGGTGAGCGCCACTCCGGCCGCAACAACCGCCAGCCATCGCCAGTTCATGACCCGTCTCCGTTCAGTGTGCCGCCGCTGTAACGGCAAATCCCGCAGGCGGCAACAGTTCCCCGGCCAGTAGGGCCGGCAAGTGCGGGAAATTCAAGGCGTCCGGTTGAGCACCGTCGCCGCCGCCCACCACGACGGCCGCCGGACCGAAAGCTCCGATTCGGCCGCCCTCGCCGCGGCTTCCGTGGCGAACAGGGCAAAGCAGGTGGCGCCCGAGCCCGACATGCGGGCGAGCCGGACGCCGGGAAGCGCCTCGAGTGCTTCGAGCACCGCGCCAATGACGGGGGCGCAGACGATGGCCGGCGCCGTGAGGTCGTTGCCGTGGCCGCGCAGAGAGCCGATGAGCGCAGCGGCATCGCGCGGGATGTCGCCGAGCCCGCCACCATCCTTCGGCAGCCCGGATTTGGCCAGCGCGGCGAAGACATCGCGGGTCGGCACGCCGACGCGCGGGTTCACCAGCAGCGCCGGCAATGCCGGCAGCCGCAGCGGCGGCGACAGCCGCTCGCCGACGCCGGTCATGACGCAGGCGCGCGAGGCAAGGCACACCGGCACGTCGGCGCCGGTGCGCAAGGCCGCCGTCATCAGCCGCGCGTCGTCGAACGACATGCCGTTGAGGCGCGCCAGGAGCCGCAAGGCCGCCGCCGCATCGGCCGAGCCGCCGCCGACGCCGCCGGCGACCGGAATATGTTTGCCGAGGTGGAAGCGTCCGCCTTTGAGGTTCGGCACCAAAGCGGCGAGCGCGGCGAACGCCTTGAGGACGAGGTTGTCGCTGGCGGCATCGATGGCGCCGGCAAAAGGCCCGGCGACGTCGAGCGACGTATGCGCGGCCGGCTCGAGCGTCAGCGTGTCGGCAATGTCGGCAAAGACGACGAGACTTTCGAGCTCGTGATAGCCGTCGGCGCGCCGCCCCGTGATGCGCAGGCTCAGGTTGATCTTGGCGCGCGCGGTTTCGGTGAGGTGACTTGAAATCAAGAGCGCTGCGCTCCGTCCTTGTCCCGGGCGCGGCGCAACGTGAAACGTTGCGACGCAGAACCGGGACCTTAGCGCATTCGGAGGCTGGGATGGCCCCGGATCAGCGTCGCATCACTTCGTGCTGCGCTGCGTCCGGGGCAAGGAATCACCCGCCATTGCCCGGCTTGGGCGCCGCCGGCTTGTCGGCGGAATTGGCCTGCGACGAGGTCTCGTCGGGCAGGCCGACACGCAGCTTTTCCAGAATCTTCGGCAGCTCCTCCGGATCGGGCTTGAGGTCGCGCGCGTGATTCCACTGGAAGGTCGCTTCCAGCTTGCGGCCGATGCGCCAGTAGGCGTCGCCGAGATGATCGTTGATGGTCGGATCCTCGGGCTTGAGGCCGATGGCGCGCTCCAGCTCCTTGGTCGCTTCCTCGTAATTGCCGACGCGGTAATAGGCCCAGCCCAGCGAGTCGACGATGTAACCGTCGTCAGGACGCTGCGCGACGGCCTTCCTGATCATCTCCATGCCCTGATCGAGGTTGACGCCCTGATCGATCCAGGAATAGCCGAGATAATTGAGCACATGCGGCTGATCGGGGAACAGCGCGAGCGCCTTCTTCAGATCGGCTTCCGCCTTCTGCCACTGCTTGGCGCGCTCGTAGCAGATGCCGCGGAAATAGAAGACGGTCCAGTGGGCCTTGTCCGGCGTGCCGATGAGGTCGATCGCCTTGGAATAGATGTCGCCGCATTCGGCGAACTTCTTGTGGCCGCGCAGCAGATTGCCGAGCGCGAGCGTGGCCTCCAGATCCTTCGGATCGTCCTTGATCAGCTCCTCGAGCCGCTTCTGCGCCTCCTCGCTGCGCTCGAGCGCGTCGAGATCGGCGGCCATCTGAATGGCGGCGTTGCGGTACAGCACCGAGTTGTGCGGGATGCGATCATAGACCTTGATCGCCATGTCCGGCTTCTTCATCGCCTCGTAGAGATCGGCGAGCGACAGCAGCGCCAGTTCGTGCTGCGGGGCAAGGTGCAGCGACAGTTGCAGATAGACGAGGCCGAGATCCTCGCCGCCGCGGCGGCCGAGCGAGGCACCGAGACCGTACAGCGCCTCGGCGGCGCCGGCCTGCGCGTTGGCGACCATCATCGGAATGGCGCCGGCCTTTGTATCGCTCTTGGTATCGTTTTTGGCGGTCGCGGCGCGCGGCGCGGCATCGCCTTCGTTCAGGCGGGCGATGGTTTTGGCGTCGGCTATGCCGTCCGCCTTGAGCCCGTTGCGCGACTGGAATTCGCGAATGGCGGTCACGGTCTGCGCGCCGTAGCGGCCGTCGGCCGACAGGCCGAGACGGTTCTGCAGGGCGGTGACATCCGCGCCGCTCATGCCGCGCGACAAGCTGCGGTCGGCGGCAAGCTGCGGCACGCCGGGCTTTGCTTCAGCCGGTTTGACCTCGGCCGGTTTCGGCGCGCCGGCATCCGCCGGCCTGAGCTTGCGCATCGCGCTGGCGATGAGCGGATGGCGCGGCAGCACCTTGTCGAACGCCACGAAGACCGCGAGCGCTTCCTCGGCCGAACGGTTGCGCGACAGCCAGCCGCCATAGGCCTCGACCACGCGGAGCGCCGACGAATCCATCTTGTAGGCGCGCTCGAACCTCTTGCCCGCCTCCCTGGCGTCACCGGCGGCGTCGAGAATGAGGCCGGCGTGCAGATCCTTGAAAATGCCGTACCATTCCGGCCCGGTCAGGCGGTCGATGGTCGCCACCGCGCCCTTGGCATCGCCGGCGCCGGCCTGGCTCCAGGCCGACAGCAGCGCCGCGGTGAGATCCGTGATCGGACCGCGCACCGATTGGGAAAGGTTGCGCCGCGCCACCGCGAAATGACCGACCTTGAGGTCGTGCACGCCGAGCACGAGGCGCGCCGCGCGATCGGTCTTGCTGGTCTGCACGACGCGTTCGGCGAACTTCACCGCCTCTCCGACCTCGCCGCCGATCAGGAGCGATACGAAGGCGCGATCGAGCAGTTCGGTATTCTTGGGGTCGCGCCGCAAGGCGGCCCGATAATAGGTGGCGGCGGCCAGCGCATCCTGCTGCCGGCCGGCATGGCGGGCGGCCAGATAGCTACCCGACGCCGTGACGCCGGACAGATCGATGGCGCCGGAGGCGACAGGCGGCTGCGAGCCCTGCGCGGTGGCCGAGGCCGGCACCGCAATGGCAGCAACCGCACACGCAACAACGGCGGCGCCCGCCGCAACAGCCCGGAACCGGCTCGATGATTTCACTGGCAATGCTCCGATGAGCGGCCGCGCGGCTCCGCGCTGACTCGCTGAGGTCAGATTCAGAATGACCCTTTTGCGCCGCAACCGCAAGAACGGCCCGCCGCGCGCCAAGAGTCCGCCGCCACAGCTTGAATGCCACGGTGTGGCGGCAGCATGGCCGTGCGGGCACTCGTTCGGCCCACCTCATCGGGTCGCCGGCGCAAGGCCGTCGGCCCGGCGTTCCCGTCGCTTCTCACGTGCCGCAACAGCTTGCAACCTTTACGGGAACTTAGATGTCCTTTGGGGAACCCCGAGTTTGGCCGTGTTTGGGGGCATTCGCACATCGGCGCCCCACCCCCGCCTCCGCCCGGCCATCCCTACGGGCCTACCTGTCGGAAAATCGTGCAATCGGGCATGTTAGCGCCGGGAGGCTGCCGACGTCCGATGCGCGCCGTGTTTTCCAATGTGACGGAGTATTTCGACAGCCAGCGGGGGCGCTGGCTGCGCGAACAGCTCGCCGGCATTCTCGTCGCCCAGCTCATCGTCGCGCTGCTGACGGCGATTCTCGCGGCGGCCTTCCAGTGGCTGCCGATCCAGCATGTCACGATCGTCTATCTCATTCCGGTCATCGTCGCGACCTTGCGCTGGGGCGCGATCCCGGCGGTGTTCGCCGGCCTGTCCGGCATCGCGGCGGTTGCTTATTTCTTTTACGCGCCTTTCTTCGATATGCGCGTCCACAGTCCCGCGCAGATCGCCGACATCCTGCTGTTCGTCACCGTCGCAACGATCACCGGTCGCATCGCGGTCGCGGTCCGCAAGGCCAAGATCCGCGCCCAGGCCGAAAGCCTGCGCGATGCCCTGATCGGTTCGGTGTCGCACGGACTGCGCACGCCGCTGGCGGCGATCACCGGCTCGGCGTCCATCCTGGCCCAATCGCGCGCCATCGAGGGCGACGAACACCTGTCCTCCCTGGTTCACGTCATTCGCGACGAGGCCGATCGGCTCAATGGCGACATCCAGAACCTGCTCGATGCCACGCGCATCAGCAGCGAAGGGCTTCAGCCCCACATGACCTGGGTCGATCCCGAAGATCTGATCAGCGGCGCCCTGGCCAGCAAACGCCGCGCGCTCGCCGAGCGCCCGGTCAACCTCTCCATCGCCGACGATCTGCCGCTGGCCTATATCGACGCCACCCTCATCCAGTCCGCGCTGAGCCAGGTCATCGAAAATGCGATCAAATATTCTCCGCCGGGCTCGCCGATCACGATCAAGGCCGGGCAGGTCGGCGCGATGATCCGCATTGATGTCAGCGACAAGGGCGTGGGCGTTCCGAATTCCGAACTCGAGAAGATATTCGAGCGCTTCTATCGCGGCTCGGTCCATGCCACGAATATACCGGGGTCCGGGCTTGGACTATGGATCGCGCGCGCCCTGATTGATGCCTGCGGCGGGCGCATCCGGGCTGTCGTTCCGGACCATGGCCCGGGAACCACCTTCCGTATCGAACTGCCGGTGAAAACGCAGCCGGCCGCCGACGAGAACGCAGATGAATGACAGCCGCCCATCGGTTCTGATCATCGACGACGATCCGCAGATCCGGCGTTTTCTGCGCGCCGGCTTCGACCTTGAGCACTTCGCGGTGCATGAGGAGCCGACCGGCCAGGGCGGGCTGCGGGCCGCCACCTTGCGCCGCTCCGACCTCATCGTGGTCGATCTCAATCTGCCCGACATGGACGGCAGCAACATCGTCGAGCGGCTGCGCGCCTGGTCGACGGTGCCGATTATCGTTCTGTCGGTGCGCGCCAGCGACGAGGACAAGGTCAAGCTGCTTGAAAGCGGCGCCGACGACTACGTCGTCAAGCCGTTCAGCATGGTCGAACTGGTGGCGCGGGCGCGGGCGGCCATTCGCCGTCAGACTCGGACCGACCACGGCGAGATGATCGTCAAATCCGGCCCGCTCTCGATCGATCTCGCCAATCGCGCGGTCTATCTCGACGAAGAACGAGTCACGCTGTCTCCCAAGGAGTATCGCCTGCTGCAGGTTCTCGCCAAGCACGCCGGCAATGTCGTCACGCACAACACCTTGATGAAAGAGGTGTGGGGCGTGCGCCACCTCGACAATTCCCACTATCTGCGGATTCTCGTGCGCCGCCTGCGCGGCAAGATCGAAAAGAATCCGAAGCGGCCGCAGATTCTCGTCAGCGAGCTGGGCGTCGGCTACCGCCTGACGAATGGAAACGAGGCCCGGTGACGGATCACTGTTACCGAACTGTTACGACACGCTTCGCCTTGCTCACCGCCGCGTTACGGCCGTCCCGATAGCGTCGAAACCGCTCGTCGTTGCGTGCGAATCCCCGCGCGATCCGACGGGGAGGTTCGACCGTGCCGAATTCCGAAAGCCTGAGGCGCGCCAAGCCCGCCCGACGCCCCTGTCTCGCGCCAGCCAATCAGGCGGAGATCGAGAAAGAGCGCAACCGGCTGTTCGACGAGCTGATGCTGCTCCGCCGCATGCAGTCCGCGCCTTCGCAGGCTCTCGAAACGGCGCGCATCCTGCTCACCAGGCAATGGATCAAGGCCGATTGGCGCGAACGCGAGCGGCTCAACAAGGCCGCCGGTTGGGCGCTGCAGATCGAATTGAACGGCAATCAGTCGTCGGCATAACGCCGCGGCGTCCGGCCGCTACATCCCCGAATAGTTCGGACCGCCCGCGCCTTCCGGCGGCACCCAGGTGATGTTCTGGTTCGGGTCCTTGATGTCGCAGGTTTTACAGTGGACGCAATTCTGCGCATTGATGACGAACTTCGGGTTGCCCGCCTCTTCCACCCATTCATAGACGCCGGCCGGGCAGTAACGCGCCGACGGACCGGCGAAGACGTCGTGCTCCGACGACTTCTGCAAGGCCATGTCCTTGACTTTGAGATGCGGCGGCTGGTCTTCCTCGTGATTGGTGTTCGACAGGAACACCGAGGACAGACGATCGAAGATGAGCTTGCCGTCGGGCTTGGGATAGACGATACGCTCGCATTCGGCCGCGGGCTTGAGCGCCATGTAGTCCGGCTTGCCGTGCTTAAGCGTGCCAAACAGCGAAAATTTAACACTCGCACCCAACAACGGCAGCCATTTGCCGACCGAATTCGTCCACATGTCGAGGCCGCCGAGCGCGATGCCGATCAAAGTGCCGAACTTCGACCAGAGCGGCTTGACGTTGCGCACCGCCCAAAGATCCTGACCGATCGGCGACGCCCGCCAGCCGGACTCGTAATCCGTGAGTTCGTCGTATTGCCTTCCGGCAGCCAGCGCCGCGGCTGCGGCTTCCGCCGCGAGCATGCCCGACAGCATCGCGTTGTGGCTGCCCTTGATGCGCGGCACGTTCATGAAGCCGGCATCACAACCGATCAGCGCGCCGCCGGGGAATGTCAGCTTCGGCACCGACTGATAGCCGCCTTCCGTGATGGCGCGTGCGCCATAGGAGAGACGTTTGCCGCCCTCGAAGGTGTCGCGCACCGAAGGATGCGTCTTGAAGCGCTGGAATTCCTCGAACGGCGACAGATAGGGATTCTTGTAGTTCAGGTGCACGACGAAGCCGACCGCCACCAGATTGTCGTCGAAGTGATAGAGGAACGAGCCGCCGCCGGTCGAATTGTCGAGCGGCCAGCCGAACGAGTGCTGCACAAGGCCCTTCTTGTGCTTGCCGGGCGCGACCTGCCACAGCTCCTTGAGGCCGATGCCGAATTTCTGTGGCTCGCGGCCGTCCTGCAGATTGAACTTCGCCAGCAGTTGCTTGCCGAGATTGCCGCGCGCGCCCTCGGCGAACAGAGTGTACTTGGCGCGCAGCTCCATGCCGCGCGTGAAGTTGGCATTGGGTTCGTTGTTCCTGCCGATGCCCATGTCGCCGGTGGCGACGCCGACCACGGCGCCGTTGTCGTCGTAAAGAACCTCCGCCGCGGCGAAGCCCGGATAGATCTCGACGCCGAGGCCCTCGGCCTTGGTGCCGAGCCAGCGGCAGACGTCGCCGAGCGACACGATGTAGTTGCCGTGGTTGCCCATCAGCGGCGGCATCAGGATGTTCGGCAGCCGCACCGCGCCGCTGTGGCCGAGCCAATAGAAGCGGTCGTCGGTGACTTGGGTCTTGATCGGCGTTTCTTCCGAGCGCCAGTCGGGCAGCAGGGCGTCGAGCCCGGCCGGATCGATCACCGCGCCGGAGAGGATGTGCGCGCCGACCTCGGAGCCCTTTTCGACCACGACCACCGACAGGTCGGCATTGATCTGCTTGAGGCGGATGGCGGCGGCGAGGCCGGCGGGGCCGGCGCCGACAACAACAACATCAAACTCCATGGCTTCGCGGGCGGGCAGATCGGTCATCGAGGCCTCCTGAAATGGGCGAACGGCGCGAAAATCGCTGCCTGTGCCCCCGAAACGCAGTTCATAACGCTTCTATTGAACATTTTTGCACAGCGTGGGCAATCGCCCGGCCATACGATTTCATTGTGCTAGAATGCTGGGATGACGGAATCCCCCGACCCCAACGCCCGCGACCTGATCGAGTTCTACCTCGACGCCGGCGCCGACGCCTTTATTGGCGAGGAGCCTGTGGACCGCTTCGCCCTGGTCGATGGGCCGGTGGCGCCGAAGGTGGCCGAGCGGCCCGCTCTCGTGCGGGAGGCCGCCCCCCCTATTGCGGCCCCGGCCCGGCCGGCGCCGCAGGCTCCCGACGAGGCCGCGACCGCGGCGCGCATTGCCGCCAGGAGCGCCACCACGCTCGACGAGTTGCGGGCCATCGTCGAAGGCTTCGATGGCTGCGCGCTCAAGGCGACCGCAAGCCGCACCGTGTTCTCGGACGGCAATCCGCAAGCGCGCCTCATGCTGGTCGGCGAGGCGCCGGGCCGCGACGAGGACATCGAGGGCCTGCCCTTCGTCGGCCGTTCCGGCAAACTGCTCAATCAGATGCTCAAGGCCATCGGGCTCGACCGCACGTCGGTCTACATCGCCAACATCGTGCCGTGGCGTCCGCCCGGCAACCGCGATCCAAGCCCGCATGAGTCGGCGATCTGCCTGCCTTTCATCCTCCGTCAGATCGAACTCGTCGATCCCGATGTGCTGGTGTGCCTCGGCAAGCCGTCGATGCAGACCTTGCTCGGCCTGATGGAGCCGATCTCGAAGGCGCGCGGCCGCTGGGTCACCTTCAACACCGGCAAGCGCGACATCAAAGCCCTGGCCACCTTCCATCCGGCGTTCCTGTTGCGCTCGCCGCTGCAAAAGCGCTTCGCCTGGCGCGATCTGCTGGCGATCAAGAAGGCGCTGAAGAACGGATAGCAACGTGGCCTTTGTAACCCGGATGAGCGTAGCGAAATCCGGGAGCGGCTGACCCGGGTTTCGCTACGCTACACCCGGACTACGAGGCTGTCATTCCGGGGCGCGGCTGAAAGCCGCGAGCCCGGAATCCATATCCCCTGTGCTGCGGTGTATGGATTCCGGGCCCGCGCGTAATGCGCGCATCCCGGAATGACAGAGTCATTACCTCAACGCCACCAGTATCGCCCCCGCCGCGATCAGCGCGACGCCGAGCCAGTTCGGACCGCTCAGCTTTTCCCCGAGAAAGACGACGCCGAAGATCGCGACCAGCACCACGCTGAGTTTGTCGATGGGCGCAACCTTGGCCGCCTCGCCAATCTTCAGTGCGCGGAAGTAACAGATCCACGACGCGCCGGTGGCCAGCCCCGACAGCACGAGAAAGACGTAAGTGCGCGGCGACACGCTGCCCGGCGACTGGAATTGTCCGGTCGCGAACAGGATCAGCGCCAGCGTCATCAGGATGACGATGGTGCGGATGAAGGTGGCGAAGTCGGAATTGATGTTCTCGACGCCGACCTTGGCGAAGATCGCCGTGAGTGCGGCGAACATCGCCGACAGCAACGCCCAGACCTGCCAGGATGACCAGATGCTCATGCTCGTCCTCGATCGCGCCATGCGTCACGTCGGCGCATTAGACGCTCAACTACCCGATATTCGGCACTAAGTACCATTTGCATCGAACCGCGCAGGTCGGAACAACGCCAGCCGCATAACTCGTCGCGCTGGATTCAGATATAGAGCTGGCGTAAATTCAAGCCGTGGTCGCGCGTGGGGGCGGCCGCCGGGAGATCGCAATGTTGGATGCCGATCCAGTCCTGCTCGCTCGCCTGCAATTCGCCTTCACCGTAGTCTTTCATATCATCTTTCCCAGCTTCACCATCGGCCTCTCGGCCTGGCTCGCCACGCTCGGCGGCCTGTGGGTCTACACCGGCGAGGACCGCTATCAGCGCCTGATGCGCTTCTGGGTGCGGATCTTCGCCGTGTCCTTCGCCATGGGCGTCGTCTCCGGCATCGTACTGTCCTATCAGTTCGGCACCAACTGGAGCCGCTTCTCCGCCTTCTCCGGCGACGTGATCGGCCCGCTGCTCGGCTACGAAGTGCTGGCGGCCTTCTTCCTCGAGGCGACCTTCCTCGGCATCCTGCTGTTCGGGTTCAGCCGCGTGCCGCCGTGGCTCTACACGCTGTCGGCGGCGGTGGTCGCCTTCGGCACCATGAGCTCGGCGTTCTGGATTCTCGCCGCCAATAGCTGGATGCAGACGCCGGCCGGCCACGCCATCGAGAACGGCGTCGCGGTGCCGGTCGACTGGCTGAAGATCATCTTCAACCCGAGTTTCCCCTATCGCTTCGCGCATATGCTCAACGCCGCTTACCTGACGACGGCCTTCGTCGTGATCGGCGTCGGCGCGCGCTTCCTGCTCGCCGGCCGCCACTTGAGCGAAGGCCGCACCATGCTGCGTATGGGCGTCGGCCTCGCCGTGATCCTTGCGCCGCTGCAGCTTTTCATCGGCGACCAGCACGGCCTCAACACGCTCAAGCACCAACCGATCAAGGTCGCGGCCATGGAAGGCCACTGGGACGGCTCCAAACCCGCCGACTTCCATATCTTCGCCTGGCCCGACGAGAAGGCCGAGAAGAACCGCTTCGAGATATCGATCCCGCGCGGCTCCTCGCTCATTCTCACGCATTCGTGGGACGGGCTGATCCCCGGCCTCACCAGCGTGCCGCCGGACCAGCGGCCGCCGGTCGTCTCGGTGTTCTTCGCCTTCCGCATCATGCTGGCGATCGGCTTCTTCATGATCGCGGCGGCGCTGTACGGCGCCTTCCTTTGGTGGCGCGGCGCCTTGTTCGAGACGCGCTGGTTCCTGCGCATCGTCGCCAACACATGGTGGGCCGGATTCGTCGCCGTCATCGCCGGCTGGGTCGTCACCGAAAGCGGCCGCCAGCCCTGGCTCATCTATAACGTGATGCGCACGGTGGACGGCGTGTCGCCCGTGCCGGGCGCCACCGTGCTCGGCACCTTGGCGCTGTTCATCGTCGCCTACGGCATCGTGTTCTCGTTCGGCATCTATTACATGAACCGCCTGATCAATCTGGGGCCCGACGACGGCGGCCACGGCGCGGATGACGTCGGCTTCGTCGCCGGCAACCGCATGGCGGCCGCCAAGCCCGCCGATCGCGACATCTGAGAAAGGGGACGCGCCATGGCTTCCATGGAAATGTATCTCCCGCTGATCTGGGCCGCGCTGATCGGCGTCGCGGTGGCGATGTACATCGTCCTCGACGGTTTCGATCTCGGCATCGGCGTGCTATTTCCCTTCACCAAAAGCGAGACCGAACGCGACCAGATGATGCGCACCATCGCGCCGTTCTGGGACGGCAACGAGACCTGGCTGATCCTCGGCGGCGTCGGCCTATTCGTCGCCTTCCCGCGCGCCTATGCGGTGATCATGCCGGCGCTTTACATTCCGGTGATCGTGATGCTGGTGGCGCTGGTGTTCCGCGGCGTCGCCTTCGAATTCCGCACCGTGTCGCGCAGCAAGACCGGCTGGAGTTTCGCCTTTACCATCGGATCGGTGATTGCCGCCTTCGCGCAGGGCGTCATCCTCGGCGGCCTGGTGCAGGGCATCGCGGTCACCAAAGGCGAGTTCTCCGGCGGGCATTTCGACTGGGCAACGCCGTTCGCGTTCCTGTGCGGCCTGTCGCTGATCGCCGGCTACGCGCTGCTCGGCACCACATGGCTGCACATGAAAACCGACGGCAAGGTCGCGGCGCGCGCGCAAGGCCAGGCGAAATACTGGCTGATCGCGGTGCTGGTCTGCATGGCGGCGGTGAGCGCCTACACGCCGTTTCACGAGCCACGCATTGCCGAGCGCTGGTTCTCGCTGCCGAACTTCTATTTCCTGTGGCCGGTGCCGACGATCACCGCGCTCGTCGCCTTTGCCTGCTGGCACTGGATCGAGCGCGGCCGCGAAGTGCCGCCGTTCCTGGCCTCGATCGCGCTGTTCATGCTCGGCTATGTCGGGCTGGTGATCTCGAACTATCCGTATCTGGTGCCGCCGTCACTGACGATCTGGGACACCGCCGCATCGGCGAGCAGCCAGGTGTTCATGCTGATCGGCACTTTGTTCCTGCTGCCGATGGTGATCGGCTACGTGATCTTTGTGTACTGGATTTTCCGCGGCAAGGTCCGCGAGGGCGAGAGCTACCACTGATCCGTCATTCCGGACGAGGCGAAGCGTCGATCCGGAATCCAGAAACAGGCTCTGAATGTGTTGCTGGATTCCGGGTTCGCTCACTTCGTTCGCGCCCCGGAATGACAGAGGATGGTTATTGCGCCGGCGGGCGCAGCACCGCCCAGCCGATGCGGATCGGCGGCAGCCGGCCCTGCACTGCGCGGTCGAACTGGCGTGGCAGCTCTGGCACCAGACCGGGAAACTGCGTGCGCAGATCCTCCGGCACGGCGTTGTTCGCAGCCGCCGGCCAGACCAGCACACCGCCATGGGCCGCGACGTCATCGACGCTGACCCAGGGACTGCGCTGCGGCGCCCAGGCAAAGAACACTCGCGGCCGGCCTTCCGGCCCGCCCGGCGCCATCATGGCGATCAGCGGCGCCAGCCGCGCGTCGCCACTGACATATTGCAGCGGCTTGCCGGTGCGGCGCTGATAGTTGTCGGCGAAGAACTGCGCCTCGGCGCCGGACGGCTGCGCCAGGCGGGTATCGCGGGCGAACGTCCACGGCACGACGAGCAGGCTCGCGGCCATCAGCAGCGGCGGCGCCACCAGCAGCGCCAGCCATGACGACGACACCAGCCGTTCGCGATAGATGTGCACGCGGTTGCCGGCGACGAGCACCACCGCCATGCCGGACAGCAGGACGAGCGGCGCCAGCATCGACCATGTCGTCAGCGAACCGAAAGCCGACAGCAACGCGACCTGCGGCACCCGCTCACCGATCAGCACCAGCGCGATGACGACAAACGCCGGCGCCAGCGCAAAGAAATAGATGAAAGCGCGCGCCGCCGGCTCCACCGGGCTGCGATCGATTTCCGGAGCGCGTTCATTGCGGCCGCGGCCGATGCCCGTCGAGAGCAGTGCGAGCAGCAGCAAGCCGAGGTGCGCGGCGGCCAGCGCGCCGGCAAACCTCAGCGCAGAGGCACGCCCGATATTGTCCTGAAGCGTCGCGGCCACCAGCGGCCAGGACCGGCTCAGCCAGGCGGCATAGGGCGCGATCACGATCACCAGCAGCAGCAGCGCCAGCCACGGCTCGGGATAAGCGAGCGCGCGACGGCCGCGCCGCGTCAGCGGCGTGAAGACGATGAGCAGCACCACCAGCACGACGCCGGCGTCATGCGTCAGCAACAGCAGTCCGAGATCGACGGCGACGAGAAACCAGCGGCCGCGTTTGCCCTCGCCGAGCGCGCGCCAGTAATGCATCAGCGCCAGCGCCCACAGCGGAATGGCGAGCACCGCCGGGCCGAATTCCGGGCTCGGCACCGTGAAGGCAGCGACGCCGACCATGAGCAGGATGGCGAGCACGGCATGGCGGGTACCGATCGTCGAGCGGCCGAGCGTGAACACAGCCCACAGCGCGACGACAATGCAGATCTGCGACAGCGCGTAGAGGCCGAACATGCCCCCGGCGCGGAAGGCGATTTCGGCCACCCAGAAGGCCAGCGGCGGGCCGAGATAGCTGCCGAGCAGGAATTCGCGGCCGACCGCCAGCACCAGCGGCACTTCGCCGGGAGGCGATGAATAAAAGAGCGTCGGAATCAGCGTCCATAGGACGCCCTGCGACAGCGCCACGAACCAGAACACGACCTTGGGCCGGCCGCGCAGGAATTCGATGATCAGGGAGACGTGGTGCATGAGGCCCGGCTCTTTGCCCCTCCCCGAGAGGGGCGCGGACAAGCAAGAGTGAGCAATAAAGAACGCGGCCTAAAGTGGCAACACGGTCGCGAGCGCCTCGTCGGGCACATCCTCGAGCCTATCGCCCATCGCGGCGAACTTGGCCGCCACCGGCGCGAAGGAGCGGCGGTGGTGCGGCGTCGGGCCCAGCGCCTGCAAGGCGCGGAAATGCTCGGGCACGCTGTAGCCCATGTGCCGCTCGAAGCCGTAGCCGGGATAGGCTTCGGCGAGGCGCTTCATGTAACGGTCGCGCGTCACCTTTGCGACGATCGAGGCGGCCGCCACCGACAGAACCAGCGCGTCGCCCGAGACCACCGCCTCGCAATCGCAGCCGCAGTCGATCTTCATGTTGCCGTCCATGAAGACGAGCTTGGGCCGAACCGGCAGCGCCTTCACGGCCCGCGCCGAGGCCCAGAGCGAGGCACGCAGGATATTGTCGCGGTCGATGCGGTCCACGGCGCCGAACACCACCGAGACATGCGCCGTGGCGCAGATTTTCTCGTAAAGCTTCTCGCGCGCCTCGGCGTCGAGCTTCTTGGAATCGTTGAGCCCGCGCGGGATGCGGTCGGGGTCCAGGATCACCGCGGCGGAGACCACCGGACCGGCCAAGGGCCCCCGCCCTGCCTCGTCGCAGCCGGCAACCGGGAAGATACCGGCCTTGAAGGCGCGACGCTCCCGCCGGAACGTCGGGCGCAAGATCGGCTCGGCCAGCGGCAATTGCGGCTTCGCAGCGGATTTACCAGCCGGCTTCGCAGACTTCGTCGCCAGCTTCACCGCAGCTTTCTTTTTGGTGGCGGGGGCCATGGGCCGATGGGTACGCCCGACTCGGGGCCCCGTTCAACCCTATTCGCGTCGGCGGGTGGATAATGGGGACAGGACCGTCATCGCCCGCGAAAGCGGGCGATCCAGCGCTTTCCCAGACAACAGGGCTGGGCCCTCCGCCTTCGCGGCGGACGACGCCGACACCTAAAACAAACTCATCTGCGCGTCATTCGGCTTCGGATGCTTGAAGTGCTCGGTCGTGAGCTGGCGCTTGGCGACATTGAGGCCGCGCTTTTCGCAGGCGAGTTCGAAACGGCGGCCGATCAGCCAGGCGTAAGGTCCCTTGCCTTTCATGCGCGTGCCCCACTCGGCGTCGTAATCGCGGCCGCCGCGCATCTCGCGCACCAGCTTGAACACATGACCGGCGCGATCGGGATAATTCGCTTCCAGCCATTCGCGGAACAGGTCGCGCACTTCGAGCGGCAGGCGCAACATGACATAGCCGGCCTCCCTGACGCCGGCGGCAGCCGCGGCATCGAGAATGCGCTCGATCTCGCTGTCGTTCAGCGCCGGAATGATCGGCGCCACCATGACCGTGGTCGGCACGCCGGCCTGCGACAACTGGCGCAAGGCCTCGAGCCGTTTCATCGGCGACGCCGCGCGCGGCTCCATCTTGCGCGCCAGTTCCGGATCGAGCGTCGTCACCGACAACGCCACCTTCGCGAGGTTGCGCTCTGCCATGCGCGCGAGGATGTCGAGATCGCGCGTCACCAGCGCCGACTTGGTGACGATGCCGACCGGATGCCCGGCCCGGTCGAGCGTTTCGAGAATGCGGCGCATCACCTTGTAACGCCGCTCGATCGGCTGATACGGGTCGGTATTGGTGCCGATCGCGATCACCTTCGGCGAATAGTTCGACGAAGCGAGCTCACGTTCAAGGAGGTCGGCTGCCTCCGGCTTGACGAATAGCTTCGATTCGAAATCGAGCCCCGGCGACAGGCCGAGATAGGCGTGCGTCGGACGGGCGAAGCAGTAGACGCAGCCGTGCTCGCAGCCGCGATAAGGATTGATCGAGCGGTCGAAACCGATGTCGGGCGATTGATTGCGGGTGATGATCTTGCGCGTCGCATCGACCTGCACCGAGGTCTTGAAGGGCGGCAGTTCCTCCAGCGAGCGCCAGCCATCGTCGAAGGCAATGCGGGCGATGGGCTCGTAGCGGCCCGAGGCGTTCGACTGCGCGCCACGGCCGCGGCGGCGCTCATGCTTGACCACGACGCCGAGCAAGCCAGTCAGATCGTCGACGCGAACACCCGCCGGCGCGGAGGGCAGCTCCGGTCCACGGTCGGAAATGGCGGTCCGATCGGGGTCCGCCGGCGGGCGTTTCAAGGCTGCAGGTCTTTGAGCCATGGTCTTTACCTAATCACGGTATGTGAACATAACAAGAACATTCTGCCGACTTTTGCGCGCCCTCTGTCTCTCGTGGCCCGCCTTTCCTTCCGCACACGATGTGGTAGCAACCGGGGGGACAGCGGTTGTGTTCCGCTTCATCGCCGGCTTGGGGGGCCATGCTCAGCGTCATTGTCGCCACGCACGAATCGGAGCGCGCCCTGGTGCCGACCTTGTCGGCGCTGGTGCCGGGCGCGATGTCGGGCCTCGTCAGCGAGGTGGTTGTCGCGGATGCGGGATCGAAGGACGCAACGGCCGAAGTTGCCGATATCGCCGGCTGCCGGTTCATTGCCTCCGAGGCGCCGCTCGGCGAGCGGCTCAAGGAAGCCGCGCTGAGCACCCGGACGCCATGGCTGATGTTCCTGCGGGCCGGCGTCGTGCCCGATGCCGACTGGACCGGCGCCAGCGAGACGTTCATGCAGGCGGCGTCATTCAGCGACAGCGCGCCGCGCGCCGCGGTGTTTCGCGCCGCCGCCACCGCCTCGGCCCAGCCCGGGCTCGCCGACGTTTTCGCGCTGGCCCGCGCCGTATTTTCCGGCCGCCGGCCATCGCCGGATCAGGGGCTGGTGATTTCCCGGTCGCTGTACGAAGCCGTCGGCGGCCACCCCGCGCCTGCCGATGCCGAAGTCCGGCTGCTGGGTCAGCTCGGCCGCAAGGTGGCGTTGCTGGGCGCGGGCGCGCGGCGGGTCGCGTAAGAATTACTTGACTTTGTCAACTAACTGCTCGACCTTGCGGCCATGCCCGCCGCCGAACCGTCACCGAAAACCGAAACCGGAATTGCATCCGAGCGCGTCGCCGCGGTGCGCGGCTTCAACCGCTTCTACACGCGCCAGATCGGCCTGCTGCGCAAAACCTATCTCGACACCCCCTACTCGCTCGGCGAAATGCGGGTGCTGCACGAACTGGCGCATCCCAGCGTCGAACAGCCCACCGCCAAGGACATCGGCCAGGCGCTGGATCTCGACGCCGGCTACCTCTCGCGCGTGCTGCGCAATTTCGAAAAGCGCGGCCTGATCAAGCGCACGACCTCGAAGAACGACGCGCGGCAAAGCCACCTGTCCCTGACCGCGCAGGGCCGCAAGTTCTTCGCGCCCGCCGAGAGGCGCTCCGACCACGACGTCGCCGAAATGCTGGCCGCGCTCAGCGAGCGCGAACAAAGCGAACTGGTGCGCGCCATGGGCACTATCGAAACCTTGCTCGGACACATTGGCGCTTCATTGCCCGAGCGCACATACACCTTGCGCGATCTCAAGCCCGGCGATCTCGGCTGGATCGTCGCCGAGCACGGCCGCGTCTATACGCGCGAATATAACTGGGACAGTTCGTTCGAGGCGCTGGTCGCGCAGATCGTCGCCGATTTCGCCAAAAACTTCGATCCTGCCATGGAGCGCTGCTGGATCGCCGAGATGGATGGCGAGCCCGTCGGCTCGGTCATGCTGGTGAAGGACGAGAAGCCGGGAGTCGCGCGCATTCGCCTCCTGATCGTCTCGGAGAAGGCGCGCGGCCTCGGCCTTGGCCAGCGTCTCACCGACGAATGCATCGCATTCGCCCGCACCAGGGGCTATCACGCCATCACCCTGTGGACACACGAGTGCCTGACCGCGGCGCGGCGCTGCTATCAGAAGCGCGGCTTCACGCTGACCTCGAGCCAGAACAGGATGAGCTTCGGGCAGAACGTCGTGGCGGAGTTCTGGGACCTGACGCTATGACTGCGGGATCGTCGCAGCACCGGTCGCTGGCGATCCTTCTTCACGCCGCCAATGCCAAACGATTGCGCGATGCGGCGCGTAATCGATTTCTGTTGCGGGCGCTCGCCGCTATCGGGCTCTACGCCGTCGCGCCCTGCGCCTTCGGCCGCCGCAAATGCTCATCGAGCCTGGGCAGTATCTCAACGAAGTTGCACGGCCGGTAGCGAACGTCGAGCTGGTGCACGAGGATCTCGTCCCACGCATCCTTGCAGGCGCCGGGCGAGCCCGGCAGGCAGAAGATATAGGTCGCGTTGGCGACGCCGGCGGTGGCGCGGGTCTGGATCGCCGAGGTGCCGATCTTCGGAAAGCTGACCATCGTGAACAGGGTCGCAAAGCCGTCCATGCGCTTCTCGAACAACGGCTCGACCGCTTCCGGCGTGACGTCGCGGCCGGTGAACCCGGTGCCGCCGGTCGAGATCACGACGTCGATGAACTTGTCCTCGATCCAGGCCTTCACCTTGCCGCGGATGGCGTCGATGTCATCCTTCACGATCGAGCGCTCGGCGAGCACGTGGCCGGCGGCGCGGATACGCTCGACCAGCGTGTTGCCGGATTTGTCGTCGGCCAGTTCGCGCGTGTCGGACACGGTCAACACCGCGATCTTGAGCGGCACGAATGGCCTGGATTCATCGATACCGGGCATGGCTCACACTTTCACTCATAACTGCGCGTTCGCCGCGAAGGTATTGCACGACGACACCTTGCCGGACTTGAAGCCCGTGGTGAACCAGCGCTGGCGCTGGGCCGAGGTGCCGTGCGTGAAGGAGTCCGGCACGACATAGCCGCGCGACTGCTTCTGCAGCCGATCGTCGCCGATCGCCGCCGCCGTCTGCAGCGCCGCCTCGATGTCGCCGGGCTCAATCGAATTCCAGCGCTGGTCGGACTGGTTGGCCCAGATGCCGGCGAAGCAATCGGCCTGCAACTCGACGCGAACCTGAATGCGGTTCGCCGCCGCGCGATCGCCGGCGGAACGCTGCGCCTCGGTCGCCTTGGGCAGAATGCCAAGCAGGTTCTGCACATGATGGCCGACTTCATGGGCAATCACATAAGCCTGCGCGAACTCGCAGCTCTTGCCGGTGCAGGCGCGGAAGCGCGTGCGCATTTCGTCGAAGAACGACGTGTCGAGAAAGATGCGTCGGTCCGGCGGGCAATAGAACGGACCGCTGGCCGAACTCGCCATGCCGCAGGCGCTGCTCACCTGACCGGTGAACAAACGCAAGCGCGGCGCGCGGTATTGCTGGTTGGCGTCCTGAAACACCTTGATCCAGGTGTCCTCGGTATTGCCGAGCACCGCGGCGACGAAGTTGCCCATCTGATCGGTGGGCGCGCCGGTGCGCTGCGCGGGCCGATCGACACGTTGCTCATACTGTTGCGACTGACGGCCATTGTTGACCATCTCGGCGCCGGAGATCAGCAAACTCGGATCGATGCCGAGCGCCCAGCCGATCAGGCCGAGCACGACGACCGTGCCGATGCCAAGTCCGCCGCCGCCTACCGGTAAGCCGAAGCCGCCGTTGCCGCCGCCAAAACCGCCGCCGCCGCGGTCGTCTTCAACATTGTCGCTGCGCCGAAAATCGTCCCAACGCATTCAAATCGCCTCCCAACCGTGCTGCCTTGATCGCTTCCTTTAGCACGACTGATTGCGGCAATACTTGGCAGACTGTTAACCTCTGCTAACTCGCGGTTAAAGTTGCAGAATTCGTTTCGGCGAATTTTTCCATAAAGGTTTTTTTCACCTTGGCCTGCGCATGATGCGGGCCTGTCGGTTTGTAGGTCCCGCGTCAGCCGACCGCGTCGTCCTTGAGTCAGAGTTGAGTCATGGTTGAGTCGCGTCGCGGGGCGCCCAGTAGGGCGCCCCGTGGTCTTTCAAAGACCCCCGATCATCGAATTCTTGTTGGCGACTGCGTCAACGAGATGTCGAAGCTTCAGGCCGGTTCCGTCGATCTCATTTTCGCCGATCCGCCCTATAATCTGCAGCTTGCCAGCGATCTGAAGCGGCCGGACGACAGCCATGTCGACGCCGTGACCGACGACTGGGACAAGTTCGCCAGCTTCGCAGCTTACGATGCGTTTACCAAAGAGTGGCTGGCCGCCTGCCGTCGCGTGCTCAAGCCCGCCGGCACGATCTGGGTCATCGGCTCGTATCACAACATCTTCCGCGTCGGCGCGATCATGCAGGACATGGGGTTCTGGATCCTGAACGACGTGATTTGGCGCAAAACCAACCCGATGCCGAATTTCCGCGGCCGGCGGTTCACCAACGCGCACGAGACCATGATCTGGGCCTCGCGCGATCCGAACGCCAAGGGCTACACTTTCAACTATGAGGCGCTGAAGGCCGGCAATGAGGACGTGCAGGTGCGGTCCGACTGGACTTTCCCGCTCTGCACCGGTTCCGAACGCCTCAAAGGCACCGACGGCAAGAAGCTGCATCCGACCCAGAAGCCCGAGGCGCTGCTCGCCCGCGTGATTCTCTCGAGTTCCAAGCCCGGCGATCTGGTGCTCGATCCTTTCAATGGAACCGGCACCACCGGTGCCGTCGCCAAGAAGCTGGGGCGCCGCTACATCGGTCTCGAGCGCGAGAAAAAATATGCCTCGGCGGCCGAAAAGCGAATCGCCGACGTCGAAGTCGTGCCCTCGCCGTCCATCGCGCCATTCATGACAGCGCGTGAGGCGCCGCGCGTGGCTTTTGCCTCGCTGATCGATCGCGGGCTTATCTCTCCCGGCGCCCGGCTTACCGATTCGAAACGGCGCCACAAGGCGATCGTCCGCGCCGACGGCGCAATCGCGGTCGGCGACACCGTCGGCTCGATCCACCGCGTCGGCGCCCTGGTCCAGGGGCTGGATGCCTGCAACGGCTGGTCCTTCTGGCACGTCGAAACGCCCAAGGGCCTGATGCCCATCGACGACCTGCGCGCGCAGGTCCGCTCGGAAATGGCGCTGCTGGAAGCGGCGGAGTAGAGCTGCTCAACCTTTGTCGTCCCCGCACATTCGGGACGACAAGTCACCGCTCCAGTATCTCGACAAGCAACGCCAACGCCGCCGTTGCGAAAGCTTCCATGTTCGCCGGGCGATCCGGGCTGCCTGTCTCCAGCGTGACCGCTTTTTCGACCGGGCCGACGACCGCGATGCAGGTGTGACCCGCGGCATCGCCATAACGGTTGCCGGTCGGACCGGTGGCACCGGTCTCGCCGAGACCCCAGGTCGCGGCCATCTTGTCGCGGATCGTGCGCGCACCCAGCAGCGCATACGGCTCAGTCGAGGGCCGCAGGCCCTTCATCTCGGCGTCGCCGATACCGAGCAAAGCCGCGCGCGACGTCTTCGTGTAAACGACCGCACCGCCGAGAAAATAGGCCGAGGCGCCGGGCACCGCGAGCAGCGCCGCTGCGATCAACCCGCCGGTCGAAGACTCCGCAATGGCGATGGTTTCCTTGCGGGCGATCAGGCGGGCAGCGATCTGCTCAGCGAGCGGCGCGAGCGATCTCATGGTCCGGCCTTCGTCACGTTGGCGCTGCGCGCCGGCACGCCGAACTCGCGGCGGCAGACCTCGGCCAGCATTGCAATGCCGTCACGGATTTCCTGATGCGACGGGCTGGCAAAACAGATGCGAATGCGGCTCTGGCTGTGCGCCTTGTCGGTGGACCATTCCGGGCCCGGATTGATCGCCACACCTTCCTTCAGCGCGGCCTGATAGAGTTTCAGGCTGTCGACGTTGTCCGGCAGCTTGACCCAGAGGAAGATGCCGCCCTTTGGGTCGTCGAATTCGGCCGCGGTGCCGAACTGCTCGTTCAGCGCCTCCATCAAGGTCTCGACCTTCTTGCGCAGGCCCTTGCGCAGCGCCGGGACATGCGTCGCGAAAAGCGGCTTGCAGTATTCGGCCAGCACCATCTGCTCCAGCGCACCGGAGCCGGCGTCAGTCTTGAGCGACAGCATGCGCGACATGACCTGCCACGGTGCGACGATGAAGCCGACGCGCAAGGCCGGCGCGATCGATTTCGAAAACGAGCCGACATGAATGACGTTGCCGGCATTGCTCATGGCATGCAGCGCGGGCGGCCGCTGGCCGCTCCAGACGAGGTCGGCGTAGCAGTCATCCTCGACGATCGGCACGCCGTATTCGTCGGCGAGCGCCAGCAAACGAGCGCGCCGGCTTTCGTCCAGCACGGTGGCGGTGGGGTTTTGCACCGTCGGGATGGTGTAGATGAATTTCGGCGTGACGCCGCGGGCCTTGAGGTCTTTCAGCGCCGCCTCGAGCGCGTCCATGCGCATGCCACCTTTGTCGAGCGGAACGCCGACCGCGGCGACGCCGAGTTTGGTGAAGCGGTTGAGCGAACCCTGGTAGTTGTCCTTTTCGACAATCACCGTATCGCCCCGCGACAAAAGCGCGCTGTTGACCAGATCGAGGGCCTGCAGCGAACCGGAGACGATGAGAATGTCGTCGGCCGTGCAGCCCATCCCGGCGTCGCGATTGAGCTTGTGCGCGAGAAATTCGCGCAGCGGCCGGTAGCCCTGCGGACCGCTGTTGAGACCGTAGGTGGCCAGCGTTCGGCCTTCGCGCGACATGACCGATTGCGCAGCCGCGATGAGCCCGTCGAGCGGGATTTCGTCGGGATCGTTATTGCCGCCGACGAAATTGTATTTCGGCGCGCCGGTCCAGCGCACGGCCGGCGGCGGCAGGGTCGCCGGAAACAACGGCGCGAAGTCGAAGGGCATGTTTCCTCTCCTCCCGCTCGTCCCCGCCATAGCCGTTTGAAGAACGGCGTTCTTTCAGAACGCCTATGGCGGGGACCCAGAGCCGCAACGGTTGCTTTTGTTTTTTGGCTTCTGGACCCGCTTTCGCGGGGGTGAGCGGTTTAGTTGGTGGTCGGTGGCAGGCGTTACTTCGCCGCCTGCACCATGATCTCGACCTTGTATTCCGGGGCGGCGAGGCGAGCCTCGACGGTAGCGCGCGCCGGCGTATTGCCGGGCGACACCCAGGCGTCCCACACGGCGTTCATCGCCGCGAATTCGGACATCGACGTGACCCAGATATTGGCCGACAGCAGCTTCGACTTGTCGGTGCCGGCCTTGGCCAGATAGCCGTCGATCTGCGCCAGAATGTCCTTGGTCTGGGCCGCCATGTCCTTGCCCTTGGGGTCGTTGGCGACGATGCCCGCCAGATAGACGGTGTTGCCATGGACCACGCACTTGCTCATGCGCGGGTTGGAATCGTAACGCTCGATGGCCATGGGCCTTCCTCCACTCGGTTGAAATCCGGCCGGAGTCTTAGCGGGCTTCGCTCCCGAAGGGAACTCGGAACCCGGCTTTTGATTTATAGTGCCAAGCGCGCGAGGGACCCGCCGCCGCGCCGCAAACAGGGAGAGTTCGCCATGGGCTGGTTTTCCTCCGATATCGACACCTTCGAAGAGCTCTTCATCCACACGCTGCAGGACATCTATTACGCCGAGCACCAGATCAGGAAATCGCTGCCCGACATGATCGAGAAGGCGTCCGACGCCGAACTCAAGAAGGGCTTCCGGATGCACCTCAAGCAGACCGACGGCCAGATCAAGCGTCTCGACCGCGTGTTCAAGATGATGAAGTCGGTGCCGCAGGGCACCAAGTGCCCGGCCATCGACGGCATCATCGAAGAGGCCAACGACATCGCCGGCGAGATCGAAAACAAGACCATCCTCAACGCGGCGCTGATCGCCGCCGCGCAGGCGGTCGAGCATTACGAGATCACGCGCTACGGCACGCTGGTGGCCTGGGCGCGCGTCATCGGCCGCACCGACGTCGCCAAGGTTCTCAACATGAACCTCAAGGAAGAGAAGGCGACCGACAAGAAGCTGGGCGGCATCGCCAAGCGCAAGATCAACAAGAAGGCCGCGGCGCTCAAGCTAAAGAAGCCGACCAAGGCCGAGCAGGCCGAAAACGCCATGCTCGTCGCCGCGGCGGGGATACCGGCGATTTGACTTTCTCTTCACCTCTCCCATGGGGAGAGGTCGACCACCGAAGGCGGTCGGGTGAGGGGTTACTACCTGTCGAGAGTCACTTGCCCCCTCGCCCCAACCCTCTCCCCCAAGGGGAGACGGTTGGGGTGAGTGCGGAGCGCTGCTGACCTACCCTCCCTTCACGCCCTGCGTGTTGACGTAGAGCGCGTACAGCGAATGCGCAGCCGCCATGAACAGGCGGTTGCGCTTGACGCCGCCAAAGGCGACGTTGGCGCAGCGTTCGGGCAGATGAATATGACCGATCGGCTCCCCCTCGGCGGTGAACACGCGCACGCCATCGAGCTCCGGCGTCATGCCCCAGCCGCACCACAAATTGCCGTCGATATCGACGCGGAAGCCGTCCGGCGTGCCGCCCGGACCGGCGTCGATCAGCACCTTGCGGTTCGACAGCTTGTCGCCCGCGCCGACATCGAAGCTCAGGATCTTGCGCGGCTCGGCGCGCGACTCGACGATGTAGATCTTCTTTTCGTCCGGTGAGAAAGCGAGGCCGTTCGGCGCGTTGATCCCTTCGGCCGCGACCGTCATTTTTCCGGTCTGGCCATCGACGCGATAGACGTTCATCGGCAATTCCGGCTCGGCCTTGTCGCCCTCCAGGTGGCTGAGAATGCCGAACGGCGGGTCGGTGAACCAGATCGAGCCGTCGGACTTCACCACGACATCGTTCGGCGAGTTCAGCCGTTTGCCATCGAAGCTGTCGGCTATCACCGTGATGGTGCCGTCATATTCGGTGCGCGTGACGCGTCGCGTTTGATGCTCGCAGGTGATGAGCCGGCCCTGCCGGTCGCGCGTATTGCCGTTGCCGTGATTGGATGGCTTGCGGAACGGCGTCACCCGTCCGGTCGCCTCATCCCAGCGATACATGACGCTGGCGGGTACATCGCTCCAGATCAGACAATGCTGATCGCCGAACCACACCGGCCCCTCGCCCCAGCGCGTGCCGTGATAAAGCCGCTCAACGCAGGTCAGCGGCATGTGGTAGTTCTTGAAGCGCGGGTCGAGCTGTTCGATCAGCGGATCGGGATAGCGCAGGCTGGGCGACCATTGGCCGATCAAGGCGGCGGCTCTGGCATCGAGCGACATCGTATTCTCTCCCGGATTTTCTGGTGAGCTCAGTCTAGCGCATGCGCCAGCACTTTGCGCATGACGTTGGGCAGCGCTTCGCCAGGCAGATCGGCGACCTTGACCCAGCGCGCGCCCTTCGGCGCCGCCGCCGTCTTCGGCACCCGCGCGACGAACACCGTCAACGCCAGCGGAAAATGGGTAAACACATGCGTGACCTCGCCGGCGAGCTTGCGCCATGTCGCCCTGGCGATCTTCGGAGCGGCATCAAGCGCGGTGGCGACGTCGAAGTCGTGCGACCACTCGCTGCCCGGCACTTCGGTCATGGCGCCCAGCAGCCCCTTCTCCGGGCGCTGACGCAGCAGCACGCGATTGTCCTCGCGCAGTACGACGAAAGCGGCCCCGCGCCGCAGCTTGCCTTCACGCTTGGGCGCCTTGCGCGGGAATGTCTCCTGATCGCCGCGCGCCCGGGCAATACAGACCGTGTCGAAGGGGCACAGCGCGCAAGCCGGCTTCTTCGGCGTGCAGATGGTGGCGCCGAGATCCATCAGCGCCTGCGCGAAATCGCCGGTGCGCGAGGCCGGCATCAGGGACGCAGCCAGGCGCTTGATCTCGGGCTTGGCCGCCGGTAGCGCCTCCTCGACGGCGAACAGCCGCGTCACGACGCGCTCGACATTGCCGTCCACCGGCACCGCCGGCAGATCGAAGGCAATCGCACCAACGGCCGCTGCGGTGTAGTCGCCGATCCCGGGCAGCGCCCGCAAGGCGTCGAGGTCGGCCGGGAAAACGCCGCCATGGCGTTCGACCACCGCGATGGCGCAGGCGTGCAGATTGCGGGCCCGCGCGTAGTAGCCGAGCCCGGCCCAGGCGCGCAGCACGTCATCGAGCGGCGAGCGCGCCAGCGCTTCGACGGTCGGCCATGTGCCCAGAAATTTCGCGAAATACGGACCCACCGTTTTCACGGTGGTTTGTTGCAACATGATTTCCGACAGCCATACCGCATAGGGCGCCGTGCGCTCGCCCTTCCGGGCCCGCCACGGCAGCACCCGGCGATGCCGGTCGTACCAGGCGAGCAGATCGGCCGGGTCGGGCGTCGCTTTCTTTCGCCGCGGGGCGCGGACTGCTACGTTCATAGCCGCACGATGCCTAGAGCGGGCCCCGATGAGCAAGCCTTCGAGAAGTTTTCCCCGTCCGTTGTCCGAATTCACCGCGGCGAGCCTCAGCGGTGTGCTCAAGGCGCAGGGCTTTGCCTCGACCGAAATCCTGACCCGGTGGCCGACCATTGTCGGCGCGGAAATCGCCGCCCATAGCGAGCCGATGAAAATCAACTGGCCGCGGCCGAAGTCGGACGTTGGCGAGGTCGAGCAAGCCGAACCGGCCACATTGGTGCTGCGGGTCGAAGGCCCCATGGCGCTGGAGATCCAGCATCAGTCGTCGGTTATCCTGGAGCGCGTGAACCGGTTCTTCGGCTGGCAGGCCGTCGGCCGCCTGGCGCTGCGGCAGGCCCCGCTACGGCGCAAGGCGCCGAAGACCCGCCCTGCCCCGCCCGACCCGGCCCTGACCGCCCGGCTCGCCGCCGAGATGCCGGAAATCGAGGACGACGCCCTGCGCGGCGCTCTGGCGAGGCTCGGGACGGCTATCAAGACAAAGTGAGGTTGGCAGGCAACGGGAGGCAGCTTCGCGCCATTGCCACAATCGTCCTGTCCAGCTAGCAGAATGCCATCCGCGGACCCTTTTTCCGCGAATATTGTAACGGAGACATCCCTTGCGCCTGACCCGACGTGAATTTTGCCAGAGCACGGCTTTCGTGGCCCTCGCGACGGCTTTGGGATTGTCCAGCCTGCCCGCCCTGACCGAACCGGCGCTGGCTCAGGCCGCCGTCTCCGAAACCGAGTTGATGGCGCCGAATGCCCTGCCGGACATGGCCATTGGCGACCCCAAGGCGCCGGTCACCGTCATCGAATATGCGTCGATGACCTGCCCGCACTGCGCGACCTTCACCGAAAAGACCTTCCCCGAGATCAAGAAGAAATACATCGACACCGGAAAGGTGCGCTTCATCTTCCGCGAGTTCCCGCTGGATAACCTCGCCGCCGCCGTCTTCATGCTGGCGCGCTGCAATGCCGAGACCAATTCGGAGAAGTATTTCGCCTTCGTCGACACCATGTTCCGCCAGCAGCGCACCTGGGCGGTCGAAAAGCCGCTGGAGCCGCTGCTGACGATCTCCAAGCAGGCCGGTTTCACCCAGGAAACCTTCAACGCCTGCCTGTCCAACCAGAAGGTGCTGGACGGCATCGAGGCGATGCGACAGCGCGGCGTGGACAAGTTCAAGGTGCAGTCGACCCCGTCCTTCTTCATCAACGGCAAACTGCTCACCGGCGCGCTTTCGGTGGACGAGATGTCCAAGGCTATCGACCCGCTGCTGAAGAGCTGACCGCGGCCGGGTTCCGCCGGACCGCAACATATAGTCCGGTGGTACAAGCGTATTATTTGTCAATCCACAGCCGAAAAGTCTGGAAAACCGGGCTTTTGCGGGCCATCTCAGTTGCCTGGTCGGCGGCGGGATTTCATTGTGCCGGGGGATGCGGCATACGACCTTTAGCGTCTGGCCGTTGCCCGGCCGCCACTTTGCGTAACCCTCACAAATGCCCTTCGGTCATGAACGTCAGGCCGGGCGGCTCGAGGCATTAACAGTATGATTCTGACCCGGCTCCGTCTCCTCGGTTTCAAATCCTTCGTTGAACCGACCGATTTCGTCATCGAGCCCGGTCTGACCGGCGTGGTCGGCCCGAACGGTTGCGGCAAGTCGAACCTGGTCGAAGCCTTGCGCTGGGTGATGGGCGAGAACTCGTACAAGTCGATGCGCGCGTCCTCGATGGACGATGTCATCTTCTCGGGCTCCAACACCCGCCCGGCCCGCAACAACGCCGAAGTCGCGATCCTGATCGACAACAAGGAGCGTTCGGCGCCGGCGCAGTTCAACGACACCGACCAGCTCGAAATCGCCCGCCGCATCGAGCGCGAGTCCGGCTCCGCCTACCGCATCAACGGCAAGGAAGTACGCGCCCGCGACGTGCAGATCGTGTTCGCGGACGCCTCGACCGGCGCGCGCTCGCCGGCGCTCGTGCACCAGGGCCGCATCGGCGAAATTATCCAGGCCAAACCGGAACAGCGCCGCCGCGTGCTGGAAGAAGCCGCCGGCGTGTCCGGCCTGCACGCCCGCCGCCACGAAGCCGAGCTGCGCCTCAAGGCCGCCGAGGCCAATCTGCTGCGCATCGAGGATGTGATCGGCCAGCTCGCCGGCCAGATGGAAGCGCTGCGCAAGCAGGCCAAGCAGGCGATCCGGTATCGCACGGTCTCGGCGCAGGTGCGCAAGACCGAAGCGACGCTCTATCACCTGCGCTGGACCGCCGCGAATGTGGAGCAGGTGGCCGCGGAAGCCGCCAAGGATCTGTGCGTGCGCGAAGTCGCCGCGCGCACCGAGGCGCAGGCCGAGGCTTCCGTCCGCCAGACCAACCTCGCCGCCACTTTGCCGCCGCTGCGCGAGGCCGAAGCCCGCGCCGGCGCCGCGCTGCATCGCCTCAATGTCGCGATGCAGGAACTGGACCGCGAAGAGCAGCGCGCCAAGGACCGCATCACCGAGCTCGACAAGCGGCTGGTGCAGTTCGCCGCCGACGCCGAGCGTGAGCAGAAGCTGGCCGCCGACGCCGAAGCCGCCATCGCCCGCCTCGCCGCGGAAGAAGAAATGATCAAGGCCGAGGCCGCCGAAAGCGCCGGCCGCCGCAGCGGCGTCGATGCCCGCGTCGATGAGGCCGGCAACGCCCTCTCGGCCGCGGAAAAGGTGTTCTCCGAACTGACCGCGCGGCTTGCCGACCTGACCGCTCAGCGCAATCAGCTCGAAGGCGCCATGCGTCAGCATCGCGAGCGCGCCGGCAAGATCGAAGCCGAGATGGCCGAGATCACCCGCGAGATCGAGACGCTGGACGGTCACAGCGGTCCCGACCTCGCCGCGCTGACGGCCGAAGTCGAGGACCTGCAGCAGGCGCTCGCCGCCGCCGAAAATGCGGCGATCGACGCCGAGGCGGCGCATGCCGCCGCCCGCGCCGCGCTCGAAGCCTCGCGCAATCCGCTGACCGAGGCCGAGCGCCGCGTGCAGCGCCTCGAGACCGAAGCCAAGACCTTGTCGAAGGTGCTCGCGGTCGAGAGCAAGAATCTGTGGCCGCCGGTAATGGACCACATCACCGTGGACAAGGGTTTCGAGAAGGCGCTTGGCGCCGCGCTCGGCGACGATCTCGATGCGCCGATCGACGCCACGGCGCCGATGCGCTGGGTCGGCTCGACCGTGGACGCCGGCGATCCGTCTTTGCCCGACGGCACGACGGCGCTGTCCGCCCATGTTCGCGCGCCCGAGGAACTGACCCGCCGCCTCAACCAGATCGGCGTCGTCGACAAGGAGAGCGGCCCTCGCCTCGCCGCGCAGCTCCGGCCGGGCCAGCGCCTCGTGTCGCCGGAAGGCGATCTGTGGCGCTGGGACGGCTTTGCCGCCGCTGCGCATGCGCCGACCGGCGCCGCCCGCCGCCTCGCCGAGCGCGCCCGCCTCGCCGAGATCGAATCCGAACTTGAAGTCGCCCGGGCCGACGCCGAAGCCGCCCGCGCCGCCAACGAGGCCGCGCAGGAAGCGCTCACCGGCGCAGCCGCCGCCGAACAGGAACACCGCAATGCCGGCCGCGAGCGGCAGCGCGAGGTCAATGCCGCCCGCGACCGTCACGAGGCGGCCGAGCGCGAAGTGAACCGCAACGCCGCGCGGCTGTCGGCCCTGACCGAAGCGCGCGCGCGCCTCACGTCGAACCATGACGAAGCCACGGCCGGTCTGGTGCAGTCCGAGGCCGCGCTGGCGTCGCTGGCGCCGGCCGCCGATCTCGAGGCCGAACTGGCCACGGTGCGCGACGACATTGCCGCCAAACGCGCCCATCTTGCCGAGGTCCGCGCCGAGCAGCAGGCCATCGTCCGCGAAGCGGAGATCGCCGACCGCCGCCTGCGTCAGGTCGGCGAGGAAAAGGACGGCTGGTTCATCCGCCAGGAAAGCGCCCGCGGCCAGACCGAAACGCTGGCGCAGCGTATCGAGGAAGCGCAGCGCGACCGTACCGAGCTGGCGAACGCGCCCGAGGTCTTCGCCGAGAAGCGCGAGGCGCTGATCAGCGAAGTGCATCTCGCCGAGGCCGATCGCCGCGAATGCGCCGACCGGCTGCAGGAAGCCGAGAACGCGCTGGCCGAGGCCGACCGCGATGCCCGCGCGGCGCTGGAAACCGCATCAACCGCACGCGAAGAAGCCGCGCGCGCCGAGGAACGCTTCGAAGCCTCCAAGCGCCGCCTCACCGACATCGCCCGCGAAATCCACGACATGCTCGAGGTCGAGCCGCAGGGCGTCGCCGCGCTCGCCGAACTCGCCGAAGGCGAGGCCCTGCCCGATCTCGCCGAGATCGAGGCCACGCTGGAGCGGCTGCGCCGCGAACGCGAGCGCCTTGGCGCCGTGAACCTGCGTGCCGAGGAAGAACTGGTCGAGGTCGAGACCCAGCACACGTCGCTGACCGCCGAACGCGACGATCTCGTCGAGGCGATCAAGAAGCTGCGCCTCGGCATCCAGAGCCTGAACAAGGAAGCCCGCGAGCGCCTGATGGCCTCGTTCGCGCAGGTCAACACGCACTTCCAGCAGCTCTTCACCAAGCTGTTCAACGGCGGCACCGCCGAACTCCAGCTCATCGAGAGCGACGATCCGCTGGAGGCCGGCCTCGAAATCCTCGCCAAGCCGCCCGGCAAGAAGCCGGCGACCCTGTCGCTGCTGTCCGGCGGCGAGCAGGCATTGACCGCCATGGCGCTGATCTTCGCGGTGTTCCTCACCAATCCGGCGCCGATCTGCGTTCTGGACGAAGTCGATGCGCCGCTCGACGATCATAACGTCGAACGGTTCTGCGACATGCTGGACGAGATGACGCAGGCGACCGACACGCGTTTCGTCATCATAACGCACAATCCGATCACCATGGCGCGCATGAATCGGCTGTTCGGCGTCACCATGGCGGAGCGCGGCGTCTCGCAGCTCGTTTCCGTCGATCTCGAAGCCGCCGTTCGCTTCCGCGAAGCCGGCTAAAACAAGTCGCAGATAACAATCTGCATTGATTATTTGGAAGACCGGCCGCGCGGCCGGTTTTTCATTTCAATTACCTCCTATTAAACATTGAGTTGCAACCGCGGCGCATCGCGGTTGCAGACAAAAAACATTTGGCATTTTGCTGTTTGAGCGATAGGACGCGTGCGCGCGAATAGCGAACGCTTATGACCTGAAATAGCGAAGGAATATGGAATGGCGAAAAAGTCCGCGAAGAAGGCCGCAAAGAAGATCCGCCGCAGGCCGTGGACCAACGAAGAGTATAAGAAGTTGAAGGCACATTCGAAGGCGCGCACGCCGGTCGCCAAGATCGCCAAGGAGTTCAAGCGTACGCCGGGCGCATTGCGCCAGCAGGCTCTCAAGCTCAACATCGGCCTCGGCCATCAGCGCTGAGCGATTGAGCCGGCCGGAACCGCATGGCCGCCATGCAGTTCCTGCCTGTATCTGATCCATAAAAATTTGCGTTCGCGCCTATTCGCGCGGAACCAAACTTCAGGGGCCAGGTTGGTAACCGTCTGTTAAGTCGGGCGGCTCCCCCCTTACCCCCCGAATAGCCGTCTGGCGAAAAGGCCCCGAACGCGAGTTCGGGGCCTTTTTTCTGTGATCGGACCGGTTTAGACATAGTTCCAGCTCGGTTTTCATCAGGAGCGCTTCATGTCCACCACCGGCTGGGTCATCCTAGGCGTCATCGTCGTCGTCGTTCTGTGGGCCATCTCGGTCTACAACAGCCTCGTTGCCATGCGGCAGCGCACCAACCAGGCTTTTGCCGACGTCGATGTGCAGCTCAAGCAACGGCACGATCTCATTCCGAACCTGGTCGAGACCGTCAAAGGCTATGCGGCGCATGAGCGCGGCACCCTGGAGGCGGTGGTGCAGGCGCGCAACGCCGCCATCGCGGCGCCCGGCGTCGAACAAAAGGTGGCCGCCGAGAACATGCTCACCGGGGCGCTGCGCCAGCTTTTCGCCCTCGCCGAGAGCTACCCGGACCTCAAGGCCAACACGAACTTCCTGCAGCTTCAGAGCGAACTCGCCGACATCGAGAACAAACTGGCGGCGGCGCGGCGCTTCTTCAACAACGCGGTGCAGGAATACAACACCGGCATCGAGCAGTTCCCGGCCGCGCTGTTCGCGGGCATGTTCGGGTTCCACCAACGCGCCTTCTTCGATCTCGGCGACGCACGGCCGCAGCTTGAGCAGGCGCCGAGCGTGAAGTTCTAAGGTTCTGTCATTCCGGGGCGAACCCGGAATCCAGACGCTGGCACCGTACTATCCCTCTGGATTCTGGATCGCCGCTGCGCGGCGTCCGGAATGACGGAAGATCAGATGGCCGCCTACGGTCTTTATACCCACATCCAGTCGAACCGGCGACGGTCGGTTGCGCTGCTGATCGGCCTGTTCTTTCTCGTCTATGTGCTGGTGTTCGCCGGGGCGCTGCTGGCCGAGGCCATGAGCATTCCCGATGCGCCACTCGATTATCTGGTGCAGGCGGCGATCCACGACCTCCGCATCGCCGCGCCGGTCGCGACGGTGGGCACCATCCTGTGGGTGCTGATCGCCTACAAGTTCCACCAGCGTATGATCGACGCCGTGACCGGCGCGCATCAGGTCACCCGCGCCGAAGAGCCGCGGCTCTATAACCTCCTCGAGAACCTGTGCATCTCGCGCGGCATCACCATGCCGACTTTGCGCATCGCCGAGGACGACGCCCTCAACGCCTTCGCCACCGGCCTCAATGAAAAGCAATATTCCATCACGGTGACGCGCGGCCTGCTCGGCGCGCTCGATGGCGCCGAGATGGAAGCCGTGCTCGGCCACGAGCTCACCCACATCCGCAATGGCGACGTGCGCATGCTGGTGATCGCGGTGGTGATCGCGGGAGTCATCTCCTTCTTCGGCGAGATGGTGTTCCGGCTGTTCTTCCAGGGCGCGCGGTTCGGCGGCTTCGGCGGCCGGCGCAGCAGCGACAACGATCGCAAGGGCGGCGGCGGCGCGGCCATTGCCATTGTCATCGCCCTCGTCCTGATCGTCGTGGCCTGGCTGCTGTCGATCGTCATCCGTTTTGCGCTGTCGCGCCGGCGCGAATACCTCGCCGATGCCGGCGCCGTGGAGCTCACCAAGAATCCCGACGCCATGATCTCGGCGCTGCGCAAGATCGAAAACCGCGGCGAACTGGCGACCGCCAATTCGTCGGTGATGGAAATGTGCGTCGATAATCCGCGTCAGGGCTTCAGCGACATCTTCGCGACGCATCCGTCGGTGGATGCGCGTGTCGAGGCGCTGGTGAAATTCGCCGGCGGCCACGATCCGGGGCCGATTGCTCTTGAGCCGCCGGCCGACGAGCAAGGGCAGATCGAAGGCGAGGCGCCGCAAGGCCCCTGGAGCACCGGGCCGCAGCCGGGCAATGCCGCCCAGGCTCCGGGCTCGCAAGGCCCCTGGGGAGCAGCACCCGCTTCCGACAAACCCTTCCTGCCCAACCGCTCGCCGCTCGACGACTCTTCGGGCGGCTCCACGCCGCGCTAGCCCATCATAAAGGTCCCATCTCCATGCCATCCTCCAGATCATGGCCTGAACCCGTCACGCTGAGCGGCGTCCATGCGCGCCTCGCGCCTTTGTCGATGGAGCATCGCGACGGCCTGATCGACGCGGTGAAGGACGGCGAATTGTGGAAGCTCTGGTACACCGCCGTCCCGACGCCTGAGGGCATGAGCAAGGAAATCGAGCGCCGGCTCGGCCTGCAGGTGGCGGGCTCGATGCTGCCGTTCACGGTGTTCGACAGCGACGGCCGCATCGCCGGCATGACCACCTATATGAACATCGACGCCGCCAACCGCCGGCTCGAGATCGGCTCGACCTGGTATGCGCGGCGGGTCCAGCGCACCGGGCTGAACACCGAATGCAAGCTGATGCTATTGACGCATGCCTTCGAGAAGCTCGATTGCATCGCGGTCGAATTCCGCACCCATTTTTTCAACCGGGCCAGCCGCCGCGGCATCGAGCGCCTCGGCGCCAAGCTCGACGGCATCCTGCGCAGCCACCAGATCGGCGCGAACGGTGCGCTGCGCGATACGGTCGTTTACAGCATCATCGCCGGCGAATGGCCGACGGTGAAGCAGCACCTGACCTATTCGCTGGCGGCTATGGGCGGCTAGCGCCCCGCGCGGCGTTCAGTGTCCCTCGAAGCCGATCAGCGTGCGCACCGGCACACCCAACTTGCGCAGCTTCTCGGCGCCGCCGAGTTCGGGCAGGTCGATGACGAAGCAGGCTGCCAGCACTTCGGCGCCAAGCTGGCGCAGCAGCTTGACCGCCGCCTCGGCGGTGCCGCCGGTCGCGATCAGGTCGTCCACCAGCACGACGCGTTCGCCTTCGAGCAGCGCGTCGGCGTGCATCTCGATGATGTCCTCGCCGTATTCCAGCGCATAGGCAACGCTCACCGTCTTGTGCGGCAGCTTGCCTTTCTTGCGGATCGGCACGAAGCCGGCCGACACCTGATGCGCCACCGCGCCGCCGAGAATGAAGCCGCGCGCCTCGATGCCGGCGACCTTGTCTATCTTGGAGCCGGCCCAGGGCTGCACCAGTTCGTCGACCGCGCGGCGAAAGGCGCGCGCATTGCCGAGCAAGGTCGTGATGTCGCGGAACACGATGCCGGGCTTAGGGTAGTCCGGGATCGAGCGGACGGCGTCGCGAAGGTTGACATCAATTGAATTCATAAAGCCCTCGGATGGGATCGTCATCTATGTAAGGATACGACAAGAGCACTCTGCTCGCATCAAGCGAACTGATTGGGGGGGGGCATTATGGAAGGAAATCCGGTCTCTATTGTCGATATCCGCATTCCGTTTTGGCGCCTTGTTGCATTCTTTATCAAGGCAGCAATAGCGGCGATCCCTGCGGCCATTGCAGTTTTGATGATTTACTACGCGGTAGCGGCTCTCCTGGTGGGCGCCATTATGGTTCCTTCGTCGCTTCGGTAAGCGCAGGCTAACCTTTCAGCACCCTGCCCGCCACGGCGTCGAGCTTGCTCATCAGTTCGGGATCGCGCGCCTCGGGCTGCGTGATCAGCGCATTGTCGAGCGCGCGGTCGGAGCCGATCGGGCATGCCTCGTGCTCGCGCGGAAAATCGCGCGCCAGCCGCGCCACCAGCCGCTTGGCCAGATCGGCGTTGCCGAGCAGCACCTTGATGATATCGGCGACCGTAACGGCGTCATGGTCCGGATGCCAACAGTCGAAGTCGGTGACCATGGCGACGGTCGCGTAACAAATTTCGGCTTCGCGGGCGAGCTTGGCTTCCGGCATGTTGGTCATGCCGATGACCGAGTAGCCGAGTTGCTTGTAGGTCATGCTCTCGGCATAGGTCGAGAACTGCGGTCCCTCCATGCAGACATAGGTGCCGCCGAGCTTCGGCGCGATGCCCTCGGCGAGCGCCGCCGCGGCGATGCGCTCGCTCAGCCGCGGCGATACCGGATGCGCCATCGAGACATGGGCGACCAGGCCTTTGCCGAAGAACGAGCTCTCGCGCTTGTGGGTGCGGTCGACGAACTGATCGACCAGCACGAAGGTGCCCGGCGGCATGTCCTCGCGGAACGAGCCGCAGGCGGACAGCGACACCAGATCGGTCACACCGACGCGCTTGAGGACGTCGATATTGGCGCGGTAATTGATATCGGAGGGCGACAGCCGGTGGCCCTTGTCGTGGCGCGGCAGGAACACCACCGGCAGGCCGGCGATGTCGCCGATGCGCAGCGTGCCCGAGGCCTCGCCCCACGGGCTGTGAACGCGCTCCTCGCGCACGTTCTCCAGGCCCGGCAGATCATAGATGCCGGAGCCGCCTATAATGCCGAGGACGGATTGCGCCATGCGGGTCCTTCACGGGATACAGCGTCCAGCCTACCGCACCGGCCTCAAAAGCAAAGGGCCCGCGAGGGGCCCTTTGCGTATCCGGATGGCGTTCGCCGTGTCAGTGCACCGCCGACCACACCTTCTTCTTGGTGAAGTACAGCAGGCCCGAGAGCACCAGCAGGAAAATCATGACCTGGAAGCCCAGGCGCTTGCGCGCCACCATGTGCGGTTCGGCCGCCCATGCCATGAAGGCCGCGACGTCGTGCGAATACTGCTCGAGGGTCTGCGGCGCGCCGTCGTCGTAGGTCACCTGACCTTCGGTGATCGGCTTCGGCATCGCGATGACGTGGCCCGGGAAGTACTTGTTGTAGTGGCCGCCCGGCGGCATCGTGAAGCCCTGCGGCGCGTCTTCGTAGCCCACCAGCAGCGCATGGATGTAATCCGGGCCCTGCTCCTGGAACTGGCTGAAGATGTCGATGATCCACCACGGGAAGCCGCGCTCGTATGTGCGCGCCTTGGCCAAAGTCGAGAAGTCCGGCGGCGCCACGCCGCCATTGGCGGCCGCGGCGGCCTTTGCATTGGCAAACGGGGCCGGAAACTTGTCGGCCGGACGGCCGTCGCGCTCGATGGCTTCGCCCTTGTCGTCGAGGTCCTTGATCTTGTACTCGGCGGCCAGCGCCTCGACCTGCTTCACCGAAAAGCCGGGACCGCCCGCTTCCGCGAGGTTGCGGAAGGAAACGAGGCTCATCGAGTGACAGGAGGCGCAGACCTCCTTGTACACCTTGAAGCCGCGCTGCAGTTGAGCCTCGTCGAACTTGCCGAACGGACCCGAGAACGACCACTTCTGCGGCGGCGGCTGGACCTGACCTTCGGCGGCCAGAGCAGCGCCGGTCGCACCCAGCGAGGCGGCCAGAGCGAGAGCGATGAAAGTGCGGTGCATGATCATGTCCGTTCTCCCGCTCAAGCCTTGGCCAGTACCGATTCGGAGATCGAATTCGGCAGCGGCTTGCTCTTCTCGAAGATGCCGAGCAGCGGGAGCACAATGATGAAGTGCGCGAAGTAGTAGAAGGTCAGGATCCGCGCGATCAGGGTGTAGATGCCTTCCGCCGGCTTGGAGCCGAGCCAGCCCAGCCCGATGCAAACCGCGACGAACAGCCAGAAGAACTGGCGGTACAGCGGACGGTAGCGCGCCGAGCGGACCTTCGAGGTGTCGAGCCACGGCAGGAAGGCGAGGATCGCGATCGAGCCGAACATGGCGAGCACGCCGAGCAGCTTGTCCGGAATGGCGCGCAGGATCGCGTAGAACGGCAGGTAGTACCACTCGGGCACGATGTGCGCCGGCGTCACCGCCGGGTTGGCGGCGATGTAGTTGTCGGCGTGGCCGAGGAAGTTCGGCGTATAGAACACGAACCACGCATACATCATGCAGAACACCACGATGAAGAAACCGTCCTTCACCGTCGCATAGGGCGTGAACGGCACCGTGTCCTTGTCGGACTTCGGCTCGATGCCGGCCGGGTTGTTCTGGCCGACCACGTGCAGCGCCCAGACGTGCAGGACGACGACGCCCGCGATCACGAACGGCAGCAGGTAGTGCAGCGAGTAGAAGCGGTTCAGCGTCGGGTTGCCGACGGCGTAGCCGCCCCACAGCCAGGTCACGACGGTCTCGCCGACGCCCGGAATGGCCGAGAAGAAGTTGGTGATGACGGTGGCGCCCCAGAAGCTCATCTGACCCCAGGGCAGCGTGTAGCCGAGGAAGCCGGTGGCCATCATCAGCAGGTAAATGATGACGCCGAGGATCCAGAGCACTTCGCGCGGCTCCTTGTAGGAGCCGTAATACATGCCGCGGAAAATATGGATGTAGACGGCGATGAAGAACATCGACGCGCCGTTGGAGTGCACGTAGCGCAGCAGCCAACCGTAGTTGACATCGCGCATGATCGTCTCGACCGAATTGAAGGCGAGATCGACGTGCGGGGTGTAGTGCATCGCCAGCACGATGCCGGTGATGATCTGCACACCGAGCATAAACGACAGGATGCCGCCGAAGGTCCACCAGTAGTTCAGGTTCTTCGGGGTCGGATAGGCGATGAAAGAGGAGTGAATGAGACCGCCAATCGGCAGCCGCTTCTCGATCCATTGCAGAAAGCCATTCTGCGGCTGGTAGGTCGAGTGTCCGCTCATGATCGAACCTTCAAGAATGCAATCGTTGCGGATCAGCCGATCCGGATGCGGGTGTCGGAGACGAATGAATAGGGCGGCAGTTCGAGGTTTTTCGGCGCCGGGCCCTTACGGATGCGGCCGGCGGTGTCGTAGACCGAGCCGTGGCAGGGGCAGAAATAGCCGCCGTACTCGCCCTGATGCGCGAGCGGGATGCAACCCAGATGGGTGCAGATGCCGATGACGACCAGCCAGGGCTCGTGGCCCTCTTTGGTGCGCTGGGCATCGGTTTGCGGATCGGGAAGCGTCGCGACATCGACGTTCTTGGCCTCGTCGATCTCCTTCTTCGTCCGATGCGAGATGAAGATCGGCTTGGAGCGCCAGAACACCTTGATCACCTGGCCTTCGCCGACGGGCGCCAGATCGACATCGATCGGCGCGCCGGCCGCGATGGTCGAGGCGTCCGGATTCATCTGGGCGATCAACGGCACCAACACGGCAGCGCCGCCGACGGCGGCCACGGCTCCAGTGGCAACATAAAGAAAATCGCGGCGCGTGTGCTCCGCAGAAGACACGGTCGTCACTGTCTGAACCCTCTCCCCCGGCTTGGTTTTCCGCCCCAGGCGGCGCCCTTGAGGAAACCTCTTCCTGCAAAGGCTGCGGGGCAGACCGGCATCGCGCGACCCTGTTAAAGGCAGAACGGCGATTTCGAAGCGTTCTATTGACACCCTTGCGGTGCGAGCGCAAGCCCGCACACAGTCTACCCCCCATACCCTGCACAAATCGTTCGTTCAGAACCGCTTAGCCGGCCCGGGCGGCGTCGAGGACACCCATGCGGATCACACTTTACGAGCCCGATATTCCCCAGAATACCGGCACTATTTTGCGTACCTGCGCCTGCCTCGGAATCGAGGCCCACATTATCGAACCGGCCGGGTTTCCAGTGACCGATCGGGCCTTCCGGCGCGCGGGGCTCGACTACCTCGACCAGGTGACGATTCGTCGCCACGCCTCCTTTGCCGATTTTCAGGACTGGCGGCGGACGGAAGGGCTGAAACTGGTGCTGATGACCACCGGGGCGGACACCTCCTACCTCGACCACCGCTACGGCGACGATCAGATCGTCATGGTCGGGCGGGAATCCGCCGGCGTGCCGAAGGCCGTCCATGACGCGGCCGACGTCCGGCTGCGCATCCCGATCCGGGACGGATTCCGCTCGCTGAATATCGCCGTCGCCACCGCCATGGTTGCGGGTGAGGCCCTGCGGCAGGCGAGCGAGCGGGCCAAGTAGGGCTGCCCTGCCCCCGAATCCTTGTCGCCGTGCGTATATGTTCTTAATATACAAAAATGATCGACTTGGGCGCCATCGAGGGGTTCGACTGGGACGACGGCAACACGCGTAAGAATCTCGACAAACACCGCGTGACGCAGGCCGAGGCAGAGTTGGTCTTCAGTAGTGACGTTTTGCTGGCGCAGGACGTCAACCACAGCCACGACGAACCGAGATATCAGGCGCTCGGATCGACGGCTCATGGACGATTGCTGCACATCACGTTCACGCTGCGTTATGAAAGCAAGAAGATACGCGTCATTTCCGCCCGCGACATGCACCGGAAGGAGCGAGCCTACTATGAGCAAGAGCCCTAAACCCATTCCTAAGTTTCGCAGCGAGGCGGCGGAACGGAAATTCTGGGAAACTCACGACTCGGCCGACTATGTCGACTGGAGCAAAGCCCAGCGCGTGCGGTTTCCAAATCTCAAACTGTCCACCACTACGATTTCGCTGCGGATGCCGCAGGGCACGCTCGACCGCATCAAGGTTGCCGCCAATCGCCGCGACGTACCCTACCAGTCGCTGATCAAGGTCTGGCTGGAAGAAAAGCTGAAGGAAGAAGCGTGAGCGCGACGGCCGACCTCGACGACAGAAAGAACCGCGCCCGGACCTGGTTCGAGGCGCTGCGCGACGAGATCTGCGCCAGCCTCGAGGCGCTCGAGGACGCCCTGCCCGCCTCGGCGCCCCTTCGCGATCAGCCGGCCGGCCGCTTCGTGCGCAAGCCGTGGCAGCGCACCGACCACACCGGCGCTGCCGGCGGTGGCGGCGTCATGTCGATGATGCGCGGCCGCGTCTTCGAAAAGGTCGGCGTGCACTGCTCGACGGTGCATGGCGAGTTCGCGCCGGAATTCCGCGGGCAGATTCCTGGCTCGGCCGAGAACCCGCGTTTCTGGGCATCCGGCATTTCGCTGATCGCTCATCCGCACAATCCGAACGTGCCGGCCGTGCACATGAATACGCGCTTCGTCGTCACCTCGAAGGCGTGGTTCGGCGGCGGCGCGGATCTCACGCCGGTGCTCGACCGTCGGCGCACGCAGACCGATCCGGACACGGCCGCATTCCACGCCGCCATGCAGGCGCCCTGCGATGCCCATCCCGGCATTGCCGACTATCCAAAATTCAAGAACTGGTGCGACGAGTATTTCCATCTCAAGCACCGCAACGAGCCGCGCGGCATCGGCGGCATTTTCTATGATTATCTGGAAAGCGATTGGAACGCTTCCTTCGCCTTCACGAAGGACGTGGGCCGCGCCTTTCGCGACATCTACCCCAAGCTGGTCGAGCGCAATTTCACGACGCCATGGACCGAGGCCGACCGCGACGAGCAGCTGGTACGCCGCGGCCGCTATGTCGAATTCAACCTCCTCTATGATCGCGGTACCATTTTCGGGCTCAAGACCGGCGGCAATGTCGATTCCATCCTGTCGTCGATGCCGCCCGTCGTGAAATGGCCGTGATTGGACTGTCACGCTGCAGACTTAAACTTCAGCAATACCGATCACACAAGAAGTGGATAATCACATGAGCTTTTCAGCAGGCAGCATCGTCGTTTTGAAGTCCGGCGGTCCGGCCATGACCGTCGTCTCGGCTGACGAAGAAGGTGTCGAGTGCATCTGGATGAGCGATGTCGGCGAGTTGTCGCGCGATATCATCCCGGCCGTCGTTCTCGAGCAGGTCGAAATCGGCGACGACGAGGAGGATGAAGAAGACGAGGACTGAGGCGTCGTCTATCTGAGCGCGGAAGCGATCATCGTCGCGCCTCCGATGAGCACCACCGCGTCGAGGATAGCCGTGTGCACATGGATCGGCATGCGCCGAACGATGAAGCGCGACAGATGCGCGCCGGGCATCGACATCAGCCCGGTGAGCAGCGCCAGCGCCAATATCTGAGGCGTCAGCACGCCCGACAGGGCGAACACCGAGACCTTCACGATGCCGACGCCGATCGACACCATGGCGTCGGTCGCGATCACGGCGGCGCCTTCGAGACCTGCGGCCATCAGCAGCGACAGCATGATGACTCCGGACCCGGCAGTGCCGCCGACCAGCACCCCGTAGCCCGCTGAGCCGACCACGAGGCCGCGATCGCCGATGCGCCAGTTGCGCCGCCGCGCCAGACGCCGGAGCGGCACACTCGCCATCAGCATAGCGCCGATCACGATGGCCGCGCCCGCGCCGGTCAGTTGCGAATAACCCCAGGCGCCGAGCACGCAGCCGGGCAGCGCCGTCACCGTGGCGATAACGGCGCGCCGGCGGTCGAGATTCTTCAAATAGGCCGATACCCGTCCGGAGTTGTTGAACAGCGCCGCGATGGCGATGATCGGCACCACCGGCGCCGCTCCCACCATGGGCACCAGCACCAGCGGCATCAGCGCGCCGCTGCCATAGCCCGACACACCGCCGATGATGCCGGCGAGCAACGCGACCGTGGCGACGACTGCGAGCTGCAGCAGTGAGACGTCGGCAAAGCCGCCGAGAACCCCGGAAAGCATATCCATGTCCGCGCGCGTGCCCGGTCGGACACGTCAGGTCAAGGCCGCACGCCGCATATCAAACGGTCATTTTACGGCGGCGAGATCGGCCGGCGATATCAACACGCCGAAGCGTTCGCACCCGCGCACGAACTTCTCCCCTGTTCAGCGACAATATAGGGGATGGGCTTCACGCGTCAGACACATGCGCGTTATGCGACCATTCAGTCGGCGGTCGGCAACCGCCGCATCGTGAATTCGATCGTGTCGCCGGGCAGGACGCGCCAGCTTTCGATCTCGGTCATGTAGGCCGCCTTGGGGTAACGGTCGAACCATTCCCGCGCCTTGGCGCGCGCCGCCTCGCGCGGCAACGAGAAGGTCTCGCGCCGGTAGGAGTCGCGCTCGCGCCTGCGCCGTTCGCTCGCTGAAGCGAGACGGCGGGCAAGGTCGCGCGGGGTGTCGTGACGCGGCATGGCTCTAAGATTCGTCGGTCTCACGCTGCATTCAAGGGCTCACTCGGGCTGCTATGCAGGTCGGCGTATCACGAGGTAGCACGCTACCGATGCATAATACAGGACTACCATTAATAGTTGCATTGATGTCACGCTTTAAAGGAAATGCATGTCCGCCCTCACCGCTACGGGGTGTCCCGGATTGTCAGCAGCACCGCGTCGGCCTTAATTTTCAAATCACATTTTCAACGCGGGTTTTAGGAAAGCTCCGGCCCGCAGGCCGTCGCTCCGCACGAGCAGGACGCGGAGCCAGCATCGAAGGGGGTAATCATGCGCCGTCTGGTCGTCTCGTTGATCGCCACCACTTTCCTGAGCGGCGTCGCCGCTCACGCCGCCGACCTCCCGGTCAAGGCGCCGGTTTACAAGGCGCCGCTGATGTACAACTGGACCGGCTTCTATGTCGGCATCAACGGCGGAGGCGGCTTCGGCCACACCGACTGGACTTATGTCGTCGGCGGCAACCAGGCCGGCCACAACACCAGCGGCGGGCTGATCGGCGGCACCGTCGGCTACAATTACCAGATCCAGAACTGGGTCCTCGGCGTCGAAGGCGACTGGGATTGGGCCAACGTCAAGGGCAGCACCAACTGTCCGAACCCGGCCTTCTCCTGCGAGTCGAAACTCACGTCGCTCGGCACATTGCGCGGCCGCGCCGGCCTGACCCTCGGATCCACCGGCAACGTCCTGCTCTACGGCACCGGCGGCTGGGCTTGGGGCCGGCTGAACATCCAGACCGTGAACGCCGCCGTTGGCACCAACGGCTCGAGCACCACGCCGAACGGCTGGACCCTGGGCGGCGGCGCCGAATGGGGCTTCCTGCCGAACTGGTCGGCCAAGCTTGAATATCTTTATGTCGGTTTCGGCAGCAACACCTACACCGTCGATACGGCGCTGCAGGTCAATGCCAAGGAGCGCGTCAACGTCATCCGCGCCGGCGTGAACTACCGCTTCTGATCGACGCTCCGTAAAATGCGAAGGGCCGCCGGCCCCGGCGGCCCTTTCGTTTGGCGGCCGACATCAAAGGCCGGCGGCTGCGTCAGCGATGCGGTCGAGCGCGGACGTATCGGCCGGAAAATCCGCAGCGATCCACATCGCCTCCGCCGCGCGCAAGGCCGCGCCGAGCGCCGGGCCCTTATCAATCCCGCGCTTGATGAAGTCGTCGGCCTTGAGCGGAAACGCCGGCGGCGTCCAGCGCCGCGGCAAGGTCACCAGCGCGCGCCACGGCGCGTCATGATCGGATGCCTGCGAGCGCGCCCAGGCCATGAGCGCGCTGTCTGTAAAAGCGGCCTCCTTCAGACGGTATAGCAGCGCCCGCGCCGGGCCCTCGCCCGTCTGCGGCGAGAACCGGCGCCAGTTTTCCGCCATTGCCGTGAGCCGGGTGTGCTCGGCATTGCTGAGGCGGAGTTTCTGCGCCAGGCGTTCGGCATCTTCCGTCACGGCGACGCCGAGCGCGCCGAGCCGGCGCGCCGCGTCGGGCGGAAGATCGATCGCCGTCTCGGCCTTGGCCAGGTTCTCGAAGGCAGCGAGATACGGCACGCCGCCAAGCACGCGCAGCAACAGGCCCGTCTGGGCCATCGCCGCCAACGTGGGCGCGGCGCGCGGCGCCACCACGAGCTTGAGCATCTCCATGCGCACGCGCTCGCGCGACAACTGGTCGAGACCGTCGCGCTCGTCGATGCAGGCAGCGAGGCCATCGGCGTCGGGATGGCCGTGGCCATAGGCGGCGTGAAAGCGGAAGAAACGCAGAATGCGCAAATAATCTTCCTCGATACGCCGCCGCGCATCGCCGATGAAGCGAACGCGCCGCCCATCGAGATCGTCAAGGCCGCTCGTGTAATCGTGGACCGCGCCGCCGCGCGATGCCGACAAGGCATTCATGGTGAAGTCTCGGCGCAATGCATCTTCGCGCCAGTCGCGGCCGAAGGCGACCTTGGCGTGGCGGCCGAAGGTCTCGACATCGGTGCGCAAGGTCGTCACCTCGAAAGGGTGCTTGTCGATGACGACGGTGACGGTGCCGTGCTCGATGCCGGTCGGCACCGGCTTGAAGCCCGCCGCCTTGGCGCGGCGCACGACTTCGTCCGGCGCCGCGGTGGTGGCAACATCGACGTCATGCACCGGCACACCGAGCAGCGCGTTGCGCACCGCACCGCCGACAACGCGCGCTTCCTCGCCGTCGCCGTCGAGCACGTCCAGCAACCGTGAAAGCTGCGCGGCGAAAGGCCAGGCGGCGAAATCGACCTTGCGGGCCGTGGAGCTCATCTTTTCCCCTCCCCCCGCAGAGCGGAGCGACGTGGTGGGGAGGGGTCAGGGGTGGGGGGAAGACGGCGCATGAAAGCGCCCCCCACCCCTGACCCCTCCCCGCCGCACGCAAGAGCGTGCGTGGGGAAGGGAAAACAGAAGCGGATCGCATCCGTCGTCATCGCATCTGTCCCGGCACGAAACGGCCCTGCTCGTCGATATGCGCCGGCACGTAGCGCGAGCCCGGCTCATAGCCGCCATATTGCGCGAAATAAACGAAGCTGCCCACCACCAGCACGAGGGCGGCGATGGCCAGCCACACGATCCGCTTGACCGGCCAGGATTCCGGGTCGAACACGCCGGCCTTTGTCGACCACAGAAACACCGCGTAGAGCGCGAACGGCATGACGAAAAGCGCAACTTCAATAGCGATGGTGCGGATCATCGGTAGATCCTCTCCCGCATGTTGCGCAGGATGCCGGCCGTGACGCCCCAGATATAACGCTCGCCGAAGGTGATCGCGTAATAGTGCCGCTCCACGCCCTGCCACTGCCGCGAATGCATCTCCATGTTGTCGTCCGCCATCAGGAAAGCGAGCGGCACCTCGAAAGCGACATCGACTTCGGCGGTGTTGAGCGTGAGCGCAAAGCCCGGCTCGACCCGCGCGACCAGCGGCACAATGCGGTAGCCGAGCGTCGTCATGTAGAGATCGAGATAGCCGAGCGGCTCGACGAGTTCGCGCGACAGCCCGATTTCCTCCTCCGCTTCGCGCAGCGCCGCCGCCTTCGGGTCGGCATCGGTCTTGTCGATCTTGCCGCCGGGAAATGAAATCTGCCCCGGATGGTCCGGCAGATGCTGCGCGCGCTGGGTCAGCAGCACCGTCGGTTCGGGATGATCGACGACGGCGATCAGCACCGCCGCGGGACGGATCGGCCGCACCTGCGCGATCTTCGCCATCACCGGCTCGGCGTCGTGGTCGCCCCGCGCCGGCACGAAATCCGGATCGGTGATGCCGTGCGGCATGTCCAGCGTCAGCCGCTCGCGCACGCGCGCAAAGAATTCGGCCGACGAGAGCGGCGCGGGCCGCGATTGCGGGTCAAGCATCAGGAAAACTCCCGCAGGGCGCTGGCCTCAGCCATCGGATAGAATTCGCCGCCCGAAGCGACGCCGAACATCGTCTTGCCGTCTATAGCGCGCTCTTCGCCCAGGTCGACCAGATCGTAGAACAGCGCCCGCGTCACTTTCGCCCACAGGTCGCTGCGAACGTGAAGATACGGCGCGAGCCCGCCATTCTCGGCGTCCTCTTCGAAACGCAACGCATGGTCCGGACCGGCCGCAATCCATTCATCGACATTTGTCCGAAAATGCAATGTGCGGCCTTCGGCCGCGTCGTCCAGCCTGAGTTCCACGGCCGTGAAGGGCGCGTCGTCGACAACGATGCCGACCTTCTCCACCGGTGTGACCAGAAAATATTTGTCGCCCTCGCGCTTGAGCACCGAGGAGAACAGCTTGACCAGACCGGAACGGCCGATCGGGCTCTTCTCGTAGAACCAGGTGCCATCCGAGGCGATTCTCATGTCGAGATCGCCGCAAAACGGCGGATTCCACAGGTGCACGGGGGGCAGGCCCTTGCCACCCTGCTCGCCGCCATCCTTGGGCAGCATGGCGGCAATACCGTCCAGGCCGCCCTTTTGGCGTCCCGGAGCCACCGCCGGCGGTCTGTCCTGCCCTGTCTTCGCCATTGTTACCTTCGTACTCTCCGGGGGCGCGTGGCTGTTCGCAACTTTGTGACAATCCCCGACGCCACAAGAAGATAGCGTAGGCTACTCAAAATAATGAGGCAGATTCGGCAAGACGCCATAACTGCTTGGTGCGTTTGTTGCATCGCCTCTGGGCAAGAGCTTCTCGAAAGCCGGAGCGGCCGGCGCGGATCGGAAGCCGAAAGGGACAGACATGGCGTCGGCAGGCGGTGAAAGCATTGAAAAGCTGGAAGATATGATCGTGCGCGCGGCCGAGACCACGGCCGCCCATGTGCGCGCCGCCAAGGACGCGATCGGCACCGTCATCTTCGGCCAGGAGCAGGTGGTGGAACGGGCCATCATCACGGTGCTGTCCGGCGGCCATGCGCTGCTGGTCGGCGTGCCCGGCCTCGCCAAGACCAAGCTGGTGGAAACGATGGGCGTTGCGCTCGGTCTCGACGCCCGCCGCGTGCAGTTCACGCCCGACCTGATGCCCTCCGACATTCTCGGCTCGGAAGTGCTCGAGGAGAACGCCGCCGGCAAGCGCAGCTTCCGCTTCATCCCCGGCCCGGTCTTTGCCCAGCTTCTGATGGCCGACGAAATCAACCGCGCCTCGCCGCGCACCCAATCCGCCTTGCTGCAGGCGATGCAGGAACAGCATGTGACCGTCGCGGGCGCGCGGCACGACCTCCCCAAGCCATTCCATGTGCTGGCGACGCAGAACCCCCTGGAGCAGGAAGGCACCTATCCCCTGCCCGAAGCGCAGCTCGATCGCTTCCTCATGGAGATCGACGTCGATTATCCCGACATCGTCGCCGAGCGGAAAATCCTGTTCGACACGACCGGCGCCGAGGACAGCCAGGCCAAGGCGGCGATGACCTCCGAAGACCTGATCTCGGCGCAGCGCCTGGTGCGTCGCCTGCCGGTCGGCGAGTCGGTGGTCGAGGCGATCCTGCAGCTCGTGCGTTCGGCGCGTCCCGGCGAGGAAGCCGGCGAACTCGGCCGTCACATCTCCTGGGGCCCCGGTCCGCGCGCCTCGCAGGCGCTGATGCTGGCGGTGCGCGCCCGCGCGCTGCTCGACAATCGCTTCGCGCCGTCGATCGACGACGTCCTCGAACTTGCCGAACCGGTGCTCAAACACCGCATGGCGCTCACCTTCGCCGCGCGCGCCGAAGGCGAAACCGTCGGCAATGTCATCAAGCGGCTGAAGTCGCGTATCGGATAATATGGCGGACAACGTTTTGGCCGAGCCGACCGTTACAGGAACCAGCGCGACGCCCGTCAATGCCGCAGCCGGCAAGAGCAGCAAGCTGGCCGCGCGCATCCCCCGCCTCATCCTCGAGGCGCGGCGGGTCGCGGCGACGCTGATCCACGGTCTGCACGGCCGCCGCCGCGCCGGCACCGGCGAGAACTTCTGGCAGTATCGGCATTTCTCGTCCGGCGAACCGGCGAACCGTATCGACTGGCGGAGATCGGCACGCGACGATCATCTTTATGTCCGCGAGCGCGAATGGGAGGCCTCGCATACGATCTGGATGTGGGCCGACCGCTCGCCCTCGATGGAGTTTTCCTCGCACCTGACCGAATGGTCCAAGCTCGACCGCGCTCTGGTCGTATCCTTTGCGCTGTCGGAAGTGCTGGTGCAGGGCGGCGAGCGCATCGGCATTCCGTTCCTGATGCGTCCTTCGTCCAGCCGCAACGTCATCGAGACAATGGCGCAGCGTATCATCCATGATCGCACCGAGAGGCCGAGCCTGCCGCCGAATTTCGCGCCGGCGCCGTTCTCCGAAGTGGTGATCTTCTCCGACCTGTGGAGCCCGATCAGCGAGTACAAGAAGATGATCGGACAGCTCGCCGCCAATGGCGCGCGCGGCCACGTGGTGCAAGTCTGCGATCCGGCGGAAGAGACCTTCCCCTATTCCGGCCGCGTCGAGTTCGTCGAATCCGAAGGCCTCGGCAGCGTTACCGCCGGCCGCGCCGAGACTTGGCGCAACGATTACCAGGCACTGCTCGCCAATCACCGCGCCGCGCTGCGCGCCGAGACCGAAGCGCTCGGCTGGACTTTCACCGTTCATCGCACCGACCGTGGCCCGACCGAACTGCTGTTCGCCTTGCATGGCCGCATGGGCGCGCACTCGGTCCAGACTGCGATCAACAGCCGGCACACCGGGAGCGTGGCATGATGGGTTCGCTCCCGCTCGCTTTCGCTCAGCCGCTGATCCTGCTCGGCCTGTTGTCGTTGCCGGTGCTGTGGTGGCTGCTGCGGCTGGTGCCGCCGCGGCCGCGCGTCGTGTCCTTCCCGCCGACGCGGCTCCTGTTCGACATCGCGCCGAAGGAAGAAACGCCATCTCGCACGCCGTGGTGGCTGATCCTCTTGCGCCTGCTGCTCGCGGCGCTCGTGATTTTCGCCGCAGCCGGCCCGTTGTGGAATCCGCCGGTCGCGACCGGGGCGAAGAACGCGCCGCTGCTCATTCTCGTCGACGACGGCTGGGCCGCCGCGGCGGCCTGGGACGTTCGCCTGCGCACCGCCGACGAACTGATGGCGCGCGCCGAAGCCGACAGCCGCGGCGTCGCCCTGCTGCCGCTGTCGGAAACGGCGCGCGATATTTCGCTGCAGGTCGCCGGCGCGCTGCGCGTGCAGGCGAAGCAGCTCAAGCCGAAGCCGTATTCGGTCGATCGCGTCGAGGCGCTGCCGGTGATCGATCGTTTCCTGAAAACGACACCGGAAGCCGAGATCGTCTGGCTGTCCGATGGCGTCGACATGGGCAAGGGTACGGGCTTCATCGACGGCCTCAAGCAGATCGCCGGCTCGCGGCCGATGACCGTGGTGTCGGGCGGCACGACCATCCCGCACGCGCTCGCCGCCGCGGACAATGCCGCCGGTGCGCTCACGGTGAAGGTGTTGCGCGCACAGACCGGCGTTGCCGAAAACGGTCTCATTCACGCCATCGACCTCAAGGGCCTGCCGCTCGGCGATGCGCCGTTTGCTTTCGGCGCCGGCGACCGCGAGGCTGAAGCACGCATCACCCTTCCGGTGGAAATCCGCAACGACGTGGCGCGCCTCGAAATCGCCGGCGAGCGCTCGGCCGGCGCGGTGCAACTGCTCGACAATCGCTGGCGGCGGCGCACCATCGGCGTCGTCTCGGGTTCGGCGGCCGACCGCTCGCAGCCGCTGCTCGGCGCCTCATACTATCTGTCGCGCGCACTCAATCCCTTCGCCGACGTCCGGCTCGCCGAAAGCGTCGCGCCGGCCGAAGCGATCGGCCGCTTCCTCGATCAGCGCCTGCCGATGCTGGTGCTGGCCGATGTCGGCAATGTCGCCGAGGCGCGCGGCCGGCTCGACACCTGGATCGAGAATGGCGGCGTGCTGGTGCGCTTTGCCGGGCCGCATCTCGCCGCCGGCAGCGACGACCTCGTGCCGGTGCGGCTGCGCCGCGGCGGCCGCATTCTCGGCGGCGCGCTGAGCTGGGAGAAGCCGCAGCAGCTTGCCGCTTTCTCACGCGACGGCCCCTTTGCTTCGACGGCGGTGCCGAACGATGTCACCGTCACCCGTCAGGTGCTGGCCGAGCCCGATGCGACGCTCCCCGATCGCACCTGGGCGACGCTGGCGGACGGCACGCCGCTCGTCACTGCGCAAAAGCGCGGCAAGGGTCTGATCGTGCTGTTTCACGTAACAGCGGATACGCGCTGGTCCGATTTGCCGCTGTCCGGCGCTTTCGTCGACATGCTGCGCCAGACCGTGTCGCTCGCCGGCGCGACGCCGGCCGCCGACGGTGACGCCGCCGCGGGCGGCCGCGGGCAGGCGGTGGCGGCGACGCGGGTGCTTGACGGCTTCGGCGCGTTCACGGTGCCCGCGGCGACCGTGCGGCCGGTGCCGTCCGGCTTCGCCGGCCGCGCCAGCAGCGACCATCCGCCCGGATTCTACGGCCCGCCGGAGGGCCTGGTCGCCGTCAATACGCTGCTGCCGGAGGACCGCCCGCTTCCGCTCGACGTCACGGCGCTGAACGCGCGGCAGGACGTCTACCGCTTCGGCGAGCCGGTCGATCTGCGCGGCCCGGTGTTCATGGCCGCGTTCGGCCTGATCGCGCTCGATGCGCTCGTGGTGTTCGTGCTCGCCGGCGGCCTCGCCGCCTTTGCCCGCCGCCGCAGCGCCGCGACCGCCGCGATCCTGATCGTCGCCCTCGCCGGCGCGCTGGCGACGCCGCGCACCGCGCAGGCGCAATCGACCCTGATGCCGCCGCAGAGCCTGCCGCAGCGCACGCCGCTGTCGCCGCAGCAGCAGGACTTCGCCATCAAGGCGACGCAGCAGACGCATCTGGCTTACATCGTCACCGGCGACGCCGACGTGGACGAGATCAGCCGCGCCGGCCTCTCCGGCCTGACGCTGTTCCTGGCGCAACGCACGGCGCTCGAACCGGGCGAGCCCGTCGGCCTCGATCCCTCGCGCGACGAACTGTCGTTCTTTCCGGTGATCTACTGGCCGATTTCCGAGCGCGCCGCCAAGCCGTCGCGTGCGACGCTCGACCGCATCGACACCTACATGAAGCAAGGCGGCACCGTGCTGTTCGATACGCGCGATGCCATCGACGCGCCGCCCGGCCCCGACGGCGAGACGCGCTCGCCGGGCATGGTGGCGCTGCGCGCCATCCTGTCTTCGCTCGATGTGCCGGAACTCGAGCCGATTCGCGCCGACCATGTGCTCAACAAGACGTTCTTCCTGATGAAGGACTTCCCCGGCCGCTTCACAACAGGCCGGCTCTGGGTCGAGGCGCTGCCCGAAGACGTCGAGGAAGATCCGAGCCGCCCGGCGCGCGCCGGCGACGGCGTATCGTCCATCATGATCACGTCGAACGATCTGGCCGGCGCCTGGGCGCTGCGGCCCGACGGCCAGGCCATGCTGCCGCTGGTGCCGGGCGAGCCGCGCCAGCGCGAATTCGCCTTCCGCGCCGGCGTCAACATCGTGATGTACGCGCTGACCGGCAACTACAAGGCAGACCAGGTGCACATCCCCGCTTTGCTCGAACGGTTGGGGCAGTGACATGAATCTCGGCGTCGCCTTCGCACCGCTGGTTCCGCAATACGTCGTCTGGACGGCATTCGGCGTCGCCGTGCTGCTGTCGATCCTGCTGCTGGTCGCGCGCAGCCGCGGCGCGGTCATGCGCACCGTCGCCATGGCGCTGCTGGTGCTCGCGCTCGCCAACCCGTCGATGACGCGCGAGGACCGCGACCCGATCCCGTCGGTCGCCGCCGTCATCGTCGACAAGAGCCCGAGCCAGGAATTCGGCGACCGCGATGCCCAGACCGAACAGGCGCGCGAGACTTTGCTCAACCGCCTGAAGGGCATTCCCGGTCTCGAAGTGCGTGTCGCCGAGGCCGGCGCCGCCGACGGCGAGACCGACGGCACGCGGCTGTTCACCGCGCTGTCCTCGACGCTCGCCGACGTGCCGCCGGATCGCATCGCCGGCGCGGTGATGATCACCGACGGCCGCGTTCACGACATTCCGGCGAACGCAGCGGCGCTCGGCTTTGCCGCGCCGCTGCATGCGCTGATCACCGGCCACGCCAACGAGATCGACCGCCGCGTCGTTCTCACGCAGACGCCGCGCTTCGGCATTGTCGGCCAGATGCAGACCATCGGCTTCAAGATCGAGGACCAGGGCGTCCCGGCCGGTCCCGTGCAGGTGACCGTGCGGCGCGACGGCGAACTGCTCGAACAGCGCACCGTCAACAGCGGCGACGAAGTCCGCATGCAGGTGCAGATCCCGCATGGCGGGCCCAACATCGTCGAGGTCGAGGCGGCGCCGCTCGCCAACGAACTGACTTTGGTCAACAACCGCGCCGTCATCTCCATCGACGGCGTGCGCGACAAGCTGCGCGTGCTGCTCGTCTCGGGCGAACCGCATGCCGGCGAGCGCACCTGGCGCAACCTGCTCAAGTCCGACGCCTCGGTCGATCTCGTCCACTTCACCATTCTGCGGCCGCCGGAAAAGCAGGACGGCACGCCGATCAACGAACTGTCGCTGATCGCCTTCCCGACGCGCGAGCTGTTCCAGCAGAAGATCGGCGAATTCCAGCTCATCATCTTCGACCGGTATGCCCGGCAGGGCGTGCTGCCGATGATCTATTTCGACAACATCGCGCGCTATGTCCGCAACGGCGGCGCGGTGATGATCGCGGCCGGCCCCGATTATGCGTCGACGAGTTCGATCTGGCGCACGCCGCTCGATGTCATCCTGCCGGCCGAGCCGTCCGGCGACGTCACCGAGCAGAGCTTCAAGGCCCGCATCTCCGATGCCGGCAAACGCCATCCGGTCACCCGTGCGCTCGAAGGCTCCGACGTCGATCCGCCGCAGTGGAGCAACTGGTTCCGGCTGGTCAACACCAAGCGCACCATGGGCACGCCCGTGATGGAAGGCCCGGACGGCAAGCCGCTGCTGGTGCTGGCGCGCGAAGGCGAAGGCCGCGTCGCGCTGATGCTGTCCGATCACATCTGGCTGTGGGCGCGCGGCTATGAAGGCGGCGGCCCGCATCTCGATCTTTTGCGCCGGCTGTCGCACTGGCTGATGAAGCAGCCCGACCTCGAAGAGGAAGCGCTGCGCCTGATCGTGCGCGGCCGCGACATGACCGTGCAGCGCCAGACCATGGCGGACGCGGTGGCGGACATCACCCTCACCTCGCCGTCCGGCAAAACCCAGACGCTCAAGCTGTCGGCGGCGGAGCCCGGCCTGTGGCGCTCGCAGGTGCCGGCCAACGAACTCGGCCTGTGGCGCGCCACCGACGGCAAGCTCACCGCGCTGGTGAATGTCGGCCCGGCCAATCCGCGCGAATTCCAGGAAGTGACCTCGACCACCCAGACGCTGGCGTCGCTCGCGGACAGCACCGGCGGCAGCGTGCGCCGTCTTGCCGAGAACGCCGGCGGCCTTGAAGTGCCGCGCGTCGTACCGGTGCGCACCGCCTCGACCTACAAGGGCGAGGACTGGATCGGCATGAAGATGCGCGACGTCTCCGTGGTGCGCGGCATCGGCGTGCTGCCGATCTTCTCCGGGCTGATCGGCCTCCTGCTGCTGGTCGGCTCGCTGGCGCTGACATGGGCGCGGGAAGGCCGCTAGATTCTGTCATTCCGGGGCGCCGTGAAACGGCGAGCCCGGAATCCATATTCCCGGTCCTGTGAATATGGATTCCGGGCCCGCTTGCTTCGCAAGCGTCCCGGAATGACAATGGGGCATGACCCTCTCCCTTTTCTTCGCCACCATGTTCGCCGGGTTTCTTTATTCGGTGATCCCCGGTCCGGCGGTGCTGCTGGTGTTCTCGCTTGCCGCCCAGCACGGCCGCGCCATGGGCGCCCGATTCCTGATCGGCCATATGGTCGGCGACATCACCTGGAGCGCTCTGGCTTTCGCCTCCATCGTCGGCGTCAGCAAGATGGGGCCGCTGCTGTTCGACATCCTCGGCGCCGGCTGCGGTCTTTATCTGATCTATCTCGGCATCAAGGCGATCCGCGCCCGGTCGATCGGCGACGCGCCGGTGCTGCGCGGCCACATGCCCTATCGCGCCGGCTTCCTGTTCGGGCTCACCAATCCGAAAGCCTATCCGGTGGCGGTCGCGGTCTTCACCGCGCTGATCGCGCGCTACACGATGGACCTGTCGTGGTCGTCGCTGCCGCTGATGGGGCTGTCGGCCTGGATCGGCCTCGTGCTCGGCTATGTCGCGACCTTGTTCTGGGCCGGGCTGCCGATCGTGCGGCGCTTCTTCCTGCTGCACGGCGTCGTGGTCACGCGCATCATCGGCGTGACCTTCGTGCTGTTCGGGTTGAAGTCGCTGGTGGACGCCGGGCGCTCGTTCCAGACGCGGTAGCGCTCCTACTTCACCACGTCGTCGGCGGCTGTGATCAGGCTGTGCGACGGGTTCTTGCCGCAATATTCGCCGAGCTTGCCGCCGTTCGCTTTCATCTTGTCGAAGTCGACGATCGGCTTGGCGTCCTGGCTGGCGTAGAAGCCCTCGATCCACATCAGGATGAGGCCGATGGTCTCCTTGTCGCTGGTGACGAAGTCCTTGCAGCTCACGGTCGACAGATCGAGCTGTTGCGCCTTGAGCGGCAGCGGCGCCAGCATGGCCGCCGCGACCAGTAACATCGAAAGCTTTTTCATGATGCGCCCCCTTGAAGTCCTGTGGCTTCAGTCTTGCCGCAGCCGATGACGGCGGCAAGAACGGGACGACGCGACGGCGCTGATATTATTCTGAATTTACGCGCGCGCTATTTCAGATCACGCCGGCTCGATCCAGTCCGGACGGATCAGGCCGGTCACGCCCTCGAAGGCGCCGGGGACGAGTTCGTGGACGAGGAGCCGGGCCGGATTGACCGGCCCCGGCATCTTCACCTGGCCCTTGGGGATGCGCTTGAAGCCGCTGCGGCCGTAATAAGGCTCGTCACCGACCAGCACCACCAGTTTGTAGCCCTTGGCCTTCGCATCCTTGAGCGCCCGCGCCATCAGCGCCGCGCCCACGCCGCGCGAGCGGAACGGCGGCTCGACCGTCAGAGGACCGAGCAGCAGCGCCGGCGTCTCGCCGATGCAGATCGGCGTCAGCCGGATCGAGCCGACCATCAGGGTGCCGATACGGGCGATGAACGACAATTCGAGCAGGTGGCCTCGCCCCTCGCGGATGCGGTAGGCGCTGCGCGCGTAGCGCCCCGGGCCGAACGTGCGCTCGTTCAGGCGCTCGACGGCAAGCGCGTCGCTCGGCGATTCAGGGACAATGGTGAGGTCGAGTTCGCTCATGAAACCATGCGATTAGCACCCCGCTCCCGGAACGTCCATCGGCGGTGGCGATGGCCTCCCCAAGACCCTAGATAGGACCGGAGCGGGCAATAGAAAAAGGAATGCATCTTGGGACTTCTGGTGGACGGCGTCTGGCACGACGAATGGTACCAAAACAAGAACGGCCGCTTCGTCCGGCAGGACTCGCCGTTCCGCAACTGGGTGACCGCCGACGGCAGCGCCGGGCCGACCGGGACCGGCGGCTTCAAGGCCGAGGCCGGCCGCTACCACCTCTACGTCTCGCTGGCCTGCCCGTGGGCGCATCGCACCATCATCTTCCGCCAGCTCAAGGGCCTCGAGCAACTGATCTCGATGTCCATCGTCTCGCCCGACATGCTCAAGGAAGGCTGGACCTTCCATACCGGCGAAGGCTCGACCGGCGACGCCATCAACGGCAAGGACAGGCTCTACGAGATCTATCTGCTGACCGATCCGAAATTCACCGGCCGCGTCACCGTGCCGGTGCTGTGGGACAAGAAGACGAAGACGATCGTCAACAACGAATCGTCCGAGATCATCCGCATGTTCAATTCGGCCTTCGACGGCCTGACCGGCAACACCGCCGACTTCTACCCGCAGGCGCTGCGCGCCGAGATCGACCGCATCAACGACCTCGTCTATCCGAACATCAACAACGGCGTCTATCGCGCCGGTTTTGCCACCACGCAGGAGGCTTATGAAGAAGCCTTCGGCAACCTGTTCGATACGCTCGACAAGGTGGAAGAGATCCTGTCGCGGCAGCGCTATCTCGCCGGCAGTGCGATCACGGAGGCGGACTGGCGGCTGTTCACGACCCTGGTGCGCTTCGACGCGGTCTACTACGCGCACTTCAAGTGCAACCGGCGGCACAGCTACGAATATCCGAACCTGTCGAATTATGCCCGCGAACTCTATCAGGTGCCCGGCGTCGCGCAGACGGTGGACCTTGGGCAGATCAAGCGGCATTATTACTTCAGCCAGCGCACGGTGAACCCGACCGGCATCGTGCCGGTGGGGCCGCAGCTCGATTTTGCGGCGAAGCATGACCGGGGGCGGTTCGGCTAGTTCTGTCATTCCGGGGCGCGCCGGAAAGGCGCGAACCCGGAATCCATAACCCCAGCGCCGCGAATATGGATTCCGGGCCCGCTTGCTTCGCAAGCGTCCCGGAATGACAATGGGGCATGTTCGGCACCCACGATCTCTGGCTGTTCATCCTGTCGGCCCTGCTGCTCAACATCACGCCGGGGCCCGACACCGCGCTCGTTGTCGCACGCTCGACGCAGATGGGGCTGCGCGGCGGCGTTGCGGCGTCGTTCGGCATAGCCGGCGGCATCGTCGTGCACATCGCGGCGGCGGCGATCGGCCTGTCGGCGCTGATTGCGGCGTCTGCCACCGCCTTCAGCATCGTCAAATATATCGGCGCCGCCTATCTCATCTATATCGGCCTGCGCATGATCCTGAGCCGGCCGGCCGCCGCTCCGGGCGATGGCGCGGCGGCGCAAGCGGCGCTGCCGCTGCGCGCCGTGTTCTGGCAGGGCTTCTTCAGCAACGCGCTCAATCCGAAGGTGGCGATCTTCTTTCTCGCCTTCCTGCCGCAGTTCGTCGACAACGGCGCGCCGTCGAAGGCGCTGGCCTTCCTGTTCCTCGGCGTCGTCTTCATCATCGGCGGCACGGTGTGGAGCCTGATCCTCGCCGCCATCACCGCGCACGCGACGTCGCGCCTGAAAGCGACGCGGCGCTTCCGGCGCCTGGTCGACGGCGCTGTCGGCGCGATGTTCGTCGCGCTGGGCGTGCGGCTGGCGCTGGTGCAGCGCTAACGGGTTACGATGTCAAACAGCCCGGAGACTTGCAGCCAACGCTCCGCCGCCCCTGTTCTTTAAAGGCCCGGGGCGGCCTGCCTTCCCCTTCCGCCCCTCGGACATGCCGAGGGAATGGAGCGCCGCGAGGCGCCCAAGCAGATGCACCTTGCGGTGCCGGCCCTCCTTGCGATGGGAGAGGCCTGCGCCCCGCGGCGCTCCATGGTGGCGATTTCTGTCTGCGGGGCCGTAACTTCCGGCGGCCGGTCAGCGATCGAGCCGCCTTGTGAGCGGACATCGACCTCCGGCAGGCTTTCGCCCGCCTTCACCGAACCCCCGTCCAGCCATTGAAGGCAGAGCCCCGTAGTGGGCCCGGACGGCTACCCGCGGCCTCCCGGGAGCAGGGTTACGAGCCCCGCCCGCAGGCGCCACATCCTGCTCCGTCATCAAGACGTCTCTAGATGACGTCCCCGGCCGAGCAGGACGAATGAACCCTATCCTATGTTAGGAATAACAGTCAAGGACTATTTTCTAGTCCTTTGTCGTCCCGGGCGACTGAGCGCAGCGAAGGAGGCCCGGGACCCATAGCCACCGCGTCATCCGCATCGCGAACACCGGGGTTATGGGTCCCCGCCTGCGCGGGGACGACGCCGAGTCTCCATTCGGGCTACAGGCCACAGGGCCGAGCTCACCACACCTCACTCACCGCGCGGCCCTCGAACACCTCGGCGATGCGGGCGCGGGTGGCGCGGCCGGTATCTTCCGGCAGTTCGTCGATGGCGAAGAAGCCGTGGGCGACGATCTCCCGGTCCGGCACCGGCGGGCTCTCCTGCACGAAATCGCGCACCACATAGAGCATCACGTGGTCGCGCCTCGAGACGCGGTGATTGTGAAACACGCCGTGCAGCGCCGGCTCGCCGGTCAGCTTGATGTTGCCCTCCTCGACCAGTTCGCGGGCCAGCGCCGTCTTGACCGTCTCGCCGGTTTCGACGCCGCCGCCGGGCAGATGCCAGCCGCTGACATAGGAGTGCTTGATCAGGAACACCCGGCCCTGGCCGTCGATGACCATGCCAAAGGCGCCCAGCGTCGCGCCGCGGGCGAAGCGCCAGTAGACGTGAAAAACACGCCGCAACAGCGGCTCGAGGCGGCGGCGCAAGGCGGACAAGCGGCGGTTTCCTTCCCGATTGGCCGCCAAGTCCTACCAGCGGACCCGCCAAAAGTGAGGCCGTCCGGCCCCTTTATTCTTTAGAATTATTCCAATATATGGGGGCCAGCCACTCCCCCGAAGGACGCCTCCCGTGAAGCAATTTTCCGACCTGACCGAGCAGGAAGTGCTCGCCCTCGCCATTACCAACGAGGAGGAGGACAGCCGCATCTACCGGGGCTTCGCCGAGGGCCTGCGCGAGCAGTTTCCGGCCTCCGCCAAGGTGTTCGACGAGATGGCCGAGGAGGAAGTGCATCACCGGGCGATGCTCTACGACCTCTACCGCCAGCGCTTCGGGGAATACCTGCCGCTGATCCGCCGCCAGGACGTGAAGGGCTTCATGCACCCGAAGAAGCCACTGTGGCTGATGCGGCCGCTCGGCCTCGACGAAGTGCGCAAGTTCGCCGAGAACATGGAGTTCGAGGCCGAGCGCTTCTACCGCAAGGCCGCCGAGAACGCGCGCGACGCGTCGGTGCGCGAACTGCTGATCACGCTCGCCGAAGCCGAGGCCGGCCACGAATCGCTGGCGCACAAGCTCACCGCGAAGATCCTCACCGAGGACGCGCGCGCCGAAGAGCATGAAACCGCGCGGCGCATGTTCCTGCTGCAATATGTGCAACCGGGTCTCGTCGGGCTGATGGACGGCTCGGTGTCGACGCTGGCGCCGTTGTTCGCGGCCGCCTTCGCCACGCACAACACCTGGGAGACGTTTCTGGTCGGCATGGCCGCTTCCGTCGGCGCCGGCATCTCGATGGGCTTTGCCGAGGCCTTGTCCGACGACGGCTCGCTCACCGGGCGCGGCGCGCCGTGGCTGCGCGGCCTCGTCTCCGGCCTGATGACCACCATCGGCGGCGTCGGCCACGCACTGCCTTATCTCATTCCCGATTTCTATATAGCGACCGTCGTCTCCGTGATCGTGGTCGCCATCGAACTCGCGGTGATCTCGTGGATCCGCTACAAATACATGGACACGCCGTTTCTCAAGGCCGCGTTCCAGATCGTGGTCGGCGGCGTCCTGGTGTTCCTCTCAGGCATCTTGATCGGGAGTTCGTGACGGCGGGCCGGCCGGCGTGCTTTACAGGGCGGCATGCCCTTCACTCTCGCCCACCTCTCCGACATACACCTTGCGCCGTTGCCGCCGGCGCATGTGCTCGACCTCGGCTCCAAGCGCATCACCGGTTATCTGAACTGGCAGCGCAAGCGCCGCTTCGTGCATGACCCGGCGGTGCTGGGCTCGATCGTCGCCGACCTCAAGGCGCAGGCGCCCGACCACGTCGCCGTCACGGGCGACATCGCCAATATCGGGCTGGAGGCGGAATATGCCGCTGGTCGCGGCTTTCTCGACGCGCTGGGCAAGCCCGAGGCCGTAAGCTTCGTGCCCGGCAATCACGACATCTATGTCACTGAGTGCGCGGGCTTTGCCGCGCGCGCCTGGGGCCCGTTCATGGCCGGCGACGACGGCGAGACCTTTCCCTATGTGCGGCGGCGCGGACCGCTGGCGATCATCGGGCTTTCCACCGGCGTGCCGACCGCACCGTTCCAGGCCACCGGCGAGCTCGGCAGCCAGATCGGCGCGCTCGGTGCCCTGCTCGATCGCGCACGGGCCGACAATCTGTTTCGCGTCGTTCTGATCCATCATCCGCCCGTGAGCGAGTCGCCGGCTTACAAGCGGCTGACCGATGCGGACGCCTTCATGCGCGTCGTCGCGCGGCACGGCGCCGACCTGATCCTGCACGGCCATGATCACCGCGACATGCTGAACTACATCGAAGGACCGGATGGCGCGCGCGTGCCCGCGGTCGGTGTGCCGTCGGCCTCGTCAAGGCCGGGCATGGACAAGGATGACCCGGCCTATCACCTCTATCGCATCGACGGCGCACCAGGCGCGTGGCGCTGCGAAATGGTGGTGCGGGGGATGGATGAGGATGGGGTGGTGAAGGAAGTGAAGCGAGCGGTGCTTTAAGGCACCGGCGCGGTGAGCAGCGCCCAGGTGAACAGCACGGCCACCGCGACCACTGCCCCGTACACGAACATGCGCAGGCCGCGCAGGCGGCCGCGGCGCTGTTCGTCGTCGATGGTCTTGAGCGTCGCCGCCTGACCGAACGGCACATCGTCGGTGAGCGCGCGCTCGCGCTCCAGGAGACGCCGCGCGACGTAGCGCGTCACCGCCGACACCATCTCCGCCAGGTCGTAGCTTTCGGCCAGCACGGCGCGGCCGTAGCGGGTATCCTGGACGAAACGGTACTGGCGCTTGTCGCGGCCCATTTCGACATGGGCGACGACGTCGACCCAGAGCCGCGGCGTCTCGCCCTGGCTCACACCGCGGTCGAACAGTTCGACGTCTTTCGGAATCTCGGCGAACAGCGGGTCGAGCGCTTCGTTCAGCAGCTCCAGCCGCGCCACCTCGGCATCGCGCAAATCGACAATGACGGCGGAACGCTCGGCAGCCTCGATGCGCGCCTCGCGCATGGCCTCCTTGAGCGGCGTCGGCGGAACCGTCGGCTCGGACTCAGGCTTTTTGCGGCGTCCCCACATCGCCCCCTTCTAGCAGGCCGCACGAAGCCGGCAAAGGGAGAAAGTTAAGCTTTTTCAACACCATTGATGGTTGGCCAAAGGTTAATTGCGGGGTTTCACCCCATATTGGCGCGCCCAGCCCAGGCTGTCCTCGGTCCGCGGCGTCGAAGGCATGTATTCGCAGCCCACCCAGTGCGCGTAGCCGAGCCGGTCGATCTCGGCAAAAACGTAGGGGTAGTTGATCTCGCCATCCTCGTTCGGCTCGTGGCGCACCGGCACCTGCGAGCACTGGATGTGGCCGATCAGGGGCTGATATTTCCTGAAGCGCTCGATGATGTCGCCGCCGACGATCTGAACGTGGAAGAAATCGTACTGCATGAAGACATTGTCGCTGCCGACCCGCGCGATGATGTCGGCGGCGTGCTCGACCTCGTAGAGAAAATAGTTCGGCACGCTGCGGTGGTTGATCGGCTCGATATAGAGCCTGATGTTCCTCGCCGCGGCCTCATCGGCGGCGCGCTTGAGGTTGTCCACGAACACATCTTCCGCTTCGCGGCGCTGCGCCGGCGTCACCAGGCCGGCGAGACAGTGGATCGCGAGGCCATCCACCTTCGCGACATAATCGAGAGTCTGCGCAAAGGCCGCGCGCCACTCGTCCTGCCGCCCCGGCAGCGCGCCGAGGCCGAACTCACCCTCGCCGCCCTGCGGCGTGTTGATGCCGAGCACCTTGAGATTGTTGCGCGTCGCGGCGCGACGATAGTCGGCGGCGCTGACGCCATCGGGGAAGCGGCCCTCGATCGCGGTGAAGCCGGCCGCCGCCGCCGCGTCGATGCGCTCGATCAGCGGGCGCTCCTTGAACAGGTAGTCGATGTGAGCGGAAAACCGCGGCATGCCTCTCCCCTTATCCTCGCCTCTTGCGCCCGTCCCTTGAGCCGTATTCATTAGCGGGCAAACTACCGTCCAAGCGCCGCAAAGGCCACCCGTATCGAGGAACGCCGCATGTCCGCCAATTCCGCCTTCCATGTCTGCGTGCTGCCGGGCGACGGCATCGGCCACGAGGTGATGAAGCCGGCGCTCGATGTGCTGCGCCGTGTCGAGGAGACGACGCCGAGCCTCAAATTTCGTTTTTCGGAAGCGCCGGCCGGAGCCGAGGAATACAAGGCGACCGGCAAGTCGATGTCGGACGCCACGGTGAAGCTCGCCGGCGAGGCCGACGCCATTCTGCTCGGGGCCTGCGGCATGCCGAGCATCCGCTATCCCGACGGCACCGAGATCATGCCGCAGGTCGAACTGCGCTTCATTTACGACCTCTATGCCGGCGTGCGACCGGCACGGCTGGTGCCGGGCGTGCCCTCGCCGATCGTCGGCGCACATGAGCATGGCATCGACTTCGTGCTGGTCCGGGAATCGACCGAGGGTCTGTTCGCATCGATGGGCAAGGGCGTCACCACCAACGATGAAGCGCGCGAGACGCTCGTCGTCACGCGCAAGACCACCGAGCGATTGTTCGATTTCTGCCTGCGCCTTGCGCAGCGCCGCAAGATGCGCGGCAAGCCCGGCCGGCTGACGCTCGTGGACAAGGCCAATGTCTTCAAGGCGTTCAACTGGCAGCGTACGATCTTCGACGAACGCAAGGCCAAGTTTCCCGATGTCGCGACCGACAAGCTTTATGTCGACGCCTGTGCCGCCATAATGGTGAAGAAGCCGTGGGACTTCGACGTCATGGTGATGGAGAACATGTTCGGCGACATTCTCTCCGATCTCGCCGCCGGCCTGATCGGCGGCCTCGGCATGGCGCCGTCGGCGGATATCGGCGACACCCATGCGGTGTTTCAGCCCTGCCACGGCACCGCGCCGGACATCATGGGACAGGGCAAGGCCAATCCAACCGCGATGATTTTGTCCGCCGCGATGATGCTCGACTGGCTCGCCGACAAGCACGACCACCAGCCGGCCGCCGAAGCGGCGCAGCGCATCGAGCAGGCTGTCGACGATGCCTATCGCAGCGGGCTCAAGCCGATGGAGTATGGCGGCGGCGACGGAACCGCGGCGATATCGAAGGCGGTGATGACGGCGCTGGGGTAGCTGCCGCGCCGCGATGCACGCGACGATGGGCCGTCGCCCGCATTCGCCGTGCACGATTTCCGTTATCCGAAAAACGTTTGCACGAATGGCTTTGCACTGACGTCTGCCACCGCCTACGCTGCCCCACAGAGAACCAGATCCGGCGGCGCTTCCAGCCCGCGCGACAGACCGGATCGGCAGGGAGGAGAAAAACCATGTCGATTGAAATGTCGATCTCGACACGTTCCGGTGTCGCCCGTTTTGCCCGCACAACACTCGGCGCCGTTGCCGCGCTGACGCTCACCGCGTCCGCGGCCTGGTCGCAGGCCTATGGCATCTACAGCATGCCGGCCGGCACGCTGAGCCACACCACCGCGTCCGCCATCGCCAAGGTGCTCAAGGAAAAAGGCGGCATGAACATGCTGGTGCAGCCGACCGCCGGCGAAACCACGCTGCTGCCGCTGCTCGCCCGCGGCGAAGGCGAACTCGGCATTGCCAACATCTTCGAGACCGAAATCGCCGCCAAGGCCTATCCGGACCTGCGCGTCGTCGGCTCGCTGCATTCCCTGCGCGGCGCCTTCTGGGTGCGCAAGGATTCGCCGATGAAGACCATCGCCGATCTCAAGGGCAAGCGCGTGGTGCTCGGCTTCTCGGCGATGCGGACGATCGACCCGCTGGTGAAAGCCATTCTCGCCACCGGCGGCCTGACCGAAGCCGACATCAAGCCGGTGCTGGTGCCGAACGTCGTACGCGGCGCCGAAGACTTCGCCAACGGCTCGGCCGACATGTTCTTCTTCGCCTTCGGCGGCGCCAAGGTGCGCGAAGTCGACGCCACCGTCGGCGGCATCCGCGCCCTGACCATCCCGAAGGAAGGCATGACCGCGGCGCAGAAGATCGTGCCCGAAGGCTATCTCACCCCCGCCGCGCCCTCGCCGTTCTTCGTCGGCGTCGAGCAGCCGACGGAAGTCTACACCTGGGACAACATGCTGCTGACCAACGCCAAGGTGAAGGACGAGGTCGTCTACAAGATGATCGAGGTCATGGAAGCCAACAAGAGCGAACTCGTCGCGGTGCAGCCGGCGCTGCGCGATTTCGACGCCAAGAAGCTCTACAAGACCTACAAGATTCCTTATCACCCCGGCGCCTTGAAGTATTTCAAGGATCACAAGATCGAGGCGACGAAGGTCGAGTGAGCATCAGGTGAGCGATAATCGCGCCATCGACGAAGCGGCCGGCCCAGCGCCGGCTGCCTCACCTTCCGCTCGCTGGGCCACCGATATCCTGCAAGCGCTGCTGCTCGCCTGCGTTGTTGGCTGGGTGCTCGACCTGCCGCGCAAATTCCTCGGTATGTCGTTCTATACCGAGCAACTGCTCGTCGTCTGCCTCGGCCTGGCCCTGGCGCTGTCGTTCATCACCGCCCGCTACGAGCGCGCCGTCATCGGCTGGAGCGGCGCGGTACTGGCGCTGGTGATCTGCGGCTATATCGCCGTCCGCTACGAGGAACTGACGCTCTCGATCGCGCTGCTGCCGGCCGAAGGCATCATCGGCAGCGCCATCCTCGTTTTGCTGGTGCTGGAAGCGACGCGCCGCTCGGCCGGCGGCGTGCTGATCGTCGTCATTCTCGTCATCTCGGCCTATGTGTTCATCGGCCCTCACATGCCGGGCGATTTCGCGACGCGCGCGGTCGCGCCGGAACGACTGCTGGTTTATTACGGCCTCGACACCAATGCCATCATCGGCAACATCCTGTCGGTCGCGGTGCTGATCGTCGTGCCCTTCACGCTGATGGGCCAGGTGCTCGGCCGCACCGGTGGCGCGGCTTATTTCGCTGATCTCGCAATGTCCGGCATGGGCAGCTTCCGCGGTGGCGCCGCCAAGATCGCCGTGGTCGGCTCCGGCCTGTTCGGGCTGATCTCCGGCGCGGCGGTCTCGAACGTGATGGCCGTCGGCATCGTCACCATTCCGCTGATGTCGCGCTCGGGCTTCTCGCGCACCCGCGCCGCGGCGATCGAAGCCGTCGGCTCGACCGGCGGCCAGCTGATGCCGCCGGTGATGGGAGCGGCCGCCTTCCTGATGGCGGAATTTCTGCAGGTGCCTTATGGCGCCGTGGCGCTCGCCGCCTTCATTCCGGCGCTGCTCTATTACATCGCCTTGTTCGTGCACGTCGATCTCGAGGCGGCCAAGCACAAGATCGGCGCCGCGCAGGTCGAAGAAATACCAGCCTTCACCACGGTGCTGAAATCGGGCTGGCATTTCCCGATCCCGCTGATCTTCCTCATCGCCACTTTGGCCTGGCCGGAATTCTTCCAGATCCCGATCGAGCGCGCCGCCGTCTATTCGACCGGCCTTCTCATCGTGCTGTCGCTCATGTTCGGCTATCGCGGCAAACGCGTCACTCCAGGCGAAATGCTGCGCGCCGTACTCGACACCGGACGCGCCGCGCTGGATATCATATTGATCGGCGCCGCCGCCGGCATGGTGGTCGGCGCGCTCAACATCTCCGGTATCTCCTTCGGCCTGACGCTGCAGCTCATCGCCATCGCCGGCGAGAACCTGTTCGTGCTGCTGCTCCTGACCGCGATCATCTCGATCATCCTCGGCATGGGCATGCCGACGGTCAGCGTCTATGTGCTCACGGCTTCGCTGCTGGCGCCGTCGATCATCAAGCTCGGCGTGTCGCCGATGGCGGCGCATATGTTCGTGATGTATTTCGGCATGTTGTCGATGATCACGCCGCCCGTGGCGATCGCCGCCTATGCCGCGGCCAACATCGCGCGGGTGCCGGGCTGGAACGCCGGCTGGATGGCCGTGGTTGTGGGATGGAGCACGTTCTTCATCCCGTTCCTGTTCGTCACCCAGCCATCGCTGCTGTTCGACGGCACCTGGCTGGAGATCGTCTGGAACCTGTCGCGCAACGTGCTCGGCATCGTGGTCGGCACAGCCGCCATTGTCGGCTTCATGTTCGCGCCGGTTACGGGCGCCCTGCGCCTCGGCTTCGGCGTGGCGGCCATCGCCATCCTGCTGCCGCCGAATATCTTTGCCGGCTCGCAGTGGATCGACTTTGCCGGCCTCGGCGCGGCGGCTGCGTTGATGGCGCTCAACTGGACGCAGGCCCGCGCGCAAAAGCAAACGGCTCCGCAGACGGCGGCGCCGTAGGTTTCATCCGTCATTCCGCGGCGGGCCCAACAGCGCGTTTACGCGCGTCTTGCGCCGCCCTATGGGCCGAACCCGGAAGCCGCTCAGCATGAGGGCGTCTCTGGATTCCGGGTTCGCTTGCTACGCAAGCGCCCCGGAGTGACGGTTACTGGCCCTCGCGCCAGATGCCGAGCGCCTCCTGCGCCGGGCGATCCGAGATCGAGAACAGCACGGCGTCGCCGTCGCCCTTGACCTCGTGGCTGTAGCGCTTCCACGGCGGGATCACGAAGACGTCGTTGACGCCCCAGTCGAGCGGCTTGCCGTCGACCATCGTCGTGCCGGAGCCTTCGGCGACGCAGAACACCGCGCCGTCGGTCGAGCGATAGGGCTCGCCCTTGAAGCCCTTGGGCAGCAGCGCCAGATGCGCGCCCATGGTCGGCAGCACCGGGCCGCCATTGATGGGGTTGGCGTAGCGCACGCGCGCGCCGAAGCGCTTGTCGATGTCGCCGGTCTTCTTCAGCCGGTCGAGGATCGGCTTCATCTTGCGATACGGATAGTTGATGACCGGCGAGCGGTTGGTCACCGCCGGCATGCCGTCCGGCAGCACGCCGGTGGCGTAGCGCTCGAACGAGTCGCCGTCCTCGTGATTGACGTTCTGCATCTTCTCGTCGAAGTGCTTGGCGAACGACGCCTGGAAGTGGTTGACGGTCGGCATGTCGAGCACGTCGAGCCACATCACCGGCTCCTTGCCGGTGTTGCCGTGGTCGTGCGGCGCCCAGTTGGCGGTGATGATGAAGTCGCCATGCTCCATGTTCGCCTTCTCGCCCTCGACCGCCGTATAGGCGCCCTCGCCCTTGAGGACGAAGCGGATGGCGGAGGCGACATGCTGATGCACGTCGGCGACCTCGCCGGGCATGATGAGCTGGATGCCGGCAAACAGCGAGTTGGTGATCTTGGACTTGCCGGGATCGCCGGGGTTCTCCAGCACGAGGACGCGGCGCTCGGCCTCCTCGGCCGTGATGACGTCACCGGCTTCGAGCATCAGCTTTTCGACCTGCGGAAACTTCCACAGCGCCGGCACCATCTGGGTTTTCGGCTCGGGCGTCACCAGGCCCTTGAGCACTTCCCACAGCGGCGCGAGATTGTAGCCGCTGATTTTCTCGTAGTAGGCCTGACGCGAGGCCTGGATGTTATGCTTGGAGCCAGGGGAAGTCTGGCCGGCGGTCGCCGTGGACATGAGCGCGCTCCCTGGGCGATTCCGCCCGATTGTTCCGTTTGTAACCATCTTATAGCGCAATTCGATGGCGCGAAACAACGTCGCGTCAGGCGGAGCCCCGCGCCGCACGGCGGGCAGGCCCACTCAGTTATTCGCCGAGCCGCCGTCCACCACCAGCGACTGGCCGGAGACGAAATTGCTGTCGTCTGAGGCGAGGAACAGCAGCGCGCCGGTGAGATCCTCCGGATAGGCGTCGCGCTTGAGCGCGCGGCCGGCCCTCGCCTTCTCGCTCTCCTCCTCGACATGGACCGTGTTGGCGAGGCCGGTGTCGGACAAGGTGAAGCCGGGCGACAAGGTATTGACGTTGATGTTGTGCACGCCGAGTTCGCGCGACAGCGCCCGCGTGAAGGCGATGATGGCGCCCTTCGAGGTTACGTAAGGCAACATGCGCGGAATGCCCTTGTAGGGCGCGCCGGAGGCGATGTTGATGATCTTGCCGGCCTTCTTCGCGATCATGTGCGGGGCGACATGGCGGCACGGCAGATACGTGCCCTTGATGTTCACCGCCATCACGTTGTCCCAGAGGTCGGTGTCCCACTCGTCGAACGGGCGCGGCTTGAGGGTGGCATAGAGCGCGGCGTTGTTGACCAGGATGTCGATGCCGCCGAACTGCTTCAGCGTCTCGGCGACCATGGCCTTGACCGAGGCTTCATCCGCCACATCGCACACAACGCTGGCCGCCTGCCCGCCCGCCTTGCCGATCTCGGCGACGACATCCTTGCCGTCCGCGATGTCCGCGATCATCACCCGCGCGCCGCTCGCGGCGAGCGCCAGCGAATAGTGCCGACCGATACCTTTAGCGCCGCCAGTGACGATGGCGACCTTGCCCTGAAGCCGGGACATGGCTGCTCCTTTTTTTTCTTACTGAGCCTTCACGCGCCTGATGAAGCCACCGAAGGCGGCGAGCTGCGTCTTGACGATGTCGCGCGTCGGCTGATCGGTCAGCTCCAGCGTGTCCTTGTCGAACTTGTTCTGCGCGAAGGACACGAAAATCTCCGGCGTGCCGAACAGGAAGACGTTGAGATAGGTCAGCGACTGGCGCATGTGATACTGCATACGCGAGCCGCCGAGCGGGCCGCCGCTCGCCGATTGCAGCGCCACCGGCTTTTCCTTGAAGGGCTGGTCCTTCATGCGCGACACCCAGTCGAACGCGTTCTTCAGCGCGCCGGGAATGGTCCAGTTGTACTCCGGCGTGACGATGATGACGCCGTCGGCGGCGCGCACCGCGTCGGCAAACTTCACCACGGACTCCGGAAAGCCGGACGCGTCCTGGATGTCCTGATTGTAGAACGGCATGGCGTCGAAGGGCGGCGACTCGGTGAAGGTCATGCCTTCCGGCGCCAAGGCCGGCAGCGTGCGCACCAGCGCGTGGTTGTACGACTGTTTGCGCAGCGATCCGCAGATCGTCAGCACCTTGAGTTTTTCTGCCATGAACTGTCTCCGTCACGCCGGCGCCCCGCGCGCCTCACCCATGCGACAAAACGCGCCCCGCCGGTCTGGCGGGACGCGCAATCTGTCAAACCCGGACTAACAAAGCCAGAGCCGGCCCGACATCACTTCTCGTCGGCGATGGTGTTCCTGAGCGTGCCGATGCCGCCGAGCTCGCACTCGATGGTGTCGCCGGCCTTCATCCAGACCGGCTCCGGCTTGCGCGCGTGGCCCACGCCCGACGGCGTGCCGGTGAACAGCACGTCGCCCGGCTCCAGCGTCATGCCTTCGGTCAGATAGACCAGCGATTCCGCGACCGGGAACATGAAGTGGTCGGTGTTCGACGACTGCATGACCTTGCCGTTGAGGCGCGTTTCGATCGTGAGGCCCTTGCCGCCGCGCGGCAGTTCATCCGCGGTGACGACCCACGGGCCGAAGCTGCCGGTCTGGTCGAAGTTCTTGCCCATGCCCCACTGCGTGGTGTGGCGCTGATACTCGCGAATGGAGCCTTCCATGCCGCAGGTATAGCCGGCGACGCAATCGGCGGCGTTCTCCAGCGTCAGGTGCTTGGCGCGCTTGCCGATGATGACGACAAGCTCGCCCTCGTAGTCGAACTGGATCGACTTCTTCGGCCGGATCAGCGGCGTGCCCGGCGCCGTGAAGGACGACATCATGCGGAAGAAGATCGACTGGAATTTCGGGATGTTGTCCTTCTGCGGGCCTTCCTTGACATGGTCGAGGTAGTTGAGGCCGAGGCAGATGACCTTGCTCGGGCTCGTCACCGGCAGGGCGAACTTGATGCCGGCGAGCGGCACGCGCGCCGAGGCCGGCGCTTTCTTCACCACATCGGCCAGCGCCTTGACGTCGCCGCCGGCGCGCAGGAAGGCGCCATATTCGGTCGGCAGCTTGCTGTCGGCCGCATGCACGTCGACGACTATGTCGCCGTCGACGACACCCATCCGCACGCCGTTGCTCGATTGGAAATTGACGATCTTCATTGCGCGCCTCACCCGGACTTTCGTTGTCATGCTTCCGGCGCGGCCGCGCGCGGAATGTCGGGGAGAGGCTTAGCGCAGACCATGGCCGTCGTTCAACAGCCTGATGGTGCGGCTATTTTCGGATTGCGGAAGGGCGCTTGCCCACCTCAGACCTTCGCGGTCTTCGGCAGCGAAAACGCCTGGATCGAGAAACGGCGCTCCGCGTCCGTCCAGACGCCGGCCGGCTCCCAGCCGACGCCACGGGCGAGCGCCGCCAGCGAGTCCGGCGTGTGCTTGTAGCTGTTCTCGGTGTGGATGGTCTCGCCGGCGCGGAACTCGAAGGTCTCCCCCGCCGCCTTCACCTTCTGCCGCCGCGTGCTGGCCAGATGCATCTCGATGCGCTGGCGCTCGCGGTTGTAGAAAGCGTGATGCTCAAAAGTGGACAGATCGAAGGTGCCGCCCAGTTCACGATTGATGCGCGTCAGCAAATTGAGATTGAACTTCTCGGTGAATCCCGCCGCATCGTTATAGGCGGCGTTGAGCGTCTCGGAGTCCTTCACGAGGTCGGCGCCGATAATCATTCTGGCGCCGCTGCCGAGCGTCTTGGCCGCGTTACGCAGGAAGCTCGCCGCCTCGTGCGGTTCGAGATTGCCGATGGTCGAGCCCGGAAAGAAACCGACGCGCGCCGGCGCATCGGCGGCCTCCTGCGGCAGCGCGAATGTCTGGGTGAAATCCGCCGCGACCGGCAGCACCTTGAGCGCGGGAAAATCCGGCGCAAGCTCCGCTGCCTCCTGCTCGACCATGGGGCCGCAGATATCGACCGGAACGTACACGGCAAGCTGCGGCGCCGCCGCCAGAAGGATGCGCGCCTTCTGGTTCGAGCCGGAGCCGAATTCGGTCAGCGCCGCGCCCGGCGCAATCAGTTTGGCGATGTCGGCGCCCTGCTCGCGCAGGATGCTCATCTCGCAGCGCGTCGGGTAATACTCCGGCTGCTCGGTGATGCGCTCGAAAAGCTCCGAGCCTTTCTCGTCGTAGAAGTATTTCGGCGGCACGCGCTTGCGCTGCGCGGAGAGGCCGGTGATGACGTCGGCCGCGAAAGCCGAGGTTTCGGCGTCATACGCAAACGACTGAGTTCGTGCCAACGCGACCATAAAGCCTCACGATCCGATCAGGTATTGCCGATCAAGTGTCTGCCGCCGTCCCGATCAGGGAAACTCGGCCAGACGCAGGCCGGAGAATTGCCAGCGCGCCGCCGGCGGAAAGAAGTTGCGGTAGCTTAAACGCTCATGGCCCTGAGGAGTTGCCAGCGACGAGCCGCGCAACACCATCTGCCCGCTCATGAACTTGCCGTTGTATTCCCCCAGCGCTCCTTCGGCAGCGCGGTAGCCCGGATAGGATAGATAGGCGCTGCGCGTCCATTGCCAAGCCAGGCCGAAAGCATCGGCGAACAGCCCGGCGCGGGCCGCCACCTCCCATTCCTGCTCGCTCGGCAGGCATTTACCGGCGAAACGGGCGAAGGCGTCGGCTTCGTAATAGCTGACATGCAAAACCGGAGCGGCCGCATCCACCGGTTTCAGGCCGCTCAGGCCCACGATCTGCCAGGTTCCATCGACCTCCCGCCAGTGGCCCGGCGCCTCCCAGCCCTCGGCCTGCACCGCCGCCCAGCCGTCCGACAGCCAAAGCGACGGGTTGCGGTAGCCGTCCGCCTCGATGAAGGCGAGCCATTGCGCATTGGTCACCAGATGGCGGGCTATGCGCATCTTCGGGATGAGCGTGTCGTGACGCGGCAGTTCGTTGTCGTAACAGAACGTCGTACTGTCATGGCCGATCGGATGAATGCCGGCAGGCACATCGACGAAGCCATCGACCTCGCGCGGCCCTGTTGCGCCGCGCGGCATCTGCCAGTCCGCATCATAGGCGGGATAGGTCGGATTCTGCGCGAAGGCGTGCAGGATGTCGGTGAGCAGCAACTCCTGATGCTGCTGCTCGTGATTGAGCCCGATCTCGAGCACCTCGAAGAAGCGCGGCGCATCCTCGTCGCGCACCGTTCCGATCAGTTTCTCGACCGCGGCGTCGACATGCGCGCGATAGCGCGTCACTTCGTCCTTGTTCGGCCGGGTGATCAGGCCACGCTGCGGCCGCGCGTGGCGCGGTCCGGCGGCGACGTAATAGGAGTTGAACAGAAACGGGAAACGCTCGTCGAACAGCACGTAAGACTGATCGTATTCGCGCACGAGAAAGGTCTCGAAGAACCAGGTCACATGCGCGCGATGCCACTTTGTCGGCGAAGCATCCGGCATGGACTGCACGATTTGGTCTTCGGCGGACAGGAACGAGGCGCGCCGCTCGGTCTCGGCGCGCACCGCGCGATAGGCCGCAAGCCACTGGTCGCGCCGATCGCCGGCCGGCTGCGGATCAGCAAAAGCGCCGGACGCCGGCGACATCGCGGTATGGGCCATGAACGGCCTCCGTCACAATCCTGAGAACAAAACGCCCCACGAGGGCTGCCGCCCTAGGCTACCTACGATTGGCGCCAGCGATTGTTCCATTGTCCCCGAAGCCAGACAATCCGGCGGGCAGACACGCCGGCATGGCTACGGATGCGGCACGCGGTGGTCATCTAGAACCACTGCGGGGATGGATTTCCGTGTCCGGGCAAGATGATAGGGTCGATTGAAACGGCCGGAGCCGCCTTCTATAAGGGGCGCCGCGGGATCCAATGCGCTTTCGAGGGCACATCACGCCAAACGGGGACGCCGGATAATGACGTTCGATGTGGCCGCCTTCTACCGGGCCGAATTCGCCGAGCAGCGCAAGGTCGCCGAGGCGACCGAAGCTGCTTTGGGCGACGCTTTTGCCGGCCTGCTGGCAGCCTGCGCGGCCTCGATCCGGGGCGGCGGCAAGATCCTGCTGTTCGGCAATGGCGGCAGCGCCGCAGACGCCCAGCACCTCGCGACCGAACTCACCGTCCGCTACAAGAAGGACCGCAAGGCCATCGCCGCCATCGCCCTGACCACGGATTCCTCGGCCCTGACCGCCGGCGGCAATGACCTCGGCTTCGACCATATTTTCGCGCGCCAGATCGAGGCGCTTGGCCGCCCCGGCGACATTGCCCTGGGCATTTCGACCTCGGGCAAGAGCCCCAACGTCGTGCTGGCCCTGAAGCAGGCTAAGTCGATGGGCCTTGTCACCGCCGCCTTCAGCGGCAGGAACGGCGGCGATCTACCCGGTCTTGCCCGGCATCTGCTGGTGGTGCCATCGGACACCACCGCCCGAATCCAGGAAATGCACATCACGCTGGGACAAATGCTGTGCGGCGCGCTGGAGATCGAACTGGGGCTGGTTGCCCCGTGACGCTCTGGCAGTCTTACCGCGCCAGTCTGCCGAGGCAGGCCGACTGGCTTGCCGTGGCCCTGGCGGCCTCGCTGCCATGGTCGACTTCCCTGACCTCGATCCTCGCTGTGCTGTGGCTCGTCGCGCTGCTGCCGACTTTGGCGGCCCATGACTTCCGGGGCGCTTACTGGCGGCCGGCCGGTTACACGATCCTCGCGCTGGTTGCCCTCGCGGCGCTCGGCATGCTGTGGGCGGATGTGACGTGGCACGAGCGGTTCGACGGTTTTACCTCATATCTCCGCTTGCTGTGCATTCCACTGCTGTTTGCGCAGTTCAGCCGGTCGGAGAACGCCAACCGGGTCATGATCGGATTTGCGGTGTCATGCGCGGCGCTGCTCGCGGTGTCGTGGCTCAGCTTCTTCGGCATGTTGCCTCCACCGTCAGGCAACCCTGCCGGTCTACCGGTCAAGGACTACATTTCGCAAAGCGCGATGCTGAGCGTGGCGCTGTTGTTTTTCGTACGGCTGGCCGTCGATGCCTGGGGCGCGGAGCGCCGCGTTCTGGCGCTCGCGCTGGCAGTCCTCACCGCTCTGTGCCTGCTCAATATCTTCTACGTCGCCACCAGCCGCACCGCGCTGGTGGTCACAACGATGCTGCTGGTCGTGTTCGGATTCCGTCAATTCGGATGGCGCGGCGCAGCGGCGATGGCGGCGGCATTCGTCATCCTGATAGCCGCCGCCTGGCCGACAGCGGACTATCTGCGGACCCGGGTGCTCGGGTTTTTCGAGGAGGTCCAGACTTTCAGCCCGGACGGTCACGCCACGCCGGCGGGCGAGCGGCTCGAGTTCTGGCGCAAGTCGGTATCGTTCATCGCGGCGGCTCCCGTCCTCGGCCATGGTACCGGATCGATCCGGGACCAATTCAGGAAAGCGGCCGAAGGACAGACCGGCATGGCGGCGACGGTCGCGGCCAATCCGCACAATCAGATGTTCGCCGTCGGCATCCAGATCGGCTTCGTCGGCATCGCCACCCTGATCGCGATGTGGCTCTCGCATCTGGCTCTGTTCGGATCCCGCAGTATCGCGGGCTGGATGGGCCTCGCGATCGTGCTACAGAACATCGCCGGCTCGATGTTCAATTCCCATCTTTTCGACTTCACGCATGGCTGGCTGTACATCGTCGGCGTCGGCGTCGCCGGCGGCGCCGCGATCCGCGAAGCGCGACGGACCAAAAAAGCTGAAGGCTAGCAGCCGAGCAGCCCGGCCACCTGCCTCATGCGATGCGCATAAGTGTGGCCGGCAAGTATATGCTCGTAAGCCGACCTTGCAACCATATCGCGAAAATCTCTATCGCGAAACCTGCAGAGCACATCGTCAATATTCGAAAAATCGTCCGCCAGCGCGATGTAGTGCCGGTCCGCCTCAAGGATGTCGTTGAAACGCCCGCGAAACATGATCTGGCAGGTATGGGTGCCTATGGCATCGAAATGCCGGGAGCTGATGCACTTTCCATGCACCGCCGGCCGCGGCCGGTCAGCGAAGAACCGATCGTGGATGTCCTGATAGGACAGGCGCTCGTTCACGAGGGCCTCGTGGCGCACCACGCCGAAGCTCAGCGCCTTGCGCATCGAGGCGCGCAGCCACCACGGCAGCCGGTGCCCCAATATGCGCAGCGGCGAGTCGTTGGAGATGATGATGCCGCCGGTCTGGCCCCGCACATAGTCGCGGATGGCGTTCACGGTGGCGTCGTCGCGCTCGATGAACCAGCTTCCCGCCTCGGTGGCGACGGTGCCCTTGCAGTCGCCGAGAAAGGCGACCCAGCCGGCGCGGTCGAAACGCGCGTCCGAAATGTCGGTCGTTAGGCCGAACGCGGCGCCGTTGTCGCGGAAGAAATCGACGATGCGGTTGCGATCGTCGTCGCCGAGATGCGCCAGATAGCGCGCCACCCGCGTGCCGATGTCGATCGGCCGCTCGTTCGACGGCTTGCTACCGCGATAGATGTCGGGATTGAGCGCGTGGGGAATGGCGACGACGCCCCGCGTCACGTCGCCGAACAGGAATTCGCCGGCTTCCTGCAGAAGCTGCGTCGCCACCCACTCCGGCCGGATGACGGAAAAGGTGGCGCGCTTGGCCGCGATCGGCGAGCCCGGCAGGTTCACCTCGTTGCCGACGAAGCTCAGAAGCGGAATGCGGCGTTCGGCGAGAACCCGCGCGTAGTTATCGAGATAGACGGTCGTGTCGCCGTTGGTCGAATGCAGCAGAACGACGCCGTCGCTGGCGGCAAGCTTGTTCCTGAGTTCGTCCTGCCGGCCGTCCCTGACGATATCGAAGCCGTCTACGGCGAACGAGGGCCAGGCGCTGAAAGCGTCGAACCAGTCGTCATAATACGACAGCCGGTCGGTGTAGTTTGCATAGAGGAGAAGAAGCCGGAAGCGGTCACCGGGCATTGCCCTGTCTCGTCATGACTGATCCACCGAACCCGGCGCGCGGCCTAGAGGCGCCACAGCTCAATGTCGTCCGGCCTTGCGCCGCGGTCAAGCTTCGACTTGACGTCGAGCACCGCCCCCTTACCGCCCTTGAGCAAGCTCTGCAGCAGCGGCCAGCCCTCGTCGCAATAATCACGATGCGCCACGGCGAAAATCACCGCGTCGGCGGGCTTGAGATCGGCGGCCGCCGTCAGCGACACGCCGTATTCATGGCGGACCTCGTCGGCCGACGCCATGGGATCGTGCACCTGATAGCGCACGCCGAACCGGTCGAGCTCGCGCAGGATGTCGATCACCTTGGAATTGCGGATGTCGGGCACGTTCTCCTTGAACGTCATGCCCAGCACGGTGACCAGGCGATCGCTCGAATTGCGCCGCGTGATCATCCGCACGCATTCCTGCGCGATGCGGGCGCCGACGCCGTCATTGATGCGCCGGCCGGCAAGGATGATCGCCGGATGATAGCCGGCCCTCTCGGCCCGGTGCGTCAGATAATACGGATCGACGCCGATACAGTGGCCGCCGACAAGACCCGGCTGGTAATTGAGGAAATTCCATTTGGTCGCCGCGGCGGCGAGCACGTCGGCGGTGTCGATGTCGAGTACCTGGAAGATCGCCGACAATTCGTTCATGAAGGCGATGTTGAGATCGCGCTGGGTGTTCTCGATGACCTTGGCGGCCTCCGCCACCTTGATCGACGGCGCGCGGTGAATGCCCGCCGTGATCACCGAGCCGTACACACTGGCGACGATATCCAGCGCCTCCGGCGTCTGCGCCGACACCACCTTGGTGATGGTCTCGAAGCGGTGCTGCTTGTCGCCCGGATTGATGCGCTCGGGCGAATAGCCGACGAAGAAATCGACCCCCGCCTTGAGCTTCGACACCTTCTCCAGGACCGGAATGCAATCTTCCTCGACCGCGCCGGGATAGACCGTCGACTCATAGACCACGATGTGGCCGGGCTTGAGGATGCCGCCGATCGTGCGCGACGCGGCCAGCATGGCGCCGAGATCGGGCCGGTGCGCATCGTCGACCGGCGTCGGCACGGTGATGATGTGGAAGTCGGCTTTGCCGAGATCGGCGGCGTCGCTGCTGAACGACAGCGAGGGAAACTTCAGCTCGTGCGGCTCGACCTCGAGCGTGCGGTCGGTGCCGGCGCGAAGCTCGGAGACGCGGCCCGGGTCGATGTCGAACCCGATGACCGGCGCGCCGCTGCGCGCGAAAGCCACGGCCGCCGGCAAACCGACATAGCCGAGGCCGATGATGGAAATCTTGCGATTGTGGCCAGCCACACTATCCTCCCGATCGCGGCGCTCGATCAGAGCTGCGCCGCCAGAATATCCGCGATTTTATCGGCCGCGTGGCCGTCGCCATAGGCGTCGATGTCCCGGCGCGGCCGGTAGTCCGGCCCCTTCCAGAGCCTGTTCCAGCCGGCATCCACCGTCTCGACCCATTCGGTGGCGTCGCGCAATGTCACGCAGGGCTTGCGATGGAAATAGGCTTCCTTCTGCACGCCGCCGGAATCCGTGAGCACGGTGCTGCAATTGGCCAGCAACGCCGTCATGTCGAGATAGCCGACCGGATCGACGATGCGCAGGCCCGACAGGTCGATGCCGAAGCGGGCCGCGGCCTGACGCGTGCGGGGATGCAGCGGCAGCACGACCGGCAGCCCCTGACCGGCGTTCCGGAGATAGGCGACGACTTCGGCCAGCGCCGGTGCGCTATCTGTATTCTCGGCGCGGTGTATGGTGGCGAGGTGATACTGCCCCGGCGCGAGGCCAAGCACGGACAGAATTGTCGATTGCGAATTGGCGCGATCGCGCATCATCAGCGTCGTGTCGTACATGACGTCGCCGACATTGTAGACGTCCTTGACGATGCCTTCGGCCTTGAGATTGGCCACGGCAAGCTCGGTAGGGCAGAACAGCCAGCGGCTGACGCGGTCGGCGACCACGCGGTTGATCTCTTCCGGCATCGGCTTGAACGAACGAAGCCCTGCCTCGACATGGGCGATCGGGATGTAGAGCTTGGCCGCGACAATGGCGCCGGCGAGCGTCGAATTGGTGTCGCCGTAGATCAGCACCGCATCGGGCTTGACCGAAAGCGCCAGCGCCTCGAGCGCCACCATCATGCGGCCGGTCATCTCGCCGTGGCCGCCGCCATTGATGCTGAGATGATGATGCGGCTTGTCCATGCCGAACTCGTCGAAGAAGACGTCGGACATGGCGTGGTCGAAATGCTGGCCGGTGTGGACCACAACCTCGTCGAGGCTTGCCCTTGCGCGCAGCGCACGGCTCACCGGCGCCGCCTTGATGAATTGCGGACGCGCCCCGATAACGGACAGTATCTTCGCCATTGCCGTTGCTTACAGGTACTTCGCGACTTCGGGAAGCCGGTCGACGTGCTGCGCCATGGTCTTCTTGATCAGGTCGAGATTGGCCTTGGTCCAGGCCACCGTTTCCTCGAGGCCGCGCTGGTGCTCCGTATTCGCGACGAAGCCGATGGTCTGTCGTGACTTTGTCGGATCGCCGAAGCGGCGGCCTGAATTGTCCCAATCGCGCGCCGGCGCGATATCCGGCGGCGTCGCATTGCCGGTCAGCGCATTGACCGAGGTGGCAAGGTCGCGAATGCGCGTCTCGCGCCCGCTGCCGAGATTGTACGCTTCGCCGGCATTGCCATAAGCGGCAATGCGCATCAGGCCCTCGACCAGATCGCCGACGAAAATGAAATCGCGCCCGTCCAGCCCGCCATTGATGAGAGGCAGAGCTTCGCCATGCAGCGCCTTGAAGATGAAGGTCGGCGTCACGTTGCGCCATACGGTGTGCGGCGTGCCGCGCCAACGACCGGCGCCGAGAATCTCCCGCGGGCCATAGACGTTCTGGAACCGCGCCTTGGCGAATGGCATCTTGTAGCGGCGGAAATAGTAGTTGCCGTACATCTCGCCGACCAGCTTGGAGATGGAATACGGGCTGTCGTGGAACAGCTCGACATCGGCGTCCTCGGACGTCGCCGCCGGCTCGTCACGGGTCTTCTTGGCCACCGCGCACCCCGCCGCCGCATAGACGACCTTCTTCAGGGACTTGATGTCCTTGAGCCGCTCGAACAGCTTCAGTGAGGTGATCGTGTTGTTGTCGTGATCGGCGATGGGATCGGCGATCGACGACTGGTTGCCGTGATAGCAGGCCAGATGAAACGCGATGTCGAGATTCTGCGGCAGGTCGCGCAGCACCTTGTCGTCGGTGATCGGCGCCTCGACGAATTTGATGCGCGGATCGTCCGGCACATTCACCTTGTCGGCCGACAGAAGGTTGTCGACGACCACGATTTGCTCCGGACCGTCGGCCAGCAGCCGGTGCACCAGATTCGAACCGACAAATCCGGCCCCGCCGACGACGAGAATGCGGGCGCCTGAGAAACTGGGAAGTGCCTGGGTCGATGACGATGTGTTCATTTCGGTTTGGTCGCCGTGATGTAGAGATTCCAGCCCATAGTGCGGGCCAGGATGTTGCGGTTGGCGGCCGGCAGTATCGGCCGCAGGATGCGATCCAGGCCCGGCACCAGCAGGAACTGCCGCCAGCTCAGTTGATTGAGCTCGAAGCGGTGATCGGTGAACCGGTCGAGCAGCCGACGGGCTTCTTCCCGGCTGTAAACCAGCGCCAGCGGGCAGTTCGGGCCGTCGTTCATATTCAGCGCCTCCGCCTGGCTCTTGCCGCGGTAACGCGGGTCTATCAGTCGCTTGAGGCGCAGGACGACGTGATACTTCCAGCTACCCCTGTAGTAGAGCATCAGGATAATTCGACCGCCCGGCTTCAGCACGCGATGCATCTCCGCGATCATCGGCCGCGGATCCTCGATGTGATGCAGCACGCCCATCGAGCAGGCGATATCGAAGCTCGCATCGTCGAAGGGCAGACGTTCCCCGTCGGTGACCCGGAAGTCACCGGCGAGTCCCGCCTGCTCGAACCTCGCCTTGCATAGATCGACCGCCGTCTGCGTCAGATCGACTCCGGCAACGGAGGCGCCGAAGCGCGCATATTGCTTCAGTACATAACCGTTGCCACAGCCGACATCGAGCACGCGTAGGCCGGCCGACGTCGAGTAGCCGTGGATGTAGTCGGAGAACGCGAAGGGCTCGCAGTCGTCGGCCTCGCGCAGTGCATCGAACGCCTGGAAGAACGCGGGCGTACCGGGCTCTGCCGCAATGCCTTCGGCGGCGACCGGGTTGTCTTCCCAGAACGCTTTGACCTCGGCATTGCTGACGCCGTTCATGACCTCGCGCTCCCCGCCGGCGCCTTCAAATGGGTGTGGATCGCCGAAATGCCGTGGGCGTCGTACCAGCGCACCATGTCGGCGATGGCCTTCTCGAACGAGACCTGCGCCTTCCACCCGAAAGCCCTGGTGGTTTCGGCCGGATCGAGAACGACGGTTTCGACGTCATCGGCGCCGACCGGGCGGATGTCGATCGGATCGGGCACGGCCGCATCGATGGCCCCGGCAACCGCAACCAGCACATCCTTGATCGAGTGGCCCTTCCCCGGCCCCAGATTGAAGATGCCGGTCGGCGCGCCGGTCTTCATCGCCAGATCCATGAAGGCAAGGAAGTCCGACATGGCGAGGAAGTCCCGCACCGCCGTGGTGCAGAACACGGATTTTCCGGCCTTGAGGCGTTGATAGAAAGTCGGGATGGCGCCGATGGTCAGCCGAGGACCGATGATGCTCGCAAGCCGCAGCGATACGAACGGCAGGCCGCTCGCCGCGACATAGGCTTCGCCCGCAGTCTTGGATATGCCGTAGCTCGCAACTGGCCGGCACGGATGATCCACCGGTATCGGCACCTGCTCCGGCGCGCCATAGCACAGCGCCGTCTGGAAATTGACGAAGCGCTCGACCTTCGCCGTGCGCGCGGCCGCGACGACATTGACCGAGCCGAGCACGTTGCTGGCAACATCCTCACGCCAGTCGTCGGGATCCTTGTAGGCGGCGGCGGAGTGGACGACATGCGTCGGCGCGAAGTCGGCGAACACGCGCTCGACCAGCGCACGATCGGCGACGCTTCCCTCGACCATCGCCAGTTTCGGCAGACCGGACGGCAGCGTTTCGCGATTGCCGGTTGCGAAGTTGTCGATCACGAGGATGTCGTGGCCCTGCGGCAGCCAGTGCTCGATCAGGTTCGAGCCCAGGCAGCCGGCGCCGCCGGTGACGAGAATGCGCATCAGCGCTCGTTCTTCTCGAGCTTGAGGTGGGTGTAGCCGCCCTGCACGCCGTGCTGGCGCCAGTGCGACACGGCGAGCCGCGCAATCTCGGACAGCGGCGTGAACTCGATCGCGCCGTAGTCGGCAAAGGTGCGCGAGGGATCGAGCAGGATCGACGGCGCGTCATCCGGGCCCAGCGGCTTCACTTCCGGCTCTGGCCGGTCGTTCAGCTGCATCGCATCCACCACCGCGTCGTACAATTCGCGGATGGCGACATCCTTGCCGGACGAGAAGTGATAGGTGCCATGCCCCTTGCCATCGACGGCGTTGACCACCGTGCGCGCCAGATCGCCGGCGAAGCAGAAATCGCGGCGCGCGGGGGTGACGAAGCACTTCTTTCCTTCGGACAGACGCTGAAAGAAGATCGGCAGCGGCCCGGAGACATTGCGCGGGCCGATGACATTGGCGAGACGGAAGGTCACCCAGTCGGTGCCCGAGAATTGCACATAGTGCTCGCCTGCGGTTTTGGAGATCGCGTAGCTCGAGTTCACCGGGTTGATCGGATGATCGAGGCGGATCGGCGACTGCGTCGGCTTGGTGCCGTAGCAGAGCGCGGTCTGGAAATAGACCAGCCGGCCGACCTTGTGATTTTTGCAGGCCCTCGCGACGTTGGCGGTGCCCGCCGCGTTGACCAGCGCGTCCGTGCCCCAATCCTCCGGGTCCTTGTAGGACGCGGCGGTGTGGACGACGACATCCGGCTTGAACTCCTCGAACAGCCGGTCAACCACCGCGCCGTCGACGATCGTATCCTCGACCAGCTTAACCTTGGCGTGCGCCGCCAGATTGTCGCGGCGGCCGGTGGCGAAATTATCGATCGCCAGCACGTCATCGCCGCGCGCGGCCAGCATGTCGATCAGGGTGGAGCCAACCTGCCCCGCCCCGCCGGTTACGAATACTTTCATGAATCCCTCACTTGCGGCGCGTCATTTAGCGCAATTGATATAAAGGTCCAAGCCCAGCCGCCGCTCGAATAGCCGCCGCCCCAGAGCGCGCGGCAGCAGGCGGGCGGGCAGGAAATCGTCGCCGACATTGCGCGGCGTCACCGTCACCGAGCCGTAAAGCCGGCGCAGGAAGCTCTCGGCCTCCGCGGGGGAGATGAACGTCGTCGAGGGCGCGGCGTCGCCCTCCAGATTGGCGTCGTAAGCGCGCCGGGAGCGATCATCGGCATTGGTCCAATCGAACTCCGGCCGCGCGTTGCGCTGCCACGTGGCCATAGGCGCGCGCATCCACTGGCGGTACGACACAGCGCTGTAGACCATGATGCTGGCGCTGCCGCCGGGCCTGGTGACGCGGGCAACCTCTGTGAGAGCCCGCGCCAGATCGCCGGTGTGATGCAGGCAGCCGATCGTGATGACGTCGTCGAAGGTTGCATCGGCAAAAGGGATCGCGAGCGCGCTACCCGTCTGGATATTGGCGCTCTTGCCAAGCAATGCCGCACGGTGCCGCGCCATGGCCACCGGGCCCTCGGCAATATCGAGGCCGTGATAGTCCGCACCGGCCTGCATCAGCCTGCCTGAAACCGTGCCGTAGCCGAGGCCGATCTCCAGCACCGTCCGCCCCGCCATCCTGTCGAAGGCGATATGGTCGAACAGATAGGGATAGAAGTCGAAGTACCAGTCGTCGAACTTCCGCAGGCTTTCCGCGCTGTCGTCGGCGATACCGAGGCGCCGCGCCAGCGTGCTGCCGCAGAGCTCGTTCCAGAAGGCCTTGTTCCGGTCGTCGATGCTGGCCATCGTCTCAGCCCCCCGCCGCCGCACTGGCCGCTCTGATCTCGGCCGCCTGGTCGTGGAACGTCCGGTGCCAGACCTCGAGGGACAGCAAGCCCCAGGTCTTGCGCGAGAACTGTCCGGCCTTGTCGAAATTCGCCAGCACGGCATCGGCATTCATGAACGGCCGGTGGCGCGCGGCGTTCGAGCCGAACATGTCGCCGACGAAGTCCCGCAATTCGTTCTGGAACCACTCCTTGAGCGGCACCGGGAAGCCCATCTTGTCGCGCCGGTTGACGATCTCCTCGGGAAGATCGGCCGCGAACGCCTTCTTCAGCAGGTGCTTGCTATTGCCGCCGCCGAACTTGACGTCGGCGGGAATCGTGGCCGCAAATTCGACCAGCGGGTGATCGAGAAACGGCACCCGGCTTTCCAGGCCGTGAGCCATACTCATGCGGTCCTCAACCTGCAGCAGAGCCGGCAGCAGGCACTTGAAGTCGAAATGGGTCATCTTGTCGAAATACGCTTCGTGCGCCACATTCTCGCGATTGTTGAAAATGGCTTTGAAAGCCGAGAACACGCGCTCCTTGTCGAGCGAATTCCAGTCGACCTCCTGGGCCATATCGCTCGAACGATCGATCAGCCGGAAATATCGGGCATCGAGGCTGTCGAACAGCCCTTCGCGCCAGAACTCCCGCATCATCGGCTTGTATTCGCGAAGCAGTCCCAGATTGGGAACGATCGACTCGATCGTCACGACATAGTTGCCGGACTTGTAGGTGCCTTCGATCGCCGCCTTGATGCACTGCTCGAAATACGCGATCAGGTACCTGGCATAGCCGCCGAATTCCTCGTCGCCGCCCTGCCCGCCGAGCACGACCTTGACACTCTGCGCGGCCAGTTCCGACACCATGAACTGCGGAAACGACCCTGGACCCGCCACCGGAAAATCGAGGTGCCAGATCACGTCTTGCAATTTGTCGCGGAAGTCGCGCGCCGTAATATCGCGGACATGAAGATCGATCCCCGACTGCGCCGCCGCCAGTTCGGCGTAGCGCGACTCGTCGTAGCCCGAATAGTCCGTGAAGCGGCCGTGGAAGCCGTGGCGATTCTGGGCGTCGGCGCCGGCGGCAAGACGCGCCATCAGGCTCGAATCGACGCCGCCGGAAATATAGGCGCCAACAGGCACGTCGGAGCGCAGGTGAACGGCCACGCTGTCATTCACCAGCTCCCTCAGGCGCGTCTCGAAATAGGCCGGCGTGTGGCTGTAATCGATCTCGTACCGGACATCCCAGTAGCGGCGAACGTTGAACCCGCCGCGCTCCGCAACCAGCAGATGACCCGGCGCGAGCTGGTAGACGTGCTTGAAAAGTGTCTTGTCGCCGATCGTGTACTGGAAGGTCAGATACTCCGCGAGCGCCTCGGAATCGGTTGCGATGTCCGGCAGGAAGGGCAGCAGCACCTTGGCTTCCGAGGCGAAGTACAGCCTCCCGCCCAGATCGGCGTAGTAGAAAGGTTTGATGCCGAAGCGGTCCCGCGCACAGAACAGGCGCTGGCGCTTTTCATCCCAGATGGCGAAGGCGAACATGCCGCGCAGATGATCGACGCAGGTATCGCCCCAACGCTCATAGGCGGCGAGGATCACCTCGGTGTCCGACGTCGAACGGAAATCCCAATGCGCCTTCAGTTCGTCGCGGAGCTCGATGTAGTTATAGATCTCGCCGTTGTAGGTAATCACGGTTCCGTTCGGCGCGGTCATCGGCTGGTGGCCGGACTCGGTCAGGTCGATGATCGCCAGGCGGCGATGAAGGAGCCCGACGCATTGCCGCTCGTTGATCCAGAGCCCATGACCGTCGGGGCCGCGATGCGCGATCATGCGATCGGCCGCGCGCAGGCATTGCTCGAGCCGTGGGACCGGCCGGCCGTCCAGACCGACGATGCCTGCTATGCCGCACATTGCTTGGTTACCAGAATTGAGGGGCTCGGCGGCTTCACTGGCCGCGACGCCACCGGTAGAGCGTCACGGTGTTGTACACTTTGCGCAACGTGCCGTGCACTTTGGTACGCGCGACCGGATCGAGTCCGCTGAGCAGGAACCCGAACAGGAATTGGTATAGCCCCGACAAAATATGCCGCTGGGCTCGGCGGCGCAGCGTCGACAGGCTGACGCCCGTCAGCGACTGAAGTTCAGCATCGGTATAGGCAGCGGCCTTGCTGCGCATGTCCGGCCGGAACGCTTCATCGAGAACGGCCTCGACGTCCTTCGTGGCCTGCTCGAACGACCATCGCGGATTGCGCGCGATCTCTTCATAGGCGCAAGACACGATTTCGTCGATCCGCGCCGGATCGCGCAGAATGCGAACCACCTCGTCGAAATTGGAATGGTCCTTCTTGAGCGGCACGTAATGCCGCCACGGCTGCAAAACTCCGGAATAGCTGCCCTCGTACAACACCATCAGGGTGCGCAACGCGGCCGACTCGAAGCACCGCGGCGATATCTGGGCGAAGCTGATCTTGCCTTCCTCGTCGGCGAAGTACAGGTCGCGCAGTTCCGCGAACGGCGTGTGCGGACTGACGGAAACGTGAGCCTCTACCTTGCGCTGTATCTCGCCGCTGAAGTCGACGACCGAAGCGCCGCTCTCGACGCCGAGCATGGCCTTGCAGCGCGACACGAAATCGATCCACGCCTCGCCGTAGAGCCGGTCTTCTTCGCGGAACGAGATGTCGACCTTCAGGTCATGCGCCGGCGCTTCGTCCTTGACCCTGATGCCGATCCGGACCTTCTCCTGCCCGAGTTCACCGAGCCAGGCAGGCACATTGCGCCCGCGATAGCCGATATCGATCGGCCGCTCGGCCGGCGGCGGCACGGGACGGTCGAGCAATTCGGCCGGCACGTAGCCGGTGAGGCAATTGACCACGGTCACGCCCGGCAGCTTCTCCGGCGGGTACACCCGGCTCATCTCGGCCGGCGGCGCGCAGGTGAACAGCACATGCACGCCGATCTCTCGCATCGCCGCCGTGCTTTTGTCGACGAAGCGATACTCGTCCTGGATGAAAATCGCTTTCAGCCCCGTGAAGTCGGCAAGGCGCTGGCGTGCCGCCGGCGTCAAATAAAATTCCGAGCAGGCCACGAGCGTGTAGTGAATGACGATGGCGTCGAAACGTGACAGGTCGAGCGCCGGCGGAATATCGCCGAGCATAGACAACCGGCGCCAGTTGTGGCGCGAATGACGCTCGAGCGACTCGATATGGTCGCGTACCGTCGCTGCGATGTTCTTCTGCGTATCGCAAAGAAGCAGAATGTTCAGAGGCCGTTCCAAGGTCGTTAGCCGCTCCCGTCACAGCATTGAGTGAGGCGCGGCCTTGCCGCCTTCCGGCGGCAACCCCTGCATCAACCGGTCGTAAACGATTTCGAATCGCTCGGCGCAAGCATCAGCCGAATGCCATTTGATGGCAAACGCGCGACTGGCCTCGCCGACCGCGCGACGAAGCTCCGCGTCCTGAAGCAGGTCTTTGAGCTGCGTATAAACAGTGTCTTCGTTCGCCGATACAAGCGGGCAGGTCTCGATCGATTCGAGCCGCTCGGCTCCCGTCGGTTCTTCCTTGTTGATGTAGCAAATGGTCGGCTTGCCGAGCATCAGGGCTTCGCGCGCCGTCGCGCCGTAACGCCCGTAATTGAGCTGGTCGATGATGACGTCGGCCTGAACCTGGATGAAACGCACATCCTTGCTAGGAACGTTGGTCACAAACTCGATACGCACATTAAAGCCTTCCGCCTTCAGGCGTTCGATCGCGGCCAGCACCGCATCCGTGCCCTTGATGTTGCGGCCACCGCGAGCGCGCGTCTCGATGTTCCCCACGGCGTGGTACACGATCAACTCACCCGGAGCGCGGTTCAACTTATACTTTTCCGGAACAACGAGGTCGGGGCGCCAAAGTTCCGGATCGAGGGCCGTTGTAAGAGGTTCGCGATAGGCCTTTTCAGTCGCCTGCCAGTCGAGAGCCGGGAAGCCCTCCGTTGCGATCAGGTCGGCGACCATATGCAGTTTATGTCCCCAGGCCAAGTTGCCGACATCGGAGCATATATTGGGGACCGTTTGCCACACGCAGCGGTCGCAAGCACCGCCACTCCACTTGTGTACGCTCGACTGCGCCACGCCATCGAGGCATCCACATACCGAGTAGCCGATCTTGACGCCCAGTTGACGCAGCCGAAGGAAGTCCGACGGCAAGGTGTCGTAACGCGGTGTGCGGTCGAAGAACGACGGGAAGAACGACATCCGTCCGCGTCCATAGAAATGGACCATCCGGAATCGCGGCGCTATCGCGTCGAAGAACTGGTCGAGGTTGGCCTGACATTTCTGCGGATCGGCGTCGAACAGGCTGAGATCCTCGCCGTGGAAGTATTTCTGGTCCGGCCCGTCGGGGTCGTCGATGTTGATGCACATCGCATCCCAGCCACGCTTGCGCAGCGCCGCCGCCAGATAGAGATAGTTGTAATAGGCATGGTGCAGGAAGACGACGCTGCGCTTCCCGCCGCTGCCGTCGCCATCGCGTGCATAGTCTTCGCGCGCCGGCAATATCGTCGCATTGCGCGCCAGTTCACGCTCGGCGCGGCGAAGGCGGCTGAGCAGGTTGGTGAAGTGCATGGTGCGGACGAGCGAAATCTCGCCCAGACGCAGGGCATGACCGCGGCGCAGATAATCGTACTGGACGGCAAGCCAGGCTTTGATCTTCTCAAGCATCGCTGGAGTTCACCGGCGGCTCGATGGTGACGACGTGCTTGTCGTTGTAGGTCTTTTCACGTTCAAGAAGACTTTTCTGCATGAGATCGACGTTGTTTTTCAGCATCAGCGCCCACTTGTCCATCAGCGGCATGGGCGACGCGGTCCACCATTCGGGATGCGTGAGCACCTGGATATCGCGATGCTCGGCACGCTCGAACAGTTGGCGCGGATCGCCGCCCCTGAAGGTGAGGTTGCTGTCGGAGGTGTAATATACGCCGGCCATGTCCCGCGCATCGTAGGTGTTGATGCAGGCAACCTTGACGCGGCCTTCGAGGATCGACTGGTCGGGTTGGTGGAACGACACGGCTTCGACCGCTGCGCCGATTTCGCTCGACAGGAGCGCGCGCTGTCGCTCCACTTCCTCTGCGACATCCGAGCCCGGCCGCCGCGCGCCTTCCGACGCGTCGAAATGCAGGCCGATCTTCTGGCCGCAGGCGACGATGCGCCGGGCGAGGCGAAGATTTTCAGGCGCCAGCAGATTGTACATCGCCGACTGAAGCATGAGGAAATGGGTGGTCGAGACGCCTTCTTCCGCCTCGATTTCCGCCATGCTCGCGGCCGCCATGAGATCGTTATCGCAATCATGGCGCATGAAGCAGCGCTTCGACGGCGGCGCTTGCTGGCGCAATTCGGCAAAGCCGGCGAAGCGGTACCCCGCGGCAAGGCCGCGCCGCACAATGTCCCGATAATCGTCGTGCGTGAATGCAGGCAATGTCACGTTCAGACCTTGCCGAGCAATTCCGCGATGCCGGCCTTGATGCCGGCTTCCGGCGCGCCGAGCGCGCGTGACATCCGCTCGATATCGGCGACCAGATGATTGGGCCGCGCGATCATGTCGACATCGAACACCGGGCGTCGGTCGAGCAGCCGTCCCATTTCCTCGCAGATTTCGCGAAGCGTCGTCACCTGGGGACCGGCGATATTGAGCAGCCGGCTGTCCTTGAGGTTCATGACCCGGATGATGGCGTTGACGGCGTCGTCGACGTGCACGGGGTTGAGGTGAATGCCGTCATCGCCGTGCAGCATGATCGGCTTGCCGTCACGGACGTTGGCCGCCAGCCGCGGCATCAGCATGGACGAAGACTGCCCTGCCCCATAGATGAAGAAGAAGCGCAACGTGGCGACGGTGAGCTGGCCGGCATATTGCTGGGCGAGCAGTTCCGCGGCGCGCTTGGTGGCAAAATAGAATCCGAGCTGGCTGCGTTCGTGCGGCAGTGGCGCGCTTTCGGCGATCGGCTCCTTGCTCGAGCCGTACAGGCCGCCGGTCGATCCAAGCACGAAATGTTGCGCGCCGGCCTTGAGCGCCCAGTCCAGCAGCTTCACCGTCGTACCGACCGATACGCCGTAGATATCGTCGGCCTGCGCGGGGAAATTGCGGAAGTGCGGCGACTGGGCCAGATGCACGACCGCATCGACCTTGTCCGGGAGTTGAACCGTCCACGTCGGCTGAGCCAGGTCCTGAATGAGCCAGGTTGCTCCGCCCTCCGCGCCGGACTCCGGCATGCGCCTCGACAACGCGAAAACCTCATGGTCGCCGGCCAGCTTGCGCAGCAGACGTCCACCCAGAAAGCCGGTCGCGCCGGTCAGCAAAATTCGCATTCGATCAATTCCGTTTTGAGCCGATCATTGACGCGGCCTCGGGGCCGCAATTCATCAGGGCATCGATCGCCGAGAGGCCCGGCACGAATTCATCGACACTGCCCTGCCGATAAACCGGGTGGGCATAACCCTGATAGCTCACCGTCACGCCGTTGGCGGCGAATATACTATCGTCCTGATATCCGCCGGCGCCCTGCCCCGCCAGATATGTCTGTCCGCCCGCCGCGCGAACAATCTGCGCAAGAAGCTCGTTGCTGTGTCCCTCGACCGCCATCGCGCTCGAGCGGACAATATGATCCGTGCGCAGACCGAGGGCTTCGGCAACAGCATAAATGCCCGCGAGGTTGAACTCGACCAGCGACGCCGTTTCCCGGCCCATCACTCGCTCGACGAGCGGCATGACCGAGGAAAAGAACGGCGCCTTGGCGTAGGACTGCGCGATCGACCGAACGATCTTGCGCCGCGTTCCCGCATCGCCGACATACTCGGCCTGATCGATCCGATTCCTCGCTTCATGTCCCCGGCGCAGCGGCATCGTGATCCAGGCCGGTTTGCCGCTTACGATCATCTTGACGCGGTTGGTGTAGTTGCCGCCGGTCAGCTGGAGCGGGACAGAATCGAGGATGACGAAACGATCCGCCCGCGCGATCTTGTCGAAATAGCCGAGCCACGGCAGAAAATTCGGCTGGTGGATGGCGACCAGCATCAGCACGCGGTTTCGACGCGATCGAGATTGGAAATCCGCAATTCATCGCGCAGGAACGACCCGAGCGCCGACGCGGCACGATCCGCCGCTTCTCCGCAGCCTCGCAGCGTCGCGCCGGCCGATCCGCCGTAGCAGTCGATGCCGGTCAGCGCCGCGCCGCCGATCGTCGTGCCCCCCGCATCGAGAACGTCGAATTCGATGCCGGCATTGGCGACATCCCGGCGCGGCCCCGGAGAGGCCGCCCGAGGCGACAGCGCCAAACCGTTATAGCGCCATGGCCCAAGCTGATCGGCCTTCAGGGCCGCCAGTTCGGCCAGCGACATCCAGCGATCGAGCGTTGCCGCTGCGCCGTCCGGCCTGCGCCAGAATGCCCCCGGGTGCGGCGCGACCAGCGCGCGAACGAGATTGTAGATTTGCCGCAGCGGCAGGCTCCATTCGAACTGCCCATCCTTTGTCGACCGGCGCGGCCAATGCCGGCCTTCGCCCTGCGGCGTCGCCTCATAGCCGCCGGCCAGCACCGCCGGCATCTTGTCCGCCAGCAGTCCGCGCGTCGCCTCGTTGATACGCTGCCGCACGTCGAACCAGGTATCCGTGAAGTCGAGCGGCACGGTCGCCTGCGCCACGATGGGGCCGGTGTCGATTCCGGCATCCACGACATGCATCGTGACGCCGCTGGTGCGCTCCTCGTTGATGAGCGCCCATTCCGTGACATTGGCGCCGCGGTAGTGCGGCAGCAAGGCCCCGTGAATATTGACGGCGCCGCGCCGGGGAACGCCGAGGAGATCGGGGCGCAGGATCATCGCGTAGGAATTGATCACGAAAAGGTCCGGTTCGAGCGTCTTCAGACCGGCGACGAAGCCGGCATAGGCCCCGTCGCGCCAGGACGGCTGTACCAGCAAGGGCGCCTGCGCCTCGGTCGCCAAAGCCTGTAATTCGGCGTTTTGCCCGGGCCGGATCGACGCCTGCACGATCGCCAGGACGTCGGCATGCCCGCCCAGGCTGGCCAGCAGCTGCGGAATGCCTTGCGGATCGCCGAACAGGACGACACGGCACCGGGTCATGCGCAGGCCCGCAGGGCGCGGTACGTTTCTACCAGTTTCTTCGCCAGCCGGTCGTTGTCGTGAATCCGCAGGATCGAGGCCCGCGCGATCTTGCGCTTGGCGGCGAGCGCTTCCGGATTCCGGATGTACCAGTCGAGGGTTTCGGTCAGTTTCGGCAGCGTCGTCAGAATCAGCCCGGATTCCCGCAATTCGTCGGTGATGAACTCCTCCCGGACATAGGTCACGGTGGGGACACCGGACGCCATCGTCTCGATTTGGGCGTTGGCGTAATAGCCCATTTTCATCTTGCCGATCGCCAGATCGGCGTCGGCCATCTGCGCCAGGACCTCGTCATGGGTCTGGTTCCGCAGCCAGCGGAATTCGATGTCATGACGGAGGGTCATGAGTTCGGCAATCGACCGTTCAATCTCCGCCGTCCCCTCAATCCCCGGCTGGTTGCTGATGTGAACGATGACGAACGGCTGCCGGCCCGCCGGCGCCGGTCGCGGCACTGGCTCCGGAAGATCCGGCGCGAAAAACGGGAAGTGCACCGCCGAGGGCATGAAGTCTTTCATGTCCGGCGTCGTCACGAGCGTTGCATCGGCAAACCGCTGGGCCAATCCGCGGCGTCGCGCGGCGCTGGCCGTCTCGCAGATATAGGGACGATGGTCGCATGTCTGGCAGATATTAACGTCCGGGTGCAGGCGCATATTCAGCGTCCGGTCTCGCGCCTCGCAGCCGCGAAAATGCGCCACGAGTTTGCGGCCCATGCGTCTGAGCAAAGGCAGCTCCCAGCCTGACTCCGAGATCGCGTACATGAAGTGCGCGTGCACCACCTCGTAGCGCGCTACCACTCTCCAGAACAGCACGAACTCCTGCCAGGCGCGAACCGGCGGAAAGCGTGACGGCAGAAATTTGAAGTCGCTCTTGTCCCAGTACGGACTCGCGCCGATCGCCAGATAATCGGCGGTCATGCCCTGCCGGCGCAAATGGCCGACGGTCTCGTAGGGGATGTGCACCATGTACGAAATGTGCAGCACGGAATTTGGCTTCACCCGGCCGCGAAGCAAATTCGCCAGCACGGAATTGACCGGGGTGAGAACAATACGAACCCCTTGCGCCGCCGGCGCCAACGCCGCTTTGACCAGTCGCCGGATCAATGGCTGACACGCTGCCGCTTGTCGAAGGCTTGCCGTGACCCGGACGCCGCGCGCCATAGCTCGAAGCTCAGCAAGGTCCAGATCTCGCCCGGCCCAACGGGACCACCCGCATAGAATTGTTCGACCAGCTTGTGCGCTGCATCCCGATCGATGTGACCCGAGCCGCCCGCGGATGATGCGCCCAGCAGGTCACGAACGATCGGTTGCAACGGCCCGCGTAACCAACGCTCCAGCGGAATGCCGAAGCCCCATTTTGGACGATCGAGGAAATCGCGCGGAAAGAACCGTTCCGCCGCCCGCTTAAGCAGGTATTTTCCGGTGAACTGATCGTTGTCTCGGTGAAGACGCAGCGCGAGCGGAAGCCGCAACGCAAACTCGATCAGTTTGTGATCGAGCAGCGGTACGCGCACCTCGAGCGAATGCGCCATGCTCATGCGATCGACCTTCGTCAGGATATCGTCCGGCAAATAAGTGACGAGATCGCGCTCCTGGCACCAGGTCACCGGGTCCACGCCTCTGACCGGGACGTCCTCAAGCCGGTTCTCCGGTGTATCGATGCCGGTCAACCTGCGCCGCGCGACCTCGTCGAAGGTATTGCGCTGGCGGTGATGTTCGTCCGGCCAGTCGATTGCACGCGCCGCGGCGAAGGCACCGACTCGGCCGCCCACGCCCAAGCGCGAAACGGCCTTGTAGAGCGGAAGCAGCCGGTCGCCACGACGGCGTTCAACCGCCGTGTAACTGTGATAGCCGGCGAACAGTTCGTCGCCTCCGTCACCGGACAGAACCATTTTCACGTCGCGAGACGCCAGTTCGGAGACCAACCCGGTTGGCAAAGCCGAAGAGTCTGCGAATGGTTCGCCAAAATGCGCGGCAATCCCTTCGAGGTGGTCAAGACTGAGGTCAGGCTGCATGACCTCGGCACGATGCGCCGTGTGCAGTCGTTCCGCAGCGGCGACGGCATAAGGCAGTTCGGAGTACTCCTGATCGTCGAAGCCGATCGAGTAGCTGCGGACGCCGTCGCCCAGCACCTCGCCCATAAGCGCGGTGACAAGGCTCGAATCGACACCGCCGGATAAAAAGGCGCCGAAGGGCACATCGCTGCGCACATAGAGCCTGGTCGTTTCCTTCAGCAACTCGTGGAGTTCGTCCAGCGCCTCCGCTTCGCCAACAGGCCGGATATCGCTTTTGACACTCCAGTAGCGAGACTTCTCGACGCGCGCGCCTGCAACGTCGATGGCCAGGATGTGACCCGGCTCGAGTTTGAATACATCGCGATAGATCGTTCGCGGCGTCGGCACATAACCGTAGCGAAGATAAAGCGACACGGCTTGCGGCTCGACTTCGAGATCGCTCTCGACGGCAGCAGCGATGGCGGTGATCTCGGACGCGAAAATCACCCCCTCGCCGGTGAGCCGGTAGTAAAGCGGCTTGATCCCGACCCGATCGCGAACGAGGAATACCTTATTGGCAGCCACGTCATGCAGGGCGAAGGCAAACATACCGCGGAAGCGCTCCAGCGCATTGACGCCCCAGCGCTGCCAGGCCCGCAGCACGACTTCGGTATCGCATTCGGACTCGAACTCGCCGCCGATCTCGCGGCGGGTTTCGATATAGTTATACACCTCGCCGTTATAGGTAATCACCGCCTTGCTTTGGCGATCAACCAGCGGCTGCTGCCCGCCGCGCGGATCGATGATCGCCAGCCGACGATGGGCGAAGCCGACCTGGCCGGAGACATGAATGCCATCGCCGTCCGGGCCGCGGTGAGCCATGGCGTCGCCCATGGCTCGCAGGCGGGCCGGCTCAACCGCGCGACCGCGCGCGAAGTTAACGATGCCGGCGATGCCGCACATCAGGACAAGGCTTTCACGGAGACGCCCGACCTTACCGTACGGCGAACAATGGCCGCGAACTCAGCGACCCGGCCATCGAGATCGTGGCGGCGGCGCACATAGTCGTGCCACCGGCGTCCGGCCAGCCGCGCCTTGTCAGGGTCATTAGCATAGTCGACGACGGCATCGATCAGGCGATCGATCTTGCCATCCGCGATACAACCGCCCTGCTCCCGAGTCACAAGATCATCGGGATCGACCGTCAGCGACAGGACCGGGACGCCAAAGCGGCCCGCATCCAGGAATGTATTGGGAAAGCCCTCGAAATCGGAGGTGCAGAGCAAAGCTCTTGCCCGGGCGAAATAGGCGCCGAGATCGTCCGGCGCGACACTGCGAATGATCTCGACATTGGCCCCCTTGTCGCGAGAAATTTTTTCGAACAGACCATTGCCGACATCGTTCAGGATCATGACGAACATATGTTCGGGACAGGCGCGTGCAATCTCGAGGACCAGATCCGGTCTCTTGTTCGGCACTGCCTTGCCGATCCAAAGAAACGCTCCCGCATCGGCCCTGTCCGCCAGCTCGGCGACGGGAATCGGGTTGACGACGACGTCCGCGTCACGACCATATCGCTCCAGCGCCGAGCGCCGCTGAAACTCGGTTTGAACAACGATAGCGGTTGCCCCCACAACCGAGTCGAAGCAGCGATCGCAGCGACTACCCCACACATTTCGGGCGCTATTACCGGGCCTGTAGTCGACACTGAAATCGGCATCGCTCCCGGCAAACAGAAGCAATGGGCGTTCGTTCGCTTTGCACCAGTCGGCGAGGTCAGCGTTGTACTCGGCCGCACCGAAGGCAACATAGATGTCGGCGTTCGCCGCGGACCACAACGCCCCGTCTCCGCTATGGCGATGTCTCAGCGGCGTTACCAGGCGAGACAGCCAGCCGCGTTTTGCAGCGGAGCTGGGAGCACGCACAGGCCCGAGTTCATCCGTCGGTACAAGGCCGCCATCGGCCGCGGCGATGCTGACATCGAAATCGAGGCCGGCCAGGCCACGGGCGAAGCGCCACGCTCGCAGTTCAGACCCCCCATAAACGGTGCCCGCCGCTTTTCTCAGCATTGGCAGCACGCCGGGAGTTGCGAAGCAGACGCGTATCAAGACCTAACGCTCTTTGACGCCCAGAATCTGGAATCCCCAGTTTGCGCTCCGATACGCGTTGGGCTGGAGAATTTTGCGTAACCAATAATTTGCTACTACGTACCCGCTGCCTAGGGCACGCTTGGCGCCGCTCCAATCGATACGCGGCGCGAACTCGACCTGATGGGCGCGCATGCCATACATTCCGAGCAGCATCTCGACCTGTTGCGGATAGAAGCCATACTCCATAACGACCCCCCCATCCCCGGGATTCGTCGGACAATCGCCGCGTCGATACCGGCGCTCGATGAACTCGCCGCCAGACAGGTAGCGCTCGATCACGGTCTTGAGATAATCGCCGAACAAACCGGATGTATTGAGGGCGAGATAATCGACCTTGTCGGCGCCAAGGTCGGGAAACCATCCACGGATGCGCTGTTTGCGGAGCTCAAGGAAGGACCCCTCGACAACGTCGCGCCCGGTGTTGCGCCCCTCGGGGCCATTCTCCCAGGCATCATAGACATTAACCAGATCCTGCCGGCAGGCATCGTTGGCGATGTTGTTGCCATCGGAGATGATGACCCGGCCGCCCACGCGGAGGATCCTGCCAATCTCGGAGAACATCGTCGGCAAATAGCCCGGATTAACGTGCGATATGACCTCGTTGACGATAATAAGGTCTGCACTGTCCGATTTGATGGGGAGGAAACCCCACTCGGATTTCACAAACGAGGCCTGCGGCCAATTGGCTGCGATAACGTCCTTGGCCGGCTGAAGATACAGATCATCCACATCGACGCCGATCGTCGACTGAGCGCCCTTGGCAATCAGAAGCGGCATCAGATGACCGTACTTGCAGCCGATATCGACCACAGTGGCGCCTTTCAGCGGCTTGTCGGCGATGTCCAGCAGCCAGATATAGCTCTTCCACAACTGCTGATCGGCAAAAAGATTGCTGAACTGCCTGAAGTGATCGCTCACCACCGGCCCGGCGCTGACAGCCTTCAGGCGATCGTACTCGACTTGGATAGAGTCGCTCATCTCAATAAGCCCAATTGGTTAAGGCCACAATCGAAACATCGAATATCGAAACTCTTCGGCACAAGCGCCACTATTGGGCAACGTCGCCCACGCCGAATGCCTTGAGCGGCTTCACTGTGAGGCCGGCGTCGGCTTCGATGCTGCGCACGGGCTGCACGAAATAGGAATCGGCGTCGAACGGATAATGTCCTTTCGCAATCCTGAAGTTACCGACGCCGCGATACTCACCGACAACTTCGCGCGTCTCGGCATCCTGAAACAATATCCATAGCGAAAAGACGCCGTTGAGCATCACAACCTGATCAATGCGTACCGTGATGACTTCGCTCTCGTGAATCTCGGCCGAGGCATGGCCATCGGCAGTCACCAGATTCTCGCCGTCGATATAGCCGACATACTGCGAGCCCATCAGAATACCGACGAAAAGATGACATTTACGCGCCGGCCGCCGCCACTTCAGCTTGAGAACAACATTCATCGCCTCGCCGGTATAGAAGGCATTGCTGGCGACGCCGTCTTTGTCCGTGAACGTCACTTCCTCGAGAACGACTTCGCCATTGCCGGCCGTCGGCACGAATTTTTCGTCGCGCGCCTTGACCGCAAGGCGCTCCGCTTCCGACTGAACATAAAGCTCGCGGTACTTGTCGAACACCTCGAGCGGCGAGCCGTCGCTGACGACCTTTCCCCGCATGAGCAGCAGCGACCTGTCGCAGAGGCTGTTGATCTGGGTCATGTTGTGCGAAACGAACAAGATGGTCGCGCCGCTGTCGCAAAGTTCTCGGATGCGCCGCTCGCACTTGCGGACGAAAGCGATGTCCCCGGTCGCCAGCGCCTCGTCGACGATCATCACATCCGGATCGATGCTCATAGAAATCGAAAACAACAGACGCGCCTTCATCCCGGACGAATAGGTGCGGAATGGCTGATCGATGAAGCGGCCAATCTCCGCGAACTCGATGATCGACTCGGTCTTTGCCCTGATCTCCTCAGCCGACATGCCGAGCAACAGGCCGTTAAAGAAGATGTTCTCGCGACCAGAAAATTCCGGATGCACGCCGACGCCGAGCGCGAGCAGCGCCGTGATTTTGCCCTTGACGGAAATCGACCCTTCGCGAACCGGAAGAAGCCCGGCGATCATTTTCAGCAGCGTGGTCTTGCCCGCGCCGTTAGGACCGATGATCCCGACAATCTCGCCGCGCTTGATGCTGAACGAAACGTCGTCCACCGCAAGGTATTCGCGGTAAAAACTGTCCGCCCGCCAATAGTACAGCAACTCCTTCAACGGTCCCAGGACCGGATTGTCATAAAGCTTGAATCGCTTCGAGACGTTGCGAACGTCGATGACGATATCCTCAGCGCCGGCAACAGCGCCGCCCGTATTATTCATCACAATGACCGGTGTGCCCATTAGAAATTGAACAACGCGACCTGCTGGCCGGTGATGTGCCTGATCTCTACAGGCTCGAAACGAGCGCCATGCCGCGCGGCCAGAGTTGCAAAGAACTGCGGATCGTTCATCGCGAAGCGCTGCATCGGCTGCGCGCCCAGATAGAGCATGCCGCGCGTCATCGGCGCGCCGATCAGGTAGGTGAAAAAAAACTTGCCGCCGGGAACCATGGCCTGCTTCAGCGCAGCCATACATCGGTCGCACTCGTCGCCGGACATGTGCGTGAAGACCGACTGCGCATTCCCGAAGTCGAAACGGGCTCCGAACCTGTCGAACTCGAAGTCTTTCGAGGCCAGAACAGAATAGTTCTTCGTGATGCCGGCCGCCTGAACCAGCTTCTTGCCGATCTCGATGTAAGGACGATAGGCGTCAATGCCGTAATAGTTGCCATCGTCCAGGTACTCGATGGCCGGCAGGCCGAGGCGCAACGCGCCACAGCCGAAGTCCAGCAGTTTGTGTTGCGGTAGCAACCCAACCTGTCTTAGTGCCGATAGTTGCCAGTCCGAAACCTCGTCCCAAATCGAGAAGTATTCGTCCGGTGCGACGTTGCACTCAACCGCAGCGTCAATTCGGGTCTGGAGATCAACCTTCACGCAAACCTCCTCTTCAACCCGCCCAGCACGCTGCGGCCGCGCCCGATCAAATGTTTGACGCGAGCAAGTGCACGAGTCCGGATGGATGGCGGCCTCGGCGGCTTGTCCACGAGATCATGGACAGGGAAAATGATGCGCATGAACCCAAACTGGTCGTCGTTGCATTTGACATTCTCGACCGAGTGCAGATTTCCATAACGCCAGATCAGCAAGTCGCCGGATCTTATCGGAACCTGCTTGCCTAGCGTGATATCGCGGCCATCATTGGTCTGAAAGAAAAAGCCGTTTCCGGAGTAATCCGTACCGCTGTCCGATAAGAATAAGGTGGCCTGCAGTCGCGAAGGGTCGAATTGGCCCTTCTCCCAGCGACGATCCCAATCCATGAAATCGCGATGCGGCGCGATCCACTCTTCGAAATTCCGATTGAGCGTCACGCGATAGGACAAAGCGTGACGACCAGCCAAATCCTGGAAGGCATTACGACCAGAGAGACGGTTGCGTAGCATATGAACGGCCACCGACACTTCCTGCGTCGTTTCGTCGAGCGGCGGCGCGTGAAGGAAGTTGAAGAAGATCAGGCTGTTGTCCGGGTAACGCACGTAGTAGTTCGGACACCCGGGATAATAGGCGTCGGACGCCGGCAATACCTGAAATCCCGGCGGCAATTCCGCCTTAGGCCAGACCGACCGCATGTGCTCGACAAGCGCCGGCGGCACGAACTGCCGGAATATGTGAAATCCCGACCCCTTCGAATGATACAGGTCCATCCTGATCGGGTGCAGTTCTGCTTCAGACAGGTGGAGCCGTTCAAAAGTGAACTGGCCTTTTGTTTCCGTCGTCGGCAGTGCGCTAGATATATTCATTGATTGCCACCCTCGCGCGCGTGATCACGAAAGCTCCAAGTCCGAGTGAAATCAGCATGCCGGTCGCGAATATCACCCAACTGAGGGGATGGAAGGTTCCATCGAACACATCCCGAAACGTAATGATAACATGCGATATCGGATTGAGGAGGATCAAATTCCATATCCTCGGCGATACCATTGCCGGGCTGATGAGAACCGGCGAAAGATAGATGGTCAACCCGAGTAGAACCGAGATGATTTCCTTGAGATCTTTCAAGATGACACCGATCACCATGAAAATCCAGGAAAGTCCAAGGTTCAGCAGCAGCAACATCGCCAGCGGGATCGGCAGAAGCACGATCGAAACCCTCAGCTTGCCGCCGAGCACCGCCAGACACAGGTAGACGATGAGGATAACCGCCGGACCGATTGACGAGATTAGAAATGTCGTGATCGGCAACGTCTCAATTGGATAAACGACCTGCTTGAGGATCTCCATCCGGTCGCGGATCAGCGACGTTGACTCTTCTAGCGCGCGCTGCAGAACCTGCCACGCGAAGAGGCCCGAAAGCACGAACAGCGCATAGTCATAAGGACCCGCCGCAGGGCCGAGTCTGGCGCCAAAGACGTAAGTCACGATGGTAACGTAAGCCGCGACCTGCACGAACGGCCGAAACACAAGCCATGCGACACCGAGTACGGAGCCCTTTGTTATGCCCTTCATTTCGCGGGCAGCCATGGCCCGCGCGAACGGCCATCGCCGAACGATCGATTGTAACAACTCAATCATGCTAAACTCATGCTGGATTGTCCGGACGGGCATAGACGACGAATACTTCGTCTTCAGCTACTTTGATCAGACCGTCGAACGAATACTCCCACCCCACGAGATTTCGGGTGAGACTCAGGATCGAATTGAGCGCGACGACATGCGTCACACCGAACTGATCAAATAGTCCAGACCAATCCCGCTTCAGAAGCGGCGTTTCTTCGCAGTATCTCTCATACAGATCCGGTGTAATGGCCGCGCCTTGACACATGATGGCGCTGGCGCCAGCAGTCCGAATGACAGCACTCGAGCCAAGCGTGAACGGTATTGGAAAAAAGACGTGCTTTGGGCCAAGATCGAGCGGCGCAAGGAGTTTGAGCAACTTGTCTTCGGCCGGGACGGGAAAGCGCGACCACAGCAATGCCAGCCGAACCATCATGGCAAAACAGAAGACGAAATAGCCCGCAAGGAGAACATCCATTGAGGCATCGTGCGGCTTGACCAAGCACAGTGCAAGCTGGAACGGCACAACCATCCAGAGACAGTAGTCGAGATAGCGCGCGGCTTCGCCGAATTGCCGCAGCACCGGCGTCGCAGTCAAGCCGTAAACGACAAGCACCGCCGCAATCAGCGGGATCAAAGGCGAAAGCACCCCGCTCCGATCCATGAAAATGAAAATGCCGAGCAGGAAAATCTCCGGAAACCGGAAAATCAGCTGAGTCGGCTCATATGCCTCCATCTCGGTGATCCTGGCGTTGAGTGGTGTCCATGGACTCAGGACCACACGCCAGTTCACATAGCGACTGAGCGAGGATTTTACGTAACGACTGTGTTTGCTAATACGGCTGTACGTGAGCCAGAAGGTGTACATGTGCCGAAGGCCTCGCAGATAATAGCCACGGTCAAGCAGAATCGACCCCACCATAGCGCCGGCCATGGCAAGCAGCGGACGTAAGTCCCAGGCAAAAAGTGCGAACAGAGGCACCACGAACCACAGCGTCTGGCGACCAAACATTGATGTGATGCCGATCACGGACCCAACGACGATGGCCAACGCTAGTAGCAATCGATCGTCGAAAGCCATCGCGCAGACAAGCAACATAAAGAACAGCGAGGACAGCATCCGGGCCAACAACCGCTCCGATAAAGCCAAGTATAGAATCGCATTGCCGTTGTGAACCACAGTGCCCATCGCGGTAATGTACAACCCAACACTCAAGCCCGCGACGGCGAACCCGTTTTGACCAAGGTAGATGCTGACGACATATGCCACGAGGACGACGAAGGCCGCGACCCCGGTAGCGAAGATGAGGAGGCTCGGAAGGTAAGACTGCCTTTTCAGCAGATCGTCGGGAAACAAGGCCGCAAAGCGGTGATACGCGATGGGATACGTGTCCGGCTCATTGTGCATGAGAAATTCAGGGACGCCGCTATAGCGCCCGTTGCGTCGCAGCGTGCCTATGATGGCGTAATGCAACGCGCTGTCCCCCATGAAGCCCTGCCGAAACCACTTTCCATAAAAGGCAATCACGGCAGCACGCGTCAGAAGTGCAATTCCAAACGCAGGTATCGCAATCGCGATCATTTCAAGCGGCGACATCGATGCAGCCACGCATGTCTTTAGGAAACCTTCAATTTTCGGTTGGCGTATTTCATGTAGAAGCTCTTCGGCACGCGATTGAACTTGTACAAGATCCAGAACAGCCAACTGAGGCGCTCGAACGTTTTTTTGTAGGTCTTGTATTCGGTGTAGTCGTGATGCGACATAGTCATGACACGCTCGAACTCCTCGTCCGAGAAGCCGAGACGCTGCTTGACCATGTCGAGAATTTCCGGCTCAAGCTGCGGCGGCTTCGTCATCAATGCAGCGCCCTCCTCGCGCTTCATCTGTCCAGACCGGATCAACGCCGAGTAGCCCAGCGTGCGCATGTCTACGCCAAAGCGGTTCGGATAGAGGTAAGCGTGGCAGAATGCCGCGAAGCGGTTCTCCAGATGGTGACCGCCGTACCATTGCCACCCGTAGTTCTGCGCCAGGAACTTTTTCGCTTCTTCCTTACGATAGTCGATGAAGTAGAGCGGTCGTACTTTCTTGATGTTGCTGACTGTGGTCCAGCGCAGGAAGTTGAAAAGCGACAAATTAGGAAATGTCTTGAGCGGCAGCTTACCGAACTTCTTGTGCACACTCGCGATGTATTTGCCGTCGACATAGGCCCACCCGAGCGGAGAAACGCCCTCGGTACGGAATGAGTGGCCTTCAATAATGTATTTGATGCCGTATTTCTCACATGCCCGGTAAAGTGTCGCGGCAAGACCGATGTCCGTCGCAGCATCCACCTCCTTCAATCCGGCGAGCATGAACGAACGATAGATGTCGTCATATTCCTTGTTGTTGACTACGATCGTGAACAAATCGACATTAAGGCGCTCGAGCAGATTGTAGATGTTCTGCGTCGCGATCGGCGAATTCCAGGTGTTATCGAAATGCGCCGCGAGCGGCCGCAGGCCGAGTTCGATCATTTTGACGAGGAGATATGACGAGTCGCAGCCTCCGCTGACCCCGACGACACAGTCGTACCTCTTGCCCTTACCCGAAGCTCGGATCTCCTCCGCCAGGGCTTTCAGCCGCACCCCGCCGTTGACACCGATTGGATACTCCCGGTCGAGGTTGTCATGCATGGCGCAATAGTTACACACGCCGGCCTCGTCGAACGAGATGCTGGGCGTGGTCTCGTCGTAGAGACAACGTGCACAGCTTACAATGTTAGGCTTTGTGGTCATTTCGAGATCGAAGCCGCCGGTTGAGATTTCATCAGAATGCTTCGCAACTGAGTTCGGGTCGGGAAATTGATGAGCACACCCCGCTCCATCCCCTGATACACAAAAATGCTGCCAGCAGCCGCAGCCGAGGCACCCGCACCGACTGCCGCGGCGAGATCCTGCCGCTTGCTGGCTCCGCCACAAGCGATCACAGGAACGCTTACAACATCGGCTACCGAGCGAACGAGTTCGACGTCGAAACCGTTCATAACACCGTCCCTATCGATCGAATGGAGCAGAATTTCTCCCGCCCCTCTTTCGGCCACGCTCTGCGCATAGGCAACTGGATTCACGTGAAGTGCACGCCGGCCGTGTTCGGCATAAACGCCATACCGACCAAGCCAGTTCTTCTTCACATCAATCGACACAATGATCGCCTGGCTGCCGTACCGGTCGGCAGCTTTTGTAACGAATGACGGGTCGCGCGCCGCAGCGCTGCCAATTACGACCTTCTCCACGCCGATCTCGAATATCCTTCCGATCTCGTCGACATCCCGAATGCCGCCTCCGTAAGTCAGGGGGGCGGTACAATGACCCGCGACCTCCTTGATGATGTCAAAACGCGGCGGCTGTCCCGATACCGAGGCATCGATGTCGAGCAAGATCAGTTCGTCGACGTCAAGCCGATTGAATATGTTGATGACATTGAGCGGATCGCCGACATAGTTCGGTTTGTCGAAACGAACGGTCTTCACCAGTCCGGTTTCGCTTAACAGCAGGCAGGGCATGACGCGGGGTCGTAGCAAATCCGTCCTCAAACTATTGACAGAAAGTTCTTTACCAATCGCGCACCGAACTGGTGCGACTTCTCAGGATGGAACTGGGTGCCCATGATCGAACCTCGTTCGACTCCAGACACGAAATGGCCACCGTAATCTGTCGTGCCGGAAATCACATCGTCACTGGTGGTCACTAGCCGGTACGAGTGGACGAAATAGTACTCGGAGTCATCCTGCATGTCGGCAAAAAGACGCGACCCTGCCCGCGCTTCCACGGTATTCCATCCGATATGCGGCACCAGAAGCCGCTTGCCATCATGTTGGGACGGAAAACGGCTGAAGTGGCCCGGCAACCAGCCAAGGCCCGCTTCCTGCCCCTCGTCGCTGCCTTCAAATAGCAACTGCATTCCGAGACAAATCCCCAGAATAGGAATATTATCGTCGATAACTCGGCGCTGAAGCACAGCGTAGAGACCGCGCGAACGCATCGCCTTCATCGCAGAATCGAACGCCCCTACCCCAGGCAGGATCAGCTTGTCTGCAACCGCAACCAGCGCCGGATCGGCGCTGACAACGGCCTGATAGCCTACTCGCGTGCAACAATTCGGTACCGAGCCAAGATTGCCCATGCCAAGATCGACGACGACGATCATACGAAAAGCTAGTCCTGAAATAGTTCGCGCAAGGTCGTGATTCTGATCGTGTCGCCGAAACGATCGCGGACTTTTGCTTTGATGCGATCAGCAAAAGCCAAGCTCGCGATGAACAGGTGTCTCGGAGGCGACGCGATAAAGTCATCGAAATTCTCGACCGCAGCGTCGTAGCCGGCAAAGTATTTTTGATGACAACCGGGGTCATCATCAAAGAAACGCAAGCCGCGCCGGCGATCGACGGCAGCAAGATACGGCACGGCACGCAGCGGAATGTAGACGCCGAGTTCCTCTCCTGCCGTGTCAGACACCTTGCGGAAAGCCGCGATCGACTGATCCACCCGATCCAAGAAACGGCAGTACTTGGCATCGTTGGTGGAAGGCGAGGAAGTGATTACGTCGCTCCGTCGCGCCGCGCAAAATAGGACGCCACCGTGTTTGGCACGTTCGATGCGATCCACGGTAAAAGATGCCGCCTCAACCAATCGACGCAGTGACGACATATCAAAGTAGTTGATATGCTCATGGATCACCATGGACAGATCACCGTACTCGACGCTTTCCGTGCAATCCGGCACCGCGAAGGCGATCATGCCGTTCGGCAACAGCTGTCGATGATGCGCCTTCAGAAACGCCAGCGGATCGTAGACATGTTCGAGAACGTCATAGTGAATAACCGCGTCGCAGGAGGATTTAAGTCCGTCATAAGGATAGAAAGCTTCGACGATTGGGATGCCGTGCTCGCGCCCTTTATCTACTGCTACGGGACTGGGGTCGACACCATGAACCGAGAACCCCAATTCTCTCAAACGCTGGAGTATGTAACCTCCGCCACAGCCGATCTCGAGCACCCGTCCACCGCTCGGCGCCGTTCCGGCGATGAATGCAAGAAAATCGCCACCGTAAGACGCCGCCAGCGCATGCCCATCCTGCAGATAACCGACATTTTCAGCCTGGAGATAAGCACGATGCAGGGCGTCATCTACGGCAGGATTGTGCTTTTGCACCAATAGACCGAAAGCCGGATTGAAACCGAATTCGAACGGGAGAAAATGCGGAATACTATCGACCGAAGCAGAGGGCTCCTTCGACATGCGCCAGTAAAAAGACATCGCATCGAGTTTGATAGGCGGCCGGCTCATGGAACGAATTCCTCAGGCAGTCCGCTCGAACGTGCGGTAGACATGTTTAAGAACATCGCCTTGAAAGAAGAGACCCGGCTCGGCGAGAATGCCAAGCAGGTGCAGGTTCTCGATGTCACAATCCTCGATTACCTGGCGCAACGCCGACAGCGACTTCATATTGGTTACGCTTGGCAACGGGAAGCCGGAAGCAAGCGTCTCAGCTCGACAGAACTTAATGGTCGCGCCGCGTGACAGAATGCCGAAGCGCTCGGCCTCGCTCCGAGCCTGAGCTTCGAGGGCCGGTCTGTCTTTCTGTTCATACGTCAGGAACTCAAGACTGACCGGAAATAAGCCGTTGCGCGGCGCACCGTCGCAATAGGCAGTGAAATTGGTCAGACGGAACGTATCGAAGCCGGGCTCGTAACAGTAGAAGTAGTAGAGCCCGTCCATCGCCGGCTGACGGTCGAGCAGCATATTGACCACGACCGTGCGCGCGCCGCGCTCGAAAGTAACCGGGGGTAGTTTGCCGGCCACGAGCGGCGCAAGGAATTGTGGGCCGGCCGACCAGTACAAATCGGTGATGCCTTCCAGTATCGTACGCTCACCTTTGCGTTCGATAGTAGCACCGGTCACACGACGATCATCGCGATCGATAGTGACGACCTGCGCCCCGGTCATGATCGCGACGTTACGGCGCGCAAGCCGGGCCTTGAGTGCATCAATAACGTGGTGAATGCCGTAGTTCTTCGGATAGTACGTCCTGAGCGAGGGCACAAACTCGGCCGGCAGGCGTCGCTGTTCCGGATAAGCGACCCGGCCGCGTAGATAGGCAGAGCGCATCAACTCAAGCGTGAGCGGCTCGCTAAACATCACGACACGGCCGAGGGCTGTTAGACGCAGCGCGAGCGGATCGAGATCTTCGGGATCGCGACGATAGAGCTTCTGTAAGACTGGCCGGATTAGGTTTTCGGCAATCGCCGCGCCGTATTTGGCCCTCGCCACATCGGCAGCGGACGTGGCGACGGCCGGCTCCGGAGCTAAATTGGACGCCGCATCGAGGAACCCGGTCACACATTCTTGTCGAAGTGTTGCCGGCAGCGTGCGTAGGTCGATATAGGGACTGTTGGTCTGTAGTCGGCCCCGGAAAAAGATGCCTGCGACGTCGCGCGCATTGCCCTTGGATATCTGCCACTCAGCGTCTGGTAGAAGTCCCGCGATTCGTTCGTCAAGCCCCGTAAGGCCCGTGTCGTAGACGTTATGCATGCCGTAGTCGAACCGACCGTGCTCACCGTAATCGAAGGCTCGCAGCAGGCCGCCGACCTCCGATTCGCGCTCAACAAGAACGATACGCGTGCGAGAATCGCGCTCCGAAAGCATTAGAGCACCGAACAGGCCGGCGATGCCGCCGCCAACGAACAACGCCGTCTTGCCTTCAGCCACGCGCCTACTCCCCGTTATTCAACGCGCCGAATGGAACGACGTAAGTAAACGGATAGTCCCGCAACAGATCGTTCTGATGACTTGCCAGTACACTGCGGTCGGACACGCGGACGTAATATGTGTATGGTTTATCTTCCGTGCCCCACCGGCTCTTGAATTGGTAGACGCCCTGCTGGGTAGACCACGTACCGCCCCAGTTCCAGTATCGGCAGCCGCGTTGCGCCGCCTTCATCATCGCCCGATGGACGAGAAGACTAAGCGCTTGACTGCTACGCGCCTCGGCACGTACAACCGGCGTATAGTATTCCGCCACACCATTGAAATAAAAGACGAGGATCGCCGCCGCGCGAACTCCATCGACCTCCGCTATGAAGAGATCGAAATCGTCTCCAGCGCGGAAGCGTTTCGGCACCAAATCGAAGAAGGCGTCCGGCTTGGCGATCCCACCAAGCGCGCTCATGTTCTCACGATGGACTTCGTGCAGAAAATCGAAAGCAACATTGTCGATGAATACACGCGAGACCGTCTTGATTGCCTTGCGGATCATGTTGCGCGTCTTTTGATGGTACATCGCCATCAGCACATCGTTTAGCGTCGTTTCATCAAACGTCGCCACAGGTAGCGGCGTGAACTGGCCGATGCGGCTATCGGTCAGATCGTAGTCCAGCGCGTCGTAATCGACGTCATCCAACGGGTTTGCAATCAAAGTTGCGGCGGCAACACCCGGCCGTTTCGCTGCCAAGTTGAAATCGTCGACCAAGGCAGCTTTCGCTTCAACGGTGTCGGCAAGCACGCCGCCGTTGCTGCCGAAGAAGGGCAAGGAATTTAGCACTGCACCTTTCGGCCCATCCGTCGCCGTAATCGGTAGCACGCCGACCACGGCCTGCCGTTCGTCAATCGCCATGCGATACAACGGCCGCACGCCAAGCAACTCAACGAGGAAATCCCTGAATTTAAGGCCATGGTAGAGCAAGGCGCCTCTGTGCGTCGCGACGTAGTTGCCGTACGCGCTATCGTCTGCATCGATGACGGTTAGTCTCATGCTAGCCGGTAACGACGTCGTCTTTGAAAACCGTCAACGCGTATTCGTAAGGCAGATAGCTGTGATCGACGATCACACGGCGACTCAATTCGTGACGCGCGAATTGGTAAATTTCGTTGACGTTCTGGTGATACGAATTGGTCGCCTGATAGTCCACGTCGTCCGTCATGAAGTCGACTGCGATGCTTCGCTTGGCCCGCGCGAACAGGCCGCGGAGAGAGGACCGCACAATCGCCTTGTGATCATCGAGCGAACAATCGTAACGAAAATTGAACACTCCGGACATCACGACATAATCGTAGTCCTCAACGATGTCCTGAACACTCTCGACAAGCAGGAAGCGTGCATCGGGGTATCTTGTACGGCCCGACTGCACAAACTCCGGCGTGATATCGGCTGCATTATAGTGAACATTGGGAAACCTCTCACCCAAATACGGTTTGAGATCAGCAAGTCCACAGCCGTAATCCAGCACCGAAAAACCGCCCCTGCGATCGAAAAACCGTGTCAGCGCGGCAAATCGAAGCGGCTGACGCCCTTTCGGCCACATGACCGCGGCTGGCGTTTCGCCATGCTCACGGAACGCGGCCTGATATGCCTCGATCGCCCCTCGGAATACGGCTTTAGCCAATGCCAACGGACCTACTGTTTTCAGTGAGAAACGTCCGGCACCAGTTCTCGAGGCTCAGGAGCGACCAGATGAACAGGCGGCGGTTTTCCCGTCCTTCGAGATGATCCGATACCAGGGCGTGGACGACCTTGGGATCGAAGAAGGCGAAGATCGCCGCGTCGTTGCCCATCAAGGTCGAACGCACATAGTCGATGCTTTCACCGCGGAACCAGCTCGCGTCCGGCGCCGAGAAGCCCTTCTTCTCGCCACCGGCGACCGACGCTGGCACGTAGCGTTCCATAACCTTGCGCATCAGGAGCTTGCCGTCGCGCGTCTTCTGAAAGAACTGCCGTGCCTTGTCGGGATCGTTCTCGTTGATCCGAACGACCTCGTTAAGATTGCCGAGCTTCATCGCGACCGGCAACCGCATCGAGAAATCGACGAGATCGTTATCGAGGAACGGCACGCGAGTTTCAAGGCCGTGGGCCATGCTGAGTTTGTCCTCGACGACCAGAAGGCCGTGCAGGAACGTCTTGGCCTCGAAGTACAGCGAGTGGTTGACGTAATCCTCGGGCCGCGACAGTTCGGAGGCGTGGCGCCTGAAGACGTCGCGGAAAATGTCGCGCGTCCACACATGCTTGACGTCGTTCCATATCGGCGCAAACAGCGCCTTGATCTCAGTATTGGGCAGCAGCCGCTGCCAGAACGAATAATAGCGATCGATGTAGTGCTCGAAGTCGTCGTTGACGACGGCGCGGTAGTAACGCCACGGATAGCCGCCGAGTAGTTCGTCGCCGCCGACGCCGGACAGAACGACAGGCCCGAACTTGCTGGCAAGCTGCGCCGCGTAGAAGTTTGGATAGCTCTGGCCAACGCGCGGCTCTTCTATATGCCAGGCCATGCGCGGCAGCGCTCGTTCCATGTCGCCGGCCTTGAGCACCATCTCGTAATGCTCCGTCTTGAACAAATAGGACATGTGCTCGGCGGCATCGCGCTCGTCCATGCTCAATTCTAGGCCAGATGCCGAGTGCAGATCGAAGCCAACCGTAAAGCTGCGGATGTTGGCGATCTGCCGCGCTGCCAGCGCCGATACCGCGCCGGAATCGATGCCACCACTCAGATAGGAGCCTACCGGCACATCCGAGATCAGGTTGCGGGTGACGGCCCGCGAGAACAGGCGGTCCAGCTCTTCGGCATATTCCTCGACCGGAAGCGCGCGTTCCGGCTCGTCGAACTTGAAATCCCAATAGGCCTCAATATGCGACGCGCCGGTCGCCGCCTTGACCTTCATATAGCAACCGGCCGGCAGCAGGCGCACGTCCTTGAACAAGGTACGGTCGGTGAAAAAGTTCTGGAATGTCATGTATTCCAGCAGCGCTTCGGGATCCGGCTCGGTCCTGGCAGCCGGATGCGCCAGCAGCGCTTTGATCTCCGAGCCGAACAGCAAAACGCCGTTCCTGCGCAAATAGTAGAGCGGTTTGATACCGTAGCGGTCACGGACCAGAACCAGTTCGCGGGTCTTCCGGTCCCAGATGGCGAAGGCAAACATGCCGTTGAAGCGCTCGAGCGCCTCTGCACCCCATTCCGCCCAGGCGTTGAGCAGCACTTCGGTGTCCGAACGCGAGCGGAACACTCGTCCCCTCGCCTCAAGCTCACCGCGCAATTCCTGGAAGTTGTAGAGCTCGCCGTTGTAAGTGATGACATAGCGATCGTCGGCGGTCGCCATCGGTTGGCTGGCCGCGTCCGAGAGATCGATGATCGACAGGCGGCGATGACCGAGCCCGACACCTCGATCGAAAAAGACGCCCTCGCCGTCAGGGCCGCGATGGGCGACCGCCGCCATCATATCACGCACCAGCGCCGGCGCGACTGGCTCGCCGGAGAAATTCAGCACGCCAACGATTCCGCACATAATCTAATTCGAGACTGTCTTGCGCGCGATGACGGTGATGCCAGATTCCTGTACGTGCTCACGTTCGACCGATAGGCCCGCGGCCGTGCACCAGTCACGGACTTCCTCCGGAGTCTGCCTATGCGAGTTCACCGGCGCGTACCAATCAAGGTTGATATGGTTGAGCTCGTCCTCGTTCCACTTCTCGTGATGAAAAGCTTTAAAAATGTGCCAGTAGAAAAAACGCTGCAAATCGATCCTACCTGCCGGAATATCGAGAACATTGATTGCTTCAGGAACGTCGATTTCGATCTTTAGATCACCAAGATACTTTCCAAATCTCGTCAGCGGCAGCATTGCGCGCCACGATTCTTCTTGCGTCATAGTCTGCAATTTGGCGCGCACATAATCGTCGGTGAACTCGCGGATCGGCCCCTTCTTCTTATACACATAGAACATGAAGCGACCGCCCTGTTTCAGCTTTCGGGCAAGGGCAAGAATTGCGCTTCGCGTTGAATCCGTGTGATGCAAAACCCCCTGCGAATAGATCACATCGACGCTTGCGTCGGGAACGGGCACCTCGAGCAGACTCGTCTGCAAAAAAACTGCGTCTTCAATGCCTTGCCCCGCAAAGCGACGGGCCGCCGCTTCCACCGCAGTTGATATATCAACGCCTAGGTAGCGCACGTCGTTGAGTTTCCTTCCAAATAGACCAAGTGCGGAAATCCCTGCGCCGCAACCTGCTTCGAGGAGGACTGGGCGCTCGCCGTAATCGGCCCACCACGGCTCATTCGCCACGTCGCCATACATCTGACGGTACCAGTCTCCCATCAACGCTAGGTCTTCGTCTTGCTGGAAGCGATCCTGGCCGCTCCAGATGAAAGCGAAGGCATCCTTTGTCTGCGCTTGTGTAACGGAGAGGAGTTGTTCGGCTCGCAGAATACCTTCGCGCATGACCAAACGTTGGCCGGCAACTTCGATTGCGGCGCCGTCAACGCATGGCAGCGTTGCGCCCATTAGGCGGTTAAGCCAGTCGGGCAAGCATGGCTTAGAGCTGGCGAATGGCTTCGACGACATACTTGTAATCGTCCTCTGTCATGCGGTTATGCAGAGGGATCGCCATGGTGTGGCGATCGCAATCGCGCGAGGCCGGGAGCGCATCAGCCGAAATGCCGTAAGTGTTGCGGTAATAACCAAGCATATGAACGGCGTGCGTGCCCGGCCGGGTCGAAATGCCCCGCTCCTGCAGGAACGCCATGATGTCGTTGCGCGGCCGCGGCGCCTTTGCCGGATCAACGTAGGTGACGAAAGCCTGCCATGCGTGACGGCCTTGATTGGGTTCGGCCGGAAGCTTGAGCCAGGCAAGGTCCGACAATTCCCGGCGATAATAGCCGGCCCAATGCGATCGCTCGTCGATAAAGCGGTCGAGCTTGCCGAGCTGCACCACACCGACGGCTCCCTGCAGGTCGGTCATACGGTAGTTGAAGCCAACGACATCGAAGTCCGGCAGCAGATAAGGCTGCGGTCCGTTGTGACGTTCTTCTTCCGAGACAGAGGCGCCGTGGTTGCGAAGAATTCGGATGCACTCGGCGAGGGCGGCATCGCTGGTCGTCACCATGCCGCCCTCCCCCGTCGTTACCGACTTGCGTGGATGAAACGAAAATACGCCGACCGTGCCGAGGCTACCGGCCGGGTGATCGCCCAACGCACCGCCGGCCGCGCAGGCGGCGTCTTCGACAATTGCCACCGATGCGGGCAGCGCGGCGCGCAAGGTATCGATATCGGCGCAAAGCCCGAAAAGATGCACGGCGATCACCGCCTTGGTCTTCGGCGTCACGCGGCGCGCGACATCGGCGATATCCAGATTGAACGTCGTGCGATCGACGTCGGCAAGCACCGGCGTGCCGCCGCAATACAGAACGCAATTCGCGGTCGCCACCCAGGTAAACGAGGGAACAATGACCTCATCGCCCGGTCCGATGCCGAGCGCGACCATCGCCAGATGCAGGCCGGTGGTCGCCGAACTGACTGCAATGGCATGTTGCACCTGATGGCGCGTCGCGAAGGCCTTTTCAAAGGCAGTCACGTTCGGACCGTGCGTCAGCCAGCCGCTTTCGAGCGGCCCGCGCAAGGCTAGCCACTCTTCTTCGCCGGTGCTGGGCTGCGATATCTGAATCCGACGCATGGTCATTTCGCGGAACCTACTTCGCCACCTTGGCGCGGCGTGCCTCGACTTCGGCGATGTGGCTGCGCCGCCAGTCAATGAGACGGCGAAGGCCCTCGGTCAGGTCGATCTCGGCCTCATAGCCGATCTCTTCCTTAGCGCGCTTGGGCGAACCGATGCGATTGCGGACCAATGTCGCTTGGCTGCGCGGCGCGTACTGGATGGGCTGGTTGGATCCAGTGAGGTTCAGAAGCATTTCGGCGACCTCCTTGAGCGAGGTGCGCTTGCCGGTGCCGACGTTATAGTAGCGGGCCGCTACGTCAGCCTTCATGGCGCAAACATTGGCCCGCGCACAATCCTCGACAGCGACGAAATCGAACGCTTCCGAGCCGTCGCCGAAGATGGTCGGCCCCTCTCCGCGGTCGATGGCGTCGAGCATCTTCATGATCACCGCGATATAGGCGCCGTGATAATCCTGCCGCGGGCCGTAGACATTCATGTAGCGCAGGCCGACGACATTGAGGCCGTAGCGATAATGGAACGCCGTCGCCATCGCCTCGCCCGCGATCTTGGTCGCGCCGTAAAAGTTCTTGTTGTTGAACGGGTGGTCTTCGGTCATCGGCTCTTCGATCGCATCGCCATAGACGGACGCGGATGACGAGTAGACGAGCCGACCGACCTTCTTGGCGACCGCCGCCTCGAGAACGTTGAAGGTGCCGCGGATATTCACGTCGAACGCTGAGCGCGGATACTCATGACACTGCAGAAGCCACAAAGCGGCGAAATGGAAGACGCAGTCGATGCCGTCCATCGCTGACTGAAGAATATCAGATTGCGTGATGTCGCCGCCGACATCGTAGATCTTGACGCGAGGGTCCTTCAGCGCGTCCGCCAGATTCTCCGGCGTGCCGCGTGCGAAGTTGTCATAAATGAGCACTGACCTGATGTCGTGCCTGAGAAGTTGGTCGACGGTGTGCGAACCGATCAAGCCGGCGCCGCCGATAACGAGATGCTTCTTGCCGGTGATATCCACGAGTGGGCCTTGTTACTGGAGTGAAGCACCGACGGCGGCGATCACTTCGCGGATGATCCGGTTCTGCGTCGCTTCGTCGAGATAGGGATGCATTGGCAGACTAAGCACACTCTGCGACAGCGTCTCGGAATTCTTCAAGCCGGACGGCGCCGCCGGGTAGTGGCGATAGGCTGTCTGCTGGTGAAGTGGCTTGGGGTAGTAAATCGCGGTCGGGATACCGGCCGCTTTCAGGCGCGCCGCGACCGCGTCGCGGTCCGGCACATTGATCGTGTACTGCGCCCAGACGGAGGTGCCGCCGGCCACGATTGTCGGGACACCCGCAACCGTCACCAGGGTATTGTTGTAGCGCTTGTAGACCCTGTCGCGCAGCTCGATCTCGTCGTCGAATATTTTGAGCTTCTCGATAAGGATCGCCGCCTGGATGGTGTCGAGCCGGCCGTTCATACCGATGCGGACATTGTCGTACTTGTCCGAGCCCTTGCCATGCACGAGCAGCGAGCGAATGATCTCCGCAAGACTGTCATCGTCGGTGAAGATGGCGCCGCCGTCGCCATAACAGCCGAGCGGCTTGGCCGGAAAGAAGCTGGTGGTCGTCACCTTGGCAAGCGTGCCGACGCGGCGATTGCCATAGGACGCGCCGTAGCTCTGCGCCGCGTCGTCGATGACCCAGAGGCCGTGCTTGGCGGCAATCGGATCGATCGCATTGAAGTCCGGCGCCTGGCCGAACATGCCGACCACGATCGCACCCACCGGCCGCAACTTCCCTTGCGCCGTAATCATGCTCACGGCCTCATCGAGGCTGGCCGGATCGACATTGTAGGTGCGCGGAAGGCAATCCACGAACACCGGCGTTGCGCCAACCAGCGCCACCGCTTCAGCCGTGGCGGCGAAGGTAAAGGACGGCACGAACACGGCATCGCCGGGGCCAATATTCATCGCCATCAGGGCGAGCACGATAGCATCGGTTCCGCTGGAGCAACCGATGGCATGTTTGGCGCCGCAATGCGCCGCGAGCATCTTCTCGAACTTGCCGACTTCCGGGCCTGAGACGTACTGGCCGTGCTTGAGCACGGCATCGATCGCCCCCTTGATGGGCGCCTCGATCCGGCGCCGCTGCGCGTCGAGATCGATGAAGGCGATCGGGGCTGCGCTCATCGTCGAAACCTCAGCCGATCATCTCGAGTTTGTCGGGCCCGGCTTCGCGATACTTCGAGCCATCCAGCGGACAGACGAGATCGGCACCGAGCTTCATACCGGCCTTGCTCATCCAGCCGACCCGCCGCGCCGGCGCACCGACCATCAGCGCGAAAGCCGGCACGTCTTTGGTCACCACCGCGCCAGCTCCGATCATGCAGTATTCGCCGAGAGTGTTGCCGCAGATGATGGTGGCATTGGCGCCGATGGTGGCGCCCCGCTTGACGAGCGTCGGACGGAACTCAGTCTTGCGCTCGATCTCGGCGCGCGGGTTGATGACATTCGTGAACACGCAGGACGGCCCGCAGAACACGCCGTCCTCCAGCGTAACACCCGGATAGACGCTGACATTATTCTGCAGCTTGCACTTGTCGCCAAGACTGACATCGGGGCCGATCACGACATTCTGGCCGATGATGCAGCCGCGGCCGATCTTGCTGCGAGGCAGGACATGGCTGAAATGCCAGATGCGCGTACCCTCGCCGATCTCGACCGGACCGTCGATATAGGCGCTCTCGTGATAGGTCACGCCCGGTAGCCGGGGATCCTGTCGCAACTGCGATGTCATTGTGCTGAGAGCGATCGAGGTCAGGCGACGTAGCGGCGAACCAGGGGATGCTGATCGCCGGCGCGCAGTTCGATGGGTTTGGTGCGGAAACCGGAAACGATGTCGATCGAGGGCCGCACTTCGTCAATACCAAAGCCCTTGCCGGCCAGTATCTCTTCGTAGCTGCGCGTGTGCAGGTCGGTGAAGCCTTCCGAGAACTCGACTTCTTCACCGTCGATGGTGATCGAGCGATAGGTCGTCTTCTGGCCCCGCACGTTGTCCGGCAGATCGTTGCGATCGACCGACAGGAACCAGCGGATCTGCGCGCGGCCGCATTCGAGGTAACCGGCGGCGCGCTCGTCGTCGTGCAGATGCACGACGTTCTGAGTTACCGGTCCGAAGATATAGGACAGCATGTCGAAAAAATGGACGCCGATATTCGTCGCGACGCCGCCGGATTTCGATTCATCGCCTTTCCAGGAGGCGTGATACCAGCGGCCGCGCGACGTGATGTAGGTCAGATCGACCACGAAGGTCTTGTTCGGCGAAGCATCGACCTTGCGCTTGAGCTCCTGGATCGCCGGATGCAGGCGAAGCTGCAGGATGGTCGATATCTTGCGGCCTGTTTCTTTCTCGATCTCGGCGAGGCCGTCGATATTCCACGGGTTCAGCACCAGCGGCTTCTCGCAAATGACGTCCGCGTCGGAGCGCAGCGCGAAACGGCAGTGCGCGTCGTGCAGATAGTTCGGCGAGCAGATGGAAACGTAATCGACCTTCTGGCCGCGGCGGCGCATCTTGTCGATGTGCCGGTCGAAACGTTCGAATTCCACGAAGAAGTAGGCGTCGGGAAAATGGCTATCGATGATGCCGACGGAGTCCTTCGGATCGAAGGCCACGGCAAGATCGCCGCCGACCGCCTTAATGGCCTTCATGTGGCGCGGCGCGATGTAGCCACCAACGCCGATCAACGCAAAAGTCGTCACGTGCTTCCCCGCCGTTTAGCCATGCTACCGCAGTTCGGGTGAAATGCTGTCACCCGAGCCTGCACTTCAACCGCGTCGGTACCGCGCCAGTTGGCGCCGCCAAAACCCCGCGAAAAATCAAAATCCCGGAGATCGCCCAGTCGCCGCTGCTCCTCGCCAACGTCCTGCGTTGTATGGAGAAAATGGCCCGTCAGCTTTCCCGGAACCCGACCTCGAGGCGTTCATGACATGAACGTCACCCCTTAGCAAGCCGAAGCCGGAACTTTGCGATCTCCTGACTTTCCCTTCTTGGAGGAGGCGTTATTAGACGGCAGCAACCGACAATTCGTCGATCATGACGCGCACTTTGCGTCCCAAAAGATCGAGCAGGATCGAAACTCTTTCCTGATCGTTGCCTTCAAACATACCGAAGCAGTTCGAGAACACGCCGTCGATGACCCGCACCTTGTCGCCGGGTGCGAAGCGAGGCTTATCATCCATCTGGACGAAGCCCCGCTCATCCTCGCGCTGCCTGAGCGCCGCGATGATCTGCGGGGGGACCGCTGCGAGCGCTTCGCCGTTGCGGACGAGACCGACGACTCCGACGGTCGACTGGATCGCGCGCCAGCGCTGGGTCGCGACATCGATGGCGACGAACAGATAGCGCGGAAACAGCGGCGCAGCGACGGTCTCGATACGTCGCGCGTGACGGCGCCGTTTGAGATAACGCGGAAAATACGTCTTGAAGCCTTGCCGCTCGAGATGGGCGGCGGCCTTGTTCTCACCGTGAGCATGCGCGAGCACGGCGTACCATTGCGGCGCGGTTTCCGTCATGACACCGGCCTCCGCGCCTGCTTTTCAAGACCGAGCAGCCGCGGCGCCAGCACGCGCTTGGCGCCAAAACGTTCGACTGCCGCAATGTACGTTTCATGCGCCGACCGCAGAGCGGTGATGACAACGCCGTCGAATTCCGCCGCCACACCATCGAAGTCCGCGAACACCATCAGTCCGACAAAACTCTCCGCCGATGCCTGACCATCAACAACTCCGACAACCGAAACGTCGCTTTCAAGCGAGGCGATCCGGGCGATTTCCGCGAGATCGGAGATGCCAGCGAGCACAACGCTGTTCCAGCCGCGCTCGGTTGCGATGGCAAAGACGTCGGCGCAGTCGGTGCGCGCCTGACGAAAGAACGAGAACGAATGCGTGAAGTACTCGACAGTCAGGCGCGACTTCTCGGCGAAGCCCTGCGGCGTCAGGTAATAAGCATAACGCCGCGTCGGTGCCTCGCCGACCTTGACGAGACCCTTCTTGATGCAGCGTTTGACGTAAGCATTGACCAAGCCCAAAGCGATGCCGAGTTCGGTAGCAAGGCGCCGCTGCGTCTGACCGCCGTCCCTCTCGACGGACTGGAGCAGACTTAAAACTATCCGGTTTTCCGCTTCATCGTTTTGGGCAATTCTCGACATCAGTCGTTTGTTCACCGGCGTTCATGAGATGAACATCAATACCCCGTTTCGACCCTGAAGGTCAATCATCATCAGCAACCCTTGCGGGAATTCGTCCAGGACAACCTGTTATGTTGCAGCGACGCACAGTGCAAGCTTAGGCCATACAATCGCGCTTTATGTCAAAAAGCGCTGAATAATTGCGAATTGGATAGGCCGTCGCGTAAGGCACCGATACGTGTCGTGTGTCGCGCCTCACATTCAGGTTGGCGACCCGTGCGAAGCCGGTATGTCAGACGTTTGCGCGAACCCGACCGGCGTCGGCATCAGTAGTTTTCAGAGATTTGGTAGCTGGGGAGGGATTTGAACCCCCGACCTACGGATTATGATTCCGCCGCTCTAACCAACTGAGCTACCCAGCCAAGACCATCGCCGATCAGGGCGCGATATAGGGAAGCGCGGCGAAGCCTGTCAAGCAAGCTCCCGCCGAAATCCCTGATCCGCCTGTCAATTCGCCGGATTTTCCCGCCCGGCTCTATATCGGCGGGACCTATTTCGGCTGGACCTGCGGATTGCCGCCCGGCGAACCCGGCGGCGGGATCACCGGCGTCCGCCCCGCTTCCGGCGTCGGCGCCTTGATCTCCGGATCGACGGCCGGCGGGCAGATCACCCCGCCCGACTGGGCAAGCTTGCTGCTCAGGCTTTCGTCATTGGGCTTGCGAACCACAACGTCCCCGCCCTCCCCGACCGTGGCATGGGTGCCGTCGGGCCCGCACGCCTTGCTGTCGGTAGACTGGGCTTTCGGCGGTTCCGCCGGCTTGGCGAGGGGCGGCGCCTGCGCCACCGCGACCCCGGCCGAGACGGCAAGCAACGCCGCCGCCAGGATGGCAAGGGTGGATTGTCCGACTATGCGCTGGATGGCCATGGCATCCTCCGTTCGGAGGACAACCGACGGGCCCGCAGCCCAGTTCCGCGCCCTTCGGCCTCAGGCCGCCCTGGATTCCCGCTCAGTGCGGGCAAAGCGGATCAGCGCGAAATGCCCCATCGGCGGCAGCGGCCGCCGCTCGACAATGCGCATGCCGCCATGTTTGGCCGCCCAGTCGGCCAGCCGCGCGAACGGAAACTCCGGCCGCCAGCCGAGCCGGCGCGCGATCGGCGCAAAGCCGAGCTCGAACAGCCGCCGCAAGCCGCTCTCGGCGCCGATGTGGTTGACGAGGATGATCTCGCCGCCCGGCTTGAGCACGCGCGCGAATTCGTCGAGCGTCGCTTCCGGATCCGGCACGGCGGTGATGACATATTGCGCCACCACCACATCGACCGAATGGTCCGGCACCGCCATGCGCATCGCGTCCATCACCGCCAATGCTTCGACATGCACGAGCTTCTGCGTGACGACGCGCTCATGCGCCTTGCGCAGCATTGGCTCCGACAGGTCCATGCCGACGATGCTGATGTTGGAGGGATAGCCCGGCAGCGAAATGCCGGTGCCGACGCCGACCTCGAGCAGCCGCCCGCCCGGCGGACAGGCCTTGCTCGCCGCTTCAATCGAGGCGTTGCGCCCCGCCTCGAACACCTTGCCAAAAACGAAATCGTAGATCGGCGCCCAGCGCGCATATGCTTTCTCGACGCCGTCCTTGCTGATGTCCCCGCCCATGATCTCTTTTGTTTGTTGTTGTTTGTTGTTGCTTACGCGACCGAAGCCCGCGCGGCTTCGGCAAGCGGCGCGCGCTCACCGGCCGCCACCGCGCCGCGGATGAAACCCCCGCCCAGCACGCGCGCCTGGCCTTCGGCCGCATCGTAGAACACGCAGGCCTGCCCGGGGGAGACGCCATGCTCGCCATCGACGAGATCGACTTCGTAGCCGCCCGCGCCGCGGCGCAGCCACGCCGCCTGCGGTGGACGCGACGAGCGAACCTTCACATGAACCTCGAGCCGGCCATTGCCGAGCACGTCGTCGATATCGCCCTCGCCGATCCAGTTGACGTCGCGCAAGGTGATGCTCTGCGTCTTGAGCGCCTCGCGCGGGCCGACGATGACACGGCGGTTGTCGGCATCGAGCCGCACCACATAGAGCGGCGCACCCGAGGCGATGCCGAGGCCGCGGCGCTGGCCGACGGTGAAATGAATGATGCCGCCATGCTTGCCGAGGACGCGGCCATTGATGTCGACAATCTCGCCCGGCTCCGCTGCGCCGGGCTTGAGCCGCGCGATGATGTCGGCGTAGCTGCCGGTCGGCACGAAACAGATATCCTGGCTGTCATGCTTCTCGGCGACCGCGAGCTCGAACTGGCGCGCAAGGTCGCGCGTTTCGGCCTTGGACTTGTCGCCGAGCGGAAAGCGCAGGATGTCGAGTTGATCGGACGTGGTGCCGAACAGGAAATAGCTCTGGTCTTTCTCGTCCTCGCGCGCGCGGAACAGGCCGCGGCGGCCGGACGGCAGCAGACGCGACGACACGTAATGACCCGTCGCCATCGCATCGGCGTTGAGATCGCGCGCGGTGTGCAGGAGGTCGTGAAACTTGATCGACATGTTGCAGGAGATGCACGGCACCGGCGTCTCGCCGGCGATGTAGCTCTCGGCGAAGCGGTCGATCACCGCTTCCTTGAAGCGGCTTTCGTAGTCGAGCACGTAATGCGGAATGCCGATGCGCTCGGCGACGGCGCGCGCGTCGTAGATGTCCTGCCCGGCGCAGCAGGCGCCCTTGCGATGCACCGCGGCGCCATGATCGTAGAGCTGCAGCGTGACGCCGACGACGTCGTAACCCTCGGCCTTGAGCAAGGCAGCCGTCACCGACGAGTCAACGCCGCCGGACATGGCGACGACGACACGGGTATCTTCCGGCCGCTTGGGCAATTCGAGCGAGTTCATCATGGCGTTGTCTTACACCATATGGCGGCGCGTGGGGCGAAATGGAAGGCAAAGCCCGGGGTGGCAGCGGGGGGCCGGGCTCGAGGAACCCGGTCTATCCCGTTCAATCGATTTGGCTATCTCGCCATGGCGCCTGTCGCCTGCATCCAGGCGCGGTTATCCGCCGACGTCAGATAGATGCCCGGCGTCGCTATCCAGGCGGCGTGGAAGAAGATGTCCGTCAGCCGGATGTCTCGCACCGGCCGTGCCGCACCCGCCTCATCCCGCAGATCGGCAGCGTCCCGCTGCGTCAGGCAACACTCCCGGGTAAATGGCGAGATTTCTCGCGTTACGAGTGGAGACTCGGGCTCCGCCGAGGGAACCGGGCAAAACCTGCCGCCCGCGGGGCGGTTTTGGCCGGCCGCGCGAGGCCATCGCCCGGGCGACAAGGAGCCAACCAATTGAAAAAACTGGTTTTTATAGAAGACGAACACTGGCCTGCCGATTGCAATCCCCTGGGGGTCAATTGCGGAGGTTCGTCTTGTCCCAGGTTGCGACCGATTTTCAGAGTCAGGCTTCGAGCGCGCTGCCGAAGGGCGGCCGGCAGACCTTTTCCGCGTCGAAAGCGCCGTCCGGCAGGTTCGACGATCTCCTAAGCGCCATCCCGGATGCGCCGCCGGAGCCGCGGGCCCGCGCCAAGGCCGACGCCCCTGAACGGGCCCAGCCCGCCCCGGCCGACAAGCGCGCCGACCGTTCCGACCGCACCAGCCGCGACGATCGCGCGGCCCGCACCGACCGCAGTGCCAAATCCGACAGCACGGCCGGCGACAACCGGCCGGCGGCCAACGCTCCGCCGGCGAAAAACGCCGCCGCGACCCAGACCGCCGCCGCCCCGACCGACACAAAGACGGCCGGCGCGGGCGACACCGGCAAGACCGACGATGCCGGTCAGACCGCCGAGACCAAGACCGCCGATACGGCACCGGTGACAAAGGACTCCGTCGCCGCCCTGGTGCAGCCGACGGTCGTGGCCGACCCCGCCGTCACCGCCGCGGTGCCGTCGCTCGCGGGCGACGCCGTCGCCAAGGCCGGCGACGAGAAGCCGGCGGATGCCAAGGCCGCAATTCCCACCGCCGCCGCACATCCCTCGATCAAGGCCGCCGAACAGCAGGCCGCGGCGTTTGCCGATCAGTCGAGCGGCCTCACCGGCGACGACGCCGAAGTGCTGTCGGCGCTGGCCGCCAAGGCGCAGCAGGGCCTCAAGAACGCCGAGGGCGACAAGGCCGAGGTGAAATCCGATAAGCCGGCGCATGCCGCGAAGCTGAATGGCGATGCCGTGCCGGCCGCCGACGCCGGAGCGCAGGCGAAGACGGATGGCGGCGACGCCAAGTCCGCGGACGCCCGGCCGGTGCAATCCGATCTCGCCAAGGTCGGCGTCGAACATCAGCGCAGCCAGGGCGACGGGAATGCCAAGACCGGGCCGGACACGGCTCAAGCGGCCGCCACCGGCAACACCGGAACGATCAAGGCGCCGGAAAGCTTCACGGCTCATCTCATGACGGCGACCGGTCATGCGGCCGGCGCCGCTTCGGCCGCGGCCGCCGGGACCACGCATGCGTCGAGCGACGACAAGCCCGTCGCGATGGCCAATGTGGCCGTCGAAATCTCGGCCAGGATCTCGTCCGGCAAGAACCAGTTCGACATCCGCCTCGATCCGGAAGAACTGGGCCGCATTCATGTCAAAGTGAATGTCGATCGCGACGGCAACATCACCACGCACATGATGGCGGACCGCCCCGACACGCTCGACCTGCTGCGCCGCGACACGCAAGGCCTGGAGCGCGCGCTGCAGGATGCCGGTCTCAAGACATCCGACAACAGCTTGCAGTTCTCGCTGCGCGATCAGGCGCAGCATCAGCAGAACGGCCGCGACGACCAGCCGGCCCGGCAGCCCGCCGCCGACGACCAACTCGATACCACGTTGACGACCACCGTTATCGCCCGCGATTACGGCCGCTACTTCCAGCGGCCGAGCGGCGTCGATATCCGGGTTTGAGAGCAGGGACATCAGCATGAGCACGATCGCAGGCGCGGCCGCGGCCGCCTCGACCACCAGCACGACGTCGGGCACCTCGTCAACCAATGCGATGGTCGCGAGCAATTTCACGACCTTCCTGCAGTTGCTGACGACGCAGCTCAAGAACCAGAACCCGCTCGATCCGCTGGACACCAACCAGTTCACCCAACAACTGGTGCAGTTCGCGCAGGTCGAGCAGCAGATGAAATCGAACGACCAGCTCGCCTCGATCCTGGCGCTGGAAAAGAGCGCCCAGCAGACGGCGGCCATGGCCTATGTCGGCCACACCGTCGTCGTCGACGGTTCGTCCACCGAACTGACGAGCAACGGCGCGACCTGGAGCTTCAACGCGCCCAAGACTGCGACCGCGACCGTGACCATCAAGGACAACGCCACGGGACAGACCGCCTATACCGGCACGTTCGGCGTCAATGCCGGCGACCAGAAGTTCACTTGGGACGGCAAGGGCAATGACGGCAAGACCTGGCCACCCGGCAATTACACGATGTCGGTCACGGCGGTGGACGCCAACCAGCAGGCGGTCAACATCTCCACGGAGATTCAGGCCGTCGTGACCGCGGCCAACATGCAGAACGATCCGCCGACCTTGACCATCGCCGGCAAGGACTACACCGCCGACAAGATCAAGCGCATCGTGATCCCGAGCACCATCCCCCAGCCCGACACGAGTGGCGGTGGCAGCGGCGCCTGAACATCCTGAGGCCCCGCCTGCAATTAACAACAAAGTTCCAGCAGCCGGCTTCGTTGATACCCGATAACCCTGCGCGATCAGCACGTCGGAATTGCGCCTGCGCCCCGACGCGGCCGGCTGTTTAAACGGCCGGCAAAGACCTTAAATCCATTAACGACTTTTGCCGGTGGCGGCGAACCCGGCCGAAAGACCTGGCCCAGGCCGCCAACCGTAACCAAAAGGTTAGCGCCGATTAGGCAAACATTTCCTCATCGTCGCAATACGCTTAGGCAAATTTTAAGCCGCGATGTGTAGTTTTTGCGATGTTGAGTACTTAGTCAGTCCGAGTCTTTGTGAGTAAACCAATGACCGAACCCCACCGCCCGAGGGTCAAATACGTCATCGGGCCCGATGGCAGTCCGCTGACGATCGCCGACTTGCCGCCGCCGACGACGAAGCGCTGGGTCATCCGCCGCAAGGCCGAGGTGGTCGCAGCCGTCCGTGGTGGCCTTTTGTCGCTCGAAGAAGCCTGCGCCCGCTATACGCTGACCGTGGAGGAATTTCTCTCCTGGCAGTATTCGATCGACCAGCACGGTCTCGCGGGCCTGCGCACCACCCGCATCCAGCAGTATCGCCAGTAAGCGATCCGATATCCGGTTCAATGAAGACGCCAGCCCTCACCGGCTGGCGTCTTTCATTTTGCGTTCACCCCGTCCGCCGATTGCCGGTTGCAGGCCCATACCACAGCGGCCGGCGCGGGTATTCGTTAACCGGACGCTAACCATCTACTGGGCAAAACTTGCCGGGTAAGGGCGCAACCCGCTGCGCCGTCCGGTCAGGATAGCCCCGTGCAAGGTCTGCTCGATTTTCTGAAGTCTCTTGGCGCCGCGCGCCTGGCGGCCATGGGCGCCGTCACCATGGCGCTGATCGGCTTCTTCGCCTTCGTGATGATGCAGATGACCGCCCCGGTCATGGTGCCGCTGTTCACCGACCTCGCGGTCGAGGACTCCAACGCCATCATCAAGGATCTCGAGCGCCAGGCCATCCCGTTTCAGGTCAAGAACGAGGGCGCCATCATCATGGTGGCGAAGGACAAGGTCACGCGGCTGCGCATGAAGCTGGCCGAAGGCGGCCTGCCCAAGGGCGGCGGCGTCGGCTACGAGATCTTCGACAAGTCGGACGCGCTCGGCGCCACCTCGTTCATCCAGAACATCAACCACTTGCGCGCCCTGGAGGGCGAGCTCGCCCGCACCATCCGCTCGATCGAGCGCGTCCAGTCGGCGCGCGTCCATCTGGTGCTGCCGGAGCGGCCGCTGTTCTCCCGCGACAAGGTCGAGGCGACCGCCTCGATCGTGCTCAAGGTGCGCGGCCAGCTCGAGCAGCAGCAGGTGCGCGCCATCCGCCATCTGGTGGCGAGCGCGGTCAACGGCATGAAGCCCGAGCGCGTTTCGGTCATCGACGAGAGCGGCCGCCTGCTCGCCGACGGCGCCCAGCAGGACAACTTGGTCGGCGGCGTCTCGGCCGACGAGCGCAAGACCGCCTTCGAGAGCCGAATGCGCAATCAGGTCGAGGGCATCATCAACTCCGTGGTCGGCCCTGGCAAGGCGCGGGTGCAGATCAGCGCCGATTTCGACATGAACCGCATCACCGAGACGCAGGACCGGTTCGATCCGGACGGCCGCGTGCTGCGCTCCAGCCAGACCCGCGAGGAGCAGTCGAACTCCAGCGAAGGCCGCGAGGCCGGTCAGGTCTCGGCCGGCAACGAATTGCCCGGCGCCAGCCGCGACGGCAACAACAACGGCAACTCCCGCGACCAGAGCAAGAAGACGGAAGAAATCGTCAATTACGAAATCTCCCGCATCACCAAGACCGAGGTGACCGAGGCGGGCCGTCTTAACCGCCTGTCGGCGGCGGTGCTGGTCGATGGCCGCTACAGCAAGAACGACAAGGGCGAGATGGTCTACGAGCCGCGCCCGAAGGAAGAGATCGACCGCATCGCGGCGCTGGTGCGCACCGCCATCGGCTTCGACGCCAAGCGCGGCGATCAGGTCGAGGTGGTCAACCTGCGCTTTGCCGACTCCGCGCCGGTTTCGGTCGGCGAAGACGCCGGCTGGATGAAGTACTTCGCCTTCAGCAAGGACGACATCATGGGCATTGCCGAGAAGGGCGTGATGGCCCTGCTCGGTCTCATCGTGCTGCTGATGGTGGTGCGCCCGCTGGTGCGCCGTGTCATCGCCCCCGACGCCGCCGAGAAGGCGCGCCTGGCAGGCGTGGCCGGCGTCGCCGGCGCGCTCGCCGCCCCCGGTATGCACGCGGGCGCCGTGGAGATCGGCGCTGACGGCAAACCGCTGGCCTCCATCACCGACACCAGCGGCGCCAATATCGCCATCGTCGGCGCAGAGGATCAGGTCGCTATTTCCAACCGCACCTCCGCGATGATCGACGTCGCCAAGGTGCAGGGCCAGGTGCACGCCCAGTCGGTGCAGAAGGTCGGGGAGCTGGCCGAAAAAAACCCTCATGAGGCGGTATCCATCATCCGCAGCTGGCTGCATGAGGACGCCGCCTGATGGCCAAGACGCAGCCCAAAGATCCCGACGCGATGCGCACCGACATCGGCGGCCTGATGGCCGAACTCGCCAGCCGCCCGGGCAGCAACAAGCCGATGCGCAAGCTGACCGGTCCAGAGCGCGCCGCCGTGCTGATGCTGGCGCTTGGCGAACAATACGGCGGCAAGATCTTCTCGCTGCTGGACGACGACGAACTGCGCGAAATCTCCATCGTCATGTCGTCACTCGGCACCGTCGATGCCGAGCAGGTCGAGCAGCTGATGCTCGAATTCGTCGGCCGCCTGTCGGCGTCCGGCGCGCTGCTCGGCAACTATGACGCCACCGAACGCCTGCTGGCCCAGTTCCTGCCGAAGGACCGCATCGCCGGCATCATGGACGAAATCCGCGGCCCCGCCGGCCGCAACATGTGGGAAAAGCTCGCCAACGTTCAGGAAGAGGTGCTGGCGAACTATCTCAAGAACGAGTATCCGCAGACCGTCGCGGTGGTGCTCTCGAAACTGCGCCCCGAACACGCCGCGCGCGTGCTCGGCATCCTGCCCGAGGAAATGGCGCTCGACTGCGTCAACCGCATGCTCAAGATGGAAGCGGTGCAGAAGGAAGTCATCGAGCGCGTCGAGCAGACCCTGCGCACCGAATTCATGTCCAACATCTCGCAGACGCGCCGCCGCGACGCGCACGAGGTGATGGCCGAAATCTTCAACAACTTCGACCGCCAGACCGAGACCCGCTTCCTGACCGCGCTCGAAGAGGAAAACCGCGACGCCTCCGAGCGCATCAAGGCGCTCATGTTCACCTTCGACGATCTCATCAAGCTCGACGCCGCCTCGGCGCAGACGCTGATGCGCTCCATCGACAAGGACAAGCTCGCGGTCGCGCTCAAGGGTGCCAGCGAGGGCGTTCGCGAATTCTTCTTCAAGAGCATGTCCTCGCGCGCCGCCAAGATGCTGGTCGACGACATGCAGGCGATGGGCGCGGTTCGGTTGCGCGACGTCGACGAGGCGCAGACCTTGCTGGTGAATATCGCCAAGGACCTCGCGGCAAAGGGCGAAATCCTGATCGCCAAGAGCCGCGGCGGCGACGACGAACTGGTGTATTAGGGACTTCGATAAATGGCTGCTGCCGCCAAATTCCTGTTCGACGAAGACTTCGCCTCCGGCGAGAAGCCGACCATTACCCTGGTCGAGGCAGAACGCCGCCGCGCGGATGCCGAGTCGATCGCGCATCGTCAGGGATTCGAAGCGGGCCAGAACCAGGCGCGCACCGAACAGAACGAGCGCATCGCCGGCGCGCTTGCGTCGCTCGCCGATCAGGCGGCGCGGCTCGACGGCGCTCTCAGGGACATCGAAGCGCGGCTGGAAAGCGAAGCGGTGCAGGTCGCGTTCTCCGTGGCGCGCAAGCTGGTGCCGGAACTCATCGCCCGCGAGCCCTTCGCCGAGATCGAGGTGCTGGCCACCGACTGCTTCCGCCAGCTCATTGCCACACCGCAGATCTCGATCCATGTTGGCCAGGACATCTACGACATCGCCAAGCACAAGCTCGAAGAAATCGCGCGCGCGCGCGGCTTCGAAGGCCGCATCGATGTGATGGCTGACGCGACCCTGGCCGCCGGCGACTGCCGCATCGAATGGGCCGAAGGCGGCGTCGTGCGCGATCGCGAGGCGACGCTCAAGGTCATCGAGGAAGCGGTGCAGCGCTACATTACGGCCCGCACGGCGCCGAAGAATTAAACAGCAGGGGTTCGGAGACAGACGATGAGTGACAATGACAGCAAGGTACCCCTCCCGGACCTGGAAGGCGGCTCGCCCGAGATCGTCGAGGCCGGCCCGCTGGCGCCGACCGGCGAAGAGTCGGTGCATCGCGGCGCGGCCGATCTCGAGGCGGTGTTCGACGTCCCGGTGCAGGTGTCGGCCGTGCTCGGCCGCACGCGCATGGAAGTCGGCGATCTGTTGAAGCTCGGACCCGGCGCCGTGCTCGAACTCGACCGCAAAGTCGGCGAAGCGATCGACATCTACGTGAACAACCGGCTGGTGGCGCGCGGCGAAGTCGTGCTGGTCGAGGACAAACTCGGCGTGACGATGACGGAAATCATCAAGGCGGACAAGAACTGACGCGGCGCGGCGCGCTTTAGGGCGCGGCCCGCAAATTAAGGACGAAAGCCATGCGGCTACTCATCATCGGCACCCTCGGCGGCCAGCTTACCATCGCCAGCAAGATCGCGATGGACAAGGGCGCCTCGGTCACCCACGCCGACTCCATCGATCAGGGACTCGCCGTGCTGCGCTCCGGGCGCGGCGCCGATCTCATGATGGTCGATGTCGCCATCGACATTCGCGAACTGGTGGAGAAGCTGGAAGCCGAGCGCATTCATGTGCCGATCGTGGCCTGCGGCGTCACCAATGACGCCCGCGCCGCGGTGCGCGCCATTCATGCCGGCGCCAAAGAATACATCCCGCTGCCGCCCGATCCCGATCTGATCGCCGCCGTCCTTGCCGCCGTGACGCAGGACAACCGCGACATGATCTATCGCGACGAGGCGATGGCCGCGGTCGTGAAGCTTGCCCAGCAGGTCGCGGCGTCGGAAGCCTCGGTGCTCATCACCGGCGAGAGCGGCACCGGCAAGGAAGTGCTTGCCCGCTTCGTGCATTCGCGCTCGCAGCGCGCCAAGAAACCGTTCATTTCGGTCAACTGCGCGGCGATCCCGGAGAACCTGCTGGAATCCGAACTGTTCGGCCACGAGAAAGGCGCCTTCACCGGTGCGCTGGCCCGCCGCATCGGCAAGTTCGAAGAGGCCAATGGCGGCACGCTGCTGCTCGACGAAATCTCCGAAATGGACGTGCGCCTGCAGGCCAAACTGCTGCGCGCCATTCAGGAGCGCGTCATCGACCGCGTCGGCGGCGGCAAGCCGGTGCCGGTGGATATCCGCATCATCGCCACCTCGAACCGCAATCTCGCCGAAGCGGTGCGTGCCGGCACCTTCCGCGAAGATCTGATGTTCCGCCTCAATGTCGTGAACCTGAAGATTCCGGCGCTGCGCGATCGTCCGGGCGACATCGCCGAACTCGCCACGCACTTCGTCAAGAAATACTCCGAGGCTAACGGCCTTCCGGTGCGGCCGCTGTCGCCGGAGGCGCGCCGCGCGCTCGCCGTCAATCGCTGGCCGGGCAACGTGCGCGAACTGGAAAACACGCTGCATCGCGCCGTCATTCTCTCGACGGGCGCGGAAATCGGCGTCGACGGCATCTTGTCGCCCGACGGCGCGCGGCTCGATTCATCGCGCGGCACCGGCGTCGCCGAGCAGGCGGCGCTCGCCGCCGAACAGGTCACCCGCAACCTGGTCGGCCGCACCGTGGCCGAGGTCGAGCGCGACCTGATCCTCGAGACCTTGCGCCACTGCCTCGGCAACCGCACCCACGCCGCCAATATTCTGGGCATCTCGATCCGGACCTTGCGTAACAAGCTGAACGAATATTCGGCCGACGGCGCACCGATTCCGCCGCCGCACGGCGGCGAAATGAAGGGCGCGGCGTAAAGCTGCACGCCAATTCCCTGAAACGGCCGGTGGCTTATCCCCACCGGCCGTTGTCTATTGTTGCAGTCGTGGAACCGCCGCCCCTCCAGCGCGGTTAAGCGGGGCATGAAAGTTCTGCTCTGCCACAACCCGAATGCCGGCAACAAAGGCCACGACCGCGACAGCCTCGAGGCCGCGCTCAAGCTTGCCGGCCATGACGTCCGCTATGCGTCGGTGAAGGACGAGAAATTCGTCGATTCCTTCGACAAGTCGGTCGATCTCATCGTCGCCGCCGGCGGCGACGGCACCATCGCCTCGGTTCTCACGCAAATTCCCGACCGGAGCGTTCCGGTCGCCCTCCTGCCGCTGGGCACCGCCAACAATTTCGCGCGCTCGCTCGGCATCGCCGGCACGCCGCAGGAACTTGTGGAGATGTGGGACGCCGAGCATACCTGTCCGGTGTCGCTCGGTTCCGTCACCGGTCACTGGGGTACCACGCGGTTTCTCGAAGCTTATGGCGTCGGCGTCTTCCCGCAGTTCCTGCTCGACGCCACGAAAGGCAAGAAGCCCGAGGGCGCGCGCAACCTGCAGCAGGGCCGCGAACTGTTGCAGAAGGCGCTCAAGCGCGCCAAGCCGATCGAGGTCACGCTGACCATCGGCGACAGGAAGCAGGATCTGAAAGTCCTCGGCCTCGAGGTCTGCAACATCGCCTTCACCGGGCCGGGATTGCCGCTCGCGGCGAAGGCCGATGTGAGCGACGACAAGCTCGACGTCGTCCTGTTCGAGGCCGACCAGCGCAAGGCCCTGATGAAGTGGCTGGAGGCGCCGCAGGAGGAAGAGCCGCCGGTGAGCTTCCGCAAGGGCGCGAAGATCGAGGTGACATTCCGCGATGCGCCGACCCGGCTCGACGACGAATCCTACGAGGCGACCGGCGGCAAGCACAGCATCGATCTCGTCTGCGAGGAAGCGCAGCTCAACGTCGTCATTCCGGTGAAGCACCCGGTGCAGAAGACGCCCGAGAAGAAGGCGGCCGCGTCGTGAGCCCGGCCGCCAAAGCGAAAGCCAAGGCGGCCACTGCCGCGGCAGCTTCGGCGCCGGCCATCGACGGGGTCTCGCGCGACCTGCTGCGCGATATCGAACACCTGGCGATCGAACTCGCCGGCATTGCCGGCGCCGAGATCGCCAAGGCGATGGGCGGCCTGCTCGCGGTCAAATACAAGACCGCCGTCAAGGAAGACGAGTGGCGCGACCCGGTGTCCGAAGTGGACGACAAGGTCGAGCGCCTGATGCGCGAGCGCCTCGCCGAGAACTTCCCCGATCACGACATCATCGGCGAAGAGATGAACGAGCGGCCCAGCCGCGACAGCGATTTCATCTGGTCGGTCGATCCGATCGACGGCACCGCGAATTTCGTCAACGGGTTTCCGCTATTCTCGGCGTCGATCGGCGTGCTGTACAAGGGCGCGCCGGTGGTCGGCGCCTTGTGGTGTCCGATCAGCCACGCCATGCGCGCCGGCGTCTATCACTGCACGCGCGGAGGCAAGGTGCGCTTCGACGGCGCCGACGTGACGCCGAAGGTCAATCCGGCGGTGCGGCGCCGCCTCGTCGGCGTGCCGGTGGCGACCGTGAGCGACGGCTTCTGGGAAACGCGCAAGACCGGCTCGGCGGCGCTGGAATGCGCCATGGTCGCGGCCGGCCTGATGCAGGCGGCGCGCTTTGCCACGCCGAACATCTGGGATGTCGCCGGCGGGCTGGCTTTGATCTTCGCCGGTGGCGGGATCGCGCGGCGGCGTCACGGCGACGACTGGGTTCCGATGGAGAAGTTCGAGCCGACCAAAGAAACGCCGGATCTGCGTTACTGGAAGCGCGAGCTCATCGTCGGCGAGCCGACCGCGGTCGAACGCATGTGCGAGGCGCAAAAGGCAACGTAACCGGCCAGCAAAAAGCCCGGCGCAAGCGCCGGGCTTTCCGCATCATCCGATGCAGGACTGGCGGGCTCAACGTTTGGCAGCCCGGGCAATCCTCGCATCCTTGCTCTCGCGATCGCGGCGTGAATCCAGTTCAACCGCCTTGGCGAGGAGGCCGTTGCCCATGGCTTCGAGACTGTCCGCCATTTCTCGTCCGGCGCGGGCCAGACGGGCACACTCGTCGGCTTTTTCGATGAGATATTGTTCGATATCCTGCATCGCATCCCTTTCGTTGCGCTGCAGGTAGAGGTAAATCACGCCCCATTCAAGGAATTGAACGGGCGATACCGATCATTTTTGCCGCCGCGGCTGAAATAATCTGACGCCGCGGCCACGATACGAGGTTGTTTATAATGTTCGTCTACAAAGTGTGCCCGGCCGCGCTCTGGAACGATGCCGAGCAGGCGCGCGTGTTCCGCGGCGCGCCGGTGGATTTGGCGGACGGCTACATTCACTTCTCCACCGCCGCGCAGCTCGCAGAGACCCTGGCGAAACATTTTTCCGGCCAAAGCGACCTCGTTCTTGTCGAAGTCGATACCGCACGGCTCGGCGACGCGCTGAAATGGGAGCCGTCGCGCGGCGGGGCGCTGTTTCCGCATCTCTACGGCGCGCTCGACTTGACCGCCGTCAATCGCATCGCCCCGCTGCCGCTCGGCGCCGATGGCCGTCACATTTTACCGCTGCTGCCTGCATGATCCCTGTGCATGACTGAAACTCGGACAGGCGCGAGGGGGAACGCTTGGCCCGTTCGGCGCGTTTGCAGTGCGGAATGAGGATGACCTTCATGAAACCCGATGACATCAGGCCGACCCGACAATTCCACCCGTCCGTCTATGCGACCGCGGGCCGCCTGCTGCAGGCGGCGACCGTACCGCGCGCGTCGGGCGCCATGCGCTATCGCTGCCCGGTCAGCGCCTCCTTCGTGCTGGTCACCGAAGAGCCCATTCTGGCGTCGCTGAAAGCGCGCCCTTCGCTGCAGCGGCGCTGCCCGGCATGCGGGGAGATGCATCTGCTTTGCGTCGCCGAGGCCCCTGCCGGCCACGCCTGACAAAAAGCGCGGCCCAGTCCGCATCATGTAGCGATGTCACCTCCGCACGCGCATCTCACGCGTCTGTGAGAACGCGTCGTACATCCGGCTTGCCGAACGCCCCGTATCTCGAATGTCTCCGCAACAAGACGGAGGCAGCGAACGAGAGAAAGGGAAGCTATGAAATCTTTATGCAAGTCCGCGCTTGCCGGCGCCGCGATGACGCTTGGCCTGGCCGTTGCCGCCGCCTCCTACGCTCCGGCTCACGCCGAAGAAACCAAGATGGTCGGCGGCGCCGCTATGTATCCATCGAAGAATATCGTGCAAAACGCCGTGAATTCGAAGGACCATACGACTCTGGTCGCCGCGGTGAAGGCGGCCGGCCTTGTCGACACGCTATCGGGCAAGGGGCCCTTCACGGTATTTGCGCCGACCAACGCCGCATTCGCCAAGCTGCCCGCCGGCACCGTCGACAATCTGCTCAAGCCCGAGAACAAGGCTCAGCTCACCAAGGTGCTGACCTGCCACGTCGTCGCCGCCGATGCGATGGCCGCGACCATCGGCAAGATGATCAAGGACGACGGCGGCATGCACAAGGTCAAGACGGTCGGCGGCTGCACGCTGACCGCCAAGATGACGGGCGGCAAGCTTCAGCTGGTCGACGAAAAGGGCCAGACCGCGACCGTCACCATCGCCGACGTGAAACAGTCAAACGGCGTCATCCACGTCATCGACACCGTGCTGCTGCCGGCGAGCTGACGCAGGTAACGGCTAGGTCGCCCCCTCTTCCGGCTCCCCGCGGGAGGGGGCGGCCGGCCCAGGCCGTTAACCACTCGCTAACCATAAACTGGGCAATCTTTGCCGGGTTGCCGGCGCTTGGTCGCGGGCGGCCGCTTTCGCCGTCCGGCCACCCGAGCACCCGCCCAGCATGACCGATACGACCGCCGCGTCCCCCGCCCCGAGCGCCTCGCGCATCCCGAGTCTTACCGACATCGGCAACATCATCCGGCGCAGCGATCTCGGACTGGCGATCGGCGTCCTGATCATCCTGGTCGTGCTGATCCTGCCGCTGCCGCCGGTCCTGCTCGACATCTTCCTCGCCATCTCGATCATCCTGTCGGTGCTGATCCTGATGACGTCGCTGTTCATCCAGGCGCCGCTGGAATTCTCGGCCTTCCCGACGGTGCTGCTCGTGACCACGATGCTGCGCCTGTCGCTCAACCTCGCTTCGACCCGCCTCATCCTGTCCCACGGCCACGAGGGCACCGCCGCCGCCGGCCACGTCATCGAAGCCTTCGGCAACTTCGTGATGGGCGGCAACTTCGTCATCGGCATCATCGTCTTCGCCATCCTGGTGATCGTGAACTTCGTCGTCATCACCAAGGGTTCGGGCCGTATCGCCGAAGTCGCCGCGCGCTTCCACCTCGACGCCATGCCGGGCAAGCAGATGGCGATCGACGCCGATCTCTCCGCCGGCCTGATCGACGAGGGCGAAGCGCGCCGCCGCCGCAAGGATCTCGAGGACGAAGGCGGCTTCTTCGGCGCCATGGACGGCGCCTCGAAATTCGTTCGCGGCGACGCCATCGCCGGCCTGCTCATTGTCTTCATCAACGTCATCGGCGGCATGATCATCGGCATCGCCCAGCAGGGCATGCCGTTCGCCGACGCCGCGCACACCTACACGCTGCTCACCGTCGGCGACGGTCTCGTCAGCCAGATCCCGGCGCTGGTCGTCTCGACCGCCGCGGGCTTGCTGGTGTCCAAGGCCGGCGTCACCGGCGCCGCCGACAAGGCGCTGATGAAGCAGCTCTCGGGTTATCCCAAGGCGCTTGGCATGTCCGGCGCGGTCATGGTCTGCATGGCCCTGCTGCCGGGCATCCCGTTCCTGCCCTTCGTCATCCTCGGCGGCGGCGCCATCGGCCTCGCCACCATGACCGCGAAGCGCACGAAGGCGACGGCGACACGCGAGGCCGATAAGAAACAGACCGAGGCGCAGGCCGCCCAGGTCGCAGAAGAGCCGATCGCGACGGCGCTGCGCATCGACGATCTCAAGGTGGAGCTGGGTTACGCTCTGCTGCCGCTGGTCAACGCGCCGGACGGCACCGACCGCCTGACCGAGCAGATCAAGGCGCTCCGCCGCTCGCTCGCCGGCGAGATGGGCTTCGTGATGCCGGCGGTACGCATCCTCGACAACGTCCATCTCGACGCCAACAGCTACATCATCAAGATCAAGGAAGTGGACGCTGGCAACGGCAAGGTCTGGGCCGGCCAGTACATGGTCATGGACCCGGCGGGCGGCCAGGTGCGTCTGCCCGGCAACCACACCACCGAACCGACCTTCGGCCTGCCCGCGACCTGGGTCGATGCCGCGATCAAGGACGAAGCGGCGATGCAGGGCTACACGGTGGTCGATGCCGCCACCGTGCTGTCGACGCATCTCACCGAGCTGCTCAAGGGCAACATGTCGGAATTGTTGTCCTACGGCGAAGTGCAGAAGCTGCTCAAGGAACTGCCGAAGGAACAGGGCGAACTGCTCAAGGACATCGCGCCCTCGCTCATCACCACATCGGGCATCCAGCGCGTGTTGCAGATGCTGCTCGCCGAACGCGTTTCGATCCGCGATCTGTCGACCATCCTCGAAGGCATCGCTGAAGGCCTTGCGTCGACGCGCAGCCCGGTGGCGCTGACCGAACATGTGCGCATGCGCCTGTCGCGCCAGATCTGCGCGCAATACGCCAACCCGGCGGGCTATCTGCCGCTGATCGCGCTGTCGGCCAAGTGGGAGCAGGCTTTCGCGGAATCGCTGGTCGGCACCGGCGACGACCGTCAGCTCGCCATGCAGCCCTCGAAGCTGACCGAGTTCATCACCCTCGTGCGGCAGGCTTACGAGGCGGCGGCGCGCGAAGGCGAAGCGCCGGTTCTGGTCACCTCGGCCGGCATCCGGCCTTACGTGCGCGGCATCGTCGAGCGCTTCCGCGCGCAGACGCCGGTGATCTCGCAGTCGGAAATCCACCCGCGGGCACGGCTCAAGACGGTGGGGAGTGTTTGAGCTCATCTCTTTGGACCCACTGAGACCAACCCGAACTCCGCTCATTCCCGCGCAAGCGGGAATCCAGAACCACGCCAAAGCGCGAAGCCGACTCATTTCAGGGACGCCGCTTTCGCGGGGACGAGCGAAGGACTTAAGCGCGATCCGTCCTGAGCTTGCCCTGTTGCACCCCCTCGTCTAATACCTCTCCGGGCGCTTCCCTTGCGCCCGGTGCCGCCGGTCCCAACCGGCCGTAAGCGTTCAACGTGAACCAACGCAATCAACGGCTCTCGGTCGCAACGACCGTCGCCGTTCGGATTGCGTTTTTTATTGTTCACGGCGCAGTCCGAATGGCGACAAGCACCTCAAAAGGACTGCCATGACTTCCGCCTCGACACGCGATCCGTCCAACCGCCGACTGCTTCTTCTGACCGCCGTTCTCTTCCTCTCCTATCTCTGCATCGCCATGCCGCTGCCGATCGTGCCGGTCTTCGTGACCGCGCAGCTCGGCTACAGCAATGTGTGGGCCGGCCTCGGCGTCGGCGTCGCCTTCGTCGCCACCATCGCCTCGCGCGGCGTCACCGGAAGCTTCACCGACCGGCGCGGCGCCAAACTCGCCATGCGGCGCGGCCTGATGTTCTACATCGTCGGCGCGACGGTCGCGCTCGGCGCCGGCCTGATGCCGGCGACGCCACTCGCCGCCTATGGCCTGCTGCTCGCCGGACGGCTGCTCATCGGCATCGGCGAAAGCCTGGTCACGGTCAGCGTCGTGTCATGGGGCGTCGGCATCGTCGGCCCGGCGCGTTCATCGCGCGTGCTCGCGCTGATGGGCGCGGCGATGTACGGTGCGCTCGCGGTCGGCGGCCCGATCGGCGTCATCCTGCTCGACCGGCTCGGCTTCGCCGCGGCAATGGCGATCAGCGCGGTGCTGCCGGCCATCGCCCTGGTGGTTACCTGGCGCATGCCTGCCGTGCCGGCGCATCCCGACGCGCGGCGGCCGTCCTTCATCAGCGTCATCGGCCGCATCTGGCGGCATGGCGCGATCGTCGGCCTCCAGGGTGTCGGCTTCGCCGCAATCGGCGCGTTCTTCGTGCTGTATTTCCGCGACCAGCACTGGAGCTATGCCGGCCTCGGCCTCACGGCCTTCGGCGGCGGCTTCGTGCTGGTGCGCATTTTGTTTGGGCACCTGCCCGATCGCTTCGGCGGCGTACCTGTGGCCATCGTGTCGCTGGCCGTCGAGACCGTCGGCCAGATCCTGCTGTGGACCGCGCCGCATCCGGGCTTCGCGCTCGCCGGCGCGTTTCTCACCGGGCTCGGCTGCTCGATGGTGTTCCCGGCCATGGGCCGCGAGGTCATGCGGCTGGTCGAGCCCCATCTGCGCGGCACTGCGCTCGGCGGCTTCGCGGCGTTCCAGGACATCGCCTACGGGCTCACCGGCCCCGTTGCGGGACTGGTGGCGGATCGGGCGGGCTATGGCAGCGTCTACCTGATCGGCGCTATCGGGGCCGTGCTGGGCCTTGCCATGGCCATTTCACTGCACCGCGCCGGCCAATCGGGGCCCTCTCACGCCGGCGGTTCGTAGCCCGGCGCCTTGAAGATGGTATCGAGCTTGGCCGCGATATCGGGCCGGTAGACCTGCGCGCCCCAGTTTTCCGGCTGGATATCCTCGATGCTGACCGAAATCGCCTTTTCGCTCGAGCCGAGCGCCTCGATCGTCGCCTTCGTCAGGGCCTCGGCGAGGCGCACCTTGTCGGCGTCGGAGCGCCCGGCGTACATTTTCACCACGATGTGGGGCATGCTTCTTGTCCTGTTGCAGGGCGGGCCTATATTCGGGATAAAGCTTTTGGTCGCACGGTGTTAACTACGCCACCAGCGGTAGCCGCCCGCCGTTTCTTATGTCGCGGGGGCCACTGGATTGCCGCAGTTTTATGACTATATAGAGTACTCAAACTAGTGCCGGTCTGCCTGTTGGCCCGGCTGCGCTGGAGTCACCATGAAAACCATCGATTTTACCGCGCCGGCGGAGTTGTTTCCGTCGCGTAATCGCAAGGTCGCGAGCAAAGTCCGCTACCGCCGTTTTGACAAGGCCTCCGAGGCCATTCGCTTTGCGGTCGAAGAGTTGCCGGAAGCCCAGCTTCTTGGCGCCTACATCGAAATCAACGAGGCGCGCCTGAGCCACCAGGACATCAAGGCGCTGTACGAGAGCGAAGCCTATCCGCTCAAGCGCGCGGCCAACGCCTGATCGCGTAGCCTGCCTCATATCCGAGAAATCGCCCGGCCCTCGCGCCGGGCTTTTTCTTTTTTGCGGATCCGCGGGCAGCCCCCAATACCTCCCACCGGTCACAAACCTTCACCGTTCCGTGAAACGGCGGGCGGAACCTGACGCGCGCCCCCACGTTTACTTGACGAATGAAGGCAAGCGCTTTCGCCAGGTTATCCCGAGAAGTTATCCCGAGCCGGATGGAGGGTCGCGTAATGAACTGGTCGATGTACACCGCTGATCGCACCACCCACCTGAAGATCGTGGTGGTCGGGCTTTTTGCCGCGCTCATGATTGCCGTGATCGGCATTTCGGCCACGCAACTTAATCTCGGCGCGGACGTTATGACCGCGAAGGGCCCGCAAGTTTACAAAGCCGGCCAGCCGGTGGTTTTGACCGTGCGTGAGGGCGCGTCCATCCACTGACCGCTTTTGAGTTTCTGACTGGACGACGAAGACTGAACGACGACGACTGACATTTGACTGAGACGACTGACTGAACCTCCCCCAAGACTAGACGCGCCGCTTTGCCGGCGCGTTTTTTTTGCGCGCGCGGTTCCGGCGCGTCGAATGAGCGCGCCGCAGCCGCCGCTCGGGTCTTGAATCGCCGGGCAAAAGCCGCAGGGTGGGGAAACACGCGAATCAGCCGGGACCGTTCATGCTGCGCCGCCTCGTCACGACCTGCTTCCTTTCGCCGCTCGCTTTGACGTTGTCGGCCTGCGCCGGCGGTTTGCCCGCCAGTTCCAGCGTCGCCATCGCCAGCGACTACGAGGCGAAGCTCACTGCCTGGCAGGCAGCCCGCCGCCCCTACGACGAAGCGGCGGAAGCCTACTGGGATGCGATCAGCGACAAGCGCCGCATTCGCAACGCCAAGCGTCGCAGCAACGAGCCGATCCTGCTCGACGACTATGTGCTGGACCAGCCGCCGGTCTATACCGGCCCGCCGCGCCCGGTCGATCCCAATGCGCCGCCGGGCCCCGCGCCCGGCGAGCCGAAGCCGATCCCGGTCATCGCCGACTTTCTGCGCCACGCCAAATCGCAGTTCGGCTTCGTGCCCGACCAACCGGCCAGCGATCTCGGGTTCAAGCGCGCCTATGCCCGCACCGCGCTGGCGGCGGGGCTGACGCGCGAGCAGATCGTCGGCGTCTATGCGTTCGAGACCGGCGGCAACGGCACCTATGACACCCAGGCCGGCGTATCGCCCAAGCGTGCCGCCGCCATTTCGCCGGCGGTCGGCTACAACCAGATGCTCTCCACCAATTCGGTGTCGATGCTCGCCGAGCATTCCGACATCGTGCTCGCGACCTTGCGCCGCAAGGAGAAGGGGCTGCAGGGCGAGGCCAGGCGCGCGATGGTTCGCAAGATCGAGGCGGTCAAGCGCATGATCGCATTTTCCAAGTCGGTGCCCGGCCGGTGGAGCGAATACGACAAGCTCGCCAAGACGACGCCGGGCGGCATGGGCATCCACGCCATCGTGCTCGACATCGATATCGGCCCGGTGGTGCAGACGCAGAAGCTGCTCAACTCGGTGCAGTTCGCGCGCATGAAGGGCTATCGCACGCCGCTGACCGCGCCCGAGCTCGAATTGATGAACCTGACCGGCGATTCCACCGGGCTGGACATGATCACCATGTCCCCGGACGCCCGCGCCCAGGTGCCGACATCGAATTTCTTCCAGCGCAACGGCTACGAGCGCAATCCGGTGGCGCGCCGCACCGGCGTGGTCGGCAATCTCATCGCCGACATCGACGGCAAGATGCAGCGCGGCGCGCAGGCCGCCGGCTCCAAGGAACTGGCCGCGGCGGCGAACTGACGGCCGCGAACCGCGCCGTCAATATCCCAGCGTTCTCGGCAGCCAGAGCGACAGCTCCGGAATATAGGTGACGAGCAGCAGCACGACCACCATCGGGACGTAGAAGATCAGGATGGTGCGGGAGACCGCCTCCATCGACACCTTGCCGATCGCGCAGCCCACCACCATCGTCGGCCCGACCGGCGGCGTCAGAAGACCGATGCCGAGGTTGAGGATGATGATGATGCCGAAATGCACCGGATCGATGTTGAAGGTGCCCAGCACCGGCAGGAAGATCGGCGTGCAGATCAGCAGCATCGGCGCCAGATCCATGAAGGTGCCGAGCAGCAGCAGCAGGATGTTGATCCACAGCAGGAACATATATTTGTCGCTGGAGATGTGGACGAAGAACTCGGTCGCGATCGCGGGGATGCGCAGGATCGCCATCATGTAGCCGAACGAGATCGAGAACCCGATCATGATCATCACCATGCCGACGGTGCGCGTCACGCGCCCGAGCAGCATCGGCAGGTCCGACCAGGTGATGTCGCGATAGATGAACATGGTGACGAAGAAGGCCCAGACGCAGGCCACCGCGCCGGATTCGGTCGGCGTGAACACGCCCGAGGTGATGCCGCCGAGAATGATGCCGACGGTGGTGAGGCCCCAGATCGAATCGATCGCGATCTTGCCGGCCTGGCGCAGCGGGATCGCCTCGCCCTTGGGGAAGTTGTCTCGCTTGGCCACATACAGCACGAGGATCACCAGCGAGGCGCCGAGCATCAGCGCGGGGATGATGCCGGCCATGAACATGGCGCCGACCGACACCGTGCCGCCGGCCGCGATCGAGTAGATCACCATGTTGTGCGACGGCGGCACCAATAGCGGCTGCAGCGAGCCGGAGATGGTGACATTGACCGCGAACAGCCGCGGATAGCCCGCCTTGATCATCTGCGGGATCATCACCGAGCCGACCGCCGCGGTGTCGGCGACCGACGAGCCTGACAGACAGCCGAACATGGTCGAGGCGACGATGTTGACCAGCGCCAGCCCGCCGCGAATGGCGCCGACGAAGACCTTGGCGAGATTGACGAGGCGCGTCGCCATGCCGCCGACCGCCATGATGGCGCCGGCCAGCACGAAGAACGGAATGGCGAGCAGCGAGAAGCCGCTCATGCCGCCCGCCACTTTCAGCATCACCGCTTCAAGCGGGATGTCGGTGTAGAGCGCGGCCGCGATCGAGGCGATGCCGAGCGCATAGGCGACCGGCATGCCGAGCAGGCAGACGACGGTGAAGCCGCCGATCAGAATGAGGATTTCCATGACAGCCGCCCCTTACTCGGTCGTCAGCGTGCTGACCGTCTCGGCGTCAGCTTCCTGGAAGAACTGACCCTTCATCATGCGCTCGATGATGAACAGCATGGTCAGGCCGCCGCCGAGCGGCACCGGCAGATAGCTGACGCCGACCGAGAGGATCGGAAATTCCGGGATGATCTGGTTGTAGGTGGTGGCGACCAGCCGCAGGCCCCACCACAGCATGAAGACGCTGGTGAGCATCATCAGCGACTCGAGCACCCAGCCGAGCCAGGACTTGTACGGCTCCTTGAGGTAGGCCGGCAGCACGCCGACGCCGATATGCAGATATTCGCGATAGCAGACGACCGCCGCGACGAACGACATCACGATCATCAGCAACGTCGACAGCGGCTCGGGCCACGACGCGGCGCTGTTGAGCACGTAGCGCGTGAACACGCCGTAAGGAATGATGAGTGTGATGATGAGCAGGCAGCCGCCCGCCACGATCAGACAGCCACGATGGACCGCGTCCATCATGCGGAAATATTGCGCCCTCATTCGCCCCCCCAACGTATTCCATGACGGCGCTCGGCGTCATCGCGGGCGCTGTCTTACTTGTCAGGTCATATGATGAATAGGCCGCGCAAACCGTCAAGCCGACGGCCGGGGCGCCTCGTTCGATTTTACCGCGATGTTACATGCCCGGAGCGCGCACGCTGCGGAGCTCCGTCGCGAGAAACACGGCAAACAAAAAGGCCGGGGCGAACCCCGGCCTTTGCCTTGCGTGTCCGTGAACCGCGCTAATCGACGATGAGCTTCGGCAGCCAGATCGATATCGCCGGAATGTAGGTCACCAGCATCAGCACGATGAACATGGCGATGTAGAACGGCCAGATCTTGCGCGTCACCTGCTCGATTGACAGCTTGGCGATCGCGCAGCCGACGAACAGCACCGAGCCGACCGGCGGCGTGATCAGGCCGATGCCGAGATTGACCAGCATGATGACGCCGAAATGCACCGGATCGACGCCGAAGGTCTGCACCACCGGCAGCAGGATCGGGGCGCAGATCAGGATCAGCGGCGCCATGTCCATTAGCGTGCCGAGGAACAGCAGCAGGATGTTGATCAGGAACAGGATGACGTACTTGTTGTCGGACACCGTGAGGAAGAACTTCGTCACGTGGGCCGGCAACTGCATCAGCGCCATGATGTAGCCGAAGCTCGACGCGAAGGCGATCAGCATCATCACCATGCCGACGGTCTTCATCGTGCGGTGAATCAGCAGATGGAGATCGCGCCAGCGATAATCCCGGTAGATGAACATCGTCACCAGAAAAGCCCAGACGCAAGCCACGGCGGCGGCTTCGGTGGCGGTGAAGATGCCGCCGACGATGCCGCCGGTGATGATGATCATCGTCACGAGGCCCCACAGCGCCTCGACCGCGGCCTTGACGGCCTGACGGAACGGGATGGCCTCGGTCTTCGGGTAGCCTTCCTTGTAGGAGACGATCAGCACGAGGATCGCCAGCGAGCCGCCGAGCAGCAGGCCCGGAAAGAAGCCGGCGACCAGCAGATGGCCGATCGATACCGAACCGCCGACCGCCAGCGCATAGATGACCGCGTTATGGCTCGGCGGGATGAGGATCGCCTGCACCGAGCCGGCGATGGTCACGTTGGTGGCGAAGACGCGCGGATAGCCGGCCTTCTCCATTTGCGGGATCATCACCGAGCCGATCGACGACGTATCAGCGACCGACGAACCGGAGATGCAGCCGAACAGGCTCGAGGCGAAGATGTTGACCAGCGCCAGGCCGCCGCGAATGCTGCCGACGAACACATTGGCGAAGGCGATCAGGCGCCGCGCCATGCCGCCCTCGGCCATGATGGCGCCGGCCAGCACGAAGAACGGAATGGCCAGCAGAGAGAACTTACTGATGCCGTCCGAGATCTTGAGCATCACCGCTTCGAGCGGGATGTCGATCCAGAACGCGCCGACGATGGCGGCCGCGCCGAGCGCATAGGCTACCGGCACGCCGATCGCGATCATCAGGAACAGGCTGCCGAGAAGAAAAATTGCGTCCACGTTGTTTCCCCCGGATCAATCGGCGCTGACAGGTTCACGATGGACGATGGAGCCCTCGCCCGGCGGACCGATCCAGATCTGTTCGATGATGAACAGCAAGGTGATAAAGCCGCCGATCGGGATCGGCAGATAGGTGACGCCGACCGACAGCCACGGAAATTCGCCGACCGTATTGTCCCAGGTGATATTGACCAGCTTGATGCCCCAGATCACAGCAAACAGGGCGATGAGGGCCATGACCAGATCGCGCGCGTGGCGCAGTAGCCAGCCGGCGCGCGTCGGCAGCGCATCCACCACCATCGACACGGCGATATGAACGCCGGCGCGGTAGCAGGCGGCGCCCGCGAGGAAGGTGAACAGGATGACCAGCAGAACCGCCAGCGGCTCCGGCCACGACGCCGCGCTGTTGAGAACGTAACGGCAGAACACGCCGTACGGGATGATCAGCGTCACGATCGCCAGGCATGCACCCGCAATCGCCGCGCATAGAAAGTAAAGCGCTTCCATCGCGCTGACGTAAGCAGCCTTCATGGCCCAGTACCCCGTTGCTTCCACCAAATGCCGCAGGCCGGCGCCCGGCCTTTCGCCGGACGCCGGCCTACATTCGCGTCAGCTTACTTGGTGTCCTGGATCTGCTTGACGAGGTCGGCGTACTTGGCGCCGTACTTGTCCCACACCGGCTTCACCGCGTCCTGGAAGGGCTTCTTGTCGGCGATGGTGATGACGTTGACGCCCGCGGCCTTGATCTTGTCCATGGCGGCCTTGGTGCGCTCGTCCCACAGCTTGCGCTGCTCGAGCTGTGTTTCCTTGCCGAACTTCATGATCAGCGCCTGGTCTTCCTTCGACATGCCGTCGAAGGACCGCTTCGAGAACACCAGGATTTCGGGGATGATCAGATGCTCGGTGAGCGAGTAGTGCTTGGCGACCGGAACGTGGCCGAACGAGTCGTAGCTCGGCGGGTTGTTCTCCGCGCCGTCGACGACGCCGGTCTGCAGCGCGTTCATCACCTGATCCATGCCCATGGCGACGCCGTTGGCGCCGAGCGCGTTGGCGGTGTCGACGAAGATCGGGTTGCCCATCATGCGGAACTTGAGACCCTTGAGGTCTTCAACCGTCTTGATGTCCTTCGACTTGTTGTAAAAGGAGCGCGCACCGCTATCCATCCAGGCGAGCCCGATCAGGCCCGACTTCGGGTTGTCGGTGATTTCCTTGAGCAGGCGCTCGCCGATCGGGCCGTCGATCACGGCGCGCATATGCGCGGTGTTGCGGAACACGAAAGGCAGGTTGAAAACGTTGAGGTTGTCGACAACCGAGCCGACCGGGCCGACGCTGACGCGGGCGATCTGCAGCGCGCCGATCTGCGCCTGCTCGATCATTTCCTTTTCGCCGCCGAGCTGCATCGACGGATACATCTGGATCGACAGACGGCCGTTGGTGGCCTGCTCGAGCTTCTTGCCCATCTGCGTCACCGCTTCGACGGTCGGATAGCCAAGCGGGTGCACGTCGGCGGCCTTGAGCACCGTCTTCTGGGCGAGCGCGGGGCCAGCAAGCGTTACCGCGGCGGCCACAAGGCCCGCGGTCAGAATCGTCCTGCGATTTGTCACGATGAAAGTCCTCCCTATGAAATTCATTTTTCTGCGAATAGCCTCCCGTGACCGCGCCGATTGATCGGCCACACCACCCGTGCTATTCATCAGGTCATATGATGACCGGAGCAGCCGGCTCTGGTCAAGATGGTGGACTGCCGGGTTGAATAAAAATCTTTCCCTTCTCAGGCCGATCGAGGCGCCCCGCGGCCTGACCGCGGAGATCGTGGCCCGCCTGACGGCCGACATCATGAGCGGCAAGCTGCTGCCGGGTTCGCGCCTGCCGACCGAACAGGAAATGATCGCCGCCACAGGCGTTTCGCGCACCGTCATTCGCGAGGCGGTTGCGGCCTTGCGCGCCGACAAGCTGGTGGTGAGCCGCCAGGGCATCGGCACATTCGTCGCCGAGAAGGTGCGCCGTCCCTTCCGTGTGGAATTCGACGAGCACTCCTCGCTGCGCGAAGTGCTCAATGTCATGGAGCTGCGCACCGGCGTCGAGGTCGAGGCCGCCGGGCTGGCCGCCGAGCGCGCAACGCCGGCCCAGATCAAGAAGATCACCGAGCGCTTCGAGGCCATCCAGGCCGCCATCGACGCCGGCGACAATGCCGTCGACCAGGACTTCGCGTTCCACTGCGAGATCGCGGAAGGCACCAACAATCCGCAGTTCAAGGTGTTTCTGGAGTATCTCGGCAGCGTGGTCATTCCGCGCCAGACGGTGTGGGGCCGCAGCGCGCCCCTGCTCCGCCGCAACAACCTCACACTATTCCAGCGCGAGCACGGCAAGATCCTGTCTGCGATCCGCACCCACGATGTGCCGAAGGCACGCGCCGCCATGCATGCGCATCTCGGCGCCAGCCGCGACCGGCATCAGAAGCTCGCGGCGGAGCTGGGGATAAAGTAGGCCCGGCTCAGACCGATGACGCTTCGCGGGCGAAGGGTAAACAAAGGAAAGCAACGCCCTCATGAAACTCCTCGTCACCGGAGCCGCCGGCGGTGTCGGCAGCCGCCTGCGCCAGATGCTGCCGTCGATATACAAGGACATCCGCTGGAGCGACCTGCGCAAGCCGGACGACCTCGCCGCCGGCGCCGAGTTTGTCACCGCCGATCTTGCCAACATGGCCGAGGTCGAAAAGATCGTCGCCGGTGTCGATGGCATCGTCCATCTCGGCGGCTTCTCGGTCGAAGGTCCGTGGGAGACGATCCTGCAGGCCAACATCATCGGCTGCTACAACCTGTTCGAGGCCGCCTATCGCGCGAACGTCAAGCGCGTGATCTTCGCAACCTCGAACCACGCCGTCGGCATGTATCCGCGCGAGCAGAAGATCGGCGTCAATGTCACGGTGCGGCCGGACTCGCGCTACGGCGTTTCCAAGTGTTTCGGCGAGGCGCTCGGCGCCCTGTATGCCGACAAGCACGGCCTGAGCGTCACCTGCCTGCGCATCGGCAATCTCGCCGACAAGCCGACCGACCAGCGCCGCATGTCCATCTTCCTGCACCCGGACGATCTGGTGCAGCTCATCCGCATCGGGCTGGAGCACCCCGAGATCAAGTACGAGATCTTCTACGGTGCTTCCGACAACGCCGCGGCGTGGTGGGACAATTCCAACGCCCACAGGTTCGGCTACCGGCCCAAGCACAAGGCCGAGGATTTCCGCGCCGAGGCCATGGCCGCGCAGGCTAAGCTCCCCGCGGACCCGATCGGCGACTACTACCAGGGCGGCCCCTTCTGCAGCGCCGAGTACGACGCCGACAAACGGCGGTAGCTGACCCGAAAAGCTACGCTTTCGGCGGTAACCTCCGTCCCGAAATCGACAATGCGGCGGCCCCACGGCCTGTGCTAGTGTTCCCGGCTATGGATCACGTTGCCGGGACTGCCGAATTGCTCGATCGCGCCTCAGACAAGCAGGGTTCGCTGACCCTCCCCGCCGAGATGTTCGGCTACCGCCTGCTCGCCGACCCGCGGCTCAACAAGGGCACCGCCTTTACCGAGGACGAGCGCACGGCGTTCCTCCTGCACGGCCTGCTGCCGCCGACGGTCGTGAGCATCGACGATCAGGTCAACCGCCGGCTCCACGCCTTCCGGGAATTCCATACCGACCTCGAGCGCTACGCCTTCCTGCGCGACCTCCAGGATACCAACGAGACGCTGTATTACGCCCTGCTCGGCCGCCACGTCGAGGAACTGCTGCCCATCGTCTACACGCCGACGGTCGGCGCCGGCTGCGCCTCGTTCAGCCGGCTGTTCCGCAAGCCGCGCGGCCTGTTCCTCTCGATCCCGCACCGCTCGCGCATTCGCGAGATCCTCTCCAACCCGCAATTTGACAAGACCGAGGTCATCGTCGTCACCGACGGCGAGCGCATTCTCGGCCTCGGCGATCAGGGCGCCGGCGGCATGGGCATCCCGATCGGCAAGCTGGCGCTGTACACCGCCTGCGGCGGCATCGGCCCGGCGACGGCGCTGCCGATCCTGCTCGATGTCGGCACCGACAACGAAGCCAACCTCGCCGATCCGCTCTATATCGGCTGGCGGCACAAGCGCGTGCGCGGCGAGGAATACGACTCCTTCGTCGCCGAGTTCATCGCCGCGGTGAAGGAGCGCTGGCCGCATGTTCTCCTGCAATGGGAGGACTTCGCCAAGGCCAACGCCACGCGCCTGCTCGACCAGTACCGCGACGAACTGTGCAGCTTCAACGACGACATCCAGGGCACCGCCGCGGTCGCGACCGGCGCGCTGCTCGCCGCCATCAATGTCACCGGCGAGCCGATGCAGAACCAGCGCATCGCCATTCTCGGCGGCGGCTCGGCCGGCTGCGGCATCGCCAAGCTGCTGATGGAGGCGATGATCGACGCCGGCCTGTCGGCGGAGGACGCCGCCAGCCGTTTCTATCTCGTGGACAAGGACGGCCTGCTGATCGACGGCATGAACGATCTGGCGCCGTTCCAGCGGCCTTTCGTGCAGAAGCGCGAGGCGCTGGCGCACTGGAATCTCGGCAATCCGAGCCGCATCTCGCTGCTCGACGTCATCTACAACGCCAAGCCGACGGCGCTGATCGGCGTCTCGGCGCAGGCCGGCGCCTTCACCGAGAGCGTGGTGCGCGGCATGGCGCGCCACAACAAGCGCCCGATCATCTTCCCGCTGTCGAACCCGGTGTCTTGCGCCGAAGCAACACCCGCCGATATCGAACTGTGGAGCGAAGGCCGCGCCGTGATCGGCGCCGGCTCGCCCTTCCCGCCGCTCAAGCGCGGCGACCGGACTTTCGCCGTCGACCAGACCAATAACTCCTACATCTTCCCCGGCGTCGGCCTGGGCGCCATCGCGACGCGCGCGCGCCGCATCACCGACACCATGTTCATGGCCGCCGCCAAGGCGTTGGCGGAGATGTCGCCGGCGCGCAAGGATCCGAACGCCAATCTGCTGCCGCGCGTCACGCAATTGCGCGACGTCGCCATCGCCGTGGCGATCGCCGTCGGCAAGCAGGCTTATGCCGAGGGCCTGACCGAGGGCATCGGCAGCGAGGCCGATATCGAGGTCGCCGTCCACGTCAAGATGTGGACCCCGCGCTATCTGGCCTATCGGCGCTCCGTGTCCGGCCCTTATGTCTGACGCGGCGGACCGGCCATGACGCTCTGGGCGACGCTCCTTCAACTGTCGGCCCTGCACATCCTGATGGCGATGATCCCCGGCCCGAACACCGTGGTGGTGAGCTACGTTTCCGCCCGCGTGTCGCGCCGCGCGGGCATGCTCGCGGTCGGCGGCGTCGTGCTCGGCTCCGCCATCTGGGTCATGCTGTCGATGTTCGGCGTCGGCGTTTTGCTGCTCGAGGCGGGCATCGTGTATCGCGCGCTGCGCTGGCTCGGCGCCGCCTATCTCGTCTATGTCGGCACCCGCATGCTGATGGCCGGCCTGCGCCCCGCCGAACTGCAGCGTCCGCCGCAGGGCGCCCGCGCGCCGCTCGTCGCCGGCCTGCTCACCACTTTGTCGAATCCGAAGTCCGCCGTGTTCTGGACGAGTGTCTTCGTTGTCGTGGTGCCGGCCCATGCGCCGGCCTGGTTCTACGCCGCCGTGGTCGCGCTGATCGTGTTCCAGTCCTTTGCCTGGTACGCCTTCGTCGCCCTGGTGCTGTCAACGGACATCGCGCGCCGCTACTATCACCGCTTCGCGCTGTGGCTGGACCGGATCGCCGGCGTCATCATGATCGGCCTCGGCCTGCGGCTCGCTTACGAACTGCGCAACGAAATGTTCGGACGGTAAGCCGCCATGGACAGAAGCGACTATCGAAGCTGGACGATGGACACCATCCGGTTCGCCGACACCGACAAGCTCGGCCACGTCAACAACGCCGCGTTCTCGACCTTCCTCGAAACCGGCCGCGTGCACTTCCTGCTCGACCCCGCTAGAGGGCTAAACAGCCCGGGCGTCTCCTTTGTCATCGCGAAGCTGATCCTCGACTTCAAGGCCGAGATGCATTGGCCGGGTGAGGCCCATATCGGCACCCGCTGCAAGAGCATCGGCCGCTCGTCCTTCGTGCTGGAACAGGTCATCGTGCAGAACGACACCGTGGCGGCGCTGGCCGAAACGGTTATGGTGATGTTCGATGAGGCGACGCGCAAATCGACGCCGCTGCCCGACAGCGCCATCGCGCGGTTGAAAGAAATACAGGTGGCTTCATGACGCGCGCAATCGTGGCCGTACTGGCCCTTCTCGCCTCCCCGGCGCTCGCCCAGGATATCCGCGGCCTCGAGGTCTGCACCGCCGAGAAGCAGATGGAGCGGCGCACGTCATGCCTGCAGGCCAATACCGATTTCCTGCAGCAGGCGCTCGACCGCCACCAGCGCGAATCCCGCCGTCAGCTCGCCGCGGCGGATGCCGAGGTCGCGGCGCTCAAGACGCGCCTCGCCAAACTGGAAGAGGAACTGGCGGAATTGAAGAAGGCCGCCGCCGCCAGTAAACCGGCGCCCGACAAGAAATAGAGACGCCCCCGGGCAACCCCCAAGCAACCGCCATGTCCATGATCGCACTATACGGCCGCGTGCTCGCTCTGCTGGGTTCGGAGCGCCGCCTCGGCTGGGCGCTGGCCTTCGGCAATCTGGCGCTGGTCGGCGCGCAGTTCGCCGAGCCGGTGCTGCTCGGCCGCATCATCGACACGCTGAGCAACGGCCAGTCCAGCGGCAAGGCGCCGTCCTGGTCCGAACTGTCGGTGCTGCTCGGCGCGTGGACCGGCTTCGGCATCTTCACCATCATCGCCGGCACGCTGATCTCGCTGCATTCGGACCGCCTCGCCCATCGCCGGCGCCAGGTGGTGATGACGCGCTATTTCGAGCACGTGCTGCAACTGCCTTTGTCCTATCACGGCAACACCCATTCCGGCCGCATCATGAAGGTGATGCTGGAAGGCACCGACGATCTGTGGGCGCTGTGGCTCGGCTTCTTCCGCGAGCACTTCGCCTCGATGGTCGGCCTGATCGTGCTGCTGCCGCTGTCGCTCTACATCAACTGGAAGCTCGCCAGCGTACTGATTGCGCTTTGCGTCGTCTTCGCCGTGCTGACCTCGATCATCGTGCGCAAGACCGGCTCGATGCAGGAGGAAGTCGAGGAGCATTACTCGGCGCTGGCCGAGCGCACCTCCGACACCCTCGGCAATATCGCGCTGGTGCAGAGCTTCTCGCGCCTCGAACAGGAAGTCACCGAGCTCAAACAGATCGTCGATCGCCTGCTGGCGGCGCAGATGCCGGTGCTGTCATGGTGGGCGCTGGCGAATGTGCTCACGCGCACCGCCACCACGCTCGCCGTGCTCGCCATCATCGTCATCGGCACCTTCCTCAACATCAACGGCCAGGCCTCGATCGGCGAGATGGTCACCTTCATGAGCTTCGCGGGCCTGATCATCGCGCGCATGGAGCACACCGTCTCCTTCGTCGACGACCTCGTCAGCCACGTGCCCCAGTTGCGCGAGTTCTTCAATGTCTGGGACACCATCCCGGACATTCGCGACAAGCCGGACGCCATCGACCCCGGCCGTCTCACCGGCAACATCGCCTTCAACGATGTCAGCTTCTCCTATGACGGCAACCGCCTCGCCGCCGATCATCTCAACTTCACCGTCCGCCCCGGCGAGACCATTGCGCTGGTTGGCGCGACCGGCGCCGGCAAATCGACGGCGATCGCGCTGCTGCACCGCGCCTTCGATCCGCAATCCGGCGCCATCGTCGCCGACGGCCACGACATTCGCGACATCAAGCTTGCCGCGCTCCGCCGCAACATCGGTGTGGTGTTTCAGGAGGCGCTGCTGTTCAACCGCTCGATCGGCGAGAATTTGCGCGTCGGCAAGCCGGACGCCACCGCGGACGAATTGCGCGACGCCGCGCGACGCGCCCAGGCGCTGGAATTCATCGAGCGCAAGTTCAACGGCTTCGAGGAGCGAGTCGGCGAGCGAGGCCGTTCGCTGTCGGGCGGCGAGCGCCAGCGGCTGTCGATCGCCCGCGCGCTCCTGAAGAATCCGCCGATCCTCATTCTCGATGAAGCCACCAGCGCGCTCGACGCCGACACCGAAACCAAGGTGATGGCCGCGCTCGACGAGGTGATGAAGGACCGCACCACTTTCGTCATCGCGCACCGGCTGTCCACCGTGCGCAATGCCGACCGCATTCTGGTGTTCGATCAGGGCAAGATCGTCGAGAGCGGCTCGTTCGACGAACTGGTGGCGCAAGGCGGCCGCTTCGCCGGGCTGGCGAAGGCGCAGTTCATGGTGGCAGCGACGAAGGAATAGTTCGCAGTCATTCCGGGGCGCCACGAAGTGGCGAGCCCGGAATCCATACGCCGCAGTACCGGGGGATATGGATTCCGGGCTCGCGGCTTTCAGCCGCGCCCCGGAATGACCAGTCCTACCACCTGTAATTCAAACCGGCGCGCAGGATGTCGTCGGTGATCGGCACCTTGAGCGAGTTGGTGCCTGAAGCCGCGCCCATGAAGGTCGCGGTTCCAAGATCGAGATGCAGATACTCGGCCTTGGCGGTCCAGCTCTTGGTCAGGCCGACCTCGAGGCCGCCGCCCGCGGTCCAGCCGGCCCTGGTGTCGCGCTGCGAACCATTGGCCTGCACTGCATTGACGTCGCCGTAAGCGAGACCGCCGGTGACGTAAGGCAGGAAATTGCCGAAGGCATAGCCGATCCGCGCGCGCGTGGTGCCGAACCAGTTCTGCTCGGTGCGGCATGCGCCGCCGCCATTAATGGCGCAGACGCCGCCATTGGCGGCGCTGCCGGATACCCTGGCCCAGTTGATGTCGCTCTCCAGACCGAGCACGGTGCGGCCGACCTGCCAGTTGTAGCCGATCTGCCCGCCGATCAGTCCGCCCTTGGTATTGAAGCGGCCGGAATCGCCGCCGGCGAAAGGATCGCTCCAGCTCGAGCGGCCGAAGGCGTAGCCGCCGTTGACGCCCAGATAGAACCCGCTCCAGTCATACACCGGCGTCGGCGCTTGATAGATGGGCGCTCCCTGCGGCCGCACCGGCGCAACGGCATCGGCCGCGAAAGCCGGCGCGGCAAACGCAGTGATGGCAACACCGAGCAACAGAACGAGCGAACGCTTCATCAGGTATCGACTCCAGCAACAACGAACGAAACTTCCCGGCGGCCTGAGGTGCCAGCGCGCCTCCGCCTTGGGTAGTTAAAGTTTGGACAGGTGAAATCTGGCCTGAAAAAACGGCCCGCCAATGGCCCGCCCGTGACCCAACGCGGGCAACAACGCGTTTTCGAGCGAAGTGGTTGCCGGTTCGCGTGAAGAAACGCGGCAAACCTAAAATGTCGGCCAAGTTCCTGCCCCGGAGTTGCCTTAATCAGGCTCTGGACCGGGCGCGCGCAGGCACGGCAGATCCGCGCAGGAACTGCGGCGCCTGCTCCCGCCATTGCCGCAGCGCCGTGCGGAAATCCGCATCCGGAACGTGCCACACCGCGGTCAGCGCCATGCCGCGCAGCAGATACTGTGTCGAGCGCAGGAACGCCTTGACGCGCGCGCGCGCGTAACCTTCCGCCACCATGGCGTCGATCCAGATGTCGTCATGGCTCTGCCGATGCTCGGCATAGAGCCGGTGAAACAGGCGCGACAACGCCGGATCGGTGCGCGCCGCGACCTGCAGTTCCATCAGCGCCATATAGACATGGCTGAGATAGAACGACTCATAGTCGTCGAGAAAACGCAACACGGCGCTCTTGCCGCCGGCGCCGGCCGACCGAATGGCCTGTTCCTTTGCGCCGACCAGCGCGGCGCGCCATGCAGCCGCGATGAGATCATGTTTCGATGGAAAGTAGTTCTCGCGCGCACCACGCGACACGCCCGCGCGCTTCGCCACCGCGATGGTCGAGAAGCGCGCATAGCCCTCCTCGACCAAAAGATCGATCGCCGCCTTCAGGATCGCGTCCTGCGTCGCTCGGCGGCGCTCTTCCTGCGTCCGGCGCGGCGACTTCGCCGCCTTGGGCGCGGCGCGCCTCTTCAGCGATGTCGTTGCGCCGCGCGCGGCCATCAGCGCCCGCCCCAGACCTCATCAGCCACCTCGACCACCAGCGCCAGTTTGCGGCGCTCGATTTCCTCGGTGACCTTGTTGCCATGATGGCTCGAGGCGAAGCCGCATTGCGGCGACAGGCACAGATCTTCGAGCGGCACGAATTTGGCCGCCGCCTCGATGCGGCGCTTGAGATCGTCCTTGGTTTCCAGCTCCGGCGTTTTCGAACTGACGAGGCCGAGCACGATCTTCTTGCCCTTGGGCACGAAGCGCAGCGGCTCGAAACCGCCGGCGCGCTCGGTGTCGAATTCAAGAAAGAAACCGTCCACGTCGGCCTGGTTGAACAGCACCTCGGCGACGGGATCGTAGCCGCCCTCCGCCATCCACATGCTCTGCGAGTTGCCGCGGCAGGTGTGCATGGTCACCGCATGGCCCGGATCGCGGCCCTTCGTGATGGCGCTGACGATGTCGCAGTAGAGCACGGCGAGCGAGGACGGATCCTCGCCGTCCTCCGCCACCTGACTGCGCACCTTGGGGTCGCACATGGTTGCGAAGGATACATCGTCGAGTTGCAGATAGGTGCAGCCGGCCGCGCGCAGATCGGCGATCTCGGCGCGATAGGCCGTTACCACGTCGGCCCAGAACTCCTTCATGTCGGGATAGGCCTGCTTGTCCACGACTTTGCGGCCGCCGCGCATGTGCATGTAGGTCGGCGACGGAATGCAGAACTTGGCCGTACGCTGCGTCGCCGATTTCAGGAACGCGAAGTGATCGACCATGATCGGCTTGCTGCGCCGGACCTTGTCCCTGACCTTCAGCATCGACGAGGTGCTGGCAACCTTGCCGTCCGCACCCTTGAAGCTCACGGCATAATCGCCGTGCGTCCACTCGATGCCGTCGAAGCCCGACAGGAAATCGACGTGCCAGAAGGCGCGGCGGAATTCTCCGTCGGTAATGCCCTGCAGCCCGACCTCTTCCTGCAGTTTCACGACCTCGCGAATGGCGCGGTCCTCGTGGGCGCGCAGTTGCGCCGCGGTGATCTCGCCACGCTCGGCCTGCTCGCGGGCCTCCTTCAGATATTGCGGTCGTAACAGACTACCGACCTGGTCGGCGCGAAACGGTGGTCGCTGCGTCGCAGCAGACGATTTCTTCTGCACCGCGGCTTGGTCTTGCACGGACATGGCGTCCTCCCGATTGTTGCAACGCGTCCAGACGCACTTCGGCGTGTCTTCGCGTCTGTTCGGCGCGAACGATGCGCGCGTTTGTCCCAGGGACAATACGGCTTCACGGCCCTAGCGGCAACTGATATAAGCTGGATAGCTTATTTCTGCTGGCTGGCGCGTGCCAGCCGGAACGCTTGCCTCATAACGAACAAGTATCGCAAGCCATCATCGGGAGGAAATAACATGCAACGCTTGACGCGACGTCGTTTAATGATCGCCGGCACCGCGGCGTTGGCGGTGACCGCGCTCGGCCCGGCGCAAGCCGCCGATACGATCAAGATCGGCGTGATCATGCCCTATTCCGGAATCTTCGCCGACACCGCGAGCGACGTCGATGCGGGTATCAAACTTTACATGGCGCAGCATGGCGACACCGTCGCCGGCAAGAAGATCGAGATCATCCGCAAGGATGTCGGCGGCGCCAATCCGGCGGCGGCCAAGCGCCTCGCTCAGGAGCTGCTGACCCGCGACAAGGTCGACATTCTCGCCGGCTTCGTGCTGACACCCAACGCGATGGCGGCGTCCGACATCTCGGCCGAAGGCAAGCTGCCGATGGTGATCATGAATGCCGCGACATCGAGCATCGTCACCAAGTCGCCCTACTCGGTGCGCGTGTCGATGACCGAAGCGCAGCTCGATACGCCGTTCGGCGCCTGGGCCGCCAAGGAAGGCATCCAGTCCACCTACATCATGGTGTCCGACTATGGGCCGGGCCATGACGCCGAAAAATTCTTTGGCGCGGCCTTCAAGGCCGGCGGCGGCAAGGTTCTGGGCTCGGTGCGCATGCCGCTCGGCAATCTCGACTTCTCGGCCTTCGTGCAGGGCGCCAAGGATTCCGGCGCGCAATCGGTATTCGTATTCCTGCCGGCGGGGCCGGAACCCGCGGCACTGATGAAAACCATGCTCGATCGCGGCATGTCGCCCGACAAGGTGAAGATTCTCGGCTCCGGCAATCTCACCGACGTGCGCGTGCTCAAGCGTCTGCCCGCCGAGGCCGCCGGCGTGCTGACGTCATTCCACTACGATCCGGCGCACAAGTCCGACGCCAATTCCGCTTTCGTCAAAGCCTTTCGCGCCGCCAACAAGGACGAGATCCCGAACCTCCTGTCGGTCGGCGGCTATGACGGCATGCACCTGATCTACGAGGCGCTCAAGAAGACCGGCGGCAAGGCCGACGGCGACAGCTTCATCGCCGCCGCCAAAGGCATGAAATGGGAAAGCCCCCGCGGCCCGATCTCCATCGACCCGGAAACCCGCGACATCGTGCAGAACGTCTATGTCCGCCGCCTCGAGAAAGCGGGCGACAGACTGGTAAACGTCGAGATCTTCACCGCCAAAGATGTGAAGGACCCGGGCAAATAGTTCGGCGCAGCGCCCGTCCGCGATCCCGACAACAAAAACGGCGCCGTCACGAGCGCCGTTTTCAAATTCGAATGTGACGCTCGCGTCTTACGCGTGCGCGCCGCCGGCGGTGAAGCGCAGGCTGGCGATGCGGTCCAGCTCCTGCTGCTCGCGGACGTTCTGCTCGGCGCGGTCGCGTTCCTTGTCGCGCTCGTCCAGCATCTCGACCTTCTTGAGCTCCTCGAAGGCCTCGCCCAGCGCCGCCTTGGCGTCGTCGAGCTGGGCGCGCAACTCGTCTGCCGAGCGCTTGAGGTTCTCGCGGCGAACCATGGCCGCCTTGGCGTAGGTCGGATAGGCAAAGTGGCCCGGATCGTGGATGCCGGCGCGGTCCTGCTCGACCTTGATCTCGCGCTCGAGCTCGGTGGCGATGCGGTCGAACTCGGCCATCATCGCTTCGATCTGCGCGACCTTGCGCCGCTTCTCGTCGACCTGAAATTTCTTCAGGCGGATGAGGGTTTCACGTGACTTCATCGACTACATACTCCCCCGAAGCCCCGACATACGCGCCGGCCACGGCTCAACTCGCCGCAGGCCGGGCACGCCCCGGACCGTTCAGCAGGACGACTCTGGGCCAATATCGTTAGTTTTCGGTTTCCAGAATCGGTCATGTACATGGATATTTCCCCGCGCCCCGGGCATCAGCCCCGGCCGACCACCGCTTCCAGCATCTTGTAGCCCTCGAGCAGGCTGGTCGCCTCGTCCTTGCGCTGGGACAGGAACGCCTCCAGCGGCTTGTTCAGCGCGATGGCCTCGTCCACGTCCGGCGAGGTTCCCGGCCGGTAGGCGCCGAGGCGGATCAGTTCCTCCATGTCGGCATAGGTCGCCATCACCTCGCGGGCCCGCTTGATCACGGCGAGATAGTTCGGGTCGGCGGAGCGCGGCATGGTGCGCGACACCGAGCGCAGCACGTTGATCGCCGGATAGCGGCCGCGCTCGGCGATCGAGCGCTGCATGACGATGTGGCCGTCGAGAATGCCGCGCACCGCGTCGGCCACCGGCTCGTTATGGTCGTCGCCGTCCACCAGCACCGTGAAGATGCCGGAGATGGTGCCCTGCCCTTCGGCGCCGGGGCCGGCGCGCTCGAGCAGGCGCGGCAGCTCGGTGAACACCGTCGGCGTATAGCCCTTGGCGGTCGGCGGCTCGCCCGCGGACAGGCCGATTTCGCGCTGCGCCATGGCAAAACGCGTCACCGAGTCCATCATGGCGAGGACGTCCTTGCCCTCGTCGCGGAAGTATTCGGCGATCGACATGGTGAGGTAGGCCGCCTGGCGGCGCATCAGCGCCGGCTCGTCCGAGGTTGAGACCACCACCACGGAGCGCTTCAGGCCCTCTTCGCCGAGGTCGTCCTGCAGGAACTCCTGCACCTCGCGGCCGCGTTCGCCGATCAGGCCGATGACCGATACGTCGGCCGAGACGTTGCGCGCCAGCATCGACAGCAGCACCGACTTGCCGACGCCGGAGCCGGCGAAGATGCCCATGCGTTGGCCGCGGCAGACGGTGAGGAAGGTGTTGAGCACCCGCACGCCGAGATCGAGCGGAGCGCCGACCCGCATGCGGGAATGCGCCGGCGGCGGCGCGTTGCGGAACGGGTAAGGCGACGGGCCGAGCTTGAGCGGGCCCTTGCCGTCGATCGGCTCGCCCAGCGCGTTAACGACCCGGCCGAGCCAGGCGTCCGACGGCCGCACGCTCATGGCGCCCTGCGACACCAGCGCCCGGCAGCCGCGGCGCACGCCTTCCAGCGGCGCGAAGGGCATGGCCAGCGCCAGCTTGCCGGAGAAGCCGACGACTTCGCACGGCACCGGGCCGTTGCCGCCTTCGATGGTCAGCCGCGAGCCGACCGACATGGCGTAAAGCGGCCCGGCCACCTCGACCATGAGGCCGCGCACGCCGACCACCCGGCCGTAGATCTCGACGCCGTCGATATCGGTGAGCTGTTCAGCCAGTGCTTTCACGAATTGGCGCCCTCTTCACCTTTTGGGCGCCACAAAGGCGTCCGCCGGCCCTGTGAAAAACGCCGTAAACCCGCCCTTAGGCTTACCGCCCTACCCCGGTCATTAACGTCGTGTTTACCCGCGTCGTTAATCATTGGGTCATCGTTCGGAAGACGGAACTGGACCGATCGCATCGATTCGTCCGGCCTCTTTCGTCAACCGATGGGCTGATCGTTGAAGCCGCCGAAAGCGGCTTAAGGCGGTCAAACCGGAGCATGGAAGCTAGACGTGGCCAAAAAACCACTCGGCAGCAACAGTTTAGGGCGATTCGGCGTCTCGGCGCCAGCTAACCCTTGCGGCCAAGAATCAGGTTTTGTTAACCATGTCGGCATAGTGTCGAATCGGTTTGTCCCACCGCGTTTTTTTCAAGAACTCGCCGCCCATGCGGCGCCGACCCAGAGCCCGGAAGCGGCGAGATAGGGGACTTCAATGCGCGTTCTACTCATAGAAGATGACAGCGCGACCGCTCAATCCATTGAGCTGATGCTGAAATCCGAGAGCTTCAACGTCTACACCACCGACCTCGGCGAGGAAGGCGTGGACCTCGGCAAGCTCTACGATTACGACATTATCCTTCTGGACCTGAACCTCCCCGACATGTCGGGTTTCGAGGTGCTGCGGTCGCTGCGGGTTTCCAAGGTCAAGACGCCGATCCTGATCCTGTCCGGCCTCGCCGGCATCGAGGACAAGGTGAAGGGCCTCGGCTTCGGCGCCGACGACTACATGACCAAGCCGTTCCACAAGGACGAGCTGATCGCCCGCATCCACGCGATCGTCCGCCGCTCCAAGGGCCACGCCCAGTCGGT